>Ga0129308_1000073_pt1 | contig 180203 bp, 181 predicted proteins | sample L827metagenome_FD_94440 | JGI IMG/M metagenome (GOLD analysis project Ga0129308, IMG submission 94440) | Ring-tailed lemur group fecal microbial communities from Wisconsin, USA - L827 metagenome | ecosystem: Host-associated > Mammals > Digestive system > Large intestine > Fecal | place: USA...
TATTTTGGAATTTTGGTCGAGGACATTATACCAAAAAAAGGGAGGTCATTGCTCTTTTTATTGCAAACTCCCATAAAATCAAGGTTTAAACAATAAAACAGGTAGTGAAACTTGACACTACCAAATTAAAAACGGGGGAATAATTTATGGAACATTTGATGTTTACATTAGTGACGTTTATTCTTTTTACCGCCGCAGTGGGCGTGATATCAGCAAAGATCGTAAAGGGCGGGGATGACCAGAAAACCGCCAAGGGATATTTCCTGGCAGGCAGCGGACTGGGAGGCACCTTCATCGCAGGCTCCATGCTGCTGACCAACCTTTCGGCCGAGAACCTGGTGGGCCTTTCAGGACAATCCTATGCGGCCAACATGTCGGGTATGGCGTGGGAGGCAACGGCCGCGATTGCGACCATTGTTATGGCGTTTGTATTTCTTCCTCTGTATCTGAGGAAAGGCTATACCACCCTTCCGGAGTTTATGGAAGAGCGATACGGCATCTTTGTGCGCCGTATGGTATCCATGTTTTTCCTGGTGGGCTACCTCTTAATCGGTATTCCCGTGTGTCTGTACGCAGGCGCCATTGGCTTTAACCAGATTTTTGACCTGTCCAATATCTTTGGGATCAGCTCACAAACAGCCCTTACCATCCTGATCGTTCTGGTGGGCATTATCGGCGCCCTGTACGCTGTTCTGGGCGGCCTCAAGGCAGTGGCTGTCTCCGACACCATCAACGGAGTGCTGCTGGTCGTAGGTTCCGTGCTGGTGGTGGTATTTGGTTTTATTGCAGTGGGAAATGCCAAAGGGGACGGCGGATTTTTCTCAGGAGTCAGCTATGTGTTGGATAATAATTATGAGCAGTTAAATGCCATTGGCGGCAAAAACGATCCTGTCCCCTTTGCATGTATCTTCACCGGCATGGTGTTAGCCAACCTGTTCTACTGGGGCACCAACCAGGTGCTGATCCAGAGAGCTCTTGGGGCTAAGAACTTAAAAGAAGGACAGAAAGGCGTTCTGATCTCCGGTTTCCTGAAAATGATGGTTCCTCTGCTCCTGGTGCTTCCGGGCGTCATCGCGGCAGCTTTGGTGGGAACCGGGCTTGAGAGCAAGGATTTTGCTTATCCGACCCTGGTTGCCAGATCCCTTCCATGGCCGGTGGTGGGATTGTTCTGCGCGGCCCTGTTCGGCTCCGTTATCTCCACCTATAACTCATTTCTGAATGCGGCTTCCACCGTGTTTATGGTGGATATCTACAAACCAATTTTCAACCCCGATCTGTCAGATGAGCAGACCGTTAAATATGCAAAGAACATCGGATGGGGATTTGCGGCATTTGCAATCTGCTTCACCCCCTTCCTGCAGGTATTGAGCACCGGACTGTATGACTTTGGACGGAGCTTTACCGGATTTTACAATATCCCCATTATCACCCTGGTGCTGATCGGCATGTTCAGCAAAAAAGGTTCCTCCCTGGGAGCCGTGGCAGCATCCGTATGGCATGTGTTCTTCTATTCGGGCTACAAGTTCTGGTTCAAGTACATTGACCTGCCCATCACCAATACCATTCTGGGCATCAACTACATGCACATTTATGCGATCTCCTTTGTCATAATGCTGGCTATCATTTTTGTATGTGCCAGGATCAGTCCAAACGACAAGGTATTTGACAACAGCACTCAGAAGAACTTAAGCTACGACATGACTCCGTGGGTACATAAAAATGCAGTGGCATTCTGGCTTGTCTCCTTCCTGGTATATGAGTATTTCCTGTTCTCGCCCGCAGGTCTTGCAACGCCGGACCGCAACATGGGTCTGATCGGCGGAGTGACCCTGGTACTTGTGGCTGAGACCGTGATCTTGTACCTGTCAGAGAAAAAAAACGGGTGCAGGCAGGCACATGCCGGGCAGTGAACGCTGAGATGTAACCAAAGCATTTTCCAAACATGCCATCAACAATAATCACATTTGGGAGGTTTCACATGGAGTTTATTCGCAATGAAATGGACTGGCAATTAAAATCAGGCGGACACACCATATTAGACTGCAAAATAGGGAAGCCCGCAATCTATGTGGGATACGGGGAAGAGTCCGTGGACATGTACAGAGGCAACTATAAGATCGGGGACTATGTGGTGGAACGGTGTCCTTTGAGCGTGACAAAGATAACAGAAGGCCCGGAGGGCATTTGCCTTGATATGGAGGGCCGGCTTCAGATGAACGTGAAGGTGGAAGGGGAATGCGCCACTCTCTCCTTTGAACGGGCAGATCCGCGCATCAACCGGTTCTGGTTCCGCGTGGATGCAGACGAGTCGGAATGCTGCTATGGCTGCGGAGAGCAGATGTCCTATTTTAACCTGCGGGGACGGCATTTTCCTCTGTGGACCTCGGAACCGGGAGTAGGAAGGGATAAGACCACCTACGTGACATGGCGCTCCGATGTGGAGAACAAGGCCGGGGGCGATTACTACAATACCAATTATCCGGAACCTACCTTTGTATCCACAAAGCATTATTATCTCCATGTGGATTCCACGGCCTATGCTGATTTTGATTTCAGGAACAAGGTATTTCATGAGCTGCAGATTTGGGAGGTTCCGGCATCCATACGCATCGAGGCGGCTCCCACCTTTGTGGAGCTTCTGGAAAAGCTGACCGCATTCTTGGGCCGCCAGCCGGAGCTTCCGGAGTGGGTGTACAACGGTCTGGTCATTGGGGTCCAGGGCGGAAACGAGCGCTCCTTTGGATTGCTTGAAAAGACCCTGGATAAAGGGATCAAGGTGTCTGCCCTATGGTGCCAGGACTGGTGCGGCAAACGAGTTACCTCCTTTGGAAAACGCCTCCAGTGGGATTGGCAGTACCATAAGGAGATGTACTCCGACCTGCCCAAACACATAGAGGAGCTGCACGGCCGGGGCATCCGCTTCATGGGCTACATCAATCCCTATCTTGTAAATGACGGAGAATTGTACCAAGAGGGAAAGGCAAAAGGCTACTTTGCCACAAAAGGGGACGGAAGCGACTATCTGGTGGATTTCGGAGAATTTTACTGCGGCGTGGTGGACCTGACCAACCCGGACGCCTATGAGTGGTATAAGAATGAAGTCATCAAAAAGCACAGTCTGGACATCGGCATGGACGGCTGGATGGCTGATTTCGGAGAATATCTGCCCACGGATGACATCCGGCTTTACAGCGGCAAATCCCCCATGATTGAACACAACCGCTGGCCGGCCCTCTGGGCAAAATGCAACTATGACGCGGTAAAGGAGAGCGGCAAGCTGGGCGAGGCCGTGTACTTTATGCGGGCAGGAGGAACCGGAAGCCAGAAGTACTGCACCCTTTTGTGGGCCGGCGACCAGTCCGTGGATTTTTCCGTCCATGACGGACTGGCTACCGTGATCTGCGCGGCCCTAAGCTCCGGTATGACGGGCTGCGGCCTGAACCACAGCGATATCGGAGGATACACCTCCCTGTTTGACAACACAAGGACAAAGGAACTGTTCCTCCGGTGGTCCGAGATGGCCATGTTCACCCCTGTGATGCGCACCCATGAGGGGAACCGGCCGGATTCCAACTTCCAGTACTATGAGGACGAGGACTGCATGGAACAGCTGGCGCGTCTGGTGGATATCTATACCATGCTGGCACCCTATATGAAAACCCTGGTAAAGGAAAATGCCGAAACAGGCATTCCGGTTCAGCGTCCTCTGTTCCTCCACTACGAGGAGGATGAGAGAGCATACCGGATCCAGTATGAGTACCTCTTGGGCCCAGATCTTCTGGTTGCGCCCGTTTACCTGGAAGGAAAGGATACATGGGATGTATATCTGCCCGAGGGTGAGTGGATTCATCTGTGGACCGGGCAAATGTATGAGGGCGGAGAAGTAAAAGTGGATGCACCACTGGGATATACCCCTGCATTTTACTTAAAATCCTCGGAGTATGCACCGCTGTTTGGGGAGATCCGAAACAGGTATGGGGAGCGCTGTAAAAGATGAGATATGCTGGATTTCTTCTTGTCATACTGCTATCCAACATCATCCAGGGGATTACAGGCTTTGCAGGGACCATCCTTGCAATGCCTCCCAGCCTGATGCTGGTGGGATATGACACAGCCAAACCCGTGCTCAACGTGCTGGGCCTGCTGTCCGGGATCTACGTGTACGCAGGCCACAGAAAACAGGTGAACTGGGCCGAGCTTAAAAAGATCGTTGCAGTGATGGCGGTTGGCATTGTGGGAGGCATTTTTCTCAAAGGCTTTTTTGCGGAAAAGGAACAGGTGCTTTACCAGCTGCTGGGGTTCTTTGTGATCGTGCTGTCCGTACAGGGGATCTGGAAGGTTCAGAAGGAGAAAGAGGAGAGCGGCCAAGGAGATGGGAATACGTTAGGGGGCGGAGGGAATACTTCCCCGGCCCTGTACCTCCTCCTTGTCCCGGCAGGCATTGTCCACGGCATCTTTGTGTCGGGCGGTCCGCTTCTGATCGGCTACCTGACCAAACGGATCAGGGACAAGGTCAGCTTCCGGGCCACTATTTCCACGGTATGGGTGGTTCTCAACACCATCATTCTGCTGGATGACATCCGGTCCGGACTCTGGAATCCGGAACTGATGAAGATACAGGTTATATCCGTACCGTTCCTGCTGGCCGGGATGGTGATCGGAAGCAGGCTGTACGCCAAGATGAGCCAGCGGCTGTTCATGATGATTACATATGTTCTTTTGTTCATTTCAGGCATTTCCCTGCTGGCTAAGTAGGAAAATGTAAATGGCGGAAGGTTTATCATTGATTATAAAAGGAGATGTAGATTATGAAATACCAAGTTGCATACATACCCATCGGCGTTCCCACCTTTCACCTGGAAAGCGCCCGGATCGAATTTGACAAATCCATCAGGATGATCTCCTCCATCACAGAGGACGGCGTGTACCCGGATAAAATGCTTCTGTCCATGGATGACCTGTGCTCGTTTTTGGATACCATTAACCCTGGTCTGATCATTCTCCAGAACATTACCTTTGCCAATGCCGCCTATGCCAGCGAGGTGCTAAAGCGTTTTGGCTGTCCGGTCCTGTTATGGACCCTGAGGGAGCCTGTGATCGATGGTGGCCGGTTAAGGCTTAATTCCCTGACGGGAGCGTTCTCAGCAGGCAATGCCCTCTGTGCATTCCGCGATGGTGAGTTTGAGTACGTGTTCGGGTCGCCGGAGGAAGATGCCGTGGCCGCTTCTGTGAAGGCTGCCGTGACTGCCGCAAAGATCAAGCACCAGCTGCGCTGCCTGAAAATGGCCTCCATCGGCCACACGCCCCAGGGCTTTGGATTCGGAAGGGCGCTGGATGCGGAGCTGATGCAGGCATTTGGCGTGACCTTGGATTCCATAGAGGCCAGGGAACTGATCGACAAGGCCAGATCCTACACGGACGAGGAGTGCGCCTCCTGCCTGGAGGAGGCAAGATCCATGATGGTGGGGCTGGACCAGACGCCGGAGAACAATGTCAGGGATTTTGCCAGACTCTACAAAGCCTACAAGGACTATGTGGCGGATAACCACATAGGAGCCTTGTCATCCAGGTGCTGGCCCGACTTTTTTACCTCCTTCGGGACACCTGTATGTTCGGTGCTGGCCATGCTCAATGCGCTGGGGATCGCTGCCAGCTGCGAATCCGATGTGTACGGCGCACTGTCCATGTATATTGGGACGCAGATGACTGATAAGGCAACCTTTTTCGGAGATCCTGTGTCCATGGACGAGAAGGAGGGGACCATCACCTTCTGGCACTGCGGAATGGCTGCCTGCACCCTGGCAAGAACCGATACGGGGGCACGGGTGGGAGTACATCCAAACCGCAAGATCGGTCCTGTCATGGACTTTGGATGCCGGGCGTGTGACCAGGTGACCGTCTTCCGGGTAGGACGCAAGGCGGACGGCACCTTCCGGTTCTTTATCGCATCCGGCCAGGCCCTGGACCGCCCCAAACAGTTCTGCGGCACCTCCGTGGTGGTAAAGACAGACCATGATGCCAGGGATATCATTGCAAAGAGCGTAAAATCCGGATGGGAGCCCCACTTTGTGGTGATCTATGGAAATGTGGCAGAGGAACTTGCCATGCTGGCCCATATGCTGGGCATGGAGGTATGCGTTTATTAGCATCAGCCTCCAGGGCGTATCCCCGGCCGTGTTTGCCTGACCAAAAGGTTTTTCTTGATTTTAAAAGTAATTGCGCCTATACTGGTATGAGATATGAATTACAAATTTTGTGAAATGGAGGGAGAAGATATGGGCTACACGGGGATTAACCTGGAAAATGTAAAAGTGAGTAACCGCAGTGCCATATTGAAACTCCTCAATGACCGGGGGGCCATGTCCAGAAAGGATATTGCGCTGGAACTGGGGCTGACCCCGGCCACGGTCACCCTGATCTGTACCCAGCTGCTCACTGCCGGAATCCTTGTGGAAAAGGGAGAGATGGAAGAGGAGAAGCGGGCCGGAAGAAAGAAAGTCTCCATTGATATCAATTACCAGTATAAATACGTGCTGTCCGTCAGTATCGAAGCGCCGGAGACCTGTATTTCCATCAGTGATCTGAAGGGAAGGCTGTGCGCCGGCAAAAAGATCAGGACCGGCAGTTCCCTGGAGCCCCGGGTGTTTTTAAAAGAGGTTGCGGATGAGAGCAAGTCGCTGATGTGGGAACAGGGGATTTCCAAGGAATCGGTTCTGGGTGCCGGCATTTCCCTGCCCGGGCCTGTTAAGCGGGATACGGGGGTGAGCCTTCACGCATACCGCATATGGAATGAAGCTGTGCCGGTGGGTGAGTATATGAAACTGTACCTGGATCTTCCGGTGGTGGTGGATAATAACGTAAAGGCATTTGCGGAAGGGGAGCTGATCTACGGCACTGGCAAAAAGCAGGAAAACCTTCTCTTCATCAAATGGGGGCCGGGGGTTGGATCGGCCATTATCATACAGAACAAGATATACGACAGCCAGAATTCCAAGACAGCTGAGATCGGCCATTACATTGTGGAGCCGGGAGGGCTTCCCTGCCGCTGCGGCAGGCATGGCTGCCTGGAGACACACGTGGCCACCCATGCCATTGCAGACAGGGTGAGACGCGCCTGCACCAGGGAATCCATGCCCATGCTCTATGAGTTTGCGGGCGGTGATGTGGAGCGGATCGAAGTGAAAAACATGGAACAGTGGATCGGGATCAAAGATCCGGGGCTTCAGAGGATCATCGATGATATTGTGGAGCGCCTGGCCAGGACCGTGGTGAACACCATTACACTGCTGGCCCCGGACAAGGTGATCATCTACGGATTTATGTTTGAGATGGACCACATCCAGAAACGGTTTCTGGATTACTGTACGTATTACGATCCCATGTATGACGGGGATTATATCCTTAAGTCGGAGCTCAGTGGCCGCATCGGTTATATCGGGCCCCTGGCGGTTGCGGTAAACGAATTATTTCTTGGGACTTGAGAGAAGTGTGGATAACCGGATTTGAGAACAGAACAAAAAGGGCGTGCCTCGGTGATATGATACCAGAGTGCAGCGCCCTTTTTTTATGGATGGATCAGTTTGTGGGGCATAAGGAATTTATTCCCCAAAGAACAGCTTCATATCCTCATCCACGGTGCCGATGCCTGAGATGCCGAAGTTATCCACCAGCACCTTAGCCACATTGGGGCTTAAGAAAGCAGGCAGTGTGGGGCCTAAATGGATGTTCTTAACTCCCAGGTATAACAGGGCAAGGAGTACGATGACAGCTTTTTGCTCATACCATGCAATGTTATAGATAATGGGCAGGTCGTTGATATCCTCCAGGCCGAATACTTCCTTTAATTTAAGGGCGATCACTGCCAGGGAATAGGAGTCGTTGCACTGTCCGGCGTCCAGCACGCGGGGGATTCCCCCAATGTCGCCCAGATCCAGTTTGTTGTATTTATACTTGGCGCAGCCTGCGGTGAGGATAACCGTGTCCTTTGGCAGGGCCTTTGCAAAGTCTGTGTAATAGCTGCGGCTTCCTGCCCGGCCGTCACATCCTGCCATGACCACGAATTTTTTAATGGCGCCTGATTTTACAGCTGCCACAACCTGGTCGGCCAGGGCCAGCACCTGGTTATGGGCAAAGCCGCCGATGATCTCGCCTGTCTCAATCTCTGCGGGAGCCGCGCACTGCTTTGCGTGCCGGATGATCTCAGAAAAGTCCTTTTCCTCCCCAATGGAGCCGGGAATGTGCCTGCAGCCCGGGAATCCGGCCGCACCGGTGGTGTAAAGGCGGTCCTTATAGCTGTCCTTTGGGGGGACGATGCAGTTGGTGGTCATAAGGATGGGGCCGTTAAAGGACTCAAATTCCTCCTTCTGTTTCCACCAGGCATTGCCATAGTTGCCCACAAAGTTGGGATATTTCTTAAAAGCCGGATAGTAGTGGGCGGGCAGCATTTCCGAATGGGTATATACATCCACGCCGGTTCCCTGTGTCTGCTCAAGAAGCATTTCCAGGTCCCGCAGGTCATGGCCGGAAACCAGGATTCCGGGGCGTGTTCCCACACCGATATTGACTTTGGTGATCTCAGGATTTCCAAAGGCCTGTGTATTTGCCTTGTCCAGCAGGGCCATGCCGGACACGCCGTACCGGCCGGTCTCCAGAGTCAGGGCTACCAAGTCATCAGCGGTAAGGGTGTCATCCAGCGTTGAGGCCAGGGCGCGCTGCAGGAACGCATCCACCTGGACATCCTCCTCTAAAAGGACATTGGCGTGTTTGGAGTAGGCGGACAGTCCCTTAAGCCCGTAGGTGATGAGTTCCCGCAGGGAGCGGATGTCTTCATTTTCCGTGGAGAGCACGCCCACCGTGGCTGCCTTTGGCTCAAATGCAGAATCGTCCCCTGACCAGAGGGCTGCATCGGGAAGCTGATCCATGTCTTTTACCAGTAAAAGCAGTTCCTTCTTGGTATCCAGGGTTGCTCGGATACGGCTGACAATGGCCTCTTTGTCAAAATTGGCATTGGTAATGGTGGTAAACAGGTTTAATGTGATCAGGTGGTTGATCTCAGGACGGACCTCAGCGCCTTCCTTTCTCAGCGCGGTGGTGACAGCGGACAGGCCTTTGGTCACATAGACCAGCAGATCCTGCATGGCGGCCACATCCGGCTTCTTGCCGCAGACCCCCACCCGGGTACATCCGGTGCATCCTGCGGTTTCCTGACATTGGTAACAGAACATTTTGTTTTCCATAATGATGGATCCTCCTTTTGATTTCCCAAGGTTTTTATTGTGTTGGCTTTAGTATAATATAATCAAAACAACATGTATGTTGTTGAAACAACACAATGCAAAAATATTTTTCGGTTGTCCAGCGCTGACTCTACGGAGCGTTGATTGTAATCCGGCGCGTATGGGGGTATTCTATAGAGGGCTTGGGAATTGTTCCATAGAGGGTTTGGAAATAAATGTTCCAACATATGCAACGGTTCAGGACATCCGATGTGGAAATGGATGCAAAAACGGACTTATAAGCAAGTTTATCACCCGCTTTTGCCCCATTTTCCCGCTATCCTGAACTGTTGCCAATATTATAGTAAACGGAGGTGGGCATGATGGATTGCGCCAAGGTAGGGGGGCTGATTGCGGGTCTGAGGAAAGAAAAGAAATGGACTCAGAAGCAGCTGGCTGATGCCATGAACATCAGTGACAAGACGATCTCAAAATGGGAGAGGGGACTGGGGTGCCCGGATGTATCCCTGTTAAACCAGCTGTCCGGGATTCTGAATGTAAATATTGAACAGATACTGCTGGGCGATTTAGAGCCCAACACAACAGACGGAGGAAATATGAAAAAAGTAAAGTTTTATGTCTGCCCCAGCTGCAATGCTGTGATGACTTCCACAGGCGAGGGGGAAATTTCATGCTGCGGGCGCAAACTGCCGGCGCTGAGTGCAAAGCCTGAGGACGGGCAGCATTTTCTGAAAGTGGAAACAGTGGAAGATGAATCTTACATTACATTTTCCCATGAAATGACAAAGGAGCATTATCTGAATTTTATCTGCCATGTGACATATGACAGAATGCTGTTTGTAAAACTGTATCCGGAACAGGGCGGCGAGGTGCGCATTCCAAGAATAAGGGGAGGGAAACTCTATTTTGGATGCAGCCGCCATGGGCTGTGGGTGAATGACCGGACACATTCTGGGGCTAGGAATCAGCGGGATAATCAGTTATAATGGATCCATACCCTTGTCCGCTGAGGGTAAGGATTGAGAAATGAGGATAAGGATTGCATGGGAAGATTATCAGTTGATATCATGGAACTGGAGGAGATGACCCTTTATGGTCTGTGGAAAGGGTCAAATGACAAGACGGTTTCCAGTGATATAGATTTTATGTCAAAGGAATATCATGAGGCAGTGGGACGCCGGGACGGAGAAATCCTTCCCTATTTTGTCCTGTCAAGGAATTACGACAAACAGAGCAGGGAGTTTGAATTGCTGGTGGGAAGCACGCTGGAGCATGAAAACCTGGAACGTCTCATCCTGCCCCAGGGGCCTTATGCCCGGATTACCGTAAGCCCCAGATTCGGCAGATGGTGGGGAATGGCCATCGGGGAAGCTAAGCGGTATTTTTATACCAAATGGCTGCCGGGAAGTCCTTATGAAGCATTGAACCTGGAGTACGAATACCACACCCAAAAGAGTAAGGACAGCCATCCCTCCATTGATATTATGTTTGCAGTGAGAAAAAAGGAGAAGGAGTAAGGATGGGACTGTTGTATCAAAGGGCTGGCAAAGAGGACCTGGATCTGCTGGCAGATACCAGGATCCAGGTGTTAAGGGCGGCCAACCGGCTGGATGATGATGTGGATATGTCCTGGGTGCGCAGGGAATCTTATGAATACTACGCAAAGTCCCTTGGGGATAGGACCCATTGCGCCTATCTGGTATTTGACAAAGACCGGTTTGTGGGGGCGGGCGGCGTGAGCTTTTACCGGGTCATGCCCACGTATCATAATCCTACTGGGTGGAAGGCTTATATCATGAACATGTACACCCATCCGGAATACCGCAGAAAGGGAATCGCGCTCCATATGCTGGATCTTTTAGTGAAAGAGGCAAGGCAGGCTGGGATTGGGTTCATTTCCCTGGAAGCAACGGAGATGGGCAGGCCCCTGTATGAGAAATATGGATTTGTAAAAATGAATGACGAGATGGCACTTCCTTTTTGAAAGACTGGAATCAGTGGGAATAGGAAATGTCTGCGAAAGGAGCAGCAGTATGTTGGAGCTTAAGGTGATCCGGGAAGATTTTTCCGTGTGCAGGCTCGGTGACCTTACACAGGCGGATCTGACGGAGGAGTATTATTTTATCGGCAAAACAGATGAGGAACTGTCCCTTGTGTGCAGGACCTGCCGCGTGCCGGGCAATGCCGTTTCCAGAGAGGACGGCTGGAAGGCGTTCAGGATCCAGGGCGTGCTGGATTTTTCATTGATCGGGATCCTGGCAAAGATATCCTCCATTCTGGCGGAGGAGAAGATCGGCATCTTTGTGGTGTCCACCTATAATACGGATTATGTCCTGACCAGGGAGGCTGATTTTGACAGGGCGCTCAAGGCTCTTGGCGCCAGGGGATATGTGATAAAAGACTCATAAAAAGAAGATGACAAAACACTTGACCAATCCTGTTTGCAGGCGTAAACTAAAACAGGAATTGGATTTGGAGGGGCGCAGAAAATAGCACATATTTTCTGCGCCCTTCAGGTATCGAGGTGATGATCATGAACAAGCTGGAGGAATGGGAACAGGCGTTAAAACAGGCTGTGGATACGGGGTATTCCTATGGATTGGCCAGAAGGATGGAAGAATACAAGACCAACCCCGTGCTGGGGTACCGCACGGCGGGTTCCGGTGCGGAGCGGGAGACGGGGGAAATGCTGTACAGGGAGATGGAAGCCCTGGGGCTCTCCGGTGTCTGCAGGGATAAGATCCAGGTGGACAGCTGGGAATTTGAACGTGCTGTGATGCGCTTTACGGACAGGAACGGCCGGGAGCACCGATTTCAGCTGGGGGCTTACCAGACCCAGTTTTGCACCGAGGGATTTCAGGAATTTACCATCATTTATCTGGAAAAGGGAACGGCCCGGTCCTATGAAGGCGTGGATGTAAAAGGTAAGCTGGTGCTGATCGACATTAACCAGAGGGAGGAGTGGTGGATCAATTTTCCCGTGTATCAGGCTTACCTGAAGGGGGCCGCGGCCCTGATCGCGGTTCAGGAGCAGGGATATGGGGAGATACATGATACGGCCCTGAATGCCCAGGATATTGCCGGACCCAGGGAGGCTGCCGCATTTTCCATATCCCGGGCTGATGCCGATATCATAAAAGGATCCATGGAGGACCGGGAGGCAAAGGTGCTCTTTGATGCCAGATCAACGGTAAAGCTGGACCAGGAGGATTATAATATCCTGGGATGCATACCCGGGACAGAGCCGGACGAAAAGATACTGCTCACCGCCCACTATGATTCCTATTTCAGCGGATTTCAGGATGACAATGCGGCGGTGGCCATGATGCTGGGAATTGCCCGGAGCTTGAAGCAGATTGGGTACAAGCCCAGGAAGACCCTGGTATTCTGCGCCATGGCAGCGGAGGAGTGGGGCGTGTCAAACTCCAAGTACGACTGGTCCACGGGCGCCTACGAGCAGGTGTTTACCGCCCGTCCCCAGTGGCAGGGGCAGGTGACGGCCAACCTGAATTTTGAGCTGCCAGCCCATGCCCACGGAGCAAAGGACGGGGTGCGCTGCACCTATGAATACGGGGATTTCATGGAAAATTTTCTTCAAGGGATAGAGGTGGACCGGAGCGCCTACCCGGAAGGAGTGGAAGTCCTTTGTCCCATCCAGACATGGTCCGATGATTTTTCCATGGCAATTGGGGGGATCCCCTCCATGGTCAATGACTTCAGCGCAGGGGAATTTATGGAGACCCATTACCATTCACAGTATGATAATGAGAATTTTTACCAGGAACCCGTGTACCGGTTTCACCATGAACTTTACGGCAGCCTGGTGCTGGCCCTGGATATGACCGCGGTGGTGCCCCTTGACTTTAAACGGCTGTTTTGGGCAGTTAGGGACAGCGTGGACCAAACCATATGCGCCAGGACAGGCACGGATGCGGGGCCCCTCCTTGAGGCGCTGAAGCAGGGGGCCGGGGTGGCTGGAGAGCTGTACCGAAAGATCATGGAGCTGAATGAGCAGGAGTGGCCTGTAGGTGCATGGAGGGAGCTGAACAAACGCCTGCTTGATGCGTTTCGCAGGGAACAGGACTGTTTTGTGCGTCTGAGCTGGCATGATGATGTGCTGTTTCCCCAGCAGTCCGTGGAAAACAACCTGAAATCCGTATACCGGGCCCTGGAGTGCCTGGATCACGGAAATGTGAGGGGAGCCCTGGAGGCTGTATATGACATTGACAACAACCGCTATGCATTCCTGTTTGATGAGGAGGTATTCCGGTATTTTACCGAATATGTGCTGGACCAGCCCCCTGACCGGCTGAAATGGGGAACGGGCAGGATCGTCCATCACGAGAACCTGTTTGAACTGGTCCGGGGGTTAAAGGAGAAGCTTGGAGCCCCGGAGGCTGATGTGGAGCGGGAGCGCGCTGTGCTGGAACAGGTCCTGGACAATCAGGTGCTGTGCTATAAGGATGATATCAAATACATGACCTTGTCTGCGGGCAGGCTGACACAGATGCTGGGATCATGTGCGGAAATGATCCGGGATATTAATTAAGAGGAAACGCATTTAGAGGAAATAAATTCTGAGGAAAAGAGGTTTGAATGCATTATGGAAAGCCAGAGGCTATACCGGGTTAGAAAAGAGGATCTTCCAAAATTGGAGGAGCTGCTGACGCAGTGCTTTTCCAATGACCCCTTGTACTGTAAGCTGATACCGGATCAGGAGACCAGGGAACGGCTGATGCCGGAACTGTTTGAATGCGACCTGACTGAGTTTTTTGAGACATGTGAGATCTATTCCGACAGCCCTGAGATGAATGCGCTGGTGGTGGTATCAGATGAGTCGGAGCCATACAATCCCCTTACATACTATCTGGCCGAGGCCTGGGCCTCCCTGAAGACGGATGAATACCTGATCAGGGAAGATCCAAGCCTTAAGACCCTTTGGAATTTTGTGCTGGGAAAGGATTACCTGAATTCCAGGTGGACCGCGCAGCTGCACCAGGAAAACCGTCTCCATATCATTTACCTGGCCGTAAGGCCCGCCATGCAGCACCATGGTCTGGCGGCCATGCTCATGGACGAGATGATCCGTTATGCCGACAGCCATAAGCTGATGATCTCCCTGGAAACCCATAATCCGCACAATGTGCCTCTGTATGAGCATTTTGGGTTCAAGGTGTTTGGCGTGGTGCAGAAGCATTTTTCCCTAAAGCAGTACTGCCTTATCCGGGAAGTCCGGTGAGCCGCGGCAGGCATCAGGGGAATCTTAAGGAAATCTATATTGACATGACATGAAAATGCAGATAAAGTAAGGATATGACAGGGTACGGTGGACTCTAGGAGTCCCCGAGAGTACACTACAGAAAGAAGGAGGTATATAATGCGTATTATAAAGAAAAAAGTGGTGCCGGCACTGCTGGCAGGAGTTCTTGCCGCGGCCATGGTCATACCGTCATATGCTGCCAGCCGTAAGCCCATTAAATCCATCACACTGAGTATAAAGGCCAACATTGTGCCGGGCACGGGATTTGGTGAGGAAGAGATAGAGATCGAGACCAGCAACAGCAGGTTTTCCGTGGATGGTTATGACATACTGAACGATGACTTTGAATGGCGGGATGACTCGGTGCCCAAGATCAGGATCACCCTGACAGCGGATGATGATTACTATTTCCAGTCCCTTCCCAAGGATAAGGTCACATTGAAGGGAGGAGCCCAGTTCCTGAAGGCCAGCAGGGAAGATTCCAGTTCCACCCTGTTGATGGATGTAGAGCTTCCCTCACTCTCCACCTCCATCCGTGACGTGGAGAACCTGAAGCTTTCCGACAATGGTATCGCCACATGGGATCCCATCAGCGCGGCCGGAAGCTATGAGGTAAGAGTTTACAGGGACGACAAGGCAGTGGGATCCGCCATTGTTGTGAACACCAACACCAGCAACTGCCGCGACCGCATGACAAAGGGGGATACCTCCTATACGGTGAAGGTCCGTGCGGTCAGCCGGTTTGACGGTGGGGAGAAGGGAAACTGGGTGGACTCCGCAAGCGTCTACATCAGCAGCGATCAGGCGGCTGAGTTCAGGGATAACCCTACGGGCGGAAGCGGTGCGTGGGTACAGTCCGCGGAGAACGGAAGATGGTGGTATGACAACGGCGATGGGACCTATCCGGCAAACAGCTGGAAGCAGATTGGGGATAAGTGGTATTTCTTTGACGCCCAGGGGTATATGCAGACCGGATGGATCCAGTGGGAAGGCAAGGAGTATTACTGCTCTGAGAACGGCGACATGCTGACCAACTGTATGACGGCGGACAATTACTGGGTCGGTGAGGACGGAGCAAAGATTGCCCAGTAGTGTGAAGTTAATGATAAAAACTGACCAGTGGCGTCAGGCGCTAAAATAAAGACTGCCCTGTGATGTCAGGGCTCAGAAAATGCTGTACAGGCGGATGAAACTGCCTGGTACGGCATTTTTTAATCCATGTTTTGCGGTCCGGACCCATTTCCGGTTGATTAAAAAGGGATTTTATGTCAGAATACAGGAAGGCGGCCGAACCGCAGTGGTTAAAGGCCGGGCTGGGATGTTATCACAGCCGGAAAAGGGAGAACGTTTATGTATGATTATATGCTTCCAATGAGCAACAGGGGGATCATAAGTGTGGCAAAGAGGGCCTTTGATCTGGTGGATGCCAGACTGATGGGCCACGGACAACGGGTGGCGTCCATCATGTACCAGCTGATGAAAGCGGACGGCGGCTATGACGGAAGGAAGATGAGGGACATGCTGACCCTGGCCGTGCTCCATGACATCGGGGCTTACAAGACAGAGGAGATAGACAAAATGGTGGAATTCGAGACAGAGAATGTCTGGAACCATTCCATTTACGGCTATCTGTTCTTTTATTATTTCTCATTGCTGAAGGAACTGTCCGGAATCGTTCTCTACCATCACACCCCCTGGAATGTCCTGAGGCGGATGGACCATGTGCCGGACCATATTAAAAAGGCATCCCAGCTTCTCCACCTGGCGGACAGGATCGATATTTATTTTGAACATTCAGCCGGGGATGTGGATTGGCTGAAACAGTACCTTGGGACCCAGAGGGACCAAAACTTCTGCGGGGAGGTGCTCGACCTGTTTGAGGGCATGGATTTTGTGGCGCCCGGCAGCAGTTCGCTCTTTTTGGAACATGAATACATTCAGATCATGGAGGAGGTTCCCTTTTCCTCCAGAGAAAAGCAGTCCATTCTCCGGATGCTGGTCTATGCCATTGATTTCAGAAGCCCCCACACCGTAACCCACACCATCACTACCACCATCATCAGTTCGGAGCTGGCCCTGCGCCTTTGCGAACGGGCGGATACCATCAATGACGTGATCTTTGGGGCTATGCTCCACGATCTGGGGAAGATAGGGATCCCGGTGGAAATATTGGAGTTTCCCGGGCGTTTAAGCCCACAGGCCATGAATGTGATGCGCGGTCATGTGAAAATGACAGAGCATATCCTTCAGGACTGCGTCTCTGACGCGGTGAGGGATATTGCCCTGCGCCACCATGAAAAGCTGGACGGCTCCGGGTACCCCTTGGGGCTTAAGGAGGGGCAGTTAAACCTGCCCCAGAGAATCGTGGCGGTGGCGGACATTGTAAGCGCCCTCACAGGCACCAGAAGCTACAAGGACGCGTACTCCAAGGAAAAAACCAGCGCCATTGTTTCTGAAATGGCTGAAAAGGGGCTGGTTGACCCGGGGGTGGCTGCCGTGATGGCGGAGAACTATGATGCCATTATGGATTCAGTGCGCAACAGGACAAGGCCGATCCTGGAAAAATACCAGGAAATGCAGGAACAGTATAAGAAATTATCCCATGAAATGAGGGAGTATATGAACGCCCTATAACTTTTGATTATGTCAATAATTCCAAACTTGTATATTTGCCAAGGCGGAAAATAATCCTGAAAGGTTGAAATACGGCTTTAAATGATATATGATGGAAGGAAATTATATTATTACGGATAGCTATAACTACAAAGAATAGAAGACAGGGGAGATATGTATCATGAATTATAATGTCACTGTGATTCCAGGGGATGGGATCGGACCGGAGATCGTAAGAGAAGCTAAAAAGGTAATGGATCAGGTGGGCATGGTTTACGGACACACCTTTGACTATACGGAGATCCTTATGGGAGGATGCTCCATTGACGCCCACGGCGTTCCGCTGACAGATGAGGCGCTGGAGACAGCCAGGAACAGCGATGCGGTCCTGCTGGGAGCAGTAGGCGGGGATGTGGGCAACTCCAGATGGTATGACGTGGCTCCGAACCTCAGGCCCGAGGCAGGACTTCTGGCGATCCGCAAGGGACTGGGCCTGTTTGCCAATATCCGCCCGGCTTATCTTTATAAGGAACTGGCAGGCGCCTGCCCTCTGAAAAAGGAGATCATCGGGGACGGCTTTGATATGGTCATCATGAGGGAACTCACAGGCGGCCTTTATTTCGGAGACAGGTGGACCAAAGAGGTGGACGGCTGCATGACAGCCACAGACACCCTTACATACAATGAAAAGGAGATCCGGCGTATCGCGGTCAAGGCCTTTGATATTGCCATGAAGCGGAGAAAAAAAGTGACCAGCGTGGATAAGGCCAATGTGCTGGATTCCTCCAGGTTATGGCGCAAGGTGGTGGAGGAAGTGGCAGAGGATTATCCTGAGGTACAGCTCTCCCATATGCTGGTTGACAACTGTGCCATGCAGCTGGTTATGAACCCGGGCCAGTTTGACGTGATCCTTACGGAGAACATGTTTGGGGACATCCTTTCCGATGAAGCCAGCATGATCACCGGTTCCATCGGAATGCTGTCCAGCGCCAGCATGAATGAAAGCAAGTTCGGCCTTTATGAGCCGAGCCACGGTTCTGCCCCGGACATTGCGGGCAAGGATATTGCCAATCCCCTTGCCACCATTTTGTCCGCTGCCATGCTTCTGCGCTATTCCTTTGACCTGGACCATGAGGCGGATGCCATAGAGTCAGCAGTACAGTCCGTGCTCACAGAGGGTTACAGGACAGGGGATATCATGTCGGAGGGATGCAGCCAGGTGGGAACCGCTGCCATGGGGGACCTGATCGCGGCAAGAATCAGATAGGCGGATCGCATCAGCAGACCCGATAGGCGGATCGCATCAGCGGGCCGAAACAGCGGAAATTGACGGTTTCAAACCTTAGATAGGTAAATTCAGATAAGTGAAAGGGGATACAACATGAAAAGTGATGCAGTTAAGACAGGAATGCAGCAGGCGCCCCACAGGTCCCTGTTTAATGCCCTTGGTATGACGGAAGAAGAGATGAAAAAGCCCATGGTGGGTATTGTCAGCTCCTATAATGAGATCGTTCCGGGCCATATGAACCTGGATAAGATCGTGGAGGCGGTAAAACTGGGAGTGGCCATGGCGGGCGGTACTCCGGTGGTATTTCCGGCCATTGCCGTGTGCGATGGCATTGCCATGGGGCATATCGGCATGAAGTATTCCCTGGTGACCAGGGACCTGATCGCGGACTCCACGGAGTGCATGGCCCTGGCCCATCAGTTTGACGCCCTGGTTATGGTGCCCAACTGTGACAAGAATGTTCCGGGACTTCTCATGGCCGCTGCCAGGATCAATGTGCCCACCGTGTTTGTCAGCGGCGGACCCATGCTGGCCGGACATGTGAAGGGCCATAAGACCAGCCTTTCCAGTATGTTTGAGGCGGTTGGCTCCTATGCGGCCGGCACCATGTCCGAGGAGGATGTAAAGGAGTACGAGAACAAGGCATGTCCTACCTGCGGTTCCTGCTCCGGCATGTACACTGCCAACAGCATGAACTGCCTGACTGAGGTCCTGGGAATGGGCCTTAAGGGAAACGGCACCATTCCGGCCGTGTATTCTGAGCGCATCAAGCTGGCCAAGCATGCAGGCATGCAGGTCATGGAAATGTACAGGCAGAATATACGACCCAGGGATATCATGACCAAGGACGCGTTTATGAACGCGCTGACCATGGATATGGCCCTGGGCTGCTCCACCAACAGCATGCTCCACCTTCCGGCCGTTGCCCACGAGGCAGGCGTGGAGCTGAACGTGGATATTGCCAATGAGATCAGCGCAAGGACACCGAACCTGTGCCATCTGGCGCCGGCCGGACCTACTTATATCGAAGACCTGAACGAAGCGGGAGGAATCTACGCTGTCATGAACGAGATCAGCAAAAAGGGTCTTCTGAACCTGGACTGCATGACCGTGACGGGCAAGACCGTGGGAGAGAACATCAAGGACTGCGAGAACAGGAATCCCGATGTTATCCGCCCTGTGGAACATCCGTACAGCGAGACGGGCGGCATTGCCATCTTAAAGGGAAATCTGGCTCCTAATTCCGCTGTGGTCAAGCGCTCCGCCGTGGCTCCTGAGATGCTGAAGCACGAAGGGCCTGCAAGGGTATTTGACTGCGAGGAGGATGCCATTGATGCCATTAAGGGCGGCAGGATCGTGGCAGGGGATGTGGTTGTGATCCGCTATGAAGGACCAAAGGGAGGACCGGGCATGAGAGAGATGCTCAATCCCACCTCGGCTATCGCTGGTATGGGACTGGGTTCAAGCGTTGCACTGATCACGGACGGACGTTTTTCCGGCGCATCCAGGGGCGCATCCATTGGCCATGCGGCACCGGAGGCAGCTGTGGGCGGCCCCATTGCGCTTGTGGAAGAAGGGGACATTATTTCCATTGACATTGACAATCACCAGCTGAATGTGCTGGTTGACCCGGAGGAGATGGCTGCAAGAAAGGCAAAATGGCAGCCAAGGACCCCGCAGGTTACCACAGGATACCTGGCAAGGTACGCTTCCCTTGTGACATCCGCTGACAAAGGGGCTGTTCTGCAGGTGAAGTAGAGGCCGGTATATATTAAGAGAAAAGGAGTGCGGTAAATATGAGCAAATTGACGGGGGCAGAGATTGTAGTTGAGTGTTTAAAGGAACAGGGAGTGGACACCGTGTTTGGATTTCCCGGTGGCGCGATCCTGAATATATATGACGCATTGTACCAGCATCAGGATGAAATTACCCATATCCTTACATCCCATGAGCAGGGCGCATCCCATGCGGCAGACGGCTACGCAAGGGCCACCGGCAAGGTGGGGGTCTGCATGGCCACCTCAGGCCCTGGCGCCACCAACCTGGTAACAGGCATTGCCACGGCATACATGGATTCGGTTCCCATGGTGGCGATTACCTGTAATGTGACCAACAGCCTTCTGGGCAAGGACAGCTTCCAGGAGATCGATATCACCGGCGTTACCATGCCCATTACCAAATATAATTTTATTGTAAAAGACGTTAAAAGACTGGCCACAGTGATCCGCAGGGCATTCACCATTGCCCAGACAGGACGCCCGGGTCCGGTGCTGGTGGATATCACAAAGGATGTGACCGCTGCCGCCTGCGAGTATGAGAAGGAGGTTCCCGAAGAGATTGTGCGCCAGAGCGATACCATCCGAGAGGAGGACATGGAGCGGGCCGTGGAGATGATCCGCAAGTCCAGAAAGCCCTTTATCTTTGTGGGCGGCGGCGCGGTGCTGTCCAATGCGTCAGATGAGCTGAGAGCATTTGCACACAAGATCCAGGCCCCGGTGGCGGACAGTCTCATGGGCAAGGGGGCGTTTGACGGGTGTGATGAACTGTATACAGGCATGGTGGGCATGCATGGAACAAAGACTTCTAATTTCGGCATAACAGAGGCCGACCTGCTGATCGTGGTGGGCGCCAGGTTCAGCGACAGGGTGACAGGCAATGCGTCCAAGTTTGCAAGGAATGCCAAGATCCTTCAGCTGGATATCGACCCGGCTGAGATCAATAAGAATATTAAGGTGGATGCCAGCGTCATCGGCGATGTGAAGGTGATCCTGCGCAAGCTGAACGCCAGGCTGGATCCCATTAACCATGACGAGTGGATCGCCCATATTGAACGCATGAAGGATATGTACCCCCTGCGCTATGACAAGAACACGCTCACCGGTCCCTTTATTGTGCAGACCATCAACGAGGTGACCCAGGGAGATGCCGTGATCGTCACCGAGGTGGGACAGCACCAGATGTGGGCGGCCCAGTATTACAACCACCGCCAGCCAAGGACCTTTCTCACCTCCGGCGGCCTGGGGACCATGGGATATGGCCTGGGCGCCGCCATCGGAGCCAAGATGGGGTGCAGGGACAAGACGGTCATCAACATTGCGGGTGACGGCTGTTTCCGCATGAATATGAACGAGATCGCAACAGCCACCCGGTACAACATTCCGGTGGTGGAAGTGATCGTAAACAACCATGTGCTGGGCATGGTCCGCCAGTGGCAGACCCTGTTCTACGGCAAGCGCTACTCCCAGACCATTCTTAATGACGGGGTGGATTTCATAAAGGTTGCCGAGGCAATGGGAGCAAAGGCGTACAGGGTGACCCAGAAGGAAGAACTGGAGCCCACCCTCAGGGAGGCCATTTCCCTGAATGTCCCTGTTGTCATTGACTGTCAGATCAGCTGCGATGAGAAGGTGTTCCCCATGGTATCGCCGGGTGCGCCCATTGCGGATGCTTTTGACGATACGGACTTGAAAATTAATTAAAAAGAGTGTATAGTAGTCATTAATACTTCGGAAACGTTATCAGATTACCTTGATAAAGTGCATGGGTAGAGGACAGAGGTACAATGATGTATACGGTCAGACGGCTTCCTTCTGTGAGGATCCTTAAAAAGGGTCTGCATAGGTGGAAGTCATCTGTGTATATATATTAAAGAGGAAATGTGCAGTAGCCACAACCATTTAAGGAGGAGAACAAGATGAGCAGAGTTTACAATTTCTCAGCAGGACCGGCTGTATTGCCGGAGGACGTCCTGAAGGAAGCCGCAGCAGAGATGCTGGATTACAGGGGGACAGGAATGTCAGTGATGGAGATGAGCCATCGATCTAAGGCCTATGACGCCATCATTAAAGATGCTGAATCAGACCTGCGGGATCTTTTACATATTCCGGACAATTACAAAGTGCTGTTCCTTCAGGGGGGCGCATCCCAGCAGTTTGCCATGGTGCCCATGAACCTGATGAAGAACAAGGTGGCGGATTACATTGTGACCGGACAGTGGGCCAAGAAGGCATACCAGGAGGGCGGCATATACGGCAGGGCCAACGCCATTGCCTCCAGCGCTGACAAGACCTTCAGCTACATTCCGGACTGTTCCGACCTGGACGTATCAGAGGATGCTGATTATGTTTACATCTGTGAGAACAACACCATTTACGGGACCAAGTTCTGGACCCTGCCCAATACCAAGGGGAAGATCCTGGTGGCGGACCAGTCCTCCTGCTTCCTGTCCGAGCCCGTGGATGTGACAAAGTACGGCCTTATTTTTGCCGGCGCCCAGAAGAATGTGGGACCTGCAGGAACCGTGATCGTGATCGTAAGGGAGGACCTGGTGTCTGAGGACGTGCTTGAGGGAACCCCTACCATGCTCCGCTACAAGACCCATGTGGACGCTGAGTCCCTGTACAATACACCGCCCACCTACGGCATCTATATGTGCGGCAAGGTGTTTAAATGGCTGAAGGCCAAGGGCGGTCTGGAAGCCATGAAGGAATACAATGAGAAAAAGGCTGAGATCCTGTATGATTTCCTGGGCCAGAGCAGGATGTTTAAGGGGACCGTGGAAAAGAAGGACCGCTCCCTTATGAATGTGCCCTTTGTCACGGGGAATGACGAACTGGACGCCCTGTTTGTAAAGGAATCCAAGGCTGCCGGCTTTGAGAACCTGAAGGGACACAGGACCGTGGGCGGAATGCGGGCCAGCATCTATAATGCAATGCCCATGGAAGGCGTTGAGAAGCTGGTTGCATTTATGGCTGATTTTGAGGAAAAGCACAGCGACATGCTCTAAAGCAGCGCTGATGTAGAGGAGAATGATAATTATGAAAAAGATTCATTGCTTAAATCCAATTGCCAAATGTGGCACTGATCTGTTCCCTGCTGATTATGAGCTGACCAAGGATGCGGCTGAGGCTGACGGCATCCTGGTGCGCAGCGCTTCCATGCACGATATGGATTTTCCGGAATGTCTTCTGGCCGTGGGCCGTGCCGGCGCGGGAGTGAACAACATTCCCCTGGATGCATGCGCAGAGGCGGGCATTGTTGTATTTAACACCCCGGGCGCCAACGCCAACGGCGTGAAAGAACTGGTGATCGCAGGTATGCTGGTGGCTTCAAGGGATATTGTGGGCGGCATTGAGTGGTGCAAGGCCAATGCCGAGGATGACAATATTACAAAGGATACGGAGAAGAGCAAAAAGGCTTTTGCCGGATGCGAGATCAAGGGCAAGAAGCTGGGCGTTGTGGGCCTGGGCGCCATTGGTGCGGAGGTTGCCAATGCAGCCACCCATCTGGGGATGGAGGTCTATGGATATGACCCCTATATTTCCGTGAACGCCGCGTGGAGATTGTCCAGGAATGTAAAGCATATTACCAATGTGGATACCATTTTCCAGGAATGTGATTACATAACCATCCATGTGCCCCTGCTGGATTCCACCAAGGGCATGATCAACAGGGAAAAGCTGGCCATGATGAAGGACGGGGTTGTGATCCTTAACTTCTCCAGGGATACCCTGGTAAATGATGACGATATGGCTGCTGCCCTGGAGGAGGGAAAGGTCCGCTACTATGTAAGCGACTTCCCGAACCCCAAGGTGGCCAATATGAAGAATGTCATCCTGATGCCCCATTTGGGCGCTTCCACCCAGGAGTCTGAGGATAACTGTGCGGTGATGGCCGTAAAGGAGATGACCGATTACCTGGAGAACGGAAATATCAAGAATTCCGTGAACTATCCTTCCTGTGACATGGGAATCTGCCAGACAGAGAGCCGGGTGGCTGTCCTGCATATGAATATCCCCAATATGATCGGACAGGTAACAGGTACACTGGCAGGCCAGGGCGTGAATATCTCTGATATGACCAACAAGAGCCGGGATAAGTACGCATACACGCTGCTGGATCTGGAGCACAAGGCCGAGGAGGCCACCATTGAAAAGCTGAGAGCCATCAAGGGTGTCCTAAGGGTGCGCGTGGTCAAATAATGGATCTACCCACTGAGGGTAATGTGATTAGGGCCTTCATGGCTGGGCAACCTGCTGTGGGGCCTTAATTGGTCTGTGAAGCGGATGAGCTTAAGAGAAGGAGAGAGAATATGGCGATTGTGAGACCGTTTGTGTGTGTCAGGCCCCAGGCGGGCAAGGCTGACAGGGTGGCGGCCCTGCCCTATGATGTGTATAACAGGAAAGAGGCCCTGGAAGCGGTAAAGGGGAACCCCCTTTCTTTTTTAAATATTGACAGGGCCGAGACCCAGTTTCCTGATGATGTGGATACATATGACGACAGGGTGTATGACAAGGCCAGGGAGATCCTGGACAGGCAGATCAAAGAGGGGGTCTATGTGACGGATCCCCAGGAAAATTATTATCTGTATGAGCTGACCATGGATGGCCGCAGCCAGACCGGAGTGGTGGCCTGCTGTTCCATTGATGATTATTTAGAGGGTGTCATCAAAAAGCACGAAAATACACGGGAGGATAAAGAGATCGACCGCATCCGCCATGTGGATACCACCAATGCCCACACAGGCCCTATTTTCCTGGCTTACAGACAGGATAATACGGTTAAGGGGATTGTGGAAGGGGTAAAAAAAGAGCAGCCTGTCTATGATTTTGTGACAGAGGATGGGATCGGGCACCGGGTATGGATCATCGGGGACAGGGAGCAGGTTGCAGCCGTGGGCCGCGCGTTTGAGCAGATCCCTGCCACTTACATTGCGGACGGGCACCACAGGGCTGCTTCCGCTGTGAAGGTAGGGCTTAAAAGGCGGGAAGCAGATCCCGGGTATACGGGGGAGGAGCCCTTTAACTATTTCCTGACCGTGCTGTTCCCGGATGAGGAACTGATGATACTGCCTTATAACCGTGTGGTAAAAGATCTGAATGGAATGGACCGGAACGGCTTTTTAAAGGCCGTGGCTGAGCGGTTTGAGGTAAAGGAACTGGGTGCAGAGGCATTTGCCCCAAAAGAAAAGGGTGTCTTTGGAATGTTCCTGGAGGATTCCTGGTACTCCCTTAAGGTCAGGCCCCAGGGCTTAAGCAGTGATCCCGTGGAGGGGCTGGACGTGTCCATTCTCCAGAACCAGCTGCTGGAACCTGTTTTGGGCATAGGAGATCCGCGCACGGATAAGCGCGTGGACTTTATCGGAGGCATCAGGGGGCTGGGGGAACTGGAGCGCAGGTGCCATGAGGATATGAAGGTGGCATTTTCCATGTATCCCACCTCCATCAGCGAACTACTCAGTGTTGCGGACGCAGGGCTTCTTATGCCTCCCAAGTCGACCTGGTTTGAGCCGAAGCTAAGGAGCGGGCTGTTTATCCACAGACTGTCATGAGACTGGAACAAAACTGCATATGAGTTTGCATAAATGAACTGTTATGCTGGAAAAATCCCCTTCTGACAGGCGGGCGCATTGAGACGGGCCTGCCTCAGAAGGGGATTTTTCTGCTGTTTATCCTTCTATATGGTATTCCTTCATCTTTCTCCACAGGGTGGAGCGGCTCATTCCCAGCATGGAAGCTGCCTGTCCCTTGTTGAAACGGCAGAAGGCCAGGGCTTCAAGGATCCGGCTCTCCTCTGCCCGGTGGGCGGCGCTGGAGGTCCCGGCGGTGGAAGGCCCGGTGATGGAGGACCCGGCGGATAGTGCGGATAGATCCGGCGCGGATGGCCCGGATGCGGAGTGGCATTCGGGAAATGCCAGTTTGGCGCATTCCAGGTCCACATAATAATCGCTGCACAGGACAGCCATGCGCTCGCAGATGTTAAACAGATGCCGGACATTGCCGGTCCAGTCAGCCTGTGAGAGGAACTGCACCACCTCCGGCGCCATCCGGATACCGGGGAAATTTTTTCCCATGTAATCAGCTGCCAGCAAGGGGATGTCCTCCCGGCGCTGGTTTAAGGGCGGTATGGTGATCCTCAGCACGTCCAGACGGTAGAACAGATCCTCACGGAACAGGTGGTCCTTGACCAGGTTTTCCAGATTTTTGTTGGTGGCGGCAATGATGCGGATATCCACATGGATCACGGAATCGCCGCCCACCCGCATGATCTCCCTCTCCTGAAGTACCCTTAGAAGCTTGGCCTGAAGGGGGAGAGGAATCTCACCGATCTCATCCAGGAAAATGGTGCCGGTATGGGCCAGCTCAAAGAGACCGGTCTTGCCGCTTTTTTGTGCGCCGGTAAATGCCCCGGGAACATAGCCAAAAAGCTCGCTTTCCAGCAGGGTATCGGGAATGGCGGCGCAGTTGACCGCCACAAAGGGGCAGAGGCTGCGGGGGCTGGCGTTGTGGATGCTCTGGGCCAGCACCTCCTTTCCGGTGCCGCTCTCTCCGATGAGAAGGATATTGGAGTTGGTGCGGCTGTATTTTTTTGCGGTCTTTATAACAGAGGCCATGGACGGAGAGGACCCGATCATATCGGAGAAGGTGAGCTTTGCCACAAGGCCCTTTTGATGGAGCTGCTTGCGGATATCACCTTCCAGCCACTGGATCTCATTGACCAGCTGGATGTTCACAATGGACCCTGACAAAAATGTCTGGGTTTTTACAAATGTTTTGCTGATGCTCAGCAGGGTGCGGTTGTACTGCAGGATCTTGTTGGCGTATTCATTGTTGTCGGACAGCAGGTTTTTAAGCTCCAAAGGGAAGGGGATGTCAATGATGCGTTTTCCCAGGCAGTCCTTGTCCAGCCCGAAGATGGACTGGGCTTTTTTGTTTGCAGTGGTGACCCGCCTGGAAGGGTCTATGAAAATGATCCCGTCATGGGAAATATCCAGTATGGTCTGAAGGCGCATGGACTTTTCCTGCTCCTTGCGGAATATATGCAAAGCGCGCTTGGCCGAGGAAAGGGCGTCCCAAAATGCCTCCTCGCTGGTTTCTATGAGCATGTTGGGCACGTGGATCATCTGCGCGTATCGGCAGGTGTTAAGCCCTCCCAGGATCACCTGGCAGCCCTCCCGGATCGCCTGGTCTGCCAGGGCTTCGTTGTTCCAGTTGGGGGAGAGGAGGTAGGTTTTAATGGGGACATCGCACAGGTCGGACAGGCCGGTGATCCCTGCCAGCATATTGCCTGCGGCAATAATGCCGATCTGCTTCTGACCGTAGAGCCGGGTGCATTTGCGGATCGTCCTCAGGATATCCGCGGTGGGAACGGAGATCTGGACCACAGGGATGTCACCGGGAAGGTTGGCCAGAATCTGGGCCAAAAGCCCCCGGGTGAGGATGATGTCGGCATCGATCTTTGTATGTCCGGCATTGGAGTTATTCATAATGATCTCGTCCATGACATAGGTTTCCGAATCCTCCTGTTCATGGAAACGGTTGTGCTGGCTGAGGATTTGGGAGGCGTGGGCGATAAAATTTTCACAGGGTACTACAAGGGCTATCTTTACCATGGATCATCTTCCTTCTTTCTTGTCAGGCATACCCTAATGGTACCATAACCCGGAGAAAAATAGAACAATATGTTTTATAAGAAACAAAATGGTGCATCAAAATAAAACGTAGTGGAAATGAGGACAAAAGGAGGGGGAGGTAACAGCTGGTATTAGTGCTAAAAATAATTAAGTATTTTTAGATAAGATCCACAAAAAATCCGGGCTTTCGGAGAGATCAGCATCTTGGCATGGAATTTGCTTTTATAATCAGTATAAAATGCCGGGACAAGGACTGCTGCACGTACCCGGCAGAAGGAATCATAAGGAGGATATCAATGCTGAGAAGAGGAGAGGTATTCCGCAACAGGGCCAAGCGCCTTTTGGCGGAAAAGAAAAAGCTGTCAGCCGCCTGGCTGCAGGCAGCCAGCCCCATAACGGCTGAGATCATGGCTAAGGCCGGATTTGACATACTGATGGTGGACATGGAGCACGGGCCCGGGGGGATCATGGATCTGATCGGCCAGCTGCAGGCCGTATCCCATTATGATGTGGTACCCTTTGTAAGGGCGCCCTGGAATGATTTTGTGACCATTAAGCGGATCCTGGATGCCGGCGTCAGCGGGATTCTGGTCCCTTATGTCAACAGCGCTGAGGAAGCAGCCAGGGCGGTAAGCGCCTGCAAGTACCCGCTGGAGGGGATCAGGGGCATTGCTCCCAGTCCCAGGGCCGGAGGATATGGGATGAACCAGAGGGATTATCTGGATTATGCCAATGAGGAGCTGGATGTGCTGGTGGCGGTGGAGACAAAGACGGCGGTGGACCACATTGAGGAAATTGTTAAGACCAATGGACTGGATGGGATCTTTATCGGCCCCATGGACCTGGCCACTTCCTTTGGACATTTCTGCAATCCCAAGGATGAGGAGGTTCAGGAGGCGATCCGCAAAGTGGAGGCAGTGGTCCTGGGATCCGATAAATTCCTGGCAACCGTGGCAGGGAGTTTTGAGGAGGCAAAGAAGCTGTATGAAAAGGGATACAGTATGGTGATCATGATGTCAGACACCACCACGCTGGGAAAGGTTGCCCTGGATCAGGTGGAGCAGTTCAAAGAAATGTATCCCCAGAGATGACCGTGACCGTAGGTAAAACACAAGGAGAAGGAGATTGGGAATATGAAAAAAAGAATCATGGCAGTTACGTTGGCAGCAGTAATGGCAGTATCCATGGCAGGGTGTGCGGGAAGCAAGCCTGCCGGCACAAAGGCGGCTGAAACAAAGGCCGCGTCCAATGAAGGTTCGGCCCAAAAAGCGGATACGGCGGGCAAGGATACGGCGGACAAGGATGCTGCGGGGACGGAGGCAGCCGGAGCCGGGAAGGCGGATGGTGCAGGTGCGGTCAAGGAAGGCGCGGAGGACAAAGGACAGACGGATTTTCCTAAAAAGCCCATTCAGATCATCTGCCCTGTGAAGGCGGGAGGGGATACGGATTATAACACACGTGTGATCGCGCAGTACCTTTCAAAATACCTGGATGTGAATGTGGTTGTCACCAATGTGGAAGGAGGGGCCACCATTCTGGGAATGCAGCAGGTCCTGGACGGGGAGCCGGATGGGTATACCATGGTGATCAATGGTCTGGACGCTTATATCCCCAATATGATGGGCACAACAGACATTACCATTGACAGTTTTAAGACAGTAGGCATTCCGCTGTTTGACAATACCACGGTTCTGGTAGCCAATAAGGCGTCCGGTTATGAGAGTATAAAGGATGTGGTGGAACGCACCCAGGCAGCCCCGGGTACTATTGAGTACGGCATGAAGATCGGCGCGGCAAACCAGGTATACGGAATCGCCATGAATCAGGAGTGGGGAGCGCAGTTCAAACCAATGGATATTGGAAACAATGCGGCCAAGATGACAGCGCTGTTGGGACAGCAGACCGATACGGCCGTTCTTGCCTATGCCCTTGCAAAGGATTATTTTGCAACAGGGGAATTCCAGGCCCTTTGCCTGCTGGGAAGTGAAAAGAATGAACTGCTTGCAGATGTGCCCCTGTCTTCCGAATACGGATTAAAGGACATTGATTGCAGTAAGTGGTTCTGGCTGGGGGTACACCCCGATACCCCGGATGAGGTGGTGGATATCCTGTCAGACGCCTTGGAGCAGGTGACAGAGGATCCTGAATTTGTAAAGACCATGGAGGATAATTACCTGACCGTCAGATACATTGCCAAAAAGGACGCCCAGGATTACGCCGACCAGTTCTACCAGGATACACTGGTGCCGTATAAGGACGAATTTTTATCCACCAGCAGCAAGTAAGGTGGAGAAGGGGGTAAAATGTCACATAACAAAAAGGAAATAGGATCAGGCGTGATATTTTTTTTCATTGCAGTTGCTCTGTATGCAGGCTCTTACGCCATTGTGGTCACCACAAACGATGCCATGGGACCTCGGTTCTTTCCAAGAACCGTTGCCATATGTATGGGGATTCTGGCAGTGGCTCAGGTGGCATCCGGCCTGAAAAAGGAAAGGAAGGAACAGGGATCAGGGGAAAGGAGCGGCTTTAACATAAGGGCCGCTGCCACCATAGGGATCCTCTTTGCATACGCACTATTGGTTCAGACGGTAGGCTTTATCATCATGACAGCGGTCTACCTCCTGGCGCAGATCCTTCTGCTTCTGCCTGAGAAACGTCTGAGATCCGGGAAAGGTATACTGGTCACCGCAGCAGTCTCGGTTGTCACGCCCATATTGATCTACGAGCTGTTCTACCGTGCATTCAGTATATTTCTTCCCACTGGATTATTAGGATAAGGAGGAAAAAAATGCAGCTTATTCAAGGTTTTATGGCAGTGTTCCATCCTGTTACTCTGTCTCTTATTATCGGGGGAGTGGTTGCCGGAATCGTTTTCGGCGCCATTCCGGGACTCTCGGCCTTTACGGCCCTGGCTCTGTTTTTGCCCATCACCTTTGGCATGGAGCCGGTCAACGGTATTGCGTTTCTTATATCTATCTATGTGGGAGGAGTTTCAGGAGGCTTGATCTCAGCCATTCTGCTGGGAATCCCGGGCACGCCCTCATCCATTGCCACCTGTTTTGACGGCTATCCCATGGCACAGAGAGGGGAGGCCGGCAAGGCCCTGGGCACTGCGATTGTTTTCTCCTTTGTGGGAGGGATATTCAGCGCCCTTATACTGACCTATCTGGGGCCGGTGATTGCGGGGGTGGCATTAAAATTCGGACCCTATGAGTATTTTGCAGTCATACTCTTTGCCCTGACCACTGTGTCGGGCCTTTCCGCGGGAAATATCAACAAAGGGCTTTTATCCTGTCTTCTGGGCATTGCCTTTTCCTTTGTGGGAATTGATAGTCTCAGCTCCTACACCAGGTACACGGGAGGGATCTCCAGCCTGGCGGCAGGGTTTAACCTGGTCCCGCTTTTGATCGGTACCTTTGCAGTGTCCCAGATCATTGAAACCGCCGCCAAGGGGCCATCGTCCATTCAGCGCGCGCCATCCGCCAGGGTAAAGGGATTTGGACTGAGCCTGAAGGAATTTGTGTACCAGCTGAGAAATGCCATTCCTGCTGCTTTTATCGGATTGTCTGTGGGAATCCTTCCCGGAATCGGGGGAAACGTCTCCAATCTTCTGGCCTATACCTTTTGCAAAAAGCGGTCCAAGTACCCGGAAAAGTTCGGGACAGGGGTCATGGACGGGATCGTGGCTTCGGAGACGGCTAACAATGCCACCATCGGAGGCGCGCTGATCGTTCTTCTGACCCTGGGGATCCCGGGGGATAACGCCACATCCATGGTGCTTGCGGGTTTCCAGATACACAGCATCACACCAGGGCCCCTGTTGTTTAAGACCAGCGCGGACCTGGTATATGCACTGTTTGCGGCATTTATCATAGCAAACATTGTGATGATGGTGTCTGAGCTTTTGGGGCTTCCGCTGTTTGCAAAGGTCCTCAGCATTCCCGGCTCTTATCTGCTGCCCGTGGTGATCGCCTGCTGCTTTGTGGGTTCATTCTCTGCAAACAACCGTGTGTTTGATATACTGGTCATGGTGATATTCGGGCTTGTGGGGTATGTGCTCAAGCGATGGGAGTATCCGCTGGCTCCCATGGTGGTGGGATTCATACTGGCGCCTCTTTTGGAGGAAAATGTAAGGCGGTCTCTGATGCGCACGGAAGGCAGTTTCCTTCCCATCCTGACATCACCCATAGCTCTGGTATTTTTTATCCTTACCGCGGTCATGGTGGTCCTGTCTGTGAGAAGCGAGATAAAGGACAGGAAAAAGCAGCGTGAGACATCAACTGTATAGAGGAGGACCGGATGCTTAAATATAGTGATCTGCAATGGAAGGATGGCCTGGATCCACGGGCCATCCAACTTCTCCTAAAGGAGGAGGCGGAAAAGGACGGTCATAAGATCGTGGTCCTGGATGACGATCCAACCGGAATCCAGACCGTCCATGATGTGCCGGTATACACGGACTGGAGTTATGAGAGTATCCGGCAGGGATTCCTGGAACCGGGGAAGATGTTTTTTATCCTGACAAATTCAAGAAGTTTTTCCAGACCCCAGACCATACGGGCCCACGGTGAGATCGGGCGCAGGCTGGCAGCGGTGTCAAAGGAGCTGGGTATTGCGTTTGCCGTTGTAAACAGGGGAGATTCGACTTTGCGGGGCCATTTTCCCCTGGAAACCCAAACATTGAGGGAGACCCTTGGGGAGCAGATGGGAGAGGAGATACACGGGGAAGTGATCTGCCCCTTTTTTGCCGAGGGAGGCAGATTTACCATGGACAATGTCCACTATGTAAAAGAGGGGGAATGGCTGGTTCCTGCGGGTGAAACGGAATTTGCAAACGATAAGACCTTTGGTTACCGTTCTTCGGATCTGAGGGAATATATAGAAGAAAAGACCGGGGGAACCGATAAGAAAGAGGATGTGATATGCATATCCGCGCAGCAGCTGCGGTCCGTAGATATAGACGGCGTGGAGCAGATGCTTATGAATGCCGGGGGATTTGACAAGGTGGTGGTAAACGCACTGACCTCCCTGGAGATCAAGGTGTTCTGTATTGCACTGTACCGCGCAATGGCAAAGGGAAAGCGTTTTCTGTTCAGCACCGCCGCGGGATTTGTAAAGGAGTTTGCAGCAGTGGAGGACAGAGGATTTCTCACCGGCCGGGAACTGGTCCCTAAGGGGAGGATGGGGGGAGGGCTGGTGGTGGTCGGCTCCCATACCCGCAAAACCACAGCCCAGCTGGAATGTCTGAGGGAACTGCCAAATATCCGCCTGATGGAGTTTGATTCGGATCAAGTGCTGGACCCGGCCGCCATGGAGGAGGAGATCGCGTCCGTGGTAAGGCGGGAGGAAGCATGTATCAGACAGGGGATCACCGCTGTCATGTATACAAAGCGGCGTCTGCTGTCCGTAAAAGGGGATACGGGAGAACAGGCCCTGGAGCGGTCTGTTAAGATTTCAGAAGCGGTACAGCAGCTGGTGGGGCGTGTTCAGGAACCACCGGCTTTTATTGTGGCAAAAGGAGGGATCACATCCAGCGACATCGGCACCAAAGCCCTGGGAATAAAAAGGGCCTGGGTGCAGGGACAGGTCCGCCCCGGAATCCCGGTGTGGAGGACCGGTCCGGAAAGCAGGTTCCCCCACATTCCCTATGTCATCTTTCCGGGAAATGTGGGGGAGGATCATACGCTGCGGGACGTTCTTCAGGTTCTGATGGAGCCCTGGTCCTGATGAGGGGAGGTAGGAACCCTACTCCTGGGGCGGGGCGGATGGAGCCGGAGGCGCTGCCTCTGACGGCGTGGCCGGAACAGTGGGGTCCTTGGTCTGGTAGATGCGTTTCCATTCCTTGGTCCCTTCCACCTTCACCGTCTCACACCGGTTCATGTTCAGAAATTTTACCAGCTCATAGCAGCTGACCCAGATTTCGTTGTTGCTCTCCTTCTGGGATTCGTCAAAGATCAGTTCCAGGCCAAAATGAAGATGGGGCTCATTGATATTGTTGGTGTTTTCCGTGCGGCTGTAGCCGGTGCGGCCCAGGTAACCAACCACATCCCCGGCCTGCACCACGGACCCTTCCTTCAGACCGGACTGATAGGGATAGTTTTTACGGAGGTGGGCGTAATAATAGTACCGCTTGTGGTCAAAACTGCGGATGCCCAGCCGCCAGCCGCCGTACTGGTTCCATCCGATGGCCTCCACATAACCTGATTCCACTGCGATGACGGGAGTTCCCACCTGTCCCATCATATCGTGGCCCAGGTGCTGGCGCTTGAAGCCGTAGCTTCTGGCCACCCCAAAGTCATCAAAATCACTGTAAGGAAATCCTTTGGCAATAGGGGAAAATGCTTTCAGCCCATATTTGGTGACCCATACGGTGGCAGGATCGCCGGGAGCTCCCCCGGCCACGCCGGAGGGAAGATAGGCGGCAGGCGCTTCGCTGGCAGGGATCTCGGCCTGGAACTGGCCCACCATCCCGTCCAGCACCGCGCCGTAGGCCTCCCTGTAATATGTATAATATTTCATGTCTTTTGTCAGGTCCGCCATGGTGGTCTCGCCGGTTTTCAGCTTTTCCGCCACGGTCTTCATGTGCTCCGGCTTATATTTGCTGAAGTCACCCCCGTATCTTGCACCCAGGTAGGCAAGCAGATCCACCCAGTTTAAATGGATTTCAGCCTGGCAGGTGTCCACATCATAGCGGAACGCCTGGTTCATGGCTTCCGAGGTTACGGCAAAATCCACCCATTTGATATATTCTTTTTTCTTTTCCTCCTGTTTCTCCTGGCCCGGGCCGTTGGTGTCTTCCAGGGGATTGACGGTTCTGGCCAATCTGGCCGCCTGGCTCATCACTGCCTGGCCGGAGTCTGTCCTGTAAAGGAAGATACTCAGACACAGCAGGCTTAAGGCCAGCATTTCACCGTAAATCACCGTTTTTGTACTGATATGCAAATGCTTCCTGAGCATATGGATAAGTTTCATGATATACCGCCTCCTGACAAGGGTTCCCGGAATATTGGGGCTCTATGTTAATCTTATGTTTGTCCGGGCCGGATTATGATTCCGCGCATCAATTCTTTGGGAGTGCGGGGGAAGATGAACATAAGATGAAAAAAAGTCCCGATTACAGTAAAAAAGTGTGCAAAATGCATAAATGCTATTGATTTGATAGATAGAATATGCTAAAATCATGGTGAAAAACATGTAACCGCTTACCTAAATTCAAAGAAAAGTATGGAAAATACAGCAAAACCCATTGGGGAAATACAGTAAAACCGTGTTTGTCCGCATGGGAGGGGCATGTTTGGGATTTCAACAAGAATAACGAAATATCATTGTTATTTGAAGGAGGGGGAATATTTTTCCTTGCGGAAAACCGGCTTCAGGTTTTGCGGGGAAGCTGTAAGATATAAAATATGTAACCGGTAACATATATAACCGCTAATATAGTTTGGATTATTAAAAAAGGGGGTAGAGGCTGATATGACAATATCTGATATTGCAAAACTGGCAGGTGTTTCTGTTGCAACGGTTTCACGTGTGCTGAACAACAAAGGCTATGTAAAGGAAGAGACCAGACAGAAGATAGAGAATCTGATCCAGGAGAATGGTTACCGTCCCAATGCTGTGGCAAGAAGCCTGACCCGCAGCAATACATCCATGATCGCCGTGATCATGTCCAACAGGCTCAATCCGTTTTTCGCCAATGTCCTGGATGCCATAGAATCCCGGGCCGAGCAGCAGGGATACAGCATCCTGTTTTATAACACCTCGGAGGACAGGGACAAGGAGTGTAAAGCCATTGCCCAGGCCATTGAGCACCGTGTCATGGGGATCCTGCTTCTGCCCGTTCTGGATCCGGACGAGCGGACGGAGGAGCTGCTTGCAGGAGCGGAGGATTCGGGGATACCGGTGGTGCTCATTGACAGGGATTTACATAATAGTGATCTGGATATCGTACTCATTGATAATAAGAAGGTAGTGTACGAGGGAGTCAAACTCCTGATCGAATCAGGCCACAGAAAGATCGGGATCGTCACCTGTCCCGAAGTGGTGAAAAAAGGAAAGACAAGGCTGGACGGTTATGTCCAGTGCCTGAAGGATTACGGCATGGAGATGGAGGATGAATATATTTATCCCGGGGATTTTGATGAGAAGAGCGGATATCAGGCATGTGAAAATCTGCTGGGACTTCCCGATCCTCCCACAGCGGTGCTGGTCACCTGCAGTTCCGCCACCCTGGGCTGCATCCGGTATCTGAATGAGCACAGCCTGCAGATGGGAAGGGATATAGGATTGGTGGGATTTGATGACATTTCCCTTCTGGGCACCCTTGGATATGAAATTACAGTGATGGACAGGCCCATGAAGGAGATGGGGGAGATCGCGTACGACCTTCTCACAGAACGCATGGCAAGTCCCGACACAAAAAGGCGCCGCAGGGAGATCCTGCTGCAGACCCGGCTGATCATCCGCGGCAGTGAGAAGCTGCAGGATGTGCAGGCCGTCTCATAGGAGGAATATTTATGACACAGGGAATCGAAGAGATCATCAAAGGAATTTTGGCAGATCCAAAGCTGACGTACCCTCAGAGGCTGACCGCCCTGGCCGGAGCGGCTGAGAACACGCCGGACCCCGTGCCTCTTAGCAGGGAGGCCCAGTGGTTTGCGGACAGGGATATTGTGTTTGACATGGGGGAGGGGAATGCGCCTTACCGTCCCAGATATGTGCTCCCTGACTATGATACGTTTATGAGGCAGGGAAGCAGGTTCCTGATGCTGGATCCGCCCGGGGATATATGGGATGCGGTGTCAAATCTGCTGATCCTTTACCGCCACGTGCCCTCGGTGATCGCGGGGCCGGTGTACATCGGCCATATCGACAGGCTTTTGGATCCCTTTGTAAAGGATGAGGAGGAGGCGCGCCATGCCATCAGGATCTTCCTGACCCATGTGGACCGCACCATCAGCGATTCCTTCTGCCACGCAGACATTGGGCCTTATGACACAAAGGCTGGCAGGATCATCCTGGAGCTGTCGGCACAGATGCAGCGCCCGGTTCCCAATATGTCCCTGATCTACAATGAGCATACCACGGATGAATTTGCCTGCAAGGCCATTGAAACCGGCCTGGTTACGGCAAAGCCCAGCTTTGTGAACGATGCCATGTACACAGCGGACTGGGGGAGGGAATATGCCATTGTGAGCTGCTATAACGCCCTGCCCATCGGGGGCGGGGGGCTGACCCTTGGACGGCTGAACATGAAGAATCTGGGGGACGTGGCTGAGAGCAGGGAACATTTCCTGGACCACCTGCTTCCGGCCGCAGTGGCAGCGCAGTGTGAGCAGATGGATAAAAGGGATACATATATTTTGGAGCAGGGAAGATTCCTGGAAAATACCTTCCTTTGCTCCGAGGGATTGATCCACAGGGATAAGTTTGTGGGCATGTTCGGAATGGTAGGCCTGGCGGAGTGTGTGAACACGGTGCTGAAGCTCGAAAAACCGGAGGAACGGTATGGGCATGGCAGGGAAGCGCAGGAATTTGCCCTTTTGATCCTGGACCGGATGCATGAGCAGATCAAAGCATATAAGCCCAAGTACGGACGCTTTGAAATGCATGGACAGGTGGGTATCGCAACAGATACTGGGGTCACCCCCAATACCAGGATACCTGTGGGGGAGGAGCCGCCTCTCCATGACCAGCTTTTATTCACGGCCCTGACCCAGAAGCATTTTGCGGCAGGGATTGGGGAGCTGTTTCCCTTTGAGGAGACAGCCAAGAAGAACCCTATGGCGGTACTGGACATTATCAAGGGGGCTTTTGGGGAGGGAATGCGCTATTTCTCCTTTTACTCCAGCAGTTCGGATGTGGTGCGTGTCACCGGTTATCTGGTAAAGCGCTCGGATATAGAGCGGTTTGACGCAGGAGAGGCCTGCCTTGGCAATTCCACGGTGCTGGGAAGCGGAGCCAGCAGGGGACTTCACATTTTTGAGCGGAGCGTGAGACAGGTACCGCAGGAAAAAGACTAACAGAAAGCCGGGTATACGATATGGGAAAGAAGATTTTATACAGCTGCGACACGGGGATCGATGACGCCCTGGCTATTGCTTACCTTTTGGCACAAAAGGAGTGTGAGGTAGTGGGCATCACTGTTTCATACGGCATGGGACATGTGGGAAATGTGTACAGGAATACAAAAGCCGTGCTGAAACTGTTTGACAGGGAGGATATTCCGGTGGCGATGGGAAGCGACACCCCTTTAAGCGGAATCCCCAATGACTACAGCGGAGGAAGCCGGTTCCACGGGTGCGAGGGCCTTGGAGGGATCCTGGGACCCAGCTCTCCTGAGGATTATGCGGGGGCGAAACCGGAGGAGGCCACCGACTTTATCCTTCAGATGATAAGGACATACGGGAAGGAACTGTACTGGGTCACAAGCGGCCCCCTGACGGATATTGCCAGGGTGCTGGATAAGGACCGGGAAACAGCTGAAAAGGCAGGGGCTGTCTATATCATGGGAGGGGCCATTGCTTCCCCCGGGAATACGGGTCCATACACGGAGGCGCTGGTGGAGGCAAACGTCAGGCTGGATATCCCGGCCACGGCCCAGGTACTGGATTCCAAGCTGCCGGTGGTGCTGGTGGGACTGGATGTGACCAGAAAGACGCTGTTAAGCTTTGAAGACCATGAGCGCTGGCATCAGATCGGCACCAGGAGCGCCCTGTTCCTTTACGAGGCCCTGAAACACTATCTGGGAGCATATGAGAAGTTCCACCCATACCTGGGAGGCTGCGGGCTTCACGATCCCCTGGCAGCAGTGGCAGCCGTTCATCCGGAGATCCTGACCACCATACCCATGCACATGATGTGCTTTACCCAGGGGCCCCAGGCAGGGAAAACAACAGAGAATGTGCTGCGGTGCAATGACAGGGATTATGAGATGAAGGCGGCCGTGTTTGTGGATGTGGATGCATTTTCAAAGGAGTTTTTTGGAAGAGTGGAGGAACTGCTCCGGGAACATTAAGGTGCGGAATGTGAAAGTGACGGAACATTAAGGTGACGAAACAATAAAGCAGACAGATGGAGGTGCATATGGACCGTATCTATGTGGCGGGGTTTGACGTGTTTTATCCTGACTGGAAAGGAAAACGGTATTTTGAGTACCAGGAACTGTGCAGGAAGTATGACTTCGAGATGCAGGCGCAGAAGGCTGCCCCCAATGAGGGGAGGACCCTTGGGGAGAAGGTTTTCCTGAAGAATATCCACTATATTGACAGCAGCGATTACGTGGTTGCCAACCTGAATCCCTTCAGGGGCAGGGAGCCGGACAGCGGAACCTGTTTTGAGATCGGATATGCCTATGCCCTTGGGAAAAAGATATACGGCTATCTGGAGGATGGCCGGACCATGATGGAGAAGACCGGGGCCGGGACAGATGAGCAGGGTTTTACGGTGGAGGATTTTGACATGCCGGTGAACCTGATGCTGGGATGCAGCATGACGGTCATTCCGGGAGACCTGGAGCATTGCCTGGAGCAGATCCGGGAGCGGGAGCAGGCGGAAAGGAGAGTCTGATGGGACATTTGCTGGAAGTAAAGGATGTAACAAAGATCTATGAAGGCGGCGTGCTGGCCAACCACAATGTGAACTTTACAGTGGATGAGGGTGAGATCCATGCACTGGTGGGGGAGAACGGAGCAGGCAAGAGCACGCTGATGAAAATGCTGTACGGTCTGGAGGGCATTACCTCAGGCCACATCTACTTAAACGGCAAGGAGCTGAAGCTGCAGTCCAGCAAGGAGGCCATTGAACACGGAATCGGTATGGTGCACCAGCATTTTATGCTGGTGGATTCCCTGACAGGGGCGGAGAACATGATGCTGGGGCTGGAAAAGACCGGTTTTGTGTCCAACAAAAAACGGGACATCCTGATCACGGACGAGGTGGCCCAAAAATATAATTTTGAAATTGACGCTTCCAGGAGAGTCAGGGACATGAGCGTTGGAATGAAGCAGAAGCTGGAGATCCTTAAGATCCTCTACCGCAGTGCCAAGCTGATCATCCTGGACGAGCCCACGGCCGTGCTCACACCCCAGGAAACAGAGGAGCTGTTTGAGCGGCTGATGGAGCTTAAGGAGCGGGGGATGACCATTATCTTCATATCCCACAAGCTGAATGAAGTGAAGCGCATCAGCGACAGGATCACTGTTTTAAAGGGCGGCGTCACCAAGGGGACGTATCTTACAAAGGATGTGTCCGAGGAGGATATCTCCAACCTGATGGTGGGAAGGGAAATCTCCTTTGAGTATGATAAGGCCCAGGTGGAGGCAGGGGAAGTGGTGCTGAAGGCCCAGAACCTTACGTACGTGGACAAGTTTAAGATCCCCAAGCTTTCCGGGGTAAGCATGGAGGTAAGGAAAGGCGAGATCGTAGGTATTGCAGGTGTTGAGGGAAATGGGCAGAGTGAGCTGATCTCCATTATCACAGGCAACATGCGGGCCCTGGAGGGAAGGATCTTCCTCAATGGACAGGATATTACCAATGAATCCGTTACCAATATCCGAAAGATCGGCATGTCCCATGTGCCTGAGGACCGTATGATCGAGGGCTGTGCTCCTGAGATGAGCCTGCAGGAAAACCTGATCGTATCCAACATTGACACCTTTGCCAATAAGTTCGGCATGGTGGAGAATGCCAAGGTAAAGGAACACTGCAGGGAGCAGATCCATGAGTTCATGGTCAAGGCAAAGGATGAAAACCAGTCCATCGGCAGCCTTTCAGGAGGCAATATCCAGAAAGCCATTGTGGCCAGGGAGTTTATGGCGCCAAGCGACCTGCTTGTGTTAAACCAGCCCACCAGGGGCGTGGACGTGGGGGCGATTTCCTTTATCCATTCAAAAATCCTTGAGATGAGGAGCCATAACAAAGCCATCCTGCTGTCTTCAGCGGATCTGAATGAGCTGATCTCACTCAGCGACCGTATCCTTGTGATGCACAAGGGGAAGATCGTGGGAGCCCTTAGCAACACGCCGAAGGTGACCGAGCAGGAGCTGGGGCTTTATATGCTGGGTCTTAAAAAACAGGAAGGGTTGGGATAAATCATGGAGAATAAGAATCAGAATAAAAAGCCATTTGATATCATGGATTATTTCAGTGTCATGCGGATCGCGGCAGCTCTGCTGCTCTCCATCCTCCTTGTCTTTGTCATCATCTTTTTTGTCAGCCAGACACCTGGGCTGGCTATCCAAAAGCTGATGCTGGGACCCCTGGAGACCAAGAGAAGCTTCTTTAATGTTGTGGTAAGGGCCATTCCTCTGGTATTCACCGGTCTGGGGCTGACCCTGTGCTTAAAGAGCGGTATTTTCAATATCAGTTCAGACGCATCCTTTTACATGGGCGCAGTTGTTGCCACCGCCATTGCCATTGCATGCCCCCTTCCAAACGGCCTGCACCAGCTGGCGCTGATCCTGGCGGCAGCCGTGGTGGGCGGTGTGATCTCCATGCTGCCTGTCATTGTAAATAAGTACACCAAGGTAAACCCGGTGGTGCTGGCCATTATGGCCAATTCCATTTTCTATTATTTCGGGCTGTCCATTATCAGTTCCTTTTTCCTGGAGAAAAGCGGAAGCTGGGGAAGCTACAAGTTTCCGGACCACGCAAAGCTGGGGACCATGATCAAGGGGACCACCCTGCACTACGGTTTTGTCATTGTCATTGCGGTGACCCTGTTTGTGATCTTCCTGATGAACAAGACCTCCTTTGGATACAAGGTGCGGGTGACGGGAAGCAATCCGGCCTTTGCAAAGGCTTCAGGCATTAAGACCGGGTTTGTGATCCTGATGGCCCAGTTTATCGGCGGAGCCATTGCCGGCATGGGAGGGGCCATTGAGATCGTGGGAGTGTACAAGCGTTTCCAGTGGCAGTCCCAGACCGCTTACGTGTGGGACGGACTTCTGATCTATATGCTTGCCAACGGCAACCCCACCTTTATTCCACTGACTGCATTCTTTATCGCATACCTGAGAGTGGGTGCGGAAATCATGTCCAGGTCAACGGATCTGGATCCGGAGATCGTGACATTTTTACAGGGGATCATCATCCTTCTGGTTGCATCCCAGAGATTCCTGTACTTTTTGAAGCAGCGCCATGACCAGAAGATGTCCCTTAAACAGGCAGAAGCAGAAGAAGGAGGTGCAGCAGCATGATGGAGTTCTTTTTATCACCCACATTCTGGAAAACAGTGCTGGCAAGTACAACACCGGTTATGCTTGCAACCCTTGCAGCTAATATGATGACAAAATCAGGGATATTCAACCTGGCCATTGAGGGAACCATGCTGATCTGCGCGCTCACAGGCGTGATTGCCAGCGCCTTTACGCAGAACCTGTGGGTCGGCTGCCTGACGGCCGTGGTCATGGGAGTGTTCATCTCGTTTGTATTCGGCTATTTTGCCCTGGTCATGAAAGGGGCCATGAATGCCTGCGGCGTTGCCGTGAACCTGATCGCAACCGGCGGGACCGTGTTTGTGCTGGTTATGCTCACGGGCAGCAAGGCCAACTCCAGCGCGCTGAAAAGCCTTACCTTCCCGGTTGTGAACATACCGGTCATAAAGGATATACCGGTCCTGGGAACCATATTTTCCGGACAAAACCTTGTGACCTACATAGCGTGGGGGATCGTGGCGGTGACCGCATGGATGCTCTATAAGACAAAACTGGGCATCAATATCCGGGCCGTGGGAGAGAATCCGGCAGCGGCAAAGGCAGCTGGGCTCAGCGTGCTAAAGCACCAGTTTGCAGCCCTTGCCATCTGTGGGATATCCTGTGCCTTTGGAGGCATGTATCTTTCCATGGGCGCTCTTAAATCATTTACAACAGGAATGGTGGCGGGCAGGGGTTACATGTCCCTTGCAATGGATGCCATGAGCCAGGGCAATCCCATTGTGGGGTGTTTAAGCTCTTTGCTTTACGGATTTTCCGATACCATCACCGTTTACCTGCAGCTTTACAGCAAGATCGACCTGAAACTCATTGAAGCGTTCCCATATCTGTTTATCATCCTGGTGCTGGTCATTATCCAGTCCATCCGGAAAATGGTAGCGCGCAGAAAAGAAAAGCTTGCAAGCCTGGAGCAATTACGCTCCCAACAGGCAGCATGATAAACAGTGTACTCTCATAGTCTCCTGAGACTTGGGGAATACACAATAACAAAGAGGAGGACAATAAAAAATGGCACAGGAATATTATGATCCATGGTCAAACACAAGAACAAAAAATGGTCTGGAGGCAGATCTGGTCATCTCTGCAATGCAAAAGTGCATCAGAAGGGCGGAGGAGGAAACGGCCCTGCGCATGGCATATGAGCTTTACATCACATCCACATTCCATGAGGAGAAAATGTGGAACCGTCTGTTGGTGATCTCTGTGGAGGATGTGGGCTTTGGGGATACCCAGGCGCCTGTTTTTGTAAAGACCATGTACGACCTTCACAAGGAATACCCATATATGGACGGGGACAGGCCTATTTTCTTCATGCATGCGATCCGCTATATGTGCAGATGCCAGAAAGAGCGCTCAACAGACCATATCAAGAATATCATCATGAAGGAATTTGAGGCGGGATATGTTCCTGAGATCCCGGAATATGCAATCGACATGCATACCATTAAGGGAAGGGCAATGGGAAGGGACGTCTTCTATTTCCTGGATGAGGCCAGCAAGGTACAGCCGCTCTGGGATGAGTATGATGATTCCTACCGTTTAAAGCTTTATGAAATGTGTAAAAAAGAAGCAGAACAGAAAAAGGAGGACAAGTAATGATGAAGAACTGGAAAAGGATTGCAGCACTGGCAATGTCAGCCGTAATGGCGGGCGCAATGCTCACAGGCTGTGGCGGCGGAGGCAAAACCACAGAGGCGGCCAAGGGCAATGAGCCAAAGGCAGAGGCCGGCGCACAGGCGGGTAAGGATGCAGGTGAAGCAGCTGACAGCGGCGAGAAAAAGCAGGTATATGTGTTCATCCGCGACAGGGGCGACTTGTCCTACTGGGACAGCATGGCAGCAGGCGGCGACCGAGCCGTGGCAGATTACGCAGACAGGGCGGACGTGCATGTGGTGGAGACAACGGCTGACCTTCAGGCAAACCTGCAGGCCATGTATGAAGCCGCTGATAAAGGTGCTGACCTGATCATCACTGCTTCCGACTTTAAGGACAACCTGGTGGAGGTTGCCAATGAGTATCCTGACATTGCCTTTACCATTATCAGTGAGGATGTGATCGACCAGTGTGAGAACAACAATGCATACGGCGTGGACTTTGCCACAAGCCAGGCAGCGTTCCTGGGCGGTATTGCTGCGGCTGATGTTGCAGCCAACGGCGCAGAGGGCATGGATCCCACCAATGTGATCGGCTTTATCGGCGGCATGGACGAGTCCCTGGTCATCCAGGAATTCCTGTGGGGTTATATCCAGGGCGCCCAGTACTACAACCCTGACATCAAGATCGTATACAACTATGTAGGCGCATGGAATGATCCCGACACAGCCAAGACCCAGGCCATGACCCAGTACAACGATGCAGGTGCGGACGTGATCTTTGCGTGTGCAGGCGGATCCGGCAACGGCGTCCACAATGCGGCGGAGGAGGCCCAGAAGTTCGTGATCGGCGTGGACAGCGACCAGTCCCAGCTTTATGAGGATGACAAGGCGATCCAGGAGAAGTTCCTGACCTCTGTTGTGAAGGAAGTGGGCAATGCTGTTTACAACGTGATCGGGGAATACCTGGACAACGGCACTCTGCCATATGGAGAGTATGAGGTCCTTGGACTGTCTGACGGCGCTGTAGGCATTGTGGAAGGCGACCAGTTAAACGGAGCACTGTCCGATGAGGGCAAAGCGAAGCTAGAGGAAGCAAAGGCCGGAATCGCGGATGGCTCCATTGAAGTTAAGAGCGCCATCGGCAAGGGACAGGATGAGGTAAAGGCATTCATTAATGAGAATTGCCAGTAAGGGAAGAAAAGGCAGCTGATTGGAATGCTGGAAGATTGGAAAAAAGAAAGATAAGATAAAAAAGAGGTAAACCGCGCGATGGCCCCAAAGCACAGAAGAGTTTGTGCCTTGGGGCTATCGTGTGGTTTGCCTCTTTATTTCATTTCTTATTATGAGTTAAATAAGGAAGATATCACTTCCGCCAATGCATCAGCCAGTTCCTGATGCCCCTCTTTTGTCAGATGCATAAAGTCATAATGGTTCTGTTCCGTTACCACGGTATTGGCGTCCAGATAATGGCACCCCATCTGGGATGCGATTCCTTCAAATTCTTGGGCCAGGCCTTCTGATTTCTCAGCGCAGCCCATACCCATGGTCTTGCCAACCTGTGTGGCCTCATAGCGCTTGTCAATGGACTTGGGCGTGACCACCAGGATGTTGGCCCTGCCTGTTCTCCAGGCGTCAAAAGTGGAAGCAGCCTTGGCAATCAGGCGCTTTAGGCCCAGGGCAATGCACGCGGCGGAGGCGCCGAAACGCTCCTTTGTATCATTGGTCCCCAGCATGATGACCAGCAGGTCCACCGGCTCGTGGCTCATGAGACAGGGATAGATGTAGTCCAGGCCGGACAGCCCCTCGTGGATGGGGTCTGAAAAGCAGGTGGTCCGTCCGGACAGCCCTTCCTCTATGATCAGATAATTATCCCCCAGCTGTTTCTGCAAAAGGCAGGTCCAGCGCTCCTGCTCATCATAGCGGCCGTCATCCGAAGCGCGGTAGCCGTGGGTGTTGGAATCGCCGAAGCATACAATATGTCTTTTTTTCATCAGCGCGCCTCCTGGATCTACAGGTCCTTTGTATCTTTAACAGCCTGCCTGATGTCATGGTACAGGGCCGCCAGCTGTGGATCGTCAAGGGCCACGGGCAGGAATGGAAGCCGTGGGTCACCCATGGGACAGCCGTCCAGGGAAATGATCCCCTTTACAGCACCGTGCATGGATGCAAAGGAGCAGAGACGGTAGATCAGAGGCGTCACCAGGTTCTGTACCATCTGTGCCTTCTCCCATTCGCCCCGGTTAACCAGATCGTCCATCTTTAAATATAATTCAGGCATAGCGCCGTAGGTGCCGCCGATCCCTGCGTCAGCGCCCATGAGACGGCCCGCGATAAACTGCTCGTCCGGTCCGTTGAATACAAGGAAATCCTTTCCGCCGGCCAGCTTAAAGCGCAGGATGTCCTGGGCCGGGTCGGAAGAGCATTTGATGCCGGCTACTTTTTCATTCTCCAGCATACGCCTGAACAGGTCCATGGAAAGGTTAAAGCCTGTGAGCTGGGGGATGTTATAGATGAAAAATGGGAGATCCGCTGCCTCTGTGATCCTGGTCCAGTGCTGGAACACGCTTTCTTCGCCCATGCGGTAGTATACACATGGAACAGCAGAGGTGGCATTGGCGCCGGCTTTTTCTGCGTGCCTTGCCAGTTCTTCGGAATGCCTGGTATCCGGGCAGCCCACGTGAACAATGATGTTCATCCTTCCGGCCGCTTCCTCCACCACGGTTTCCGTCACCGCCATCCGCTCCTGCGTATCCAGCAGAAAGCCTTCCCCCGTACTTCCGCACACGTACATCTGCCGTATCCCCTTGTTGTAAAAATAATTGACCACGGCCCTGACAGCCTTTAGATCCACACTGCCGTCCGGCTGAAAGGGAGTGTTAAGAGCAACGGTGACCTGTTTGAATTTGTTGACATCATACTTTGACATAATATTTCCCCGCCTTTTATAAAAGATTCATTGGTGCCCTTGTCTACCGAGGGTATCATAGTTGAATCATACCATTGAGAAGACAAAAAATCAATAAAAAGCAGAAACTTTTTTTTGTTTATATTTTATGTTGAAAAATTTTTTTATACATGCTATAGTTGAGTTAATATAGAAAAAATGCATAAAAAAAAGCGGGAGGAGAACAAATATGTGTGAAAGTGTGCTGGAACAAATCAAAGGAGGCCTGATTGTTTCCTGCCAGGCATTAAAAGAGGAACCGCTTTACAGTTCCTATATCATGTCGCGGATGGCATATGCAGCCATGCTGGGCGGGGCGGTTGGGATCCGGGCCAATACGGTTGTGGATATTGAGGAAATAAAAAAGACAGTGGATCTCCCTATTATCGGAATCATCAAGGAAGTATATGGAGACTGTGACGTATACATCACACCAACGATGAAGGAGATCGATGCCCTTGCCGCCTGTGGAGTGGAGATCATTGCCACAGACGCGACCTGCAGGCAGCGCCCGGATGGCCGGACATTGGAAGAATTTTTCATTGAGGTACGGGAGAAATACCCCGACCAGCTGTTTATGGCTGACTGCTCAAACTATGAGGAGGGGATCCGTGCGGCGGAGATTGGCTTTGATCTGATCGGCACCACTATGAATGGATATACCAGTTATACGCTGGGAGCACAGCTGCCTAATATCGATCTGATGAAACGCCTGGTGAAAGACTGCGGCAAACCGGTGATCGCAGAGGGCGGGATCTGGCTTCCGGAGCAGTTAAAGGCCGCCCTGGACGCAGGGGTGCTGGCAGCAGTTATCGGAGGAGCCATCACCAGGCCCATGGAGATCACAAAGAGGTTTGTGTCCGCCATCCGCTAGGCAGGGATTTATTTTATGACAGGATTTAAGACAGAGGATTTAAGACAGAGGATTTAAGACAGACAGGAGGTTACTATGCAAGGAGACTTTTTGATAAAAGTAAGGGCGGTATATAATCAGTTTACAAAAGCGGAAAAGAAAGTGGCGGATTATATCCTGCAGCATCCCAAGGATGTGCTGTTTATGTCCATCACGGACCTGGCCGAGGCCTGTGATGTGGGGGACACCAGTGTGTTCCGTTTCTGTAAGACCATGAATCTGAAGGGGTATCAGGAGTTTAAGATGATGTTGTCCCTGAGCCTTCACGAGGGGGACGGCAAGGACATGGAGCGGCTTGCCGGCAATATCAGCCTGGAGGACTCTTTTGAGGAACTGTCGCAAAAGGTGCTCAATACTAATATCAATGCCCTGACTGAGACATTTTCCCTTCTGAATACGGAGCATTTCCTGAAAGCCATCGACTATCTTGGACAGGCGGACAGAATCTGCTTTTTCGGGGTGGGCGCCAGTCTTCTGACCGCCCTTAAGGCAACCAATAAGTTCCTTCGCATCGAGCCCAAGGTGTATTGTATGCAGGATTCCCACATGCAGGCCATGGTGGCGTCCATGATGAAAAAGGAGGATGTGGCGGTCCTGTTTTCCTATTCCGGCGCCACCAAGGATACCATTCATGTGGCGGAGGTGGCAAAAAAGGCAGGGGCGAAGATCATCTGCGTTACCAGATTTGTAAAATCACCTTTGACCTCCTACGCGGACCTGGTGCTTTTGTGCGGGGCAAATGAGGGACCGCTTCAGGGCGGCTCCACCTCTGCGGAGATCAGCCAGCTGTTTTTGATCGACTTAATGTACTCAGAATATTACAGGCGTTATTTTGATGTTTGTAGTAAAAATAACGAAAAAACTTCGGCCTCTGTCCTGGAAAAACTTTGCTAGGTGGAAAAACTGTCGAATAAAATAGAAAAAAATATTTTTTTTTATAATTTATTGACAAAATTATTTTTCTTATATATAATGAGTTTATCAAATATTTCAAGGAGGAGAAATCATGAAAAAAGTTTTATCTCTTGGTTTGGCAACAGCATTAGCGGTTGGAGCCCTGTCTGGCTGTGGCGGGGGCAAACCGGCAGAGACCACTGCAGCGCCTGCAGCAGCGCAGACTACCGCAGCGGGGGCGGACGCTGAGACAACAGCAGGATCTGCTTCGGAAGTGACGGAGATCACCTGGTGGGCATTCCCCACATTTGGTGTGGATACCGGTTATGAGCAGGAGGTGGTTGACGCATTTAACGCCGCTCATTCCGACATAAAGGTTAAGGTTGAGTACATAGACTTTACATCCGGACCGGATAAACTGACGGCAGCCCTTACCTCAGGCACTGCACCTGATATCCTTTTTGACGCCCCGGGCCGTATCATTGAGTTTGGCGAGGCGGGATACCTGGTTTCCCTGGATGATATACTGGGTGACCTTAAGAGCGACCTTACCAGCCAGTCACTTGTGGAAACCTGCGTGGGCGCGGACGGCACAGCCTGGATGTATCCGATTTCTTCCTCTCCATTCTATATGGGTCTGAACAAGGAAGCGCTGGAGAAAGCAGATGCGCTTCAGTACGTGAACCTGGAAGGGGACCGTACCTGGACAACGGAAAACTTTGTTAAGATGTGTGAAGCCCTTCGGGATGCAGCTCCCACTCAGGTTCCGGGTATTGTATACTGCGGCGGACAGGGCGGCGACCAGGGCACCCGCGCACTGGTGAACAACTTATACGGTTCTTCCATCGTGGGTTCTGACGGAACGTGGAACATTGACGCAAACGGTGTTAAGGCCCTTACACTTTTAAAGGAAATGTACGATAACAAGTCCATTGACGCTGGATTTGATATGGCTGCTGCTGATGAACTGCAGAAGTTCCAGCAGGAGACCTGCGCCATGACCTTCTGCTTTGGCACATCCGCAGAGATCACCTACGCATCTGAAGATTATACCCAGATCGCAGTGCCATTCCCATCTGAGGACGGCAAGCCTTCTCTGGAATACCTGGTAAACGGTTTCTGTGTATTTGATAATAAGTCAGATGCCCGCGCAGCCGCATCCAAAGAGTTTATTAAATTTATCTGTGACGATCCTGAATGGGGACCAAAGAGCGTGGTTAAGACCAATGCATTCCCGGTCCGCACCTCCTTTGGCGATTTATATCCCGGAGACGAGCACAAAGCTATGCTGGCTTCCTGGAGCCAGTACTATGGCCCTTATTACAACACACGCGCCGGATTTGCCGCTATGCGTCCTCTGTGGTTCAACATGCTGCAGCAGGTATTTAACGGTACCGACCCACAGGCGGCAGCAGATGAGTTTAACGCATCTGCAAACAGCAACTAACTGAAATATACCATGGACTCCCTTCCTCTGCCGGGTGCGGGGGGAGGGAGTCTGCTTTCAGAACATGTTTGGATGGGATGTTTCCTGCATCCGTTCAGAACGGATATTTTGAACCAATCTTTAGAGAGGAATGAAAGAATATGGAAAAAACAACTGTTTCCAAGCAAAAGGAGAGAAGGCCCGGGAAGGAAAAGGCGCCGGCGCGCAGCATGGTCCTTCAGCGCAGGGAGACCATGGTCTCATATCTGTTCCTGCTTCCGGCATTGTGTTTCTTTGTGGGATTTGTCATCACTCCTATGGCAATGGGTGTTATTACCAGCTTTACCAACGCCAGCTTTGCGGATCCCAAAGGAACGTTCGTGGGTTTGGAGAATTACATCCGTCTTTTTAAGGATAAGATATTCCTGAAATCGGCTGTCAACACCGTGATCATTGTGGCAGTCTCAGTTCCCGCCGTTACCGCATTCTCCCTATGGGTAGGCTCCGCTATCTACAGAATGCGTTCCGGTATCCGTTCATTTTTCCGCTGCGTCTTTTACCTGCCGGTAGTCACCGGTTCGGTAGCGGTTGTTGTGGTCTGGAAGTGGATGTTTGACAAATATGACGGTCTTCTCAATTATGTGATCAGGAGTTTTGGGGGCCAGCCTCTTCCCTGGACCGCCAGCGAATCCATGGCTTTGTGGTGTATCATCCTGATCCTGTTCACTACCTCCATTGGCCAGCCCATTGTCCTCTATGTAGCTGCCCTGGGCAATGTGGACAGTTCCCTGGAGGAGGCTGCCAAGGTTGACGGCGCCAACAGCTTCCAGGTATTCTGGCGCATCAAGTGGCCATCCATCATGCCCACCACGCTGTATGTTGCCGTCATCACTACCATCAACAGCTTCCAGTGCTTTGCCCTGATCCAGCTGCTGACTTCAGGCGGGCCTAATTACAGCACCAGCACGGTTATGTACCTATTATATGAGATTGCGTTCAAGACAACCAAGGAGTTTGGCTATGCCGATGCAATGGGTGTCGTCCTGGCAATCGTGATCGCCCTGTTCAGCGCCCTGCAGTTTAAGGTCATGAACGGCGGAACAACAGAATAGGAGGACAAAACATATGACAGGCAAAAAGAAAATATTATCTCCTTATTATGTGGTCACGGTTATCATCCTTGTGTTCCTGGCTGTATTTTTCCTCTTTCCCCTTTATTGGATCGTCACCGGATCTGTAAAGGAAAAAAGCGATATCATCATCAAGTCGGGTGAGATGGTCAAATGGATCCCCACCACTGTTTCCTGGGACAACTTTGCAAGGCTGTTTAAGAGCAAGACAGAACTGTTTGGCATAGGTATGCCCATGGCGATCCGGTGGCTGTTCAACAGCGTGTTTATCTCGGCGACAGCCATGATACTTACCTGTATCACCGCATCCCTGGCAGGCTATGTCCTGGCAAAGAAACGCTTCTGGGGTAAAAGACTGATATTCAGCCTTTTTGTGTGCGCCATGGCGCTTCCCAAACAGGTTATCCTTATTCCATTGATGAAGGAAATGTCGGATCTGGGATTGATCCACTCCGTGTGGGGCTCCATGTTTGCAGTGATCTGTCCCGTGGTGGGCTGGCCCTTTGGCGTGTTCATGATGAAACAGTTTTCTGAAAATATCCCTGTTTCCCTGCTGGAAGCTGCCCGCATTGACGGCGCCGGTGAACTGACAACCTTTATCAATGTGGCGTTCCCCATCATCAGACCGGGATTCGGCGCCCTGGCGATCTTTACCTTTATCAATTCCTGGAACGAGTATCCTCTGCAGCTGGTCATGCTGACCCAGAATGAGTCCAAGACCATTGCCCTGGGCATTGCCAGCAAGCTGAGCGAGATGTCCAATGACTTTGGGCTTATTATGGCAGGAGCTGCCCTGGCTTCTGTTCCTATCATTATTGTGTTCCTTTGCTTCCAGAAGTATTTCACCCAGGGCATTACCATGGGTGCTGTTAAGGGATAAGAGCAGAGCCCGGCCCTTGGCGGCCCGGCACTTGAAGCATGAGATGGTTCGTGATAGAATACCATTAGGTTCTATTTTACATGTGGAGAGGAGAACGGATCATCATGGAAAATTTTGAGTTTTTTATACCCACCCGGGTGATATTTGGAAAGGAAACCCATTTGCAAGTGGGAAAAATTGTAAAAGAATATGGTTTTCACAGGGTATTGGTGCATTTTGGCGGAGCCAGTGCCAAAAAGACAGGGCTTTTGGATGCGGTCCTGGACGCCCTTAAAGCTGAGGGGATCGGCTGTGTGACCCTGGGCGGAGTGCAGGCCAACCCTACGTTATCCATGGTAAGGCAGGGGATCGAACTGTGCCTTAAGGAACATGTGGACTTTGTGCTGGCAGTGGGAGGCGGAAGCGTGATCGATTCGGCCAAGTGTATTGCGGACGGAGCAGGCAATCCGGGAGTGGATGTGTGGAGCTACTTCCGCCATGAGGCGGTTCCACATACAGCGCTGCCTGTGGGCACCATCCTTACCCTTTCGGCTTCCGGCAGTGAGATGAGCGCATCCTGCGTGATCACTAATGAGGAAAACGGATTTAAAAGAGGCTTTAACAGTCCTACCCACCGCCCCCTGTTTTCTATCTGCAACCCTGAGCTGACGTACAGCGTAAGCAGATATCAGACCGGCTGCGGCACGGTGGATATTATGATGCACACCCTGGAGCGGTACTTTACCCGGACCAGGGACACCATGCTTACGGACCGCATTGCGGAGGGAATCCTGAAGTCCACCATTGAGGCGGGAAGGATCGCGGACAGGGAGCCGGACAATTATGAGGCGCGTGCGACCCTTATGTGGGCGGGAAGCCTTTCACACAACGGACTGACCAGCGCGGGCAGAAGCTTTCTGATGCAGGTGCATCAGATGGAGCATGAACTTTCCGGCATGTATCCGCAGATCGCCCACGGCGCGGGCCTTTCTGCCCTGTGGCCGTCCTGGGCAAGATATGTGTGTTCCCATGATGTGAGCCGGTTTGCCAGGTATGGGGTGAATGTGTGGAATATTGACATGGATTTTGAAAACCCCATGAACACGGCTCTGGCCGGAATACAGGCCACCGAGGATTTCTACAAGAGCCTGGGCATGCCCGTGACCTTAAAGGAACTGGGCGTGGAGCGGGACCGTATTGAGGAGATGGCTGAAAAGTGCACCAATATGGGCCAGCGCAAATTGTCAGGAATTGTTGAACTGGGCAAGGAAGAAATGATAGAGATCTATGGCATGGCCATGGGGGAATAAAAAACAGAGAAGAAATGGACATACGGGCCAGCGGTTGATGAGAACCGCTGGCCCGTATGTTCATACAGGGCAGAAATCATTTCACCACAAACCGCTCCGGCATATGGATCATCTGCCCTGCAATGATCACATCAGGGTCTGTAATGGTATCACGGTTGCATTCATATATTTCCCGCCAAAGGGATGGGTCGTGGTACCACAGGTTTGCCAAGCTGGAAAGGCAGTCTCCTTTCCGGACCATGTATTCGTGTCCCCATCCGTCACTGTTGACTTGGTAATAGGCGGGCTGCCGGTCCATGAAGAAGTGGGTGCCCAAAGGCATGGTATGTTCCACCCCGTCTTTATCCGGAACGCGGAAATACAGGGTTACTTTTATGGTTTTTCCCTTCCCTTTATAGGCTTTGTATTTGTCAGGAAGCAGGGAGAACCAGCGGTCCGGCTCCGCATCGGGATTGGCCCGGTATACGGATGCGGGAGCTCCGTTCACGGCCTCCACGGAGGAGATGGCCATGGGCTCAATAGAAGCGCCCTCGATCCGTTCTGTTTTTCCATCCATCTCCACTTCGCTGAAATAGGAGACATCCGTGTCCAGGCTGAAGTAGGTGTATTGAAAAGCAGAATCCCAGTGATTCACCGGATCGTGCATGAACTGGTCGGAATATGCGTTTTGCTCATGGGACCAGTGGATCCCTCCGCTAAAATTAACCCCCTGGTCTGAGGTACTGAATTCAATATCCGTGGGCGGATACAGGACAGGATTGCCCTTGCTGTCGCTCACTCCTTCCATCAGCCCCACGGGGCCGGAGGTCTCCGCCCGGGCTTCTGCCTGAAAAAAGAGAGCGGAACAAAGGCAGATGGAACCAAATAATAGGAGGGCAGAAAATATCACCCTTCCTGTCCTGCTCATTGATCTTGTCATTCCGGTCCTCCTTTTCTTATACGGCGGCTTTTCAGATGGCAGTGCGGCCGCTCCTTAGAGAGATATGATCTCCCTGTCCTCAGGCACCAGCAGATTGCCGTGATAGTACTCCCTGCCTTCCTCTGTGTACAGTGCTTTGCGCTGGGCCAGCTGTTTGTCCTCCGTGTGCCACAGCACAAGGTTTGGGATGTTCAGCTCCCCGGCCAGTTCACAGGCCTCCTTGACAGTGCTGTGGTGCTTTTCATAGGGGGCAAATATTTCGCGGTCCCGGTACAGGCAGAATGCCTCGTGGAGAAGCCAGTCACTTCCCTCCACATAGGCGCGGCAGTCGGGATTGTATGGTTCATCTCCAGCACAGGTGAATTTAAGCCCGTTCTTTAAGGTGGTGGTAAAACCAAACTGCTTGGCTTTGGTGGAAAGGATGTCAAAAAATGTCACGTCATAATCCAGGATATGGACGGTTTCCCCGTCCTCCACAGGAACCAGGAAGATGCGGCTTCCGATCATCTTATAAAATTTGCCCTGCATGGTCAGGCGGCAGATGGTGGAAATGGTTTCCACCAGGTCCTGGTGGCAGTAGATCTGCAGTTCGCCCTCGTAGGCGCCCTTTCTCATAGCGGTTGCGATCATTCTCACCATCCATACGATTCCCAGGATATGATCCGTGTGTTCATGGGTCACAAAGATGTTGTGGATATGGCATATGTCTACATCCATATCCTCCAGAATACGCAGGATGCCGTTGCCGCCGCCCGCATCCACCATAAAGTATTCATCCCCGTCCCTGAGGGCGAAACAGGTGTTATAGCAATGGGTTGCCTGGGCATTTCCTGTTCCAAACACATATAAATTTTCCATATATTTCCGTCTCCTTAGAAAAAATTTTAGATAATCTTAATCAATATTAACTCTTTGTTCAGCTGGAAAAACTTTTCATTTACTTAAGAATATGTTACTATAACTTTAAACAAAATGCAATTGTGATTGGGGAGAATATGACAATGAGGGATTTGGCATATCTGCGGCTTCTGGCAAAGGAATACCCCACGGTTAAGGCGGCGACCAGTGAAATCGTTAATCTCATGGCAATCTGCAGCCTTCCAAAGGGAACGGAATACTTTTTCAGCGATCTCCATGGGGAATATGAAGCGTTCATTCATCTTTTGCGCTCATCCTCCGGTATTACCAGAGAGAAGATCAAAGACACCTTCGGCCACCTGATACCTGAGGATGAACAGGTGCAGCTGGCAAATCTGATCTACTATCCTGAGCGGAATCTGGGCAGAATGATAAAGCAGGGGCATTTTACGGAGGATTGGCAGAAAATTACCATCTACCGGCTGGTGCAGAGCTGCAAGGAGGTATCCTCCAAGTACACCCGCTCCAAGGTGCGAAAGAAGATGCCCAGGGAGTTTGCCTACATTATTGATGAGCTGCTCCATGTGGATTACAATGATGACAACAAAAAGCTGTACTACAATGAGATCATCCACTCCATCATTGACAACAACATTGCGGACAAGTTCATCATAGCGCTGTGCCATTTGATCCAGAACCTGACCATTGATAACCTTCATATTATAGGGGATATCTATGACAGGGGGCCGAGGGCGGACATTATCATGAATGAGCTGATGAATTTCCATGATGTGGATGTACAGTGGGGCAATCATGATATTTCCTGGATGGGGGCGGCAACCGGCAACCTGGCCTGTATCTGCAATGTGCTGCGCATTGCCATCAGCTATAACAGCTTTGATGTGCTGGAGGACGGGTACGGCATCAACCTTCGCCCCCTTTCCATGTTTGCGGCCAGGGTGTACCAGGATGACGCCTGCGTGCGGTTTATGCCCAAGATACTGGATGAGAATATCTATGATGCAGTGGACCCCGGCCTGGCTGCCAAGATGCATAAGGCCATTGCCATTATCCAGTTTAAAGTGGAGGGGGCCATGATGAAGCGCCATCCTGAGTACGGGATGGAGAACCGGGTCCTTCTTGACAATATTGATTTTGAACAGGGGACCGTGTCCATTGACGGAAGGCCATATCCCATGATGGATATGAACCTGCCCACTGTGAATCCGGGGAATCCGCTGGAGCTGACCAGGGGGGAAAAGGAACTTCTGCGCACCCTGCAGGCATCCTTTAAGCACAGCGATCTTCTGCACAAACACGTTAAATTCCTCTATTCCCACGGAGGTATGTATAAGTGCTACAACTCCAATCTTCTGTACCATGGCTGTATACCCATGAAAAAGGACGGAACCTTTGATACCATCACCATTGACGGAGTCGATTACAAGGGAAAGGCGCTGATGGATTATTTTGACCGGCAGATGCAGAACGCATATTTTATGCCTGAGGGGACTGCGGGGAAAGAGACTGCCATGGACCTGATGTGGTATCTCTGGTGCGGAGCCAAGTCACCGGTGTTCGGAAAGGACAAAATGACCACATTTGAGCACTATTTTGTGGAGGATAAGGCGACCCACAAGGAGGTCATGAATCCATATTACCAGCTGAGTGTGAAGGAAGAATTCTGCAACCGTTTATTGGAGGAATTTGGCCTTCCCGTGGAGGGATCCCATATCATCAACGGTCATGTGCCGGTGAAGTTAAAGGACGGGGAAAAGCCCATGAAGGCAGGCGGTAAGCTGTTTATCATTGACGGAGGGCTGTCCAAGGCATATCAGAGCACCACGGGGATCGCGGGATATACCCTGATCTATAATTCCCATCACCTGGCCCTGGCGGAGCACATGCCCTTTGACCCCAAAAAAGAGAGCACGCCTAAGGTATCGGTGGTGGAAAAGGTAAAAACCAGGGTCATGGTGGCGGACACGGATAAAGGCCGGGAATTAAAGGGGCAAATCGCTGATTTAAAAGAGCTGGTGGCGGCTTACAGAGAAGGTACCATAAAAGAAAGGGTTGAGTAATGAGTAAGTTAGAATTTTTACAGGGATTAAAAGCTGAGCTGGAAGGGCGTGTACCCCATTCCATCATACAGGAGAATCTGAGATATTATGATTCCTATATTACGGAGGAGGCTGCCAAAGGACATAGCGAGGAGGAGGTCATTGAAGGGCTGGGCGGTCCCAAGATCATTGCCAGGACCATTGTGGATGCCGCTTTGGATACGGAAGACCGTCCGGACGGGTTTGACACTTACGGCTCAGGCGCTGCTTATGATGAGGGGACAGGGGGAGGATACACCCAGAGAGAGAGCCAGGATCCCTACCATAAGGACCCCAAATTCCACTATGTGGATTTCAGTAAATGGTACGTCAGGCTGATTGCAGGCCTGGTGGTATTCCTTTTTATTCTCCTGATCATGACCGTGTTCTTTGGGATCATGGGCCTGGCAGGCTGGATCCTGTCCTATATCTGGCCCATACTCCTGGTTATGATGGTGGTGTGGATGTTCAGGGGACCCCGCAGATAAGGGGCTGTTCTGGAAAAAGGACAGCCCTGGCAGAGATATCCTGCTGTAATAATATCCTCTTATAGTTGACAAATATGTAAAATAATTATATACTTTATTTTAACAAATGTAATAATTACGTAACATATTGTAATCGAAATAAAAGGATATAAGGCAGGAAACAGGTTTGAATAAACGTGATTTTTGGAACGGGTTACTGAAGATATCGGGAGTTCTGTGCCTGGTGGCAGGTCTGTCCATTGCATGTCCCCAGGACAGCCAGGCAGCTGCAAGGCAGGCAGAGGTTAAGACGCGGTCATCCTATGTGGTGAAGATTGAAGCCCCGGCCGTGGATGTATATACATACGCAAGCGAGCGTTCAGAAAAGCAGGGCCAGGTCATGAGAGGCCAGACCTACGAGGCGTTGTCCGGCGCCGGCCAGGGATGGGTAAAGATCCGCACCGGAGGACGGGAAGGGTATATCCGGACCACGGGCAATGCATCCGTGGTGGAAAAAGCCCATGAAACCGTTGATGAGAACGTTAAAAAGCGCCGTCAGGTAGTGGAATATGCCATGCAGTTTGTGGGAGGCAGATATGTGTACGGCGGAGTTGACCCCAACCGTGGGGTGGACTGCTCCGGTTTTACGCGGTATGTGCTGTCCAATTCAGCTTCCATCGCCCTGCCCCATTCTTCCAAGGGACAGTCTTCCTATGGGAAGCAGGTGACCGTGGAGGAGATGCAGCCCGGGGATCTGTTGTTCTACAGCGGCTCAGGCGGTATCAACCATGTGGCCTTGTATATAGGAGACGGCAAGATCGTCCACGCCTCCACTGAAAAGACGGGAATTAAAACATCCCCATACGATTACCGGGAGCCGGTTAAGATCGTCAGCCTGCTGTCTTAGGACAGCAGGTTTTTTGCTTTGCAGAGACGCGCTTCTAATCCGCCTGATATGTTATATCTTGCACTGAAATTGTTAAAAATGATATTTAAATTATTAAAAATGTCTAAAGATGTTGACGAAATATGAAAATGTGATATAATAAATTCGTAATGAATGTAACACTTATGTAACAAATCAAGAACAGGGTTGCATTCACCATTAAAACAGGATGGGAGATTTCCTTTTAATGAAACGTATGTTAAGTCAACTTTTAAGAACAGGCGCTGTGTGCGGAATGCTGATGGTAATGAATCCGTTTACATCCCTGGCAGCCATCGGACCAGGATTTACAGCAGGTACATATGTAGCGACCATTACATCAGAGAGTGTGAATATCAACAAAAGCCAAGACAGCGAAGAAGTACTGATGACAACCCAGGTAGGGAATACATACGAGGTATTAGAGGATTTAGGAAACGGATGGATGAAGATCCGTGTGAACGACACCGAAGGATATCTTCCGGTATCCGGTAATGCTACGGTAGAAGAGGTGGCGGCGGATGAGATGGCGGAAGTGCAGCAGGATGCACTGGAGTCTTCCAACAGTTACAAAAGGCAGCAGGTGGTTAATTATGCCATGCAGTTTGTAGGGGGAAGATACAGATACGGCGGCAGCGATCCCCGCACAGGTGTGGATTGTTCCGGATTTACAAGATACGTGCTCCAGAACTCCGCAGGCATCAGCATGAACCGCTCTTCCGGTGGACAAGCCCAGCAGGGTGTGGCCATTGGAGCCGACCAGATGCAGCCGGGAGATCTGCTGTTTTACGGCAGCACAAGGGGTATCAATCACGTGGCCATGTATATTGGAAACGGACAGATTGTACATGCTTCCACGGAGCGCACGGGTATTACCATATCTAACTGGAATTACAGGAATCCGGTTAAGATCATTAATGTGTTAGGATAGATTTTCAAATATAATAAAAGACGCGCCCTGGGACGAAAGTCTCGGGGCGCGTTCTTTTGCGCTGAAATTGTTAAATATGTCCTCCCAGGACAGCCGGGCCTGTGTCCGGGCAGCAAAAAAGGAGCCTGCAAAACTCCCGGTCCTGCGGTGCCCCTTTGATCTGTCACGAAACGTATATGCTTAAGCTACGCACACATTAACAGCCTGTAAGCCACGATTGCCATTGGTAATGTCAAAAGTAACGGACTGTCCATCCTCTAATGACTTGAAGCCATTGGAAGCGATTCCTGAATAATGAACGAAGATGTCCTCGCCATTCTCTGCGTTTGTGATAAAGCCAAATCCTTTTTGTGAGTTAAACCACTTAACTGTACCTTTGTTCATGAAAGATACCTCCTGTAATATAATATGTGTTTCTTGAATAAAAATAAAAATCACATATTTTTGTAAATCATCAACTCGTTCATGACTTACAAAAATATGTGAAATCAGAATTAATCAAAAATACTTTTTTAATATATCATAGGGGAGGGGATTTGTCAAGAGGGAAATTTATCGGCAGCCAGCGATTCCACCGCCAGAGATTCCAACGCCAGAGATTCCAACGCCAAAAGTTACGGTTAAAAGTCCCACCGCCAGATGTCCCATACGGAGAAACACCGGATAGGGGAGCTATCCGGTGTTTACTCAAGGGGAGTATAAATAATTAATAAGGATGAGGTCATGGTTTAAGGGAAACCATTTTTCCTCATATTATTTATAATATATTTTCAGGAAAAAAGCAACCTTATTTTGACGATATGGATGTTTAAAGCGGTGAACAATCCCTTGGTTTTATTGTATTTTCACTACAGTGTCTTTTTTGCTCCTCATTTTTGCGGGCAAAAGAGATGGTTTCTGACCGGAATGACATGGAATTATCGTGGCAAAGTCACAAGCGGACAGGGACTTTACTGTTAGATGGTGTGTGGACATATTAAAAAATTCATGAAAATTGCCAGAGATGGAAAAATGAACCCTGTTTAATTTTAGAATAAGAACAGACAGACGTTCTGTTTATTTTTTTGTTTTCTCTGGAATAAGAGGACTGCATTTATGCCATACTAAGGCTGTAACTAAAAAAACGTGTTTTTAGGAGGTAGTGAAGATGTCTAACAAGAATAACTACAACAACGACATGGAAAACAGCTCAAGAAATTGCAAGAACATGGATCAGCAGAATAACAGCCAGAACAATTCTCAGAACAGTTCCAAGAACAGCTCTCAGAACAGTTCTCAGAACAAGTCCCAGAATAGTTCTCAGAACAGCTCTCAGAACAGCTCTCAGAACAATTCTCAGAATTATTCCCAGAACAGCAGCCGCAACAGCAGCAGAAATGAGTCTAATTTCTAATCTGGCAGTTTGTTGTGCAGATCGATCCGGAGTAAAAAAGAAGGCCGCCGCCGTGATAAACGGCGGTCTTTTTTTGTATTATAGGGTGCGCCCAGTAAAGGGCTTGAAGTTCGGTGGGTGAAAGTCCCACGCTGTAAGGTATAAGCCGTACCGCAGCTAGCGAGTCTTGGGTGGGTAGTAGAGATACTGACTGCTAAGCGTAGACAGCGAAACTTGCAGGGCATAACTATATATAGCCTTGATATCAAAATGTAATTGGGAAGGAAGAGGTGCTCCTATTCACTGAAAGCAATACGGCTGTAAACGATAATGGCGAGAATACAGCCGCTTCCCTGGTTTTTTTAGGTTGGTCATGCAAGGAAGGATTTTAAGTCAACCGGGGAGGTCTGTCTGGATCCGGAGGAGTTGCGTACATCTGGTATGTGGAACAACTGAAGAAGGGAGAACCACAAAATACCCAGCAGAAGTCGGATGGCCGAATAGTACACAGAAGAAATAAAGTTGTGGAAGTCGAGAAGAACCTGTCCTCGCACCTGTCCTCGCAGGTCTGTCATGTAAAGTCATACCAAAGAGGAAACATAGTCTGTACACAGAGACGGGAGGAACTATGGAAACGAAATTGGCGAGAATCTCACAGCTGTCGAGCGAAAATCCAGACATGGTGTTTACGTCCATAGGACATCAGCAAGCCTGAACTCGTTTTATAATATCGTGCGATACAGGCTGTACTACTGGCTGAATAGAAGAAGCCAGCAAAAAAGCTATACAAAGGAAGGGTACAAAGAACTGATGAAACAGTTTCCGCTTGCCCAGCCACGTATTTATGTCAGTATATACAGATAGCAGTCGATGTATAAGCTTTACAGGGAGCCGAATGCGGGAAAGCCGCACGTTCGGTTCTGAAAGGGGTAAGCCCCGTAAGGGGCTTATCTGCTTACCAAATGCCCTCTCCGCTCAAAGGAACGCTGGGATGCTCTCTGCATGGGGATTTTGTGGTTGCAGGCACTTGGACTGGGGCGAAAATCATGCTAGAATATGGGAAGATGCAGCGAATAAAATCTTCTGATGAAAGGTGACCAGCCATGATAAATATGAGAGGTCGACTGACTGCAAAATACCGGTCCATGGAATTGGGAAAAAAGATCCTGGTTATCCTTTTGTCCGTGTCCCTTTTGCAGATCGGAATTATTCTGATGATATCCTACCACTTAAGCTCCGCCATTATAACGGAACAGACACAGGAACTGATCAGCGAGAGTCTGGAACAGAGTGCGGGGAATATAAGGGCAACATTTGAACGCTTTAACAGCGTGATACAGGAGATCTATACCAACCCGGACTATATTGACGACCTGAAGATCATCAATTCCTGGGACGGGGAGGATTATTACCGGTCTAAGCATTCCCTGGAGGACAAGCTGCGGGATATCATATATATGAACGAGGAGATCATGGGGATCGCCATTGTGGGGAAATATGGGGATGAGTGCTTTTATGACAGCGTGACCTTGTCAAGCCGGAAGCCGTATTGTTTCCCTCCCAACCTGAAGAATGATCCGCTGGTAAAGGATGCCATGAAGCAGAAGGGCAGTATTTATTCTCCCCTGACCAGTAAGAACGATGAGGAATATGGAAGCCACTCCTACTTTTTCATAGCCCACCCCCTTTGCTGATTTTAACAATTACAAAAGGGGAGCCGAGGGCTGTGTGATTCTGTGTATTGATGAGAGCCGGTTCCGCAGGGTTTACAGCCAGGGAGGCGAGGAGTCCAACATTTCTTTTCTGGTGGATTGTTACGGCAACATGGTATCATTTCCCCAGCAGGGATACCATGATACCAACCTGTTTCCAGGGCGGTCCGGGGTGATGATAGGAGAGGAGGATATGGATGTCCTTAAAAAGGCGTCCTATGATTTTATCAGCAAGATCCATTACTTTCGTGCCGGAAACCTGTCTGTCAATGCCCTCAGCATTCTGAACGGGGAATTCTTTATTGTGAATATCCAGGATCTGAACTACTCCCTGTCTAAGCTGCGCTATCTCCTGATCATGATCTGTCTGGTGGCAGGGCTGGTGGGAGCAGTCTGTTTCCTAATTGTGTATTACATATCACAGGATACGGACCGGTCCGTGAAGAAGATACTAAAGGCCATGAACGAGGCCAATAGAGGAAACCTGGACAGCAAGGCGGTGGTGGAAGGAAATGACGAGTTTGCCAGGATCTCCGAGCACTTTAATGATATGCTGGCAGAGATCAAGAAGGCGAACCAGCAGGAGCGGGAGTCCATGGCCAGCGTCATATGGCCGGATATGTGGCAGGCTGTTATGGATGATGGGAAATACTATGGGATCCCCTTTAGCTGCGATCCCTATGTACTGTTTTCCAATACCGGATATTTTGAGAAAAAGGCTCTGGATGTGCCGGATAACTGGAATCAGGTATTTGAAGTGTGCAACAGCATTGACAGCAGCGGGATTTACGGCCTTGGATTCGGCGTGCGGCGCACAGGGGATGGAGCGCGGCTTTACAGCAGCGTGCTTTACATCTGCGGCGGAAGCTACTACAGTCTGGACAGCAGTCCGGGGATCAGGTCCCTGGAACTATTCGACACCCTGAAGCGGTGGGGCTATGTGGATAAAAATGTGATCAATTATACACAGACAGATATTGCGCGGGAATTTGCAGATGAAAAGGCAGCCATGATCATTGCCCCCATCAGCGTAAAAACCTATCTGGACCAGCTAAAGAGCGGTATATCCTACAGGATCACTGCGGTGCCCGGGGAGGTTAGGGAGGGGTATGTCCTGTCAGGGGACAATATAGGGATCCTGAAAAACGGGGACAGAGGCGCCCTTGCATTTATGGGGTATCTGTACCAGCCGGAGGTCAGGACGCGTTTCTTAAATGCCACAGGCACCCTTCCCCTGTTTCAGGCAGAAGCAGGAGAAGGCGGAAATGACAGGGATATGCTGCAGCTGAAAAAGGGGTTTGTCAACCAGGGGATTTTGTTAAAGAGTTACAATTCCTGGTTTGAGGTATCCAGCATCCTTTCCGAATATGTTTGCAGCCTGCTTACAAAGAAAAACATAGATGTGCCCGAAACTGCAAGGAACCTCCAGGATGAGGTGAGGGTTGCGATCATGAACCACTGATGCTTTTTGCGTCAGTGGTTAAAATTTTACCCTTTTTTCAAAAAAGTGGAATATACTTTGGCTGTTTGAAATGATACCATCAGTGTACAAAGAAAAATAAAGGAGAGGGAAAAATGAAAAGAAAATTGATCAGCGCGGCATTGGCCGCTGTTATGGTTTCCAGCCTGGCTGCATGCGGGGCCTCCGGGTCTGCATCCGCCACCGCAGCCCCGTCTGAGCAGCAGAGCGGGAAGGAGGAGACCGGGGCGTCATCAGGGGAAAAGAAGACTCTGACCGTTACATTTAAGGATGATGGCCAGGGAGAAAACCATCCGTGGTATGTATGGCTTAAGAAAAGCTATGAGGAATGGGACCAAAAGGATGGGATCGATCTGGAACTTGCCCCCATCACATCCTCTGAGGGGGACTATTATACCAAAGTTGCCCTGCAGCTGGCGGACAAGAATACCTGCCCGGACATTGTGATCGAGGATACCTTCCAGCTTCCAAGTGATGTAAGCGCCGGATACCTGACTAATCTGGACTCTTATGTGGCCGGTTACCCGGAATGGTCCGATGGGACATATTATGATTCTCTGAAGGCAGGTTCTGTTGCAGAGGACGGCTCTGTCTACGGTATCCCTTATTCCACGGATGCCAGAGGGATCTGGTACAACAAGGAGATCTTTAAGCAGGCAGGTCTTCCCCAGGAGTGGCAGCCGGAGAACTGGCAGGATATTCTGGACGCGTGCGCTGCCATCAAGGCCAATGTTCCGGATGTGATCCCATTCTGGTGTAATTCCGGTGTGGCAACCGGTGAGGCCACCTCCATGCAGACCTATGAAATGCTGCTGTACGGAACAGGTGAGCAGCTTCTGGATGAGAATGGAAAATGGATCGTAAAGAGCCGGGCCATTGAGGACACCCTGCAGTTTATCAGTGACATTTATACCAATGGCTACGGACCCTCCCTGTCCCTGGTACTTAACGGGCAGGCCACCAACACGGCCAGGCGCGAATACCTGCCCCAGCAGAAACTGGCAATGTCCATGGACGGAGCCTGGATCTGTGCAAACTGGGAGGAGACAGGCGCTTCCCCATGGCCTGAATACCAGGAGATCATGGGATTTGCAGCCATGCCCACACAGAACGGCGGCGGTGTGATCACCATGTCAGGAGGCTGGTCTGTTTCCATTCCTGAAAATTCCGATATGAAAGATGAGGCGTTTGCCTTTATTAAGAAATTAATGGAACCGCCTCTGTACACCGAATCCGTGATCGCCCAGGGAAGTATTGTCACCAGGACGGATGCGGCTGCGGATGAGGCATATACCTCCCTTCCCTTCCGCACGGAAGCAACAGACCTGCTGGAGGGAGCCTTCTTCAGACCACAGAACGAGCAGTATTCAGTTGTGACCAATAATATCCAGACCATGGTGGAGGCGGTTGTATCCGGCAGTACGCCGGAGGATGCCATGAACCAGTATGCCATGGATGTGGCCCGCGTGGTGGGGGATGACAATGTAGTGGAGAAATAAGTTCATCTTTCCCGGAAAGATGAAGCCTGCGGCTGATCGTGTAAGGCGCACATACCTATCATGTCATGCAAAGCATGAGGCGACTTACACAAGTACGTTCAGGCGTACCTGAATTGTGGAGCGGCGATCAGACGGATTACCCTCCACATTTTTATGAAAGGAAGAGTTGTCCAATGACAAACAGACAGGTATATAGTTGGCGGGAGGAGATGAGAAAATCCGTGCTTCTGCTCCCGGCAGTGGCAGTCTTACTGTGCTTTTTCATCGTCCCCATTGTATTGACCGTGTATTACTCGTTTACAAATATGGCGCTCAGCGGTTCCAATGCCAGGAATTTGAAGTTCATTGGCCTGGAGAATTACCAAAGAATGCTGACAGACCCCAGCACCATCACGGCTATCAGGAATACCCTGGTATTTTTGGCGGGCAGCCTGGCAGGACAGACCATCCTGGGGTTTGCAATCGCCTATTTTATGAAACAGAAGGCTAGGGCTTTCCGCAGTGTGGTGGGCCCCTGTTTCCTGGTGGGCTGGGTGATGCCGGAGATTGTGGTGGCATTATGCTTTATGGCCTTTTTTAAGGAAAACGGAACCTTAAACGTGCTTCTGGGCGCTGTGGGGATAAAGGGCATTGCCTGGCTTTATGAACATCCCATGCTCTCGGTGATCATAGCCAACGTGTGGCATGGGACCGCATTTTCCATGCTGAATTTCCAGTCCGCCCTGGATAACGTATCCGGGGAGATAGAGGAGGCAGCCCGTGTGGACGGCGCCAACCGGCTCCAGGTTCTGATCCGTATCATTGTACCCTGCATCAAGGACAGCATTGCCACCAATGTGATGTTAAACACCCTGTCCACACTGGGGGTATACGGACTGATCTACGCCATGACAGGAGGAGGTCCTGCCAATAAGACCACCACCCTGCCCATTTACATGTACAATCAGGGACTTAAGGGAATGCAGCTGGGATTTGGAACTGCCATCGGAATGCTGATCCTTCTGGTGGGCATCATATGCAGCCTGATATATGCCAGGATCTTAAAATCAAAGGATTAGGGAGGAGCGCAGCGTGAATAACAAACAGGTCAATTATCTGCATTATATTGTATTGAGTTTTATGGCGCTTACATTCCTTTTGCCCCTGGTGTGGCTGGTGGCGGCGTCACTGGACCCCAATGCCAGCGATGCCCTTAAGACCCCTGCGGCCTGGACCATGGGCAACTTTGTCAGTGTGCTGACGGAAAAAAGCAATCTGTGGGCTTACTGGGTGGGCTTTGTGATATCATTTGTGGAATCACTGGCAGTGGTCCTGCTGTCCTGCCTGGCCGCATATCCGCTGTCCAGATACAAATTAAGCTACAAAAAGGCATTTATGAACATCATACTGTTTATGACCGCCCTGCCCATGATCGCCGTGATCGTCCCGGTTTATAAAATGTACCTGAGTCTGGGGCTTTTGGACAAAATCTGGGGAGTGATCCTGTACCTCTCGGCCTCATCCCTTCCCTACGGGCTGTGGCTGATGAAGAATTTTATGGACGCGGTTCCCCAGGAACTGGAGGAGGCTGCCTGGGTAGACGGGGCCACCACTATGAAATCCATTACAGGGGTTGTGCTGCCGTTAATGTTTCCGGGAATCTGCACCGTGTTTATCTACACGTTTTCCAAGAGCTGGGGCAACTTTTTTGTTCCGTATATCCTTCTCAGCTCAGCGTCCAAGATGCCGGCTTCCGTGAAGCTGTATCAGTTTTTCGGCCAGTATGGACTTATTGACTACGGTCCTCTGGCAGCTTATTCCATCATCTACACGCTGCCCTCCATCCTGCTGTACATATTGTCCCAGAATTATATGTCCAAAGGATTCAGTTTATCAGGAGCCGCAAAAGGGTAGAGTTTCAAGATTTAAGGAGGTTAGAAATGATCATGCTTCGCCAGCGGATAGGAAAGTTCCTTTCTTATCTGGAACAACAGATTTACCCCCTGACCCGGGAGGTAACGGATATACGCTTTATCAAGTCGGAGGAAAACTACAGGGGCAGAATGGATCTGAATGCTTCGGAATGGAAGCCCTTTGGCAGCGGGGGGATATGGGGAGGCCACAGAGAGTATTACTGGTTCGACCTTAAGGCAACGGTACCGGAATGCTTTGAGGGAAAATGTGTCTGCCTTGAGATCCTCACCGGAAAGGAAGGGGGATGGGACGCAACCAACCCGCAGTTCTCCTGTTATGTGGACGGCGTGCTGCGCCAGGGATTGGATGTCAATCACCGGGAGGTGGTCCTTTCCGAACATGCTGCGCCGGGGCAGGAGTACCGGATCGTTCTCTCTGCGTTCACAGGGGACCAGAATTTTAACTTAAAACTCAAGGCTTCCCTGAAGGTGCTGGACCGCCTGACCGAACAATACTATTATGATATTTCCGTGCCATATCATACGGCCTGCCTGCTGGACGAGGAGGACCGGGATTATATAACCATCATCAATATCATCAACCAGTCCGTCAATCTTCTGGATTTCCGCAAGGAGGGGTCGCCTGAATATTATGAAAGCCTTGCCAGGGCGCAGCAATACATAACAGAGGAATTTTATGAAAAACGGTGCGGCACCAAGGACAGGCCGACCATCTGCTGTGTAGGCCACACCCATATTGACTGTGCCTGGCTGTGGACCCTGAGGGTCACGCAGGACAAGGCTGTGCGCAGCTTTTCCACGGTGCTGGAACTTATGCGGCAGTATCCGGAGTATAAGTTCATGTCCAGCCAGCCCCTTTTGTACCAATTTGTGAAAAAGAACGCCCCTGAGATCTATGAGGAGATCAGGGAACGGGTCCGTGAAGGGCGGTGGGAGACAGAGGGGGCCATGTTTGTGGAGGCGGACTGCAACCTCTCATCAGGGGAATCCCTGGTGCGCCAGATCCTGTACGGCAAGCGTTTTTTCAAGGAAGAATTTGGAAAGGACAATGTGGTAGTATGGCTGCCGGATGTGTTCGGCTACTCAGCGGCCCTGCCCCAGATCATGAAAAAGACAGGGATCCGGTATTTCATGACCACTAAGATCAATTGGAATGAATTCAACCGCATGCCCTATGATACGTTCATGTGGAGGGGGATCGATGGCACGGAGATCCTGACGCATTTTATGCCCACCAGGGATTATAAGGACACGGCGGACAATGCCAACAGGACCAACTTTTTCACCACTTATAACGGCTTTATCAATCCGTCCCAGGTCAAGGGATCCTGGAAACGGTACAGCCAGAAATACCTGAACCAGGAGACTCTGATGGCCTGCGGCTACGGGGACGGCGGCGGAGGGACCACCAGGGAAATGCTGGAAAACCAGAGGCGGCTGTCCAAGGGGATCCCGGGCTGCCCCAACACCAGAATGTCCCATGTAACGGAGTTCTTTGAAAAGCTGGAACAGGATATATGCCAAAACCCCTATCTGCCTGTGTGGAGCGGCGAACTGTACCTGGAATACCACAGGGGCACTTATACCACCATGGCACGGAATAAACGTTATAACAGGAAATCGGAGTTTGCCTGCCAGAACATGGAATGGCTGGGAGTGATGGAGGAATGCCTGCTGGGGGAGGAAGACCTGCCTGGCAAAGGGCATCCGGGAGGGAAGTATCCGGCCCGGCTGCTAAAGGAGAGCTGGGAGACCGTGATGAAGAATCAGTTCCACGATATACTGCCCGGTTCATCCATCAAAGAGGTATATGAAGATTCCAAGGCAGAGTATGAAGAATTGCTGGAACGTGCCGGGCAGCAGATCAGGGAACAGCTTCAAAGGCTGGCGGATCATGTGGATGCCGGAGCCGGGGACGTGGTGGTGTTTAATCCTTACGGCGCTTTGGGAGAAGGGATTGCGGAATTTTCACCGGGGAAGGGGAAAGAGGTAACCGGGCTTCGGGACGGCTCAGGAAAGATTCCGGTCCAGCAGACAGCGGAGGGCCGCTGCATCTTTGAGGCCCTGGGAGTGCCCTCAAGGGGGTACCGTACCTACGGGTATGGGGAGGAAGACGCCATGCCTTCGGAACTGACTGTCAGCGAGAGGGGAATGGAGAACCGGTACTTTATCCTGGAATTCAACGAAAAGGGCCAGTTTTCACGCATTTATGATAAGGAGAACAAGCGTGAGGTCCTGAAGCCGGGCCGGGCCGGCAATGTGATCATGAGCTACGAGGACCGTCCCCACAACTATGATGCGTGGGATATCAATAACTACTATACGGAGAAAAGCTGGGAAGTGGATCAGGTCTCATCTGTTCAGGTTACGGAGATGGGGCCGGTGCGCGCCGCGGTGCAGATCGACCGGCAGTACCTGGATTCAACCATTTCCCAGACTATTTACCTGTATGGCCATACCCCCAGGATCGATATACGGACCAAGGTGGACTGGAACGAGCACCTGATTATGCTGAAGGATATATTCCCGCTGGATGTCCATACGGATGAAGCGTCCTTTGAGATCCAGTACGGCAATGTAAAACGGCCCACCCATTCCAACACCTCATGGGATTTTGCAAAATTTGAGGTATGTGTCCATAAGTGGCTGGATGTGTCCGAGTACGGGTACGGGGTCAGCTTTCTCAACGACTGCAAATACGGCTGCAGCGTAAAGGACGGAGTGGTGGGGCTGACCATGTTAAAGTCCCCTCTGTATCCCAATCCGGATGCGGACAAGGAAAAACACGAGTTTTGGTATTCCATTTATCCCCACAAGGGGGACTGGAGGGAAGCCGGCACGGTGAAACAGGCGTATCTGTTTAATAATCCCCTGATGGCAGCTGTGAAAAACGGATCTGACCGCACCCTCCCGCCACAGTATTCCCTGGTATCCGTGGATGCGGATAATATTGTGATCGAAGTGGTGAAACAGGCGGAGGACAGCCGGGATGTGATCCTGCGAATGTATGAGTGCTTTAACCAGCGCACGGACACGCGCCTCACATGGAGGCTTCCGGTAAAGGGGGCTGCGGAATGTGATATGCTGGAGGCAGAGGAGAGGACGCTGGATGTGGCAAAGGAGGGAACCAGGCTCTCATTTATGCCCTTTGAGATCAAGACCGTGAAACTTATGCTTCAAAGCCCATAGAGAGCAGGGGAAAGTGCGCAAATACAGCACGGGAAATGAAGACGCCGTAACAGGCGGGTCAGTAAAAACCGATAATCATAGAACAATAGAATAACGGAACGGCTAAAAAGCCGGCGTGCAACCAAGTACGCCGGCCTTTTGGTGGTGTCCACGGCCAGAAGCCCCGGGATCAGGCCCGCCCCGCCCAGGTCCGCCCCAAAGTCCCCACAATCCCGGTTTGATCCTTCACCCCATGGACCACACCGCATATATTGATAATAGGACACGTCTGACAGGCTTTTTTGCCGGCCGGCCGTAAAGGAAAGGGCAGGTGAGTAGGAAATGACGACATTTCCAATGATATCATATAGACAATTTGACGAATGGCTGGAGCAGGGAAAAGTGGCCCAGCTGGTGGATCTGCGGGAACCGTGGATGTATGAGCATGACCGCTTGTGGGGAAGTATGAACATTCCCTACGAGGAGCTGGAGTGTAACATGGATCTTATTAGAAGGGACGGTACCGTGGTGTTCTATTGTGACCGGGGGGCGAAAAGCATGGTGGTCTGCCGGGACCTGTGGAGATTGGGCTATGATGCAGTGGATCTGGCTGGAGGAATGTTGAATTACCGGGGGAAATACATTGACAGAAGCCCGGTTTCAGCTATAGAATAGAAACCGTAAGTTTGAGTGATAAAAGCTGTTTTCAGGAGGATAAACCCATGAAGATAATGTTTGCATCGGATATACACGGTTCTGCGTACTATTGCAGGAGGATGTTGGATATATATGAAGGGACCGGAGCAGAGCGCCTGGTTTTGCTGGGAGATATTCTGTACCACGGTCCCCGCAATGACCTGCCAAGGGATTATGCGCCCAAGGAAGTCATTGCCATGTTAAATCCCATGAAGAATGAAATTTATGCGGTTCGGGGAAACTGTGATACAGAGGTGGACCAGATGGTGCTTGATTTCCCCATCATGGCGGATTACGGACTGTTTGTGATCGAGGGCAAAACCTTTTATGCCACCCATGGACATGTGTTTGACCAGGACCATCTTCCTCCCATGAAGGAAGGCGATATCCTTGTTCATGGACACACCCACCTTCTGAAAGCGGAGACAGTTGACAATACACCCTGCGGACGCATCACTGTGCTCAACCCAGGGTCTGTTTCCATACCCAAGGGAGGGAATCCCCATACCTATGCCATGCTTGTGGACGGGGTATTCCGGATCCTCACCCTGGACGGGGACCTGGTAAAAGAAATGAAGCTGTAATATGCGGAGAGGATAATTGATTGAAGACATATGAACTGATCGCACCCTGCCATTTTGGACTGGAAGCGGTGCTGAAAAAAGAGATACTGGATCTGGGATATGAGATATCCCTTGTGGAGGATGGCCGTGTTACCTTTATCGGTGATGATGAAGCGATCTGCCGCGCCAATATATTCCTGCGCACCGCGGAGCGTGTGCTTTTAAAGGTGGGGAGTTTTAAGGCAGAGACATTTGAGGAACTGTTTCAGGGTACAAAAGCCATTGCCTGGGAGGAATATGTGCCGGAGGATGGAAAATTCTGGGTTGCAAAGGCTTCCTCCATCAAGAGCAAGCTGTTCAGCCCCTCTGATATACAATCCATCATGAAAAAGGCAATGGTGGAGCGGATGAAAAAGCATTATGGCGTATCATGGTTCCCTGAAAATGGAGCCAGCTATCCCCTGCGCGTATTTCTGTATAAGGATGTGGTGACAGTGGGTATAGACACCAGCGGCGATTCACTCCACAAACGCGGATACAGGACACTGACCAGCAAGGCGCCCATTACAGAAACCCTGGCAGCCGCACTGATTATGCTGACCCCGTGGAACAAAGAACGCATACTGGTGGATCCCTTTTGCGGAAGCGGGACATTTCCCATTGAAGCGGCCATGATGGCGGCCAATATGGCGCCGGGTATGAACCGCTCCTTCCTGTCTGAGGACTGGAAGAATTTGATCAAGCGTAAATGCTGGTATGAGGCCATGGATGAGGCCAATGAACTGGTGGACAGGGATGTGAAGGCGGACATTCAGGGGTATGACATTGACGGTGATATTGTAAAGGCGGCCAGGGCCAATGCAGAGTCTGCCGGAGTGGACCATATGATCCATTTCCAGCAAAGGCCTGTCAGCGCTTTAAGCCATCCCAAGAAATATGGATTTATTATATCCAACCCGCCGTACGGCGAGCGGCTTGAGGAGAAATCCAACCTTCCAGCCCTGTACAGGGAGATCGGGGAGCGCTATGCTGCCCTGGATGCATGGTCCATGTACCTGATTACTTCCTACGAGGACGCGGAGCAGTACATTGGGCGCAAGGCGGACAAGAACAGGAAGATCTACAATGGTATGATGAAGACATACTTTTACCAGTTCATGGGACCAAAGCCTCCCAGACGCAGTCAGGAGAGCAGAGAGAATTGAGAAACAGCAATACCTTTATTTCATATACAGGCCAGAAGTGGCTGATATTGGCCCTGGCCGGCGTTTTGCTGGCGGGGTCTGTTTCCGGTTGCGGCAGTCTTGGGGCGGGAAATCCCCGGCAGGAGATGCAGCAGGAGACGCAGGAGAGCTTATCAGGCACGCAGGAGAACAGCGCCGGCCATACGGCCGGCCGGACTGACGGGGGAGAGACGGGAAAGGAAGAAGAACGGGAAAAAGAAACGAAGGAAAAGGATACACAGGAAAAAGAGACAAAGGATGAGTATAAACCATATATATGGAACCGGGGTTACGGACCGCAGGTAAAGCTGCCGGCTGCCTATGACTACAGGACAGAGGGAAGGGCGCCCCAGATCGGCAACCAGGGATCCCTGGGAACGTGCTGGGCCTTTGCATCCCTCACCGCTCTGGAGTCTTCCCTGCTGCCTGGGCAGAGGATGACATTTGCAGTGGACCACATGTCCATGCACAACAACTTTCTTTTAAGCCAGGATGAGGGCGGGGAGTACACCATGTCCATGGCCTATCTTCTGGCATGGCAGGGGCCTGTGCTGGAATCCGAGGACCCTTACGGGGACGGTTATTCGCCGGATGGTCTAATGCCCAGGAAGCATGTGCAGGAGATCCAGGTCCTGAAGGCCAAGGATTATGATGCCGTTAAACGGGCCGTATACCTGGAAGGAGGGGTGCAGAGTTCTCTGTATACCTCCATGAGGGATTACCAGAGCGAGTCCGTGTACTATAACCGGGAAACCAATTCCTACTGTTATATGGGCAGCGAAAAGCCGAACCATGATTCCGTGATTGTTGGATGGGATGACAATTATTCCAGGGAGAATTTTAATATGGACCTGGAGGGGGATGGGGCGTTTATCTGTACCAACAGCTGGGGGGAGGATTTTGGGGACCAGGGATATTTTTACGTATCCTACTACGACACCAATATCGGGGTTCATAATATTGTCTACACAGGCGTGGAGCAGGTAAATAATTACGATAGGATCCACCAGAGCGATCTGTGCGGCTGGGTGGGCCAGATCGGATACGGCCAGGACGAGGCATGGTTTTCCAATGCGTACAGGGCCGGTTCCGGGGAAATGCTGGCAGCCGCCGGATTCTATGCAACGGACAGTGATACCCAGTATGAGCTTTATGTGGCCAGACATCTGCCTGAGGCCGGGGATCCGGAACTTGAAAAGGCGCTGAACAGCCGCACACTTCTGGCACGGGGTAAGCTGGCCAATGCGGGGTTTTATACAATTCCCCTGGAAGAAAAAATACTATTGGATGATGATGAAAAATTTGCTATAATAGTTAAAATAATAACACCCGGGACCGTCCATCCGGTTGCCATAGAATATGATGCCGGGGACGGGATCGCTTTGGTGGACCTAAAGGACGGGGAGGGTTATCTAAGCCATGACGGCAATGTCTGGGAACATGTGGAGGAAACCCAGGGCTGCAATATCTGCCTGAAGGTTTACACCAAGTATAAATAATTGAAGTATAACAGATGAGGATCGGAAAAATGGGACACAGAATCATTTTTGCCACTGGCAATGAAGGAAAGATGAGGGAGATCAGAGCCCTCTTGGGAGATCTGGGGCTGCCTGTGCTGTCCATGAAGGAGGCAGGTGTGGATCTGGACATCGTGGAGGACGGAACCACCTTTGGGGAGAACGCTGAGATCAAGGCCAAAGCGGTCTGGAAGGTGACAGGCGATATTGTGCTGGCAGATGATTCCGGTCTGGCGGTGGATTACATCGGCGGCGAACCGGGGATATACTCCGCAAGATATATGGGGGAGGATACCTCCTATGAGATAAAGAACAGGAATATCATTGACCGGCTGAAGGATGCCGGGGGCAGGTCCCGCAGCGCCCGGTTTGTGTGCAACATAGCGGCCGTGCTGCCGGACGGACGGGTCCTTCATACGGAGGAGACCATGGAGGGAATGATAGCAGAAGAACCTGCCGGAAGCGGAGGGTTTGGGTATGATCCCATTCTTTTCCTGCCCGAGTATGGTCTGACATCGGCTGAGATCACCATGGAGGAGAAGAATAAGATCAGCCACAGGGGGAAAGCCTTAAGGGCAATGAAAGCGGCTCTTGAGAAAGTGCTTAAAAGAGAGATGGAGAGGACGCAGGATGAAAATATTAATTGTCAGTGATACTCATAGAAAAGACGGAAACCTGAAACAGGTCATTGCCCGGACAGGACATCTGGATATGCTGATCCATCTGGGAGACGCGGAGGGCAGCGAGCATATGATCGCGTCCTGGGTCAATGAGGACTGCGACCTTCAGATGATCCTGGGCAACAATGATTTTTTTTCCAATCTGGAACGGGAAAAGGACATTATGATCGGTGGTTACAGGACCCTTCTGACCCATGGACATTATTACAATGTATCGGTGGGCGCCGAGTACCTTGCAGAGGAAGCCAGGGCCAGAGGCTTTGACATAGCCATGTTCGGCCATACCCACAGGCCGTTCTATGAGGTGGACAGAAAGCCCGGGGATAAGGATCTGATCGTGCTGAATCCTGGCAGCCTCTCCTATCCGCGCCAGGACGGACACAAGCCGTCCTATATGCTGATGGAGATCGATAAGGAAGGGGAAGCCCATTTTTCCCTGAATTTCCTGTAAATTCGGGCAGAAGAAAAGATAAAATACTTATTGACATTCTCATAGGCATAGTATATAATAACTCTTGCGTCTTAAAGACGGGAGAGAATGACGGGTATATTATGCCGGTGCCGGGGTGTGGCTCAGCTTGGCTAGAGCGCCTGGTTTGGGACCAGGAGGTCGCAGGTTCAAATCCTGTCACCCCGATTTTTAACTCAATAAATTGCATATATGCAGGTGTAGTTCAATGGTAGAACACTAGCCTTCCAAGCTAGATACGTGGGTTCGATTCCCATCACCTGCTCTGAGAGAGAAGCCTTACAGGGCTTCTTTTTTTGTATTATAAAACAGTGTTGGCATGATGGGATCCGGAAATGTTTGTGAACAAAGTAGCAGAGATAAGGAGGAAATTGTTAACAAGTTTCAAACAATTTATTTTAAAAGGAGTAATTATTACATTGATTGAAATAAAGTTTCGTTATATAATGGATTTATTGACAATTTAGTTTCATTTCTTATAATTAAAAGTGAGGACGGGATATGATGAAAAATGTATTGGTAAGACTGCAGGAGTACAGGGTACAGGCCAACGGAGCGGAGAAGGACCTGGTCCGGTATCTGCTGGAAAAGCCGGAGGAAGCATCCAAACTCAGCATCCATGTTCTGGCTGAGAAGACCTATACCTCGGCGGCCACGATCATCCGGCTGTGCAAAAAGCTGGGATTCAGCGGCTACAAGGAATTTAACAGTTCCCTGAATTACGAGCTTGCACTGCGCAGTGAAGCGCGTAAGGACATCAGCACGGAAATCAGCCGGGATGACGGACTGAAGGACATTGTGGATAAGGTTACTTACAGAAGCATACAGGCGTTGGAGGACACTCGCAAATTAGTGGACCTGGACGAACTGCAGAACTGTGTGGACATCATTGAGAAGGCTAAGACCGCAGGGCTGTTTGGGATCGGATCCTCTCTGCTGGCAGCCAGGGATATGTATCTTAAGTTCCTCAGGCTTAACAAGCCCTGTATCTGCAATGATGACTGGCATTCCCAGCTGGTGTGCGCCAGGAACCTGACAAAGGAGGATGTGGCTGTCATATTCAGCTACTCAGGCCTTACCAGGGAAATGCTGACCTGCGCCAGGGTGCTGAAGGAACAAAACGTTCCCATTATCACCGTGACCCGGTTTGCGGAAAATGATCTGACACGTCTGGCTGACTGCAAACTGTATGTGTCTGCCAAGGAACTGCTGGTGAGGACAGCGGCAACCGCATCCAGGATATCCCAGCTGAATATCATCGACATCCTGTTTACCGCATATGTGAAGAATAATTACGAAAGAAATATTGCCAGGCTCAAAAGCAATGTGATAACAAAGGACATTATATAAGTTCATTTTCACATCGGATGTCCTGAACAGTTACGTATATTTTAAGGAAGGAAGGACGATCATGGAACTCTTAACCTATAACCAGGCATATGAAGCCCAGGTGGTGGAACTCTGGAACCAGGAGCTTTTCGCCGACCCCATAACCGTACATAAATTCCGCCGGCAGGCACTGTTGGACGACAACTTTGATTCGGATCTGTGCTATGTGGCCAGGGAGGATGAAAAGACAGTGGGATTCCTGCTGGCCACCAAACGTAAATTTCCTTATCTGGAACGCGGCACAGAGCCGGAGCGGGGATGGATCAATGTGATGTTTGTGGCAGGGGAATACCAGGGAAAAGGGATTGGCACTGAACTCCTTTTGAGGGCTGAGGGGGATCTAAAGGCAAGGGGAGCAAAGAACATCACCCTGGCAGCCTATAGTCCCAGTTACTTTTTCCCGGGTGTGGATACTGAGAATTACCCTGGGGGCGCTTCATTTTTTGAAAAGCATGGCTATGTACAGGGAAAGACCAGCTACTCCATGTGCAAAGACCTGCACGGCTACCGCCTGTCGGATGAGACAAAGAAACGGTTAAAAAAGGCAAATGAGGCAGGTTTTTGTTTTAAGATGTTCACTTACCAGTACGCGGTGGACCTGCTGAATTTTGCCCGGGATGAATTTGGCGGGGGATGGAAACGCAACTGCCTGCTGACCATGCAGCATGACCGGGCAGAGGACTGTATCCTGCTGGTCCTGGACCAGCAGGATCAAATATGCGGATTCTGTACCAGGATGATCGATGAGAATCCCATGCGCTTTGGTCCCATTGGGACAGCGGAGCGTGTGAGGAATCAGGGGCTTGGCAGCATCCTTTTTGACCTGGCTCAGCTGGAGATGGAAAAGCGGGGGATCTATCACCTGTATTTTGTATCCACGGATGAACCGGGGCGCAGGTTCTATGAACGCCATGGAGTTCATGTGTTCAGGACATTTAAAGATTACCGGAAAAATCTATAGGGGAGGGAACAGGATATGGAAATTGCAAAACGCGTGGTGAGTATTGGAGCCCATTCATTGGATGCTGAACTGCTGGGAGGGCCTTTGGTCATAAAATATGCAAAGCAGGGCAGCCGCTGCACCCTGATTCATGTGACACAGGGCAGGCTGGAGGATCCCAATGCGGCAGAAGAGGAAAAGCAGGCTTATCTGAAGTCGCTTCTGGACCAAAACCAGAGGGCGGCCAAGGCTCTGGGCGGGGATACCATCTGGCTGGGATATGTGTCCAGCAGCATGCCCTCCCTGGAAGACTTTGCCGGACGCTTGGAAGAATATTTTGAGGAGGAGAAAGTGGAACTGGTCATCACGCACTGGCGCGGTTCCATGCATCCAAGACATATCAATACCCATGACGCAGTGACATTGGCAGTGAAGCATTTAAGGAAAAAAGGAAACCCCATCCGTCTTGTGTACGGGGAGACCTTTGAGGATCTCCAGGGCTTTATCCCCCAGGCATATTACAGCCTTAGTGAGGAGGAGACGGACCAGTGGTTCAGGGCCCTTAAGGAGTACCAGGTATTTAAGGGGGAGATCAATGATTTCCCATATATTCCTTATTATACTACCAATCTCAAGGTAAGGGGAATTGAATCAGGAAATGACTGCAATACAGTGGGCTATATGTATGCAAGCCAGATAGAGGAACGCTTATGGTAGGGTTGAAGGGAAAAGATAAGGAAGTATTATCCGGTTTAAAGACAGAGAGCAGGAACCCCAGGACACTGGACCTGGACCTGATGAGTGTGGGGGAACTCCTGACCGTGATGAATGAAGAGGATAAAAATGTCATTGAGGCGGTAAAACAGGCGCTGCCGCAGATCCAGGAAACCGTGGAAGCGGTCATCTGTGCGCTGAACAAGGGGGGGAGGCTGATCTACGCCGGAGCCGGAACCAGCGGAAGGCTGGGGATCCTGGACGCGGTGGAGTGCCTGCCCACATTTTCCACCACGGACGAGGTGGTGGGGATCATGGCAGGAGGTGAGAAAGCCTTTGTCCACGCCCAGGAGGGGGTGGAGGATTCCAAAGAGGAGGGCAGAAAAGACCTGGAGCATTTAAAGGTGGATGAGCGGGATGTGGTGGTGGCCCTTTCTGCTTCCGGGCGCACCCCATACTGTATCGGCGCATTGGAATGTGCAAGGGAAGCAGGCGCATGCTGCGTGGGGCTTTCCTGCAACCGGCCGGCAGAACTTACGGATTATTCGGATATCGCCATTGAGGTGGACGCCGGTCCTGAGATCCTCACAGGGTCTACCAGGCTGAAGGCGGGTACGGCTGAGAAAATGATCCTGAACATGATCTCTACCGCGGCCATGGTGGGGATCGGGAAAGTATATGGAAATCTTATGGTGGATATGCGGGCCACCAACCTGAAACTGGTGGAGCGGGCCAAACGGATCGTGTCCATGGCCTGCGGCTGCACGGAGGAGACAGCACAGGCAGCCCTTGAACTGGCGGATGGAGGGATCAAGGCAGCGATCGTCATGATTCTGACAGGGATAACGGCAAAAGAGGCAAAGGAACGCCTGGAGATTCATAAGGGATTTGTGAGGAAATGTTTGGATGGTACACACGGCCGTGACTGAAAGGAGGAACTGCAATGGCAGATTTGTATGTAAGGATTGACGACAGGCTGATACATGGACAGACCATCGTGGCGTGGTGCCCCACTCTGCAGATCAAGGAGATCGTGGCGGTGGATGATGTGAGCGCCAAGAATCCCATGCTTAAGACCATTATGACCATGGGGGTTCCGGGCACGTACAAAACGCATATTGTTACAACAGAAGAAGCCAGGGAGATATTGAAAAAACCGGGAAGCGGCAACCGGCTGATGATCGTAAAACAGCCTGAAGTCCTGACCGCGCTGAAGGAGGAGATCGCAGGAGCCAAGGCGGTTATGCTGGGAAACCTGGCTAAAAAGGAGGACTCCAGGCACAAACTGGACGGAGCCACGGGAATCTTTTATCTCAGTGACCGGGATGTGGAGATCCTGGATGGATTTGCTGCTGACGGACTGGATGTATTTTTCCATCAGCTGCCAACTTCAGCCAGGACCACGTGGGAAGCGTTTAAGAAAACAATTTAGCGTATAGGAGGGGAAGAAATGAGTGTCATACAGATTATAGCGATTTCACTGTTTGTGTATCTGGGTTCCATTGGCTCCATTGTGGGAAATACCATAGGGTGGTACACCCTGGGAAGACCCCTGGTGGCTTCCTTTGTGGTGGGCGTGATCATGGGGGATCTGCAGACAGCCATGATCGTGGGCATTGCCCTGCAGATCATGTACATGGGCAATGTGACTCCCGGCGGCGCCGTGGCCTGGGACTTGTCCTATGCCACCTACATTGGTACGGCCGGCGCTCTGGTATTTGGAACCGGCATGGAAAGCACACAGGTCATCGGCCTGGCCGTGGTGTTTGCGGGAATCGGCGGACTGGTGGGACAGATGGTATGGAACCTGTCCTATGCCCTGAACCTGCCTTTAAACCGCCTTGCCAACAAGTACGCAGAGGCTGGTGAGACCGGAAAGATGTATATTCCCAATGTTGTATGCGGGCAGCTGATCGGTCTGGCCTGCCGTTTTATTCCGGCAGTGATCCTTCTGACCACCATGACAGCCGCATCGGCGCAGGCGGATTTTGCGTCCATGATACCGGGCTGGCTCACAACCCTGCTCAGCACCTTTGGCGGCATGATGGCGGCTCTTGGAATGGGGATCATCATCTCGTTCCTGTTAAAAAAGCAGTGGCAGATATGCATTTTCCTGCTGGGCTTTGTACTTGTAACTTATTTTAACTTAAACACCATGGCGGTGGCTGTGATCGCAACCCTGCTGGCAGTGATCTACTATGTGTTTCAGATTGAGCAAAAGGAGGCAAGGGCATGAGCAGGCAGTTAAGCAAAAAAACATTGGATCAATCATTCTGGAACTGGTTTTTCTGGAACGGCTGCTCCCAGCAGGCGGAGAGTATGCTGGGCATGGCCTTTGGCCAGTCCATGGCTCCTGTTGTGGAGGAACTGTATGACACCAAGGAGGAAAAGGCCCAGGCTTTGAAACGCCACGTGACCCTCTTTAACACAGAGGCACAGGTGGGATCCATCTGCAACGGCATTGTATGCGGCATGGAGGAAGCCAATGCCAATGGACAGTGCACGCCGGATGTGATCAACACCGTAAAGGTGGCTCTGATAGGCCCCACATCCGCCATTGGCGATTCACTTTGGGTGGCCACCATTATCCCCATTCTCCTGACCATATGCATGTCCATTTCACAGGGGCTTGATAGTTCCATGGCATGGGTGGGGGCTGTCATCTATCTGCTGGCTTATCCGGTCCTGACCTGCATCCTGTCCAGGAAATTGTTTTACTTTGGGTACAAGTCAGGTCTGGAGGGCATGTCCGGATTTATGGCAACCGGTAAAATGGATATTCTCACCAACTCCATGAATTTCATGGGACTTTTGGTAGTAGGCGCCCTGACCGCGTCCTTTGTCAGCTGCTCCATCCCGTTCCAGATTGTAAAGGATGTATTTGACGCGGCTACCGGGGAGGTGCTGGCAGGACAGGTGATATTTAACGCAGACGCCACAATCAACAACATTTTCCCAAGGCTGGTGCCTTTGGGGCTGACCCTGGGCGTATACTGGCTGTACGCCAAGAAAAAGTGGTCGCCCCTTAAGCTGATGGGGCTGATACTGGTCCTGGCAGCCATACTGACCGGTATTGGGTATATGAGCGGGTTCTACGCATAGCCGGCCGCCCTCAGGGCAGCTGTCTTAAAAAGGGGAGTAAACAATAGAAACCAGGAGGAGCTTAAGTGACAGGACTTGTAGTGACAGGCCACGGGCAGTATGCGCAGGGAGTGATGAGCGCCATCGAGCTGGTGGCCGGTGTACCGGAACAGGTACAGGTGGTTAATTTTGTAAAAGGGGAGGGCATAGAGGAACTGAAGTCCCATATGGTGCAGGCGATTCGTGACCTGGAATCGGATGATGTGCTTCTTATGACCGATATCCTGGGCGGATCGCCCTTTAATGTGGCGGTGCAGCTGCTGGCGGAACCGGTTGGAAAAAATCTCAAGGTGGTGGCGGGAGCAAACATGGCATCCGTTGTCCAGGCCGTGTTCATGCGGGAAAATGTTCCCTTTGAGCAGCTTCCGGGCCAGGTGATCCAGGCGGGCAGAGAGGGAATCGTGGATGTGTCGGCTATGATGGAAGGAGCCGTGTAGAGGGACTCCATGCGCCTTATAAGAAATGCCGGAAGATGCTTTAGCAGTTCTCTTTAAAGAGGTTCAAAAAGGGTCTTCAAAAAAAATATAAAAAAGTGCTTGCAATCTTCAGAAACCTATGGTAAACTATCTCTCGTTGACAACGGTAGACGGACAAAGTGTGACATCATGGTAAGTTGTCAGCGAGTGTGAGTCTGTAGCTCAGTTGGATAGAGCAACGGCCTTCTAAGCCGTGGGTCGGGGGTTCGAATCCCTTCAGGCTCATTGAGCGCAAGCTCTGAATTGAATAATTATGTATGGTGGGTATGGCGAAGTTGGTTATCGCGCCAGATTGTGGCTCTGGAGGCCGAGGGTTCGAATCCCTCTACTCACCTTTCCCTTATGGGAATTTTTTTTTATCTGGATATTTTATCTGAGATTTTTGGGCCGTCGCCAAGCGGTAAGGCACAGGACTTTGACTCCTGCACTCGAGGGTTCGAATCCCGCCGGCCCAGTTAACATAATTGACAGGGCAGCTGTTCTGCCCTGACCAGCAGATGTACCGGTAAAGGTATGTCTGCTTTTTTGTTTCTAAAAATTTGTTCCGCCGAGAAGAAAGGAATATAAATTTTATGGATTATACAGAAAGCCATCACAGAATACTCACAAATTCCAGGTATGCTGGTTAAATGTGGAAATCTTGAGAGAAACAGGGAGGTAAGGTCCGCAGGATGACAAATGAGCAGTATTACGATTTTATCAAGCCTTATGAGGATGCCAGGCGCGTTCTGAACACCCGTATGGAGGTGTTAAACCACACCCTGTATAAGGAACGGTCCGTTTCCGGCCCCATACACAACATCCAGAGCCGGATCAAGGAAAAGCGGAGCATTGAGGAAAAACTCAGGCGTTTGGGGTTTACGGACAGTATGAACAATGCCAGGAATGAACTCCAGGATATTGCGGGAATCCGCGTTATCTGCTATTTTGTAAATGACATTTATAACATGGTGCATATCCTCAAACGACAGACCGATCTGGTCCTGATCAAGGAAAAGGATTATATACGGGTTCCAAAGCCTAATGGTTATCGGAGTTACCATCTGGTCCTGGGCATTCCAGTATACTGTCTGGACACCATGGAGTATTTTCCGGTGGAGGTGCAGTTTCGGACCATGGCCATGGATTTCTGGGCCAGCATGGAGCACCGGGTGTGCTATAAAAAGAAACCGGAAAACAAGGAGTGGCTGGAGCAGGAATTCTGCCGTTATGCCCGAATCCTTAAAGAGATAGAGAGCGAATTTGAAATCCATAATGAAAGAAAATAAAGTGCTTTATAACCGGCATTCAGGGATTTTTCCCCGGATGCCGTTTTTTTCCCGCTTTTGTACATAATAATGGGTAAGGATTTCCATGATAAAGGATATGGAGGTAACAGTTATGCAGAAAATATGGATATGCGGGGCCAACGGGCGGGTGGGCAGAAAGATGACGAAGATCTTAAAGTCCCAGCCGGTGGAACTGCTTTTAACAGATATGGATGACCTGGACATCACGGTTTCCAGGGATGTGATGGAATATGCCAATATTAACAGGCCCCATTTTATTGTAAACTGCGCGGGAATGACGGACCTGGGCCAATGCGGGCAGAACAAAGAGGAGGCCTTTAAGGTCAATGGCCTGGGAGCCAGGAACCTGAGCATAGCGGCCAGGATGGGGAAGGCCAGGCTGGTGCAGTTTTCCACAGATGATGTGTTTGACGGTAACAGCCGAATCCCCTATACGGAGTTTGACACTCCGGCGCCTCTGACCGTGTATGGAAAATCCAAGCTGGCGGGAGAAAATTTTGTAAGGGAATTCTGCAGCCGCCATATCATTATCAGAAGTTCATGGATCTTTGGGGAAGGAAGCCCCTATCTGGAGACCATACTGGATATGGCTCAGAGGGGCAAGACCATACAGGCGGCAGGGGACCAGTTCGCGTCTCCCACAGGGGCAAAGGAACTGGCTGAAAAGGCCGTGGAACTGATGTATCACGGGGAAGACGGCCTTTACCATGTGACTGGCAGGGGGATCTGCAGCCGCTATGAGTTTGCCAAGGCTGCGGTAAGCCTTTTGGAACTTGATACCCAGACCGGTATTCGGACCGGTGCCCGTGTGGTGGAGGTAAACTCGCCTGAGGACAGGCTCAGCGCCATGAGGCCGTCATACAGTGCTCTGGATAACATGATGCTCCGCATATCGGGCATTGAGCAGCTGCCGGAATGGCAGGTTATGCTGGAGGCGTTTATGGAGCGCCGGAAAAAGAGGCGGGAGGGACGGCTGGTCAAATGAAAGAAAAGAGGAAAATAGGTCTTACAACAGCTATTTTTATCGGGCTGATACTGGGCGCTGTCACGGGGATTCTGCTTCATTATGTGGTCCCCGCCGGACCGGTCCGGGACAGCGTGGTTATAGACGGTATTTTTTATGTGGTGGGAAACGGTTTCCTGCGCCTGATGCAGATGCTGGTGGTCCCACTGGTATTCTGCTCCCTGGTGTGCGGCAGTATGGCCATGGGGGATACAAAAAAGCTGGGGAGAATCGGGGTAAAGACACTGGGATTCTATCTTGTGACAACAGCCCTGGCCATCACTGCGGCCATTCTGACCGCCAATGTGATCGATCCCGGCAAAGGGCTTGACATGACCTCCATTGAGACAGCGGACGTGGCCATTGGGGAGCGCGCCAATCTGGCGGATACCCTTCTTGCTATCATCCCCACCAATCCCCTCCATGCCCTGGCAAGCGGTGACATGCTGTCCATCATCCTGTTTGCTCTGTTCATTGGTGTGATCCTGGCAGGCCTGGGGGAGAGCGGGGAGACTGTGGGGAATTTTTTCAGCCAGTTTAATGATGTGATGATGCAGATGACCGTAATGGTCATGAAGCTGGCCCCTTACGGCGTGTTCTGCCTTACGGCCAGGACCTTTTCCGGCATTGGCTTTGATGCCTTTGTGCCACTGCTCAAATATATGGCCGGAGTCATGATCGCCCTGGCTATTCAGTGCCTGGTGGTCTATATGGTGATCCTAAGGGTATTTACAGGCCTTAGTCCGGGTAAATTCTTAAAAAAGTTCTTGCCTGTAATGGGATTTGCCTTTTCCACAGCCACCTCCAATGCCACCATACCCATGTCCATTGACACACTTCACAGAAAAATGGGAGTTGCCAAACGGGTATCCTCCTTTACCATTCCTCTGGGAGCCACCATTAATATGGACGGCACGGCCATTATGCAGGGCGTGGCCGTGGTGTTTGCCTCACAGGCGTTCGGCATTCACCTGGCCATGGCTGATTACCTTACAGTCATCCTCACAGCCACCCTGGCGTCCATAGGCACGGCCGGAGTGCCCGGGGTGGGACTGATCACCCTGTCTATGGTATTTGCCTCTGTGGGGCTTCCTGTGGAGGCTATTGCGCTGATCATGGGCATTGACCGAATCCTGGATATGAGCCGGACTGCGGTGAATATTACGGGGGACGCGGTGTGCACTACCATTGTGGCCAGCCAGGACGGGGCGGTTGACCGGGAGGTGTTCAATGACCCGGAGGCCGGGGCGGGAATGGAGGAGTGAATCCGGGAGTCAGGAGCGGTCTGGGGAGAAAGGGAGCGGACCGGGGAGAAAGGAACGGACCGGGGAGAAATTTCTTGACGTTCCCTGCTGCGGATTTTATACTGGTACCAGGAGATTCCGAGAGTACACGGAGAAAAGGCAGGAGGATGTCATGAACGTATTTGGGATGGAGTTTAAAAGCAGGGAAGAGAGGGAGCGGGAGGAACAGGAGTACCTGTACCGCATTTTCCCTGGAGGGAATGAGCAGAAGGACCGGGTGGAAAAAGAACTGACATCCAGGCTGCCCGGCCTGGACGGCAAAGGACTGATGCTCTATTATATCCTGCTGCGGGATGCCATGACGGGCAGGGATGGGATGTGCTTTGAGGATGCGGCGGCCAGGATATCCAAGAAACAGCGCATTCTAAAGGCAACGCCTGAGATGCTGTCAGTGGTAAGGGCTGTTATGGATGAAAATTCATGAGGACAAAGACGACAGTGCTGAACGTACGGTTTCCGGGTGTGGGTGGATCCTCTCCTTCATGCTGGGTAAGGACCATATAAAAGCAGTGCGGATCTTTTGGACAGCCATGAAACTGTGAGCAGGGAAATGCTGGATGAGAAAAAAGCAGATGAGGCCATCACCATCTATCAGTCCAGATTCCCTGACCTTAAGATGGCGGCAAGTCTTAAGAGTAAGCTGAAGGTGACAGAGGACAGCTGAGGTTTTATCCTAAATTTATTCATATAATTTGTACATATAATTTATATATACAAAAACCCCGCAGATATCATACCTGCGGGGTTTTATTCATGCGCCAGAGAAGATTCGAACTCCCGACACTACGGTCCGTAGCCGTATGCTCTATCCAGCTGAGCTACTGACGCATGCTGCTGTTTTGTTTCCTCAACAGCGCAAAAACTAGTATATATGAGTTGGACAGAAATGTCAATGGTTTTTTGAAAAAAATTAAAAGTATTGAAAACAGATTTTGCCTATGGTATCATTACTTTCATAAAGTTAATTTTTCGGATGAGGATGCATTGGCGCAGAAAACAGGTGTACTGCGTCTTTTTGTGTATGAGGCCGAACAAAAAGGAGGAGAATCTATGAAAAGAAAATTGAGCCTGGTTCTTTCACTGATGATGGCAGCCAGCCTGGCGCTGTCCGGCTGCGGAGGCGGCAAGGGAGGGGAAGCATCCAAGGCGGAGTCCGGCGCGCCGGCTGAGAGCAGCGCTGCAGACGGCCAGGGGACATCCGGCAGCGTGGGGGATACCAGCATTGATACCACAGGTTTTCTTAATGTGGCATTAAATGCGGATATCCAGACAGCAGATATGCAGAAGACATCCAAGGATTATCAGGTCCCCATTAATATTTATGACAGCCTTTGTGAGATCAAGGTGGCGGATGACGGCACTTCCTCCATCCAGCCATGTCTGGCGGAGAAGTGGGAAATCAGCGATGACGGCATGGAATATACCTTTTATCTGAGAAAGGGCGTCAAGTTCCACAACGGAGAGGAACTGAAGGCCAGCGATGTCAAATATACATTTGAGCGTATGCTTACAGTGCAGGGAGGGACCAACTCTGAGTTCCTGGACCAGATCAAGGGGGCGGGCGCGCTTTTTGAGGGCACAGCCACTGAATTGGAGGGATTTGAGCTTGTGGACGATTATACCTTCAAGCTGATATTGGAGGAGCCCTATTCCGGTTTCCTGGCATGTATCTCAACCCCGGCTGTTTCCATTTATAATGAGAAAGCCACCGAGGAGGCGGGGGACCAGTTCGGCCTTGACCCGGCCCTTACAGTGGGGACCGGTCCATTTAAGTTTGCCAGCTGGACCTACAATGACCAGCTTGTACTGGTGAGGAACGATGACTATTTCCAGGGTGCAAGCCAGCTTCCCGGCGTTGTGATCAAGATCGTGCCTGATACGGAGACACAGACCATGATGTTTGAGAGCGGCCAGCTGGATCTTCTGGACATGGATTATGTGACAGAGCAGATCGACCGCTTCCAGCAGTCTTATCCGGACCAGCTGGTATCAGGCCCGCGTCTGGGAACCACCTATTTCACCATGAATCAGAAGCTGGAGCCATTTAACAACCTGCAGGTAAGAAAAGCCGTTCAGATGGCCATTGACCGTCAGGTGATCCTGGATACCCTGTGGGGCGGCAGGGGCCAGCTGGAAAACGGCATCTTCCCCCACGGCCTCATTGGATTTAACGCCAACATGCCGGAGATCAAATATGATCCAGAGGGGGCAAAGGCCCTTTTGGCAGAGGCAGGATATCCGGATGGGTTTACTATGGAGATTGCAGCCGACATGTCTGCATCCGATACCGTGACCATGGCCCTGGAGATCATCAAGGAGCAGCTGGCCCAGGTGGGGATCAATGCTGAGATCAAGAACTATGATGAATCCACATGGCTGGAGACCAGAAAGTCAGGGGAGCTGGGTTCCTTCATGTCCACATGGACTGCGGATTACAATGATCCCGACAACTTTATCTACACCTTTTTCGGCAATGGGGAAAAGACCACGGCCCGTTCCCTGAATTATCCGGATACCGCTGTGATGGACCGTGTGGCAAAGGCCAGGACCATTCTGGATAACAATGAGCGTATGAAGGAATACAATGCACTGGAGGAGAAGATCATTTCCGAAGATGCGGCATGGGTGCCCATGTTCTCCAGACTTCATGTCTTTGCAGTATCTAAGAGAGTCCAGAATTTCAGGGTTGCCTGGAATGGTCTCAGCGACAATGATTTTTATCCGTTGTCCATCACTGAATAAAATAAGAATAAGTGTAAGTACGCCCCGGCTCCGGTGGGAGCCGGGACTGCCAGGGGTGCCGCATGAACTGCGGCACCTTTGGCAGATATGCGGAGTGCCCTCAGAAACCTCTTTGTTCCAGCGCATTTTCACAGTCCCTTATGGCAAGGTGGTTTCTGAGAGTACTCCCATTACGAAAAGGGGGTAATCCTGTGCTGAAGAAATGTTTAAAACGTATCGTCATATCCATTCCGGTCCTCATAGGTGTTGTCCTGATCATATTCGTTATGCTCAGGATCATTCCGGGCAACCCTGTGACCACCATGCTGGGGGAACATGTAAACCAGGCTGTTATCGATAAGGTCAGCAGGGAGATGGGTCTGGACCAGCCCCTGTACATACAGTTTTTCCGGTATGTGGGCAATGCCCTTAAGGGGGATTTCGGAACCTCCTATAGGCTGAACCGCAATGTGACCAAGATCATCCTGGAAGCGTTTCCTAATACGGTGAAGCTGTCCGTGTGCGCGGCCGTGGTTGCCTGGGTGATCGGGATCACAGCCGGTATCGTGGCGGCGGTCAAACAGAATAAACTTCTGGACCGTCTGTTTATGGGCTGTGCGCTGATGGGTGTTTCCATGCCTGTATTTATGACAGCCCTGGTGCTTCAGTACGTGTTTGCCTTTAAGCTTAAGCTGTTTCCCGTGTCCGGGTATGATTCGCTTATCTGTATGGTGCTGCCCGCCATTGTGCTGGGATGGAATTCAGCCGGAAGCATTGCAAGGATGACCCGGTCCAACCTGGTGGAGGCCATGCAGGGAGATTACATACGGACGGCCAGGGCAAAGGGGCTGAGGGAGTGGGGCGTCATTGTGCATCACGCCCTTAAGAACGCCATGCTGCCGGTGGTCACCATGATGGCTCTCCAGGTATCCAGTATGCTTTCCGGTGCAGTGCTTACCGAGAGCGTGTTCGGAATCCCGGGAATCGGACGTCTGGCAGTCAATGCCATTGAGACAAGGGACATGCCGCTTTTGCAGGGCACGGTTATTTTTACCACAATTCTTGTAATTGCAGGAAACCTGGTGGCGGATATGCTGTATTCGGTGCTGGATCCGAGAATCAGGGAGGGTGCATGATGAGCGAGGAGAAAATAACGATCAATTCCATAGATATGGAATCACAGATTGGGGAGTCGGAAACACTGCTGGACCAGATAAGGACCATGGTGCGCCAAAATAAACTGGCGGCCCTGGCAGCGGTGGTGATCGCGGTCATTGCCCTGGCGGCCATATTTGCGCCTTTGGCAGCTCCGTACGACCCATATGCGCAGACCCTGACCGACAGGCTCCAGGCGCCCAGCGCAGCCCATATCCTGGGCACGGATGAGCTGGGGAGGGATGTGTTCAGCCGGATCATCTATGGGGCAAGGGTATCTCTGATGGTAGGGTTGGTCCCCACTGTGATCTCTATGGCCATTGGGACGATCCTGGGCCTTTTGGCAGGATTTTACGGTGGCAAGACAGATTTTGCCATCATGCGCCTGGCGGATGTGATGCTGGCTTTCCCTTCCCTGCTTCTTGCAATGGTCATCACCTATACCATCGGCGGAGGACTGGTGAGTATTTTTATGGCCCTGATCCTGGTGAACTGGGCAGGGACGGCCCGGATCGTCAGATCCCAGACCCTTTCGTTAAAGGAGGCGGAGTATGTGGAGGCGGCCCGCTCCATAGGAGTAAAAAAATGGAAAATCATGTTCCGGCACATCCTTCCCAACTGCCTGCCTTCCCTGATCGTTCTGTTTACACTGAACATTCCGGCGGCTATCCTGACAGAGTCCTCCCTAAGCTTTCTGGGAGCGGGACTTCAGCCGCCGTCCGCCAGCTGGGGCCTTGCGGTGGTAAGGGGAAAGAAATACCTGTTTTCAGAACCATGGCTTTCCATTGCGCCCAGCGTGGCAATCATGATCGTGGTGATGGCGTTTAACTTCCTGGGGGATGGACTTCGGGATGTGCTTGACCCGTATTTGAAAGAACAGTAGGAGGCCGCGGATGAAGGAAGAACATGTATTGACCATAGAGAACCTGCAGTCCTATTTCTTTACTGCCAAGGGAACCGTACCGGCGGTGGATGATGTGACCATTGAGGTGCCGGCCGGGAAGATCATTGGTCTGGTGGGAGAGTCGGGCTGCGGAAAAAGTATGACAGCCATGTCTGTGATGGGGCTTTTGCGCCATCCCGGCAAGGTGGTGGGGGGCAGGATCCTCCTGGACGGAAGGGATATCACCCATCTCGGGCCAAAGGAAAGGGCAGGTGTAAGGGGAAATGAGATATCCATGATTTTCCAGGAACCCATGACCTCCTTAAACCCCGTGTACCAGGTGGGAAGACAGGTACAGGAAGCCATTCTCCTGCACCAGAAGGTGTCCAGGGAGGAAGCAAAAAGGCAGGTGATCGAGATCTTCAGGGAGGTGGGGATCCCGGAGCCGGAGAAGCGGTACAATTCTTATCCGCACCAGCTTTCCGGCGGCCTCCGCCAGCGTGTGATGATAGGCATGGCCATGGTCTGCAAGCCCAAGGTCATGATCGCTGATGAGCCGACCACTGCCCTGGATGTGACCATTGAGGCCCAGATCCTGCGGCTGATGAAGCGCCTGAGGGATGAGCAGGGAACCTCCATTATCCTGATTACCCATAATATGGGAGTGGTTGCGGAAGTCTGTGATTATGTGTATGTAATGTATGCGGGAAAAGTGATGGAGCAGGCGGAGGTCTTTGATCTGTTTGCCAACACAAAGCATCCCTATACCCAGGGTCTGCTGAGGTCTATTCCCAAGCTGGACAGCAATGAGGAGCGCCTGTATACCATAGAAGGCGTGGTGCCCAACATGCTGCACCTGCCCCGGGGATGTAATTTCTGCAACAGATGTACAAAGGCGGCGGCACGATGCCTGGAGGAAAAACCGCAGCTGTATGATACGGGGACGGATGAGAACGGAATGAGCCACAAGGTGAGGTGCTTCCTGTATGATGACAGAAGCGCGGAGGGCAGTCGGGAGGCGGAACATGGCAGATAAGAAAATACTCCTGGAAGCCAGGGATCTTGTAAAGGAATTTGCCCTGGAGGGCGGAAAAAAGGGAAAGAATGTGGTTCACGCAGTTTCCGGCGTGAACCTGAAGATCTATGAGGGAGAGACACTGGCCCTGGTGGGGGAGTCCGGATGCGGCAAGAGCACCCTGGGCCGGACCCTGATCAGGCTTTTGGATGCCACGTCAGGCACCATAAAATTTGACGGAATGGATATTATGGGGATGAAGGATAAGGAATTTGCCGGGATCAGGCGGCAGATGCAGATCATTTTCCAGGATCCCTATGCATCCCTGAATCCAAGAATGAATGTAAAAGAGATCATTTCCGAGCCCCTGACCACTTACGGTCTGGCAAAAAACAGGGCAGAGGTAGAGCGCCAGGTCCAGGCGCTGATGGATGAGGTGGGGATTCCCAGGGAATTCATCAACCGTTACCCTCACCAGTTTTCAGGCGGACAGAGGCAGAGGATCGGGATCGCCAGGGCGATCGCCCTTCACCCAAGGCTGATCATCTGTGACGAGCCTGTGTCTGCTTTGGATGTGTCCATCCAGTCACAGGTATTGAACCTGCTAAAGGATCTGCAGGAACAGTACCAGCTGACGTATCTGTTCATCTCACATGACCTTGGGGTGGTAAAATTTATCTCCGACAGAGTGTGTGTGATGTTTCTGGGAATGGTCTGTGAGGTGGGGGATACACATGAATTGTACAACCACCCACTGCATCCCTACACGCGTTTTCTTCTCAACGCCATACCCAAGGCCGATCCCAGGCTTAGGAGCGATGAGCAGGAGCTGCTTACAGGGGAGATCCCAAGTCCGGTCAATCCCCCCTCGGGCTGCCGGTTCCATACCAGGTGTCCTTATGCAAAGGAGGTATGCAGCCAGAAGGTTCCGGAGGGGACTATGGTTGGGGAGAGACAGGTGTTTTGTCATTTTCCGTTAACATGAGACCGAGGGGTGGATCCTTTACAGAGCTGGATCCTCTAACGGAAGATCCCGATGCAGTACCCTATGACAACCCACAGCACGGAGAGAATCCACAGGGGCACGAATGAGAATTTAACGTAATCGGCCAGTTCCGTGCCATCGGCCAGATCACAGGCCAGGTATATCTGGGGCTGGGCCACAGGGGAAACCATGGCGCCCATGTTCATGAGAAGGGTCAGGATGACCACCTCGCCGGGAATGCCGAATTTGCTGCTGACGCCGGCTACAATGGGCACCAGGGCGTATTGCCAGATATCATTGGTAAAGATAAGCATGAGCGGAGTGCTGAACAGGGCGATGATCAGGTAGACCCATGGACCCATGGCACCCGGGATGATGCGGATCAGGAAATCCACCATGGCATCCATCATACCGCTCTCGGAAAGGACGCCTACCACCACGCCGGACAGGAACACGGCGCATGCAGTGGAGTACATTTCCTGGGAATATTTCTTTAACAGGCTGCCCTGAAGTTTCAGGTCAGGGTAGTTGACGCACAGAGCCACGATCAGTCCGATGGCAAATACAAAATAGTCAGGGCAGGGAACCGCGCTCAGACCGATGATCAGCAGTATGGTCCAGATCAAGTTGAACCAGAACAGCCTGGGGCGTTTAAGCTCTGAGGACTCCATGGTTACAGCCGTGTCCACCTGTTCATCCATCTGGCCGGCTCCTTTTTTCATCTGGATTCTGGCCAGGATGACAGCAAGGCAGACACACAGTACAATATAGATGAGCATCATGGGCAGCATCTTTGAGAAAATGTAGTTCTGGGGATTTTCAATGCCCTCCAGCAGAGTGGCTGCCCTCAGGGTACGGCCGTTCCAGGGCGTTACGAACAGGGCGCACATGGTTGCGGAACATAAAAGCAGCAGTACTTTTGGATCGATTTTTAACTTTTTGTACAGAGGAAGCATCATGGGTATGGTCACCAGATAGGTGGAGGTGACGCTTCCGTCTATTTCCGTGATCAGAGATACCAGCACGGTGATGATGCAGATCACCGTGACACTCAGTTTTGTGTGCTTTAGCAGGAACTCCACCATGATATCAAAAAGTCCTGCTTCCGACATGACTGAGAAATAGGGCAGTGAGAAGAATATGATGAACATCAGATCCCTGGTCTTCCCAAGTCCCACATTAATATAATCACATACTTCCGTAATGCTGGCACCCACCAGCAGGGCCCCGATTATGGGAATGATGGTAAATGCAAACAGGGTGCTTACTTTCTTTTTCAGGAGCAGTGTGGTGATGAGTATCATCATCCCAAAGCCCACGATGGCTGTATAACTCACGTTTTATTCCCTCCCTTTATTTATAGCGTTTCCTATCTCACAAGACATGGCTTTTTGGAATCATAGATCCATCCCGGGATCAGGTACTGCATGGCCATGGCGTCATCCCTGTCATGGCTGGGCATACGGTTGTAAAGCTTGTTGGCCTCCATTACCTGATCCATGTCCAGTGTGACACCAAGTCCGGGACGGTCCGGAACTTCCAGGTAACCGTTCTTTATGACCGGGGTATCCTTTAACAGGTTCTGGCCGTCCTGCCAGATCCAGTGGGTATCCAGGGCCGTGGGACTGCCCGGGGCAGCTGCGGCCACATGGGCGAAGGTGGTAAGGGTTATGTCAAAGTGGTTATTGGAATGGCTGCCCCAGGTAAGTCCCCAGTCATTGAGGAGCGCGGCCATGCGCAGGCTTCCCTCCAGACCCCAGAAATGCGGGTCCGCCAGAACAATGTCCACTGCTTTTAAGGCAGCGGCATGGTAGAACTGCCTCCAGTTTGTGGCAATCATGTTTGTGGCAACCAAAAGTCCGGTGGCATTTTTGAATTCCGCCATGATCTCACGGCTGGAAAATCCTGCCTCGGGGCCGCAGGGATCCTCAATATAGGACAGGATGCTGCCCATGCCCCGGCACAGGCGGATGGCTTCCTCCAGACTCCATGCGCCGTTGGGGTCTATGTTGATGCGGCCCTGGGGAAACTGCTTTTTGAGAGCCCTTACCGTGTCCATTTCGTAATCCCCTGAGAAAACGCCGCCCTTGAGCTTGAAGTTGCGGTAGCCGTATTTGTCCTGAAGGCAGCAGGCCTGTTCCACGATCTGTTCATGGCTGATCATTTCCTGGCGTCTCATCCTGAACCATGGATCACGGCTCTGGGATTCATCCAGGTAGGGAAGGTCGGTTTTGTTCTTATCCGATACATAGAACAGATAACCAAGTACTTCCACCTGATCCCGCTGCTTTCCCTCTGCCAGAAGTTCGCACACAGGAATGCCCAGGTGCTGTCCGAGAAGATCCAAGAGGGCGCATTCAATGGCCCATTCTGCCTTTACCACAAACTTCAGTTTGCTGATGTCCAGGGTCTGAATGCCTTCCCCGTCATCACCCGCAGCCTGTTTGCCGCCTCTGTGGATACATCCCAGAATGGAACGGTATTTGCCTACTTCCTGTCCCACGACCAGGGGAATACAGCTGGTAAGGCATTCATATGTATAATCCCCTCCGTGGATCTCTCCAATGCCTGTATGGCCGGAGCTGTCCTTTATAATGACCAGATTCCGTGTAAAATAGGGAGCATGGGCTCCGCTGAGTGTCATTTCCATGCTGTCGTAACCTGCTACAGGAATTACCTGCATCTCAGTGACAATAGGTGTGTTTGCTGACATGTTTTATTCCCTCCTTATATACAAATGCCTTGCTTTTTTGACTGTTTTTATTATAATACAGTTAGGAAAATCAGGCCAATATGTAAAAATAATCGGGGCAATCACTTTTACTAATGGTGAATGTGAATAAAAACAGGCCTGCAAAGACAGGTCCGCAGCGGGTCTGCCCATATGCACACGGGGGGATTATATTGGATACAAAATATTTAAACTATATTTTAACCATTGCAAGAAGAAAAAACATGACAAAGGCTGCGGAGGAACTGTATGTGTCCCAGTCCTCCTTGAGCCAGTATTTGTCCAGGCTGGAGCAGGAGATCGGGGATCCTCTGTTCATACGGGCAAAAGGGGAGCTTTTGCTGACCCCGGCAGGGGAACTGTATGTGGAGGCTGCCAGGAAGGTGATACGGATCCAGAAGGACCTTTATCAGGACATACGCAGCCTGAACAATAAAAGCCATATCACCATTGGGGTCACGTCCCAGTTTGGCCTGAGGATGCTGACGGAGATCATACCCGCGTACAAAAAGGAGTTTCCCCAGGTGACCATTGAGATCTCGGAATCCAATGTGCCCGCCCTTACAAGGATGCTGCTGGATGAGGGGATCGACTGCGCCATTATGGCCCTTAATGGTACGGATGCCTTTTCCAGGGAGCAGGTTTCCGTATTGCGGGAAGAGGAAGTGCTTTTCGCCATACCGGCATCCCATGAGTACAGGAAGCGCAATCAGGACAGTGCCATGACCCAGGAGGAACTGGTGAGAGAGTTCGGTAAAGACAATTTCATGCTTTCCAAGAAGGGTTCTACCCTGCGGGTGCTGGCGGACCGGATCTTTACAGCCTGTGACTTTCAGCCCAGCACCATGTGTGAGACCAACAGCATCATTGCCACACGGGCCATGGTGGCAAAGGGTATAGGGGTTACTTTTATTGCCAGCTCCTGCGTCAGCGACCGGGAAAATGTAGCTTACTATTCATTGGATCCCAAACTTTACCGGTACAATGTGCTGGTGCTCAGAAAAAATCTGATACAGAACCGGCCGGAAAGGGTATTGTTTCAGTATATATATGACTATTTTAAAGAGTAGGAACCAGAGGCGCCGGGAAGGCGCATTTCCCGGTTAATGTTGAAACATGGGGACTTTTGTGATATCATTATCAAAGAAAGAGATAAGAGAAATCGGGGGATAAACTCTTATCTCTTATTTTGTACTGAGCGGGGATATATACATTATGAGACAGAAACTATCAAAGCACAATCTGCTGCTTGTTGGATTTACATTATTTTCCATGTTTTTTGGCGCGGGAAATTTGATCTTCCCGCCTTTTCTGGGCGCTCAGGCAGGCAGCCTTACATGGCAGGCCATGGGAGGATTCCTGATCAGCGCGGTGGGCCTCCCTGTGATGGGGGTGGCGGCAGTTGCGCTGTCCGGTGGACTGACCAATCTGGCAGGAAGGGTGCATCCCTGGTTTGCCTTTCTGTTTACGCTGCTGATATATCTTTCCATCGGACCATGCCTGGCCATACCAAGGACTGCCAGCACCTCCTTTGAGATGACGGTGCTCCCTGCCCTCACCGGCATGAATCTGAATATGCAAGGTGTGGTGGGCCAAACCGGGTTTACCCTCCAGACACTTTCACAGTTTGCCTATTCGGCCCTGTTTTTTATTGTGGCCATGATAGTGGCTTTCAGGCCCGAGAAGCTGACAGACCGGCTGGGAAAGGTTTTGTGCCCGGCGCTTTTGGTCCTGATCGGCGTCATATTTACCGGGTGCCTGGTATGGCCCATGGGACCTTACGGGACGCCGTCCCAGTCCTTTTCATCAGGACCTGTGGTTAAGGGATTTCTGGAGGGATATCAGACCATGGATACCATTGCCGCCCTTAATTTCGGAATTGTCATTGCCCTGAATATCCGGGCAAAGGGGGTGGAGCAGGAGGGCGCCATTGTGCGGGAGACCATCAAGGCGGGGGTGATCGCAGGAATACTGCTGGCCCTCATCTACGGAGCCCTGGCCCATATCGGGGCGCCGGCAGGCACTGTTACGGCTGATACGGAAAATGGAGCCAGGATCCTTACCTATGTTGCGGGAAGCCTGTTTGGACAAGCGGGGATGATGATATTGGGAATGATCTTCCTCATTGCCTGCTTTAACACCTGTGTGGGACTGCTCAGCTGCTGCAGCCAGTATTTTACCACCATCATTCCACTGATCGGATACAAAATGTGGGTGGCTGTGTTTGCGGTCATCAGCCTGGTGATCTCCAGCGCGGGTCTGAACCGGATCCTGGCGGTTTCGGTTCCTGTGCTCAGCGCCATTTATCCCGTGGCCATTGTGCTCATTGTGCTGGCATTTATGGATCCTCTGACAAAAAGATGGCCGGCCATGTTTCCATGCAGTATATTGTTCACAGGGATCGTCAGTGTGATTTATGCGCTGGAGCAGAGCAAGGTGGTCATACCGTTCCTGAGCCAGGCAACCACCTTCCTGCCTGGTTATGGGGCCGGACTGGGCTGGATCGTACCTGCCCTGGCCGGAATGGCGGCCGGTGTGGCCGTGTCCTCCGCAATGGAAAGCGGCTGGTGACGGAAGGCAATGCTATAAAGAAAAAGGATATAAGAGAGATGACACAGACAAAATGGATGCTGCACGCCAAAAAGGCGGATTTTAATAAGATAGCAGAGAACTTTGGGATAAGTCCCGTGACAGCAAGGATCATACGCAACCGGGGGATTGAGGACATGGAGTCCATCCGGCATTACCTCCATGGCTCAATCGAAGATCTCCATGACCCGCGTCTTCTTCCGGACATGGAAAAGGCGGTGGGCATACTGAGGCGGAAGGCGGCGGAGGGAAAGACCATCCGTATTGTGGGTGATTATGATATTGACGGAGTGTGCTCCACCTATCTGCTTTACCGGGCTTTAAAGCGGATCGGGGCCAGGGTGGATTATGAGATACCTGACCGTATTAAGGACGGATATGGAATCAATGAGATGATCATCGAGGCAGCTGCATCAGACGGCATTGATACCATACTTACATGTGACAATGGGATCGCTGCCGTCAGCCAGATCGCCAGGGCAAAAAAACTGGGGATGACGGTCATTGTCACGGACCACCACGATATACTGGTGGAGGAAAATGAGGAAGACCTGCCTGAGGGGGGGAGGGAAGTGCTTCCTCCGGCCGATGCGATCGTGAATCCCAAGCTCAGGGGATGCGCGTACCCGTTCACCGGTATCTGCGGCGGAATGGTGGCGTTTAAACTGGTGCAGGTGCTCTTTGAGGAGTCGGGAGTTTTGGCGCAGGAGTGGCTTGACATGCTGGAGATCGCGGCCATTGCCACGGTGGGGGATGTGATGAAGCTCCAGGGGGAAAACCGTATCGTTGTAAAGGAAGGCCTGCGCTGTCTGGGCCATACCTCCAATCTGGGGCTGAAGAAACTGATCGAAAAGAATAATCTGGTACCGGGCTCCATTACTGCCTATCATATCGGGTTTGTGATCGGCCCCTGCCTGAATGCCAGCGGACGCCTTCAGACAGCTAAGATCGCATTGTCCCTGCTGCTCTGCGAGGATGAGGAGGAAGCCGACCGCATGGCCATGGAGTTAAAGGAACTCAATGACCAGAGAAAGGATATGACCCAGGCTGGGATTGACCAGGCCGCAGCCATGGTGGAGGAACGGTATTTGGATGACAAGGTCCTGGTAGTGTTCCTGCCCGACTGCCATGAATCACTGGCCGGGATCGTGGCGGGAAGGCTCAGGGAGAGATATAACAAGCCCTCCTTTGTGCTGACCCGGGCAGAGGGCTGCGCCAAAGGCTCCGGGCGTTCCATAGAGGCCTACCACATGTTCCATGCCCTGGTGGAGGTGAAGGACCTGCTGCTGAAGTTTGGGGGCCATCCCATGGCAGCGGGGTTTTCCCTGGAGGAAAAGGACGTGGACGAGTTCCGGAGACGCCTGAATGAGAATGCCAGGGAGCGTTTGACGGAGGAGGACTTTATCCCCAGGGTGTGGATCGATGTGGCAATGCCCTTTGAATACATAACGGAGCCGTTTGTCAGGGAACTGGAACTTTTGGAGCCATATGGGCAGGGGAATGAGAAGCCGCAGTTTGCCCAGAAAAGCATGGTGATCCGCAGTGCCCATGTGATGGGGCGAAACCGGAATGTGGTACGGCTGAGTCTGGTCAATGAGCGGGGAGTATCCATGGACGGCGTGGTATTTACAGATGGGGACCTGTTCATGGAGGAGAAAGGAAACAGCCGCCTCATGGATGTGATCTATTATCCAGGCATTAATGAATACAATGGGAACAGGAACCTGCAGATCGTGGTAAAGGACTGGAAGTTCCATTGATGACAGCGCTTTAAAGCGCCATCATCCCCGACATGATACATCCGCCAACGGCCCCACATGACATGACTTCCCGGATCTGGGCCGCCTCCAGGCGGATGCCTCCTATGGCATAGACCGGTATGGAAACGGTTTGGCATATCTCCCTTAAAAAAGCAGTTCCCCGCGGGGGCAGTCCCTTTTTACAGTCAGTGGCATAGATGTGGCCGGCTGTCAGATAGGTGGCTCCCAGGGACTGGGCCTCCAGGGCCTCATTGGCGGCATGGACCGATACACCGATGGTGGTGAATCCGTCCAGCTGTTTTTTTTCTGCCGCCTCCCTTAATTTCCACAGCGGCAGATGGATTCCATCAGCACCCAGAATGTGGGCGGCCTCTGTAAAGGTGTGGAGGATGCAGGGAACCTGATAGGATGCACACAGTTTTAAGACCTCCCGTGCCATGGATTCATAGTCTGCCTCATCCATGTCCTTTTCCCTCAGGACCAGGGCTGCCGGATGAAAACAGCATATCCGGCGGACCTGGTCCATAAATGGCCGGGTGCAGAGACTGCGGTTGGATACGGCCATGATGCGGTCCCTTATTTCCTTTGGTATTGTTTGTTCTTGTATATTACACATAGATATAATCACTCATCACCGGCTGGAGATTCCTGCTCAGCAGGTCGCGGAACACCTGATCCACGCTGCGGTTGTCGGAAATCTCAAACTGGCTGTCTCCTTCCTCTTCTATTTCCTCTGAATGTCCTCCAATCCCGGTGCTTACCCCGGCAGATACCTTGGTGGCCGCAATGGATGCCAGATGATCCCTGACCCTGGCGCATTCCCTGGTGGACACGGTGATGCTGGCCCAGGGCATAAGGAGACGGTAAGCTGTGACCACCTGAAGAAGCTGTGTCTCATGGACATCCATGGGATTGATCTTGTCATTGTTGATAATGGGTCTGAGGCGCGGGCAGGAAAACGCGATCTCCCCGTGGGGATATTTCCTTTGAAGCAGCCAGGCGTGGCATCCGGTTGCAAATGCGTCCTTGCGGAAGTCCGACAGTCCTAAAAGGGCTCCCAGACCCACGCCCCTCATTCCGCCCTTCAGTGCGCGTTCCTGGGCATTGAGGCGGTACGGAAAACAGCGCTTGTGGCCGGACAGGTGCAGGGTCTCATATTTGTCCGGGTTATAGGTCTCCTGGAATATGGTTACGTAATCCACTCCGCAGCTGTGCAGGTAAGCGTACTCATCAGAGTTCAGGGGATAGATCTCCAGGCCGATCACCTTAAAATACCTGCGGGCGATCTTACAGGCTTCTCCAATATAAGAGACAGTGGACTTTGCCCGGCTTTCACCGGTAAGGATCAGGATCTCCTTCAGCCCTGTGCGGGCAATGGATTTCATTTCCTCCTCGATCTGTTCCGGTTCAAGCTGTGCACGCCTTATCTTGTTCTTGCAGTTGAAGCCGCAGTAAATACAGTAGTTTTCACAATAATTCGCAATATAGATAGGGGTAAACATGCAGATGGAGTTGCCGAAATGTTTTCTGGTTTCTACCTGGGCAGCCTTTGCAATGTCTTCCAGCAGAGGCTGTGCGGAAGGGGAGAGCAGGGCGGCGAAGTCCTCCAGGGTGCGTGTTTCATGGGCCAGGGCTGCTTTGACATCTGCGGCCGTGTACGCTGACGGATCATAGGCGTTCATAAGGGACAGGACCTGCCTGCCGATTTGTGAATCCAGTACCTCCATATCGGGAAGATAGGCCATGTGGTCAGTGCGTTCCTTTTTCAGGTCCTGGCTGATCTGGGGGTTCAGGATACTTTCATTCATGGGTTCATTGTTCTTTTCATTTTGAGACATGGTGTCACCTCTTTTTATCATAGGGTTTGTGGTTAGTCGTGGAGAAATCCGGTCAGGGGGGAGGAGGCACTGGCTTCCTTGTCCAGTGTCCTTCCAAGACCTGCCAGGTATGCCTGCCTTCCGGCTTCAATGGCCAGCTTAAATGCCCCGGCCATTGCCGGTACGCTGCCTGCTGTTGCGATGGCTGTGTTGGCCATGATGGCGGCGGCGCCCATTTCCATGGCCTCACAGGCCTGTGAGGGGCGTCCGATCCCCGCGTCAACAATAATGGGAAGATCTATTTCATTGATAAGGATCTGAATGAATTCCCTGGTGCACAGTCCCCGGTTGGTTCCGATGGGAGCGGCCAAAGGCATGATGCAGGCGGCTCCTGCACTGGCCAGATCCCTGGCCGTGTTCAGGTCCGGGTACATGTAGGGCATGACCACAAAGCCTTCCTTGGCAAGGATTTCCGTGGCTTTGATGGTTTCTGTGTTGTCGGGCAGCAGATATTTTGCATCGCGTATCACCTCTATTTTTACAAAATCCCCGCACCCGGCCTCCCTGGAGAGACGGGCGATCCGGACGGCCTCCTGTGCGTTCCTGGCGCCGGAGGTGTTGGGAAGGAGGGTGACGTGGCTGGGTATGTAGTCCAGGATATTGGCGACGCCGCCTTCATTTGCCCGCCGCAGGGCAAGGGTGATGATCTGGGCTCCTGCCTGTTTTACGGCTGCCTGGATCAGATCCAGGGAATACTTTCCCGATCCCAGGATAAAACGTGAGGTAAAGGTGTGGCCTCCGATGATAAGAGGGTCGCTGCAGGAGCTTAGGGCTGTCTGCTCCGTGTTTTGTTGTTCCATTTTTGTTTGTTCCATCTTTGTCTGCTCTCTTTCTTTTTGTTCCATGTTTCAATTCTCCTTTGCTTTTAAACTGTGCAGCGGCTGTCTCTCAGACGGTCTCCTCTCCAAGGATCAGCCGTGTGATCATATTGGCCTGGTGGGCGGCGCAGAGCATGACCCTGGGCGCCATAAGGCCGTTTCCCGGCCCGGGAAGGGAGGTGCCGTCTCCGCACACATAAAAATGCCTCCCGGCTCTTTTGGTACAGATACTGTTGCCGCTCCCGAAACCCGCCATTCCGGACGCGGATACCAGGAACTTGTCCGGAAACTGTTCCAGGATCCCATTGGCCAGCATGGCTTTTGCCTCAGGGCGGTCAAAGGCTTCGCATATGATGGTCTCATGTTCAAACAGGGACTGGATGTTGGATTCAGTGACCCTGACACAATGGGTATATATATCCAGGAAAGGATTGATCTCCTTTAATTCATGGGCCAGCGCAAGGGTTTTGTACATGCCCAGGTGGCGCGCCGTATATTGCTGGCGGTTCAGGTTGGTTATGTCCACAACATCAAAATCAATGAGATGCAGGTGGCCCACGCCGATTCTGGCCAGTGCAAACGCCACATTAGAGCCCAGGCCTCCCAGCCCTGCCACAGCCACCCGGGCATGGTCCAGTTTTTCCTGGACCTGGGCCGTGTGCCGTTCGGTCAGGGCACGGTGAAGCTGCTCTTTGTTTAAGACAGTGTCCATATTCAGCCTCCTCCTACAAAACTTACGATCTCCAGTACATCATCATCCCCAAGCCGGGTAGTGCCATAGCTTCCTTTGGGCAATATGGAACCTCCAAATTCCACTGCAATCCTGTCCAGACGGTATCCCTGTTCCAGCAGATACTCCTCTACTGTGACCGGCTGTGACAGCTGCGTTTGCCTGCCATTGATCATGGGCATTTGTTACACCTCCTTTTCCGGCAGTGGGCGCTGGGAAGCTCCTGGCGGCAGGAAAGCTTCCGGCGTACATTGCAGAATAAAAAAATGTTCACAAAGCAATACACCCGCGGTGGTGCACCCCTTCATGAACATAGATTCACTCTGTCTGCCTGTATTTAATTGTGGATTGCGGACCGGATCTGGTCCCGTATGGTGGAGAGAACAACAAAATACGGGAATACCAAAGTATTCCCGCTAAGAAGTTTCATGATCGGTCCCTACGTTGGCATTATCCAAATCAGGTTCATGGGTCGAAGTTTAAAACTTCCTCTCAGCCTATTCATAAGCTCCCCGTTTTTTACAAAATCCAGTATAGGACACGGGAGCGGGTTTGTCAATACTGTTTTTAAAAACAGGGGGAGGGGAATTGGATACCCCATTTGGATACATCTGTATGAATCCATTGTTTGTTAAAATTGGATAAGTAGATATGTAGATAAATCATATTGACAAATTTTGACGAATTTTGTATAATAAGTTAATTTACATTGTCATTGTAATTCGGTATGGTCTTACATATTGCATGGTATATGCGGGTTAATACATACATATAAAAGCAAAATCACCAAAACATGCGCCTTTTGGGAGGGCGCAGGGGTGGCTGCGTGCTGCAGGAAGCCTGTACCGGACCCTTACAAGACAAAAAGAGGAAAGTATGGAGGAACACGAATGGGAAAGTATATTGGGAAAAGACTGCTGACTTCAGTGGTCATTCTGTTCGGTGTGTCGGTGATTGTTTTCTTCCTGGTCATGAGCATCCCCGGCGACCCTTATTCCGGCATGTACTCGCCGGATATCCCACCTGAACAGATCGCAGCAAAATTGGAGGAGCTGGGTGCCAATGACCCCTGGCCCGTACAATATGTAAAGTGGCTGGGCCGTGTGGTGACAGGTGACTTTGGTTATTCTATCTGGTACAAGACCCCCGTCATCGGCATCATCCTGGACAGACTGGGAAACACCGCGCTGCTGGCATGTGCAGCCATTGCACTGAGTACCCTGTTGGGTATTACTGTTGGTATTTATTCGGCAAGGCATAAAAAGGGAATCGTGGATAATACCTCGTCCATCCTGGCTTTTGCAGCCATTTCCATTCCCAGCTTCTTCTTCGGCATGGTGCTGATCAAGATCTTCGGCGTCAACTTAAAGCTGCTGCCGATTTCCGGAATGGTCACGGTATCGGCCAATCCCGTCACAGGCCCGGCCTATGTCCTGGATGTGGCCAAGCATATGATATTGCCTACCATTGTCCTGGGTCTGATGAATGCGGCTACCATGATGCGCTATACCCGTGCCAGTATGGTGGATATCCAGTCCATGGACTACATACGAACTGCCCGTGCCAAGGGCCTGCCTGAGCGCAAGGTCATCTATAAGCACGGTCTGAAAAACGCCCTGAGCCAGATCATCACGATCCTCAGCCAGCAGATTCCCAGTCTGCTGTCCGGTTCTCTTTTGACAGAGACGGTGTTTCTGTGGCCCGGCGTTGGCCGTTTGAACTTTGAAGCTGTTAACCACCGCGATTACCCGCTGATCATGGGCATCGTGCTGATTTTGGCCAGTTTTACGCTGATTGCCAACCTGATCGCCGATATCTCTTATGCTCTCATTGATCCCCGGGTTCTGCACGAGGAGAAAGGATGAGGATGATGGAAATAAAAAAAGAAAAGATCCAGACTCCTTTCCAAGAAAGTCTGAAGAAAATTTTATCCAACAAGCTGTGTTTGGTCAGTCTGATCGTGCTGGTGATCCTGATCTTGTTTTCTATCTTTGGCCCCATGTTCACAGGATATGAATCTGATTCCATTGACCTGCTGAATATGCTTACCGGCCCCAGCGATACGCATTTGCTGGGCACGGATGAATTAGGCAGGGATATGTTCACCCGTCTGGCTGAAGGAGGCCGTGTATCCATCAGCGTGGGCTTGATCGCAACGCTTTTTAAGCTGTGTATCGGTGTGCTGCTGGGCTGTATTGCAGGTCTGTACGGCGGGATTGTGGAAAGTGTCATTATGCGTATCGTGGATATTATTATGTGCTTCCCCTTTTTTGTCATTGCCCTGTGCATCGCTGCCATCACCGGTCCCAGCTTCCATAACACGATTTTTATCATTGGTATTCTGGGCTGGCCCGGTGTGTGCCGTATCGTGCGCAGTCAGGTGCTGAGCCTGAAAAATGTTGAGTATGTGGATGCAGCCCGCTCCCTGGGCTTAAACCAGATGGAGATCATCTTCCGTCACATCCTGCCCAATGCCAGCGGTCCTATTATCGTCTATACCACCCTGAGCGTGGCTAACGCCATCCTGATGGAGGCGTCCTTAAGTTTCCTGGGTCTGGGTATCGCTATGCCACAGTCCAGTTGGGGCACGATCCTGTCCACTGCCCAGAACATGCAGATCCTTCAGGACTGCTGGTGGATGTGGATTCCCGCAGGTATCCTGGTCCTGAGCACCGTTCTGGCTATCAACTTCCTGGGTGACGGCCTGTCCGAGATCCTGGATCCTAAGAAAAAAGGAAGGGGTGCTGACTAATGGCGGAACATGATATATTCTTTCAATTAAAAGATCTTTGGATCAAGTTTGGCCCCGCGGGCAAAAGCTATCCTGTTGTCAAGGGGATCAACCTGAATATCGAGCGCGGCAAGGTGCTGGGGCTGGTGGGTGAGTCAGGCTGCGGCAAGAGCGTCACCATGCTTTCCTCCATGGGCCTTTTGCCCAAAAATAACTGCGAAGTCACCGGCAATGTCCTCTTTGATGGACAGGAGCTGAACGGACTGCCTGACAAGGAATTCCAGAAGATCCGCGGAAAGCGTATCTCCATGGTGTTCCAGGAGCCTATGACCAGCCTTAACCCTGTGTTCACCGTGGGCCAGCAGCTCAGCGAAGTGCTGGAACAGCACCTGAACATGACCGGACAGGCCAACAAGGCCAAGTGCCTGGAACTTTTGAACCTGGTATCGATCCCTGATCCTGCCAGTGTATATGACTATTACCCGTTTAAGCTCTCCGGCGGCATGCGCCAGCGTGTGATGATCGCTATGGCCCTGGCCTGCGATCCCGAGCTGGTCATTGCCGATGAGCCAACTACGGCCCTGGATGTAACGACCCAGGCGCAGATTATCGATCTGTTCAAAGAATTGCAGAAGAAGCTGAACACCACCATCATCTTTATATCCCATGACCTGGGGGTGATTGGTGAGATCAGCGACAACATTGCTGTCTTGTATGCCGGTTATGTGATGGAGGAATGTGATACCAAGACCTTGTTCCGCAATCCTCTGCATCCTTATACCTTCGGCCTGATGAGTTCCCGTATGGGACGCAGCCTGAAAAACAAGGGTAAGCTTTACAGCATCCCCGGAATGGTGCCCAGCGCCGAGAATATGCCGGCGGGATGTCCCTTTGCCCCTCGCTGCCTCAAGGCAGGCGGCCAGTGCGCCTGCGAGATCCCTCCTTTGGTGGAGGTAGAGCCTGGCCATAAAGTACGCTGCTGGGAGGTGACTAACCATGTCGAAGCCACTGATTGAAGTTGAAAATCTGAAAAAATATTTCCCTCTGGGAAAGAACCCTTTTAGCAAGAAGAGCGGCCGCGTGGTCAAAGCTGTTGACAATGTGTCGTTCCAGATCAATGAGGGCGAGTGCTTTGGCCTGGTGGGTGAGTCCGGTTCGGGCAAATCCACCACGGGCCGTTGTGTCCTGAACCTGCTGTGCCCCACCAGCGGAAAAGTATATTTTGACGGCAAACCCATCTTTGATGAGGAGAAGGGCATTGCCCTGAACCGCAAAGAGATGATGGAGTACCGGAAGGAGATGCAGATCATCTTCCAGGATCCCAATGCCAGTCTGGATCCCCGCATGACCGTGGGCCAGATCGTGGAAGAAGGAATCAAGAAACACAAGATCGCCACCGGCAAGGAGGCAAGCGACCTGGCCGCCTATTATCTGGAGTTGTGCGGCTTGGACCGCTCCATGGCCAACCGTTATCCCAGCCAGTTCTCCGGCGGACAGAAGCAGCGCATCGGTATTGCGCGGGCTCTGGCTGTGAAGCCCCGTTTTGTGGTGGCTGACGAGCCGTTGTCCGCATTGGATGTCTCCATCCAGTCCCAGGTTCTGAACCTGATGAGCGAGCTGAAAGAGAAGCTGGGCCTGACTTATCTGTATATTTCCCACGATCTGAAGACCGTGGAGTATTTCTGTGATAAGGTCGGGGTTCTGTACCTGGGCACCCTTTTTGAGACCGGCACCACGGAGGAGACAATGACAGAGCCCCTCCATCCCTACACCAAGGCCCTGTTTTCCGCTATCCCTCCCGAGGATCCCACCGCTGATGATAACCCTGAGCGGATCAAGCTGATAGGCGAGATCCCCAGTGCTACCAATATGCCATCAGGCTGTAAGTTTCACACCCGCTGTCCGTACGCCACTGACAAGTGCAAGAGCACCGAGCCTCAGCTGGCCTGCACGGGCGGAACCCATTTTGTGGCCTGCCATCATTGGCAGGAGATCAATCATAAGTAAAGCAGGAAAGGAAGTAGAAAGATTATGGATCCCAGATTTAAAAAGATCGCTTCTACCGTTATGTGCCACAGTTTAAAGATCCAGCCAGGTGAGAAGGTGATGATCTCAGCCGTGGACGATGGCGACAAGCTGGCAGAAGCTCTGGTGGAGGAAGCATATGCCTGTGGTGCTGTGCCCTTTGTCAGTTTGGAGCAGACCACCATCCGCCGTGCCATCCTAAGGGGGGCCACCGCAGAACAGCTGGAGCTGATGGCTAAGCCCAGCGTGGTTCTTATGGATGAGATGGACTGCCATGTTACCATCTCCGCTCCCTATAACAGTTGCGAGTTTTGCCTGATCTCTCAGGAAAAGCAGACCATGTACACGAAGTATTGTAAAAGCTTGATCAGCCGTGCCAAAAGCAGGCTGCGCTGGGTGTCCCTGACTTATCCCAACCATGGGATGGCCCAGAATGCGGGCATGAGCCTCAGCGAATTCTCCGACTATTATTTTGATCTTATGACCATGGATTATGACAAGCTGGAGAAGGCTTCCCTGCCCATGACCCTGCGTATGAGGGCCGCGGACCAGGTACGCATTGTGGCACCGGGTACGGATCTGACCGTGTCCCTGAAGGGCTTTACCGCTCTTATCGCTGCCGGCGAGCACAATCTGCCCGATGGGGAGATTGCTTCAACCCCTGACCGCTGTTCTGTTAACGGCACCATCAGCTTCAATGTTCCCTCCATGCACAATGGCTTTCTCTTTACCGATGTGCGCCTGACCTTTAAGGACGGCAAGGTGGTGGAGGCTTCCGCCAATGACACAGAGCGTTTCTTAAAGGAGATCTCCCTGGATGAGGGCTGCCGCTACATAGGCGAGTTTTCTATGGGGACCAGCCCCTATGTGCAGCGTGTTGTACACGAGACTCTTTTTGACGAGAAGATGGGCGGATCCATGCATATGGCCCTGGGCGCCTGCTACAATTTCCCGGGCCGTGACAACGGCAACCGGTCCAGCATTCACTGGGATCTGATCCAGAGCCACCGGCCTGAACACGGCGGCGGTGAGGTGTGGATCGATGGCGAGCTGGTGCGCAAAGACGGCATCTACCTGCCTGAGGATCTGCGCGTACTGAACCCGGACGTTTATTTTGCCCAGGATTGATAAATGCCGCTGATGCGGCAATAACCTTTGGAAGCATCTCTTTGGGAAAAGCCCGGGAGAGTAGCGATAGGCGGATTCCTTAATCCGCAAAGGCTTCAGAAAAATTTTTGAAAGTAGGGAAGATTATGAAAAAGAAGATCACAAAAGTTCTTTCTACTGGACTGGCTCTTACCATGGTTCTAAGCATGGCTGCCTGCGGCAGCAAAAAGCCTGCCGGCGACACACCAGCCGCCACCAGCCCCTCCAGCAGCGCAGCTGCAGTTGTCGGTACCGACACCGGCAAGGTTGCCGAGGTTACGGATGAAACTGTTTCTGCCAAGGATACTCTGGTTTGGGGCTCCAAGGCCGGGGCATCCGGCGTTTTCCACCCCACCCTCCAGTACTCCAACTATGACCGCGAAGTTGTTTTCCTGGTCTACGACCGTCTTCTGACCAAAGATGTTGACGACAATTATGTTGAGAGCCTGTGCGATTCCTATGAGATCAACGAGGACGCCACTGTGTACACCTTCAACCTGAAGAAAGACATCAAGTGGCATGATGGTGAGGCTTTTACTGCTGAGGATGTGGCGTTCACCTATGAAACCACCTGCCATCCCGATTTTGGCAAGGGCTATGATGAGTTTTCCGCCGCTCTGCTGGGCGCTGACGCTTACCATGACGGCACTGCCGACCATGTGGAAGGCATCAAGGTCATTGATGACTACACGGTCAGCTTCACCTTCAAGGCGCCTTACCTGGATGCTCTGGTGAAATTTATTGACAAGCCTGTACTGGCAAAGCACATTTGGGAAGGCACCCCTGTGGGAAAGTGGGGCGATGCCACCGAGCTGCTCCAGAACCCTGTGGGTACCGGCCCCTATAAATTTGTGGAGTTTGTTCCCGACCAGTATGTCAAGCTGGTTGCCAACCCTGACTACTTTAAGGGCGAGCCCCTGATCAAGAACTTTATTTTTAAGGTTTCCAACAAAGACACCTGCCAGGCTGAGCTGGTAAACGGGGACATTGACGTCACCGAGGTCAGAACATGGCGTCCTGATGGTATCCAGACCTTCCTGGACAACAACATCCCTATTGCAGAGCAGCTTGACACCAACGCCACCTACCTGGTGTTTGACACCACTGATCCTATTCTCAGCGATGTAAGGATCCGTCAGGCCATCATTTACGCTATGAACCGTCAGGCCATGGTGGATGGACTGGTTGCCGGTCACGGGTCCCTGTCTAACGCTTTGATGAAGCCATCCCTGTCTGTGTATCCCGACACGCTGAACACCTATGATTACAGCATTGAGAAGGCTCAGGAACTGCTGAAGGAAGCCGGATATGAGGATACCAATGGTGACGGCATTGTTGACAAGGACGGCAAGAACCTGGCTCTGACCCTGCAGTACAGCACCGGAAGCAACGATGAGCTGGTTCAGGTTATCCAGAATTTTGCAAAGGCTGCCGGGATCCAGGTAGACTTGGTGGGTCAGGACTTCAACACGGTTCTGGCAACTCTTAAGGATTCTACCGCTGAGTTTGATATGGCGATCATGGGAGCTACCTACCGTGCCAACATGGGTTACGGCGGTTCCAACTCCTGGATGTCCCGCTGGGATAAAGATCCCAAAGAGGTTGAACTGCTGAATGCGGCTGCTGCCTCCAAGAATATGGAAGAGGCTGCTGCCAATTACGGGGCATGGTGTGAGTACGATAATGAGATGACTCCTCAGTTCGTCCTGTACTTCTATAACCAGGGTTATGCCTACAATCCAAAACTGGTCAACTATGTGGTAGCTCCTGATGAGTGGTTCTACAATGTTGAGACCTGGTATTTTGAAAACTAATTGACCACCTGATAAAAAGGGGCTGCTGCAAACGTAGACCATCTACCGCAGATCATCTACCGTAGATCATCTACAGGAGCATCCGCTCCTTTTTGCTGTTTTTCGTTTCCGGAGCGGTCCTGCGGTGGTATGGATAAAGGGGCAAAACTTAGCCGCCAATAACTCGGGCGGCAATATCCCAGGTATTTTTGGTGTTGACATCGGCTCGGTGTGCTGTTATAGTTACAATTGTGATCAATTATAAGAAGATGGGAGATGAAAGGATGAGAATGTATTCTTGCAGATAATGAATTTCATAGACAGCATGGAGATGGTGCAGCAGATGTTTCTTCCTTTTACAGGGGACGGGGCGCTGGCTGCCGTGCCCCAAAGGTGCTTTTCCATGCGATGCAGGAATATATATCCTTTTATCTTTATAATACAGGCGCACAGTGCTGCCGGGAGAAGTGTTGCCGGTGGGAATGTGCGGTCCGCTGTCATGTTTTTTCAGGATCCGGGTTGAGATCATGGGACCCGGGACGGACTTCGGAGCTTATGTAAGGGATGCAGGAATATTCTTGCATCCTTTTTGCTTGGAGAAAATCGAAATGGAGGGATGAAAAGAATGGCGCAGATACAGGTAAATCATTTGACATTTTATTATGAGGGAAACTACGAGGAATTGTTTAGCGATGTTTCCTTTGCCATAGACACGGATTGGAAATTGGGATTTGTGGGCAGGAACGGAAGGGGAAAGACCACCTTTCTCAACCTGCTCATGGGAAAATATGAGTACAGAGGAAGCATTTCGGCTCCGGTCCATTTTGAATATTTTCCCTTTCAGGTTAAGGATAAGTCCAGGATGACCATTGACATAGTGGAGGAGATGGATCCCGGTTATGAACTGTGGAAACTGCTAAGGGAAATAAACCTGATGGAAATGGAACCGGAGCTGCTTTACCGGCCATATGACACCCTGAGCAATGGAGAGCGCACCAGGATCATGCTGGCGGTATTATTTACCAAAGAGCACAGCTTCCTTTTGATCGATGAGCCTACCAATCATCTGGATGCAGAGGCGAGGCAGGCTGTGAGCCGGTACCTGAACAAAAAATCGGGGTTTATCCTGGTATCCCACGACCGCAGGTTTATGGATGAGTGTGTTGACCATGTGCTTTCCCTGAATAAGAGTACCATTGAAGTGGTGCAGGGGAATTTTACCACGTGGTGGGATAACAAGAGACAAAGGGATGAATGGGAAGCTCAGGAGAACGAAAAGCTGAAAAAGGAGATCGGGAGGCTGAGGGAGTCGGCCAGGCAGACGGAGCGCTGGTCTGACGCAGTGGAGAAAACAAAAAAAGGGACCAAGACCGGCGGGCTGAAACCGGACCGGGGGTATGTGGGACATAAGGCGGCAAAGATGATGAAACGCTCCAAATCAACGGAGAGCCGGATGGAGAAAGCAGCGGAGGACAAGGAAAAGCTGCTGAAGGATGTGGAAACAGCAGAAAGCCTGAAGATCATTCCACTCCGCCACCATAAACAGGTCCTTGTGTCCATGGAGGATGTATCCCTTGGGTACGCCTTGGAAAAAGGTCCGGTCCTGGAACATCTGACCATGGAGATCAGGGAGGGAGACCGTGCTGTCCTGGACGGAAGAAACGGCTCCGGTAAATCCACGGTGATCAAAGCCATTGTGGGAGGGGATGGAGACCCCCTTGTATTATCAGGGAGGATCCACACGGCGTCAGGCCTTGTCATATCCTACGTGTCACAGGATACATCCTGGCTTTCAGGGAGTGTCAGCAGGTTCACGGAGCAATACGGACTGGACGCCACCTTGTTCCGGGCAATCCTGAGAAAGCTGGATTTTTCCAGGGACCATTTTTCAAAGGAAATGCAGTTTTACAGTGAAGGGCAGAAAAAGAAGGTCCTGCTGGCAAAAAGCCTTTGCGAACAGGCGCATCTTTATATCTGGGATGAGCCGCTGAATTTTATTGATGTATTTTCCAGAATGCAGATAGAGGAGCTGATTATGAGCCATGGACTGACCATGATATTTGTGGAGCATGACCAGGCGTTCAGGGAAAAGGTGGCAACAAAGGGGATCAGTCTGAATGACATGGCCTGATCACAGGATTTGTGTTACAATAATTCCAGACCAATGCCGGAAGGCAGAAAATACAAAAAGAGTGGAAAGAAGGTTGAGGAAATGGACCTATTGGAACAAATGGAAGCATATCATCCCTTTAACGAGCAGGAGGAAATGGACCAAAAGCTGATCCTCAAATGTCTGAGACAGGATGAGGATATATTTACACGAAAGAACAGCCTGGCCCATATGACCGCATCGGCCTGGGTGGTGAATCAGGACCGTACCCGGGTGCTGATGGCATATCACAATATCTATGATTCCTGGTCCTGGCTGGGAGGCCATGCGGACGGGGACCGGGATCTGCTGCGGGTGGCTGTCCGGGAGGCCGTGGAGGAAAGCGGGCTTTCGGATATACGGCCTGTGACGGATTCCATCTATTCCATAGAGGTGCTGACCGTGGACGGACATGTAAAGCGGGGGGCATATGTTGCCTCCCATCTGCACCTGAACGTCACCTATCTTCTGGAGGCGGATGACCATGGAATTCTGCACACAAAGGAGGATGAGAACAGCGGCGTTGCCTGGTTCCCCGCGGAGGAGGCGGTCAGCGCCTCCTCGGAGCCGTGGATGCGGGAGCGGATCTACAGCAAATTAAATGCAAAGATGGCTGCATACGGAGGTCTTCAGGGAGCGGCGGGGATCAAGGAGGCTGCTGATGAAGGGATTTGACCGGGATTATCCATGGCTGTCCCTCTGTGGACTGAATTGCAGGCTGTGCACCCTGTATATGGATCAGTATTGTCCGGGCTGCGGAGGCGGGGAGGGGAACCAGTCCTGCGCCATTGCAAGATGCAGCCTGTCACATGGGGGAGTCACGTTCTGCTCCCAGTGCGGAGAATTTCCCTGCGCCAGGTATGAGCAGGCGGAGGAGTACGATTCCTTTATAACCCACCGTAATAAAAGGAGGGATCTGGAAAAGGTGCTTCAGATCGGCCGGGATGCCTATGGGGAGGAGCAGGAGGAAAAGGAACAAATATTAAAACAACTTTTGGCCGGTTACAATGACGGCAGGCGCAAATCATTTTTCTGTGTGGCGGTCAACCTCCTAAAACTGCAGGATCTGCGGGAGATCATGGGCCATCTTGAAAGCCATGAGGCGGCGGAAGATGAGACCGTCAGGGAAAAGGCGGTGTACGCGGTGAAACTGTTCCAGGAGCGGGCCGCAGAGCGGGGCCTGGAACTGAAGCTGAGAAGAAAGCCCGGAAAGAAAAAGTAAAGATTCTTAATAAAATACCCTCTATTATTGTGTGCCCATTATCATATAATTAGGTTGTAAACAGGTTCTGTTTTATCTGATCAGTTTGTGAAAGAGGGTGCAATATGGAGTCTGCATGTTACCGCTACTTTTCAATACGCACAGATTGTTACTCCAATACATGGCCCACTGATGATGTTGAGGCTTACATAGAAAATTCCGGGCTCTTTTCCAGGTTATCTGCAGGGGCGTACCATGGGCGGAACTTTTTCTGCGCCCTGCAGATCATGCGTGTAAAGGACTGGGATGGCTGGAGCAGCAATGATTATGACAGCAGGAGATCAAATTATATTGATATTGTCACATCCCATGAAGCCTCCCCTGAACGGGATGCATTTCTGGGCAGTCTTTCCCGTTACCTGGGATGGAGGATGGTGGAAGAGACCGGATGACAGGTATCCCATTGATCCGGCCGGAACCAATTGCGCTTTCATGGCGGATATGATACCATGTCATGGTATGAAAAACGGAAAGGGGACTTAAGAATGGGAAAATTATACGGAATCGGCGTGGGGCCGGGAGATCCTGAGCTGCTGACATTAAAGGCCCATCGGATCCTGGGTGAGGCGGATGTGATCTTCTGCCCGGAAAAGAAAAAAGGCGCGGGCAGTTTTGCCTACGATATCATTAAAGGACTGCTGAAAGACGCCGGGGCGGAGATCGTTAATCTTGTGTATCCCATGCATTACCATGGGGACCGGCTGCAGGAAATGTGGAAGGAGAATGCCGCGCAGATCGCCGAATGTCTCAGCGGGAACAGGATTGGGGCTTTTATCACCCTGGGAGATCCGGCTGTTTACAGCACATTCATGTATACACTGCCCTATATAGAACAGGCCGGTGTGGATGTGGAGGTGGTGCCGGGCATCACCTCTTTTTGTGCGGTGGCTGATTCCATGAAGATGCCTTTGGTGGCCTGGGATGAGGATCTGGTGGTGGCTCCGGTACGGGAAAACAGCAGCGAAGATCTTGGAAGGATCCTGAGAGAACATGACAATGTGGTGCTGATGAAGCCTTCCGCCAACCAGCAGGCGCTGCTTCAGGCGATCCGGGAGAATCATCTGGAAGACCACTTTGTACTGGTGACCAAATCTGGTACGGGTGAGGAGCGTCTGGTGACGGATTTTGCAGAACTGGAGCAGTATGAGATCCCATACCTGTCCACGGTCATTATCAAGCGTCAGGGAAGGTGAGTCAATGATCGTATGCAATGATCTGCATAAGGGGTTTGGGGATGTGAAGGCAGTGGATGGAATCTCCTTCCAGGTGCCGGACGGAACATTTCTGGGGCTTTTGGGACCTAACGGAGCGGGGAAGACAACGCTGATGCGCATGATGACCGGACTTCTGGCGCCGGATACGGGCACGGTGGAGTTTGACAACAGGCTTATGGACAGGAATGCCATAGGGGTGAAACAGGTGATCGGCGTCACCAGCCAGCATGTAAATCTGGACAAGGAGCTGACCGTGGAGGAGAACATGGAGTTTGCGGGGCGCCTTTACCGCATGAGAAGGAATGAGATTGCGGCTGCCGCGGACCGGCTTCTGGCGTTCCTGGGACTGGACAGTGTCAGGGGACGGGTAGTTCAGGGACTGTCCGGAGGGATGAAGCGCAAGCTGATGATCGCAAAAGCCCTGATCCACGATCCCCGGTATCTGTTCTTAGATGAGCCCACGGTGGGAATCGATCCCAAGGCCCGCCGGGATATCTGGGATTTTCTCCATGTGCAGCACAAGGAGGGAAAGACCATTGTGCTCACCACCCATTATATAGAGGAGGCACAGCACCTGTGTGATAAGGTGATGCTCATTGACGGGGGCAGGATCTTTAGGGAGGATACGCCGGAGGCGCTGATCGCGCAGATCGGCAGGTTCAAGGTGGAATATGACACCGGGGAACGGATGGAGGCCGAGTTTTTTACCGACCTGTCAGGGGCAAAGGCCCGGGCCGGACAGCTGGATGTTCCCTGCAGCGTGCTTCCCTCCACGCTGGAGGATGTGTTTTTCCATTACACCAGCAAGGAGGTGGAGGGATGGAAATAACAACGATCCTCTGGAGAGAGTGGCTGTTCTTAAAGCGGAGGTTCTGGCGGGTGACATTTTCACAGATGGTCTCCCCGCTGCTGTATTTTGTCACCTTTGGAATGGGGCTGGGGGGCATGGTGAATGTGGACGGACAGCCCTACCTCCATTATTTGATCCCCGGGCTTCTGGCCATGACCACCATGCGCAACAGCTACACCTCTGTTTCCACGCGCATCAGCGTCATGCGTCTCCATGAAAAAAGCTTTGAGTGTTACTTCTATTCCCCCACGCGGATGTATCTCCTTGCTATTGGGCATATTCTGGCAGGGGCCTTGAGAGGAATGTACTCAGGGGTGTTTATCCTGCTGCTTGGCCTGGTATCCAGGGCGGGTCTTGTATATAATGGCTGGCTCCTGGCAGCGGTGGTCCTGAACGCCTGGATCTTTTCAGCGTTGGGATTCCTGGCAGCCATGGTGATCCGGAGCCACTATGATATGAATAACTTTACAAATGTTGTAATTACCCCCATGTCCTTTCTGTGCGGAACCTTCTTTTCTCTGGAGGGGATTCCCCAGGCCCTGAAGCGGCTTGTAAATGTCATGCCCCTGACCCATACCACCCGGCTGATACGGGGGCTTTCCTTTGGAGGCAGCGTTAACTGGACGTCCATGGCAGTCTCCGCACTGTTTGCGGCCGTGCTCACAGGATGCTGTGTGCGGATCTGTTACAGGGAGGCGGAGTAGTTAAGATTCCGTTCAGATTTAGGAAGGCTTATTGACACAGTTCCGCCTTTTTCTTATAGTAACCTGAGAGCCTGTTGATGGATCAGGGCTGATTCAGGTGAAAAGGAGCGGACAGGGTGGGGAAGACCATAAGCCGGGTCGTGGATAACTGGTATCATATGACCCTGAGAAGGAAGCTGTCTGTAATCATTGCAAGCGTGGCTGTGATGATGGCGGCTTCCATTTATATTAACCTGATAGTAGTGTATTATTTTGTGGATCATGGACAGGAGATCATGGATGACAATCTGTCCTGCTATAAGTTCCAGGATGCCCTGGAGGAGGAAGCCGCCTGTTTTGCCAGGCTGATCGGGGAGAGAAATCTGGAGAGCGAACAGGCTTATAAGGATTCCGGCGTGCGTGCATTGACGTATTTGGAACAACTGCCCTTTGACTATAACCAGGTGGGAAGGGACAGGTACGCCATCACATGGAGCATCCGCAACAGCTATGGCGAATATGAGAAGCAGAAGAAAAAAGTCATTGCCATGGAAGCGGATGAGGATGGGTATATCAGGGAGCTATACAAGGTGTACAGCATGCAGGGGTATCTGAACACTTACGCATCGAGGCTTACAAGGGCAGTCCTCACAGAAGGAAACAGCTACTATGAGGCCCAGGTGCCGTCCCTTAGACGGATGCCTCTTGTGCTGGTGCTGATCAGCATTACGGCATTCATCGCATTAGTGGCCATGCTGCGCTTTAGTACGGGAAGCATTGTAAAGGTATTGGTACACCTGGCGTCCTCATCCGGGAAAATAGAGCGCAATGATTTTTCAGGCGCTGATGTGGTCTGGGCCGGAAGGGATGAGATCGGACAGCTGGTCAGTGCATTTAACAAGATGAAGCATTCCACGGAGCGTTATTTTGCCGCGGCAGAGGAAAAAAGAAAGATGGAGGAACAGCTGCATTGTCAGGAACTTGAACGTACACAGCTGGAACAGCGTTTTTCACTGGCTCAGCTCCAGCTGATCAAGAGCCAGCTCAATCCCCATTTTCTTTTTAACACACTGAACATGATCACCCGCATGTCCCAGGCGGAGGATGCGCCTGTTACCGAAGAAATGCTGGTGGCCATGAGCAATCTTTTGCGGTACAGCCTGAGAACCACCAATGCCTTTACGCCATTGGGACAGGAACTTAAGGTGGTGGAGGATTACATGTACATACAGCGTATGCGCTTTGGAAGCAGGATACGCTGGAGCGTGGACTGCAGCCGGGATCTTTGTGAAAGGGAGGTGCCCGTGTTCCTGCTCCAGCCCCTGGTGGAGAACGCAGTGATCCACGGCATAGCGGATCAGGAGGAGGGCGGCGCCATCTATATACGGATCCAGGAAAAAGGAGAACTGCTGTGGATCTCGGTGGCGGACACGGGAGCGGGGATTCCCGGAAAGCACTTGAGGGAACTGCAGGAGGCATCCACATTGAGGGGAAAGCGGCTGGGAATCGGACTGGGCAATATTTACCGCAGGATCACCGCTTATTATGATAAGGGCAGGATCCTGCTTGACAGCAGGGAGGGCTGCGGCACCGTGGTCCAGATGGAATTTGGAAAAAGGAAGGAATAGGATTGGGGAATGGCCGGTTTAATGATTGCAGAGGATGAGCTGATCGAGCGTATGGTTCTTAAGAAAATGCTCCAGAAAAAGTTTGGGGAACAGTGTACCATCTATGAGGCCCAGAACGGTCATGAGGCAGTGGAGTTAGCCAGGCGGGAAGAGATCCAGGTGATCATCCTGGACATCGGTATGCCGGGGATGAACGGGATCCAGGCAGCAAAGATCATACGCAGGGAGCACCCGGAATGCTGCATCATTTTCCTTACCGCCTATGACCGCTTTGAGTATGCCAGGAGTGCCATTTCCGTGGGGGCCATGGAATACCTTTTAAAGCCATATTCCAGCAGGGAGATCATTCACGTGACAGGGGAAGCCCTGCACCTTGCGGACCGGTACCGGACATGGAGGGCCGGGAAAGATGGAGCCGATGGGGATAGAGCCGGTGGAACCGGAGCAGAAGCAGCGGCCGGAAAGGATGGGGCCGGTGGGACTGGGGCTGGTGAAACTGCGTCTGGTGAGATCCTGCCCTTCACTCTGCGTCTGGTGGACGAACCGGATCAGGAAAAGGAAAATGATGAGTCGTGTACCCGCCTGTCCCTGATGGTTTCCATGGTGGAGGAGTATATACGAACCCATTATATGTATGAGATATCCATGCATGATGCGGCAAAGGCAGTGAATTATTCCGATCCCTATTTCTGCAAGATGTTCAAACAGCAGTTTGGCCAGAACTTCACATCCTATCTGGCGGAGTACCGGATCAATGAAGCCAAAAAGCTGCTCTGCCAGCCCAATGTGAATGTGAAGGATGTGGGCATCCGCGTGGGGTATCCGGACAACAACTATTTCACCAAGGTATTCAGGCGGCTGGCCGGTATGAACCCTTCGGATTACAGGATGGAGCTGCTTCAGAAACTCTGATAAGAAAAATGAATATGCGTTAAGATAGTGTTAAAAACATCTAATAAATTTATTTATTAGATGTTTTTTTTATATATAATACATAATAAAAAGCTAAAAAATTACTACGGATGATAAAAAGATACGATATAAATGGAAAACAAGCGGGGCTATAATTGAGTTATGAAACACAACACTGTGCAGGAAAGAATGACTGTTATGACACACTGCCAAAAGAGGCGGGAGCCTCAGGCGGAAGAAAAGCAGAAGGAAAGATGAAAGGAGAACGGGATATGGAACAGGAGCTGTTTCGCATGGAGGGGATCAGCAAAAGCTTCCCCGGGGTCAAGGCTCTGGACCGGGTATCCCTCACTGTAAATAAGGGGGAGGTCCTTGGGCTTGTAGGTGAGAACGGCGCCGGAAAGTCAACGCTGATGAAGATACTCTCAGGGGTGTACCGGGCAGATGAGGGGGACATCTACATTGAGGGCCAGAAGGTGGTGATCGACTCCGTGGCAAAGGCCCATGAGCTGGGAGTCAGCATTATCATGCAGGAGCTGAACATGTGCGGGCATCTGAGTGTGGCGGACAACATTTTTATTGGAAGAGCCCACAAAAAGGGACTTTTTATCGATGATAAGAGAATGCATGAGGAAGCCCAAAAAATACTGGATGACCTGGGTATTGATCTGAATACCTACGCCCATGTGGGTAGTCTGAGCATTGCAAAACAGCAGATGGTGGAGATCGCAAAGGCCATCAGTTTCCACTCGAAGATACTGGTGCTGGATGAGCCCACGGCCACACTGACAGAGAGGGAAATTGAGCAGCTGTTTGGGATTATACGCAGGCTGAAGGAAAAGGGAGTGGGCATGGTCTACATCTCCCACCGGATGGCTGAGCTGAACCAGATCTGTGAGCGGGTCACCATTATCCGCGATGGCCAGTACATAGGGACCAGGAACCTGGCTGATATCACCATGGATGAGCTGGTGAACATGATCGTGGGACGCTCCCTGGAGGACAAATACCCCAAATATGTGCGGACCCTGGGGGAGGTGGCGCTGGAGGCCAGGAATGTGCGCAGGGGGAACAAGGTAAACGCCGGTTATTTCTATGTGAGAAAAGGGGAGATACTGGGCATTTCCGGTCTGGTGGGAGCAGGGCGTACCGAACTGATGCGGTGTATTTTCGGAGCTGACAGGGCAGACCATATGGAACTGAGCCTGGAGGGAAAGCCGGTGAAGATCAATTCCGTGATCCAGGCCATAAAACATGGGATCGGTTATGCGACAGAGGACAGAAAGAGGGACGGGCTGGCTCTTGGCCTGGATGTAAAATATAACACCAATATGGCTCATCTTCCCAGCATCACCCATTTTGGGTTTATAGATGACAAGGCGGGAACCGTGAACGCGGAAAAATATGTGGATCTGCTGCGCACCAAGACGCCCAGTATCCATCAGCTGTGCCAAAACCTTTCAGGAGGCAACCAGCAAAAGGTGGTGCTTGCCAAATGGCTGTGCAATGATGTAAAGGTCCTGATCGTGGATGAACCCACAAGGGGAATCGATGTGGGAGCAAAATACGAGGTATACGAGCTTTTTAACAGGCTCAGCGACCAGGGAGTGGCGATCATCATGATTTCATCGGAATTGCCTGAGATCCTTGGGATGAGTGACAGGATACTGGTCATCCATCAGGGAGAGATCAACGGCGAGCTGGATGCAAAGACGGCCACCCAGGAACAGATCCTGTACCTGGCAGCCGGATATAACAAATTAGAAGGAAAACCAGCCCCCACATTATCAGCAGGGGCAGAGGGAAAGGGAGCATAAGTATGGCGGATTTAAAAGTAAAACAGGAAAATGAGGCAAAGGGCAAAAAAGGCAGCGGGTCCTTTGGCAAATTAAATGCTGCCACCAGAAGGGCGATCTATTCCTTTGGCATTCTTGCAGGGCTGTTCCTATTATTCTCCGTGCTCCAGGTGGATAAGTTCCTGGCCCCGGCCAATCTTCAAAATCTGCTGCAGCAGATCGTTACATACACCATTATCGGGTGCGGACTAACCTTCTGTCTGGTCTGCGGGGGAAATGATCTGTCCGCCGGTGCATCCATGGCATTGTCCGGCATCATCATGGTAAGCCTGCTGACCCAGGGGCTGCCGCTGGGGGTATGTATCGTCCTCTGTCTGGCCATGGGAGTTTGTACCGGGATCATGAACGGATTTTTTATTGAGATCCTGGGTGTGGTGCCGTTTGTGGCAACCCTTGCAACCCAGTGGGTGTACAGGGGCATGGCCAATGTACTGGTGAACGGCGCTCCTCTTTACACCACCAATATTCCGTCTGAGGCGGTCCAAAAGCAGTTCTATGTGCTGGGAGGCGGAAGGATCGGAGGGGACGGCCTTCCCTACAGCGTGATCATAACCCTGGTATATGCCGTCATACTGGGGATCGTCCTGGCAAAGATGCGCATCGGGCGTCAGATCTATGCCTGCGGCTCCAACCTGGAGGCGGCAAAACTGTCAGGCATTAATGCGGTAAAGACGCGTATGTTTGCATATTGCATCTCCGGATTGTCAGCAGCCATCTGCGGTATTCTGGTTGCCTCACGTCTCTCCAGCGCCCAGCCCACTGCCGGAAACGGATATGAGATGGAGGCGATCGCGGCATCGGTTCTGGGAGGGATCTCCATCCTGGGAGGCGAGGGCACGATCCTGAACACGGTGATCGGAGCCCTGATGATGGGCGTGATCCGAAACGGCCTGAACCTGAATGGAGTCAATTCCTTCTGGCAGCAGGTGATCGTAGGCTTCATACTCCTTATTGCTGTTGCGTCACAGACAGCAAATAAAGGCGGGAACCTGAATTCCATCAAGCGCTTTTTCGGTTTGAGCAAATAAAACCGTAGAGATAGACAAAACAAAAATAAGAGTGTACTATCCGGATCTTTTGGTACTCAGATTTGCGAGATGATTTTTTGTCAGTTGCGCATAAAATTATGAGGTGTACGCGGTGTGTATATTGAATAAATTTGTATGCGGCTGGCGGGAAATCAGCCGCAAAGATGGGTGCCGGGGAGACTCCGAGAGTGCACAAGAATAGCAGGAGGATCATAATGAGAAAATTAGCAGCGGTTTTAATGGCAGGAGCATTGGCAGCATCAACACTGGCAGGGTGCGGGAGCAGTACGGCCTCCAACACCCAGGCAGATACCACGGCAGCCCCTGCGGATAAGGAAAACACAAAGGCGCAGGGAACTCAGTCAGGGGCGCAGGGGGCACAGTCAGAGGCGGGAAGCAGTGAAACCCCGATAACGGATAACAGTGAAAAGACTATTTATGTGATCGTTAAGGTGTTGGGAAACCAGTACTGGAGTATCCTCCAGGCCGGTGCAGAGCAGGCCGGCAAGGACCTGGGATGCAAGGTGGTGGTTGTGGGAACAGCTCTGGAGTCTGATATTGAAGGCCAGCTGACCCTTCTCCAGAACGCGGTATCCGCCCAGGCGGCAGGGATCGTCATAGCGCCTCTGGACAGTGTTTCCCTGGATGCGCCTATCACAGAGGCATACAATTCAGGCACTCCGGTTGTGCTGGTGGACACGGTTACAAAGAGCGATAACTACAGCGCAGCCCTTCTGACCAACAATGTGGAGGCTGGGAAAACTGCAGCGGAGGAAATGATCCGAAGATTAAAGGCAAAGGGCCTTTCCGAGGATGAGACAGCACAGATCGCCATCCAGGTAGGATCCACCGGCTCCCAGACCATCAACGACAGGGTAAAGGGCTTTAACGAGTACTGGGAAGCCAATGCCCCTGAAAAATGGGTGGTTCTCAATGACGACATCAAGGTAAATGAAGGCGATATCAGCAAGGCGGTTGGTTTCTGCCAGGACTTTATCACCACCTACCCTGATCTGAAGGGGGTATTTGGTCCAAACAACGGTTCCACGGTTGGTTTTGTAACAGGGCTGACAGAATCCAAGCGCACGGATATCACCATGGTAGGATTTGACTTCTCCGCAGAGATCGAAACCATGATCCGCAGCAATGAATATGATGTTGCTTCTGTTGTCCAGAGACAGTATTTTATGGGGTATGACGGAGTAAAGACAGCAGTGGAGCTGGCAAACGGCCAGACTGTGGAGGATAAGACCATTGATACCGGTGTTGTACTGGTGGACAGCAAGAATGTGGATTCTGATGAGGTCCAGGGGATCATCCATCCATAAATGATCCCATGACAATTGGAAGCTTGAAACTAAATGGAGGCAGCCGCCTTTGCGATTGAGTGATCGTAGAGGCGGCTGTCTTTTTTCTTGATCCTGGGGAGGGCTGTCCTCTGCCGCCCCTTGGCTCTAGGAGGCCGGGCGTCAGTCTGGCCGGGTAGGGGTGGGGGGGGGGTGCAACAGGGAGGCATTCATCGAAGCCAGGCATGAGTAATTTTTTTGTTGCCCCCCACTTTTCGCTATGCTATGATTAGAATCAGAACGATTCTTAAATATGCTGTATGGATCATTGGTATAGCAGAGAAAAATGTGATAGAACAGAAGCATGAGAGAGGTACACAAAATGAGACGAATGGAAACAGATTTACATCTCCACTTGGACGGCTCCCTGTCCATGGATGTGGTGAGGACCCTGGCAGAGAGGATCGGATATGACCTGGAGGGAAAGGATTTAAAGAAGCTGTTGTGTGTGGGAGATGACTGCGCCAGCCTGGCTGAGTATTTAAGCTGCTTTGATCTGCCGGGCATCCTTCTTCAGACGGAGGATGCCCTGGAAATGGCCTCCTGCGACCTGGTAAAGCGCCTGGCCGCCCAGGGGCTGGTGTATGCGGAGATCAGGTTTGCCCCGCAGCTCCACAGACAGAAGGGGCTGACCCAGGAGCAGGCGGTGGAGGCCGTTGTCAGAGGGGTACAGGCAGGCAGCCGGGAGAGCGGTATGTATGCAGGGGTCCTGCTCTGCGCCATGGTAAACGGCAGCGATGGGGACAATGAGGAGACACTGGAGCTTTCCAGAGCGTATTTGGGAAAGGGTGTTGTGGGCGCCGATATCGCAGGGCCTGAAGGGCTGGTGCCCATGAAGCATTTTGAAGGGATGTTCAGACGGATCTATCAGGCGGACGTACCGTTTACCATCCATGCGGGAGAATGTGGGGATTACGAAAATGTAGCGCTGGCAGTGTCCTACGGGGCCCGGCGCATCGGTCACGGCTGCGCGGCCATCCGCTCTGAGGCGTGTATGGACCTGCTGAAACGGGAGAATATCACCCTGGAGATGTGTATTGTCAGCAACCTTCAGACAAAGGCGGCGGAGAGTATTGAGGCCCATCCCCTGAAGGAGTTTTACGCCAGGGGGATCAGGGTGACCTATAACACGGATGATATGATGGTGTCGGATACGGATCTGGAGCGGGAAGCAGCCCTGATCACCGGCCGGATGGGGCTGACCCAGAAGGATCTGATCCGGATGAACGAGATGGCTGTGGAAGCAGGATTTGCCGGGGCTGAAGTGAGAGAGGGGATTTTGAGACGGATGAGGGAACAGTCCGGTATATGGAAGTAGGAAAGGGATAGCTTGGATGAATGCCTGAATGAAAGCCTGGAGGAATACCGGGTGTGGTGATAGGCTGACTTTCCCATTATCATTGCCTTTTATTGGAATAATGATATAATGTGTTTATGAGTTCTTAACAGTTGACAGGATAGTGGGGTTAATGATATGGGGAATGATTTAAAGCAGCCGGCGACAGTAAAAGAAAGGGCGGTAAGGCGGTGGGAGGAGTCCCTTGGATTCAGGATCAGCCTGCGGGTCACGGTGGTGTTGATTCCGTTTTTGGTCCTCCTGATCGTTGTCTCGTGTATTCTGTCCGTCCGAAGCATTTCATCTCTGAATGACAAGCTTTTGGATGTCCAGACCGACTATGCGGTGTCCATTGTGGATGATTTTTTCAGCAGCAAGCTGGCGGTTGTCAGCATGTTTGAGAACAATGATGACCTTCAGGCATATTTTCAGGCGGTATCCGTGCCTCAGGATATAGAGGGGTACGAGGACAGGGAAAAGATACAGGAACTCCTGTCCATGGTCCTGGAAAAGATGGGGGATGAGATGGTGGCGGAGGCCTGGGCAGCCGATGCCAGGACGGACCGGTATCTGCTTTCCGGCGGTGAGGTGGTGGAGGCAGGGCTTAAGGATACCGTATGGTATGAGCCTGTTCTGTCCGGCAGAGAGCCTTTTATATCAGATCCATACAGGGATCCGGCCACGGGAGAACAGATCGTTTCCGTGGTGGCTCCTGTGTTTTTTGACGATAGACAGGAAGCGGCCGGATTCATGGGGGTTGACGTGTATGTGAGCAATCTGTCCGAACTGCTGTCCGGGATAAAGGTAGGGGAACGGGGGTATCTGGAACTGATCTCTAATCGTTCCGACTACATATACAGCGAGGATCCCACTGCAATGGGACGGAATGTAACGGAGCTGGATATATCAGACGACTATAAGAATAAAGTCCAGGCCAATTACAACGGCGTAACGGATTTCAGCTATGGAAAAATCAGATACACGGCCATGTTCAGAAACAGCAGGACCACAAACTGGCTGGCGCTGGCAACCCTTCCCGTGTCTGAGATCAATGCAACCCGCAACCAGCTGATCGCTGTTATGGCCTTTTTATCTATCCTTATACTGGCGGCCCTGGTCGTGCTGATCATCAGCATGATCCGCAGGATAACAAGGCCTCTTGCCGATATAAGCGGCAGGATGCAGGACTTTTCCCGGGGTGATCTGCAGGGGGATATCCAAGTATGGGGAAAGGACGAGATCGGGCGTATGGCAGACAGCATCCGTTCATCCACCCGGTCATTAAAGGATATGATCGGGGATATTTCTCATATACTGGAGGAGATATCCGGCGGAAACCTGGACCTTAGGGTAAAAGGAACATACATCGGCGACTTCAGGTTTATAAAGGAAGCCCTGGAACGGATTGTGCAGTCCCTGAACGAAACACTGGGGCAGATCGGCATTTCTGCGGAGCAGGTAAGCAATGGTTCCGAGCAGGTGGCGGCAGGCGCCCAGGCCCTGGCCCAGGGGGCGGCGGAGCAGGCGGGCACAGTGGAGGAGCTGGCGGTCAGCATAGGGGAGATATCCAGGCAGATCACTGCCAATGCGGACAGCGCCGCGGATGCCAGCCAGAGAGCAGAGGCTGTGGGCAGGGAAGCGGCGGAGAGCAACCGCAGGATGCAGGACATGCTTGCAGCCATGCAGGAGATCCGTTCCGGTTCCCGTGAGATATCCAAGATCATAAAGACCATTGAGGACATTGCGTTCCAGACCAATATCCTGGCGCTTAATGCGGCTGTGGAAGCAGCGCGTGTGGGGGAGGCAGGCAAGGGATTTGCTGTGGTGGCAGGGGAAGTGAGAAATCTGGCCACCAAAAGCGCCGAGGCGTCCAGGAATACGGCGGATCTGATCAACGGCTCCATGAGAGCCGTGGAAAACGGAACCAGGATCGCAGACCATACTGCCAGATCCATGCAGAATGTGGAGGAGGGAGTCAGGATAGTGGTGGGCGCAGTGGAGGGAATATCTGTTTCCACCAGCAGACAGGCTGAATCCGTGACCCAGTTATCCCAGGGCATTGAGCAGATATCAAATGTGGTCCAGGTCAATTCAGCTACGGCAGAGGAAAGCGCGGCGGCCAGTGAGGAACTTTCCGCACAGGCAATGCTTTTAAGGGAATTGATTGAAAGGTTTCAGCTCAGGGGAAATACATCAGATGAAAGTGAGCTTGCCGACTGATCTGCCAGGTTATCATATGATAGAGGATGCCAAGAATCATAAAAAGAGAGGCGGCCGTTCCTGTGCATTGGCAGGGACGGCCGTCTTTGATATATAAGGAACGTAAAGAGACGGATCAAAGTTCCCGGATCAACTGTGTGTAGATGCGGAACGCGTCCTTGATCTTTTGTAAATCGCAGTGTTCATCCCTCATATGTGCCAGCTTATATTCTCCCGGGCCGAATCCAATGGTGGGAATGCCCATTGCAACGGGGGTGATGGCATTGGTGCCAAAATCCCAGAAGTCATAGGAATCCGGGTCCCTGCCGTAAATGCAGGTATATGCCCTGCGCAGGGCCAGGGCCAGATGGCTGTCCTTGTCTATTTTCCATGGATCGTGCATGGGTTCATAGTCCAGCTGGCCTCCGTTCCAGGAGGTGTGGTGCAGGGTCCCCACTTCCCAGTGGGCGTCCTTGCCCTTTATCAGCCCGTCCATTTCTTTTCTCACCTGGTCCAGTGTCTCTCCCCAGGCAAGCCTTCGGTCCAGGTAAATGCTGCACTGGCTGGGGACAGCGTTCAGGGATGCACTGACACAGGATATGTCGGAGAGCACAATGGTCCCGTGAGGGCCTTCCCTGCGGGACAGCTCCTGGTTCAGCCGGTCCACGCGGCTGATGATCTCCGCCATTTCATAGACTGCGTTCTTTCCTTTTTCCGGAGCTGACCCGTGGGCGGATATGCCATGGGTGATGATGCGGATCTGGGCTTTGCCCTTATGGCCTAAGGTGATCACATTGTCACAGGGTTCGCAGATAATGCAGTAATCAGGTTTCAGGTCATATTCCCTGTAAAAATGTTTCAGGTTCTCGCCGTCACAGTATTCTTCGCACACAGTTCCCGTGACGTAGACGGTTTTGTCTTCCAGATATCCCATTTTCTTTGCAAGGGCAGCGCCGTACAGGGCGGCGCACAGAGCGGATTTCATATCCACCGATCCTCTTCCCCAGATGGCGTTGTCCACGATTTCTCCTGAGAAAGGCGGCACCTGCCACTGGTCGGCGTCATTGACCTGGACCGTGTCCATATGGCCGTCAAAGTGTATGATGGTTTTTCCGTTTCCAATCCGCCCCACTACGTTTCCAACAGAATCGATCTCTGCCAGGTCATAGCCCAGGCCTTCCATGTGTTTCCTGATCAGATGTGCCAGATTCCCCTCCTCATCCGAATAGCTTCTGGTCCGTATGGATTCTGCGATCAATCCCACCAGATCCTGTTCCATATTTTCCGGTACGTTCAGATTAGTTTCCATAGTTTCCTCCTTTACACGGTTTAAGTCAGAAGTCCTTGATGATTTCATTATATTAAGATTTTATTGCTTTTTGTGTCATAATATATGGATAAAATATAACTATATTGACGGAGTAATGGACCGAGTCATATAATGAAGTTTAACTGATAGACAGTATTTGAAACAGGGAGGTGAAATGCCATGCAGGTCTACAGCATTCCCATCAACAGTGACCAGAGGGAGATCACTCATCATGGCACCAGCGAATTTCCCATTGCGGTCTATGAAACGGATCTGGAGAAAAATGTTCTGGGTTATGTCCCATGGCATTGGCATGAGGAGATCCAGTTTTGTTATGTGGTCAGCGAAAGGGTGTGCTTTCACATAAACCATCAGAAGGTGGTTCTGGAAAAGGATCAGGGGATCTTTATTTCCTCCAATATCCTGCACATGGCAACGCCGGCAGACGGAAAGGGCGGAGTTTATGTGTGCATGGATGTGGATCCCGCGCTGCTAAGAGGCTTTGGGGGCAGCGTCATAGCCAGGCGCTATGTAAATCCCGTGCTGGAGAATAAGAACAGGCCCTGTCTGTACCTTTGGGGAAAGGACGGGTGGGAGAGGGAGGCCGTGGCATCCATGAAAACGGTTTACGACCTGTACAGAAAGAAAGGGGAGGGGTATGAGATGGACATAACCATAGCGCTGCTTTCCCTGTGGAAGGAGCTGTACCTGAGAATAAGGGAGATGGCCGGCACGGACGCGGACCCGGTGATGACAGGGCGTGACAATGAGCGTATCAAGCAGATTCTCTCCTACATACATGAGCATTTTTCAGAAAAGATCACTTTGGAACAGATTGCCGGACAGGTCAATGTCAGCAGGAATGAATGCTGCCGATTTTTTAAAAGGTATATGGGATGCTCCATTTTCACTTATCTCATGGATTACCGGATCCTGAAAAGCACGGAACTGCTGCTGGCAACCGACTGGCCGGTGAGTATGGTTGCCTCCAGCTGCGGTTTCCATACTGCCAGTTATTATATTGAACAGTTCCGCAGAAAGAGAAATGCCACTCCCGGGGAATACAGGAGCGGCAGGCGGTGAGACGGTAGGGAGATGACCGGCTGTGGGAATTCTGTTTTATCAATTGCGGTGCGGATCCCAGGGGTCCTATGACAGATGCCCGGGTTCAAATACCGGGGCATTTTCACGTTCCGTGATCCGGGACCGGTGGGCACTGCGAACCTGCTCCCTGCAGCCGGCAAGAATATCGGAAAAGCCGGACCATTTTTCCAGATGGGCATTCTGCACCAGTTTATCTTCCTGGAGATGGGCCTGGATGACCAGGTTATAATACAGCTGGGTGTCCACTTCCGGGGAACGGCAGACGCGGGTCAAAAGCTGGGTGACGGCCCTGTATTTTTGAAAAAGCTGCCTGGTGGCCTTGTCACGGCGGTAGGGAGTGATCAGGCAGTTGAGGATATATCCGGCAGCGGCCCCGGCCAATATATAGCCAAGGCGTATGAGGAAGATGCTGCCCACTGCCTGAAACCCAAAGGCATCCATAAACACTGCGCCTCCCAGGGCGCCCACGGTGGAGCAGGCAAACGTCTGGGCGTAATCTGAAAAATAAAAGGAAATGTAACCTGACAGCATCATGGCAGCGGTACGTCCCAGGGGGGAGGGAATCAGAGCGTAGATGACCACGGAGACCAAACCTCCGGTTATGGTTGCCAGCACACGTTTTTTGATCTTCACAGGCACATCATCAGCGTATGGCAGGGATACGGATGCCAGGGTAAATAAGAGCCATTTGCCGTGGGGAAGGAACAGAACCCGAACCAGAAAGGTGGCGCAGGCCAGGATCAGGGCTGTGCGAAGGGCGTATACCGCACGCACAGGGCTGAGATCCAGAGCGGTCCTCAGCTGCATCTTTAAGGACAGGGCCGTGGGGCGGTAGTGCTGTCTGTTCTGGGGATCCGTCATATGGAGGAGCCTGTCGCGGATGTATTCCAGGCTGTGAAAAAACAGGCCCGCCCTCTTGTCATCCAGAAGGCCAAAGAAATCCTTGGCGTCCGGTTCCGGTATCAGGGTGATATCCTGGTGAAGAAAGGCGCAAAATGTCTGAAGGCGGTCCGAAAGATTCTGGAGCATCTCCCTGTCCTTAAGGGACAATTGTGAGGGAAGTTCATGGACCAGGATCAGAAGGTGTTCCAGGCCGCGGCCTGCGTCTATCATATAAAAGCTGGCATCGGACACACACAGCACCTTTTTTCTGCGCTGGTACACGATCCGGCTTAACTGGCACAGCTTGCTCCTCATGGCGGCGGGATCCGGCCGGTTGGGAGTTCCTGCCAGACGGCAGGCAATGGAAAGTCTGATGCTGTCTATCATTTCACTGAGCACATCCCTGGCAGTCTCCTGAACGCGATTCCTTCCCATAAACAATTGGTACAGGATAATGGACAGGGCTCCGGTCAACATGCCGGCAATCCTGCCCGGAAGCTGGTCTGCGCTGACCGGAGAGATAAAGATAAGGAACAGGTAGGATAATATATAAGGAAAATACATATGGCTGGAATATTCATAAGTATATGCATACAAAATACCCAGCAGTGTGATAAAATGGACGAAAACGGACAGGGGAGCGGGAAGGGCATTGACCCAGTAAGCGGCCAGGGCCATCCAGACCAGTACCAGGGCCTGGGTAACCAGATGCCGCAGCGGTGCGGCGGTCAGGTCGCGTACCATGGAGGCGGACATCATAATGGTAAATATAACGCCCACAATGGTGTTCTCAGGGCCGAATATGTATGAAAACAGATTCACATAAGCCAGGATAAAGATAAAATTGAGAGTGCTGGAACGGAATTTTTCCCGGATCATTCCGGGCAGTTTTAATTGGCTGCTCATAAATGGCTGTATCTCCTTTTTGGTTGTCCTGTGTTTGGATGCCCCGTTCACTGCGGTGAGTTTTGGGGAGGGATTGACTTTGAACTCATATATTTATATAATCGGAAAGAAAAGTCATTTAAATATGATTGTCATACTTTGATTACTAATTAATAAGAATATCATGTCCGTAAAAGAATGTCAATATTCAGAAGGGATTTCCCGAATGGGGTATTTAAAAGGGATTTCCCAAATGGGGAGGATGGAATGGGAGCAGGAAAAATTTCTGAGAAGTTTGTTCAAAATCTGTTAATCGCAATGCCGGTCTGGCATTCTAAACTGGTGCGTCCGTTTAAGGATACCCTGAACGGGGAGATGAGCCTGGAGACGTATTATTGTTTGGAAACAGTGAAGATGCGCGGGACAGCCACCATGACCGAACTGGCCCGCCAGTTGAAGGTACCGAAGCAGCAGGCCACAAAACTGGTCGACAGGCTGAGTGAAAACCAGTTTGTGGAGCGGGTGCATAACCAGGAGGACCGCAGGGTCACGTGGATACGCCTGACCCCCAAAGCGGTTTCCTACCTGGATGAGTATTATCTGAAAAACACGGCATTTATCGGGATGATGGAGGAAAAGCTGACACAGGAAGAACTTTCCGATCTGAATCATGCCATGGAGATCCTGGGGGATATCCTGCCTAAATTAAAATAAAAGAACGTACGGTACAGCTGCTTGTGTCTCAGCAGTTGCGGCATTCAAAGGTAACCGGCCGGTTCAGTTTTCCCAATGATACGATCTCTGAGCCGCTGTCGTGATCGGGGACCAGCTTTGCGGATTCGATCTGGCTGTTATTGTATGTGTTGAAAAAATATTCCTGATCTGAGAGGCTCATGAACGCGGTGTACTGGGTATAACTGGGGATTTCCAGGTCAGTCATCACAGCCCCCTTGGGAATGGAGACATTGTTCAGGATGTGAAAGCCTGTTATGACAGCCGCCTCCCGGCCGGAGGGAACGGATACATGGCTTTTCAGATAAGCGGCCCGCACAAAGCGGGAGGGCGGCGCAAAATCTCCCGGCAGTCCCAGTGTACCGGCTCCCTGGCCAAAGGGGGTAAGGCTCACTGAGTCCCAGACAGCTTCCCTTTCCTGGTAAGGCGATACGTTCATGTAATTGCGCAGATTGGTCATATGCCATTGAAAGCCCGGGCTGTTGGTAAGTACGCCAATGGGGTTATCCAGCAGGTACAGGCCGTCTACCGTCTTCTCCACAACCAGGCAGGCCCCGGTCTGATCCGTAAGGATCCAGTGAAGAGGAGCCACGGTGTTGGTGATGCTGTCCTCCTCCCCCACAATGCGGATCGAGTCCAGCACGGTGACTGCCTGATTGACGTTTTTGCAGATTCCCAGAAGAAAATTAACAAGTTCAAGGGAGGCAACCGAGATCACTCCCGGCCCCTGAGTCCGGTCCGGGGCCGGATCATAGCTGGCAAAACCGGGAAAATACAGGACAGCTGCGGCGAACCCCATCTCGTTGACCCCGTCCACAAAAACAAGGGGTGAGATATCCTGTCCAATGCCTATAAAGCGGTAGCGGTTGGTGATCTTATGGGTTTTGAGCATATTGTTCCACTCATAGCCTCTGGGCGAAATATAAAGTTCCGGATCCAGGGGAAATGAAAAATCCATGGTACGCCCAAAATAAATATCCCCCTGCATGGTCTGCATTGTAATTGCTGTACACATCCAAAAACCTCCTGAATTTACATAGATATTCATATCAGGCTATGTATATTCCGGCGCAGGGAAAAACATTCGTCCTTGCCCGCAAAATATAATTGCGATAGAATAGCAGCATACAGTGTACTCCCGGAGTCTCCGGAAGTACACTACAGTACAAAGGAGGAGCATGGAATGACAAAAGAAGAATTGGCCCTGGAGATCGTGGACCGTTTAAAAAAGGAATACCCGGATGCGGGGTGTACCCTGGATTACAATCAGGCATGGAAGCTGCTGGTCAGCGTGCGCCTGGCCGCCCAGTGTACGGATGCCCGGGTGAACGTGGTGGTACAGGACCTGTACTCCCAATATCCCGATGTTGCCTCACTGGCAGCAGCGGATGCGGCGGATATTGAGCGTATTGTTAAGCCCTGCGGTCTGGGACACAGCAAGGCCAGGGATATCAGTGCCTGTATGAAGATCCTGCATGAGGAATATGGCGGTAATGTGCCGGACGATTTTGACGCGCTGCTGAAGCTTCCGGGGGTGGGACGCAAGAGCGCGAACCTGATCATGGGGGATGTATTCGGCAAGCCGGCCATTGTAACGGATACCCACTGCATCCGTCTTGTAAACCGCATGGGCCTGGTAGACGGCATCAAGGATCCGAAAAAGGTGGAGATGGCGCTGTGGAAGCTGATACCTGCCCAGGAGGGGAGCGATTTCTGCCACAGGCTGGTTTATCATGGAAGGGATGTGTGCACGGCGCGGACCAAGCCCCATTGTGAGAAGTGTTGTCTGGAAGATATATGTGCAAAAGCCGGGGTGACGGAGTGAGATATAAGACTTGGCCGGCCCCTGAACCACTTGGCTCCTGCAGAAAAAATGCCCAGGAACGGCCCTCTTTCCATTGAGAAAAATTCACAAACTTTACAGTAAATAAAAGTTTACATTTGCATTTTCAAAACAAAAAATGGTAAAATAGGAAGGAAGCAAAAGGTTGATATTGTTTTCAGGAAGGTGAGAAAATGCTGAATGAGACTGTGAGGCACATCAAATACGGATTGGGTAAAGTGGCGGAGGTGGATCAGAACCATATATGGGTTTCTTTTTCAGGGGAAGCCGGGACAAAGCTGTTTTTATATCCGGATGCCTTTGAACGGTTTCTGAGTTTTGAATCCCAGGGCCTTCAGGAGGAGGCGCTGTCTGCCCTTGCGGCTGCCGGAGCGAAGAAGAAGGAAGAGGAAGCCATGCGGCTGTTCCGATATAAAGTATATGAGGCACAGCGGAAAAGGGAACAGTCGGAGCTTCTTAAAAGACGCAGGAAGGCGGCGCGGGAAAAGGCAGTACGGGAAAAAATGCCGCGGGAAAAGGCAATGGCGGAACATGGGGGAATGATATCAGTGGAGGGGCAGGTCAAATGAAAATCATCAATCAGAGGGTGGAACACAGACGTTACGGTGCGGGCACTGTTTTTGCTTTAAAGGGCAAAAAGGTTTACGTTGCCTTTGGCAAGCTGTATGGTGATATGGCATTTCCTTATCCCGGGGTGTTTAAGGAGGATATGAAACTGGCAGACCCGGACATGATGGAGGAACTGTTGGAGGACATTGGATAGAATGCCGGTGTGCTGTGGGTTTTAATTTAAAAGCAGTTTAGGCTGCACTATTTGATGATAAAGAAAGAATGACGGATATGGATTCGCCCCTATCCCGCTATCTTTCGTAATTGGTCAAATAGTGCAGCCTTTTTGTAAGCAGGAATAATATCCCGGACATCAAAGCCATTGCGGACTCCTTTAGGCATGTGGTATCTAGCACAGGCTGTAGGTAGGGACCTCAGCATTGATAGGGTGATTTTGCTTAACGCGCTGAAGGGCATCGTTGGTAGGTATTTTCTCAATATCCGCCCGGAGAAGGGTCATGGCTGTTTTAATATCGCCTTTTTCAATGTAGTCCAGCATGGCAAAGTGAAGGTCTGCCGCCAGATAATAGTTTTTCATGATCTCCACAAAGTAAATAACTTGACGGTCCATGGATTCCAGCAATGTATGGAGGGCGAAATCATTCCCATAACAGGAAAAAAGCTTTGCATGAAAGTCACGGTTTAATTTCCAGTAGTTAATAAAGTTCTTGTCCTGTTTGTCGGCGTATTGCCGGCAGATTTCCCGCAGTGACTGGATATGTTCGGGGGTAATGGAGTAATAATACTGTTCCAGGAAACTGCATTCCAACACAGCGCGGAAGTTTACAATATCGCGCAGCTCCTGCTGGTCCGGCCTGCGTATGCGGTATCCGTGACGGGGAATGCAGACGATAAAATGGTCGCTGCGCAGCTGCATCAGGGCCTCTCTTACAGGCGCCCGGCTGACATTGTATTTTTCCATCAGGGCTTTTTCTGTAAGGTATTCATCAAAATCAAATTCATTGTGGATAATATCGGAAAATATTGCATTGTATACCTGGTTCATAATTGTTTTCGTCTCTTTTTGTTCCATATATAGCACAGTCCTTTCAACGTAATTTCTTACATTAAATCATATCATAAAAATCCAAAAAACACCTTATGTTTTTGAATCATATCACAAAAATAAAAAGCAGGGGAAGATTTTAATAAAAGTTGTTGAAAAGCTACAAATATTATTGAAATATATTGTATATAATGACAAAAATCACAATATATATTGTGAATGGAAAAAATCTGTGATATGATTACAGAAGCTCCAAGAGGGAGAAAAACAAAAGAAAGAAGGGCTTGAGTATGAGCGAACAAAAGAATTCCAAAAAGTGGATCGGTTATGGATTGCTTGCTCTCATGGCTGTTGCCTATCTGTATTTTGGCATTTATAAGATTGCCATCGGAGAGGCGCAGTGGGATGTACAGACCGCATTTTTGACCATGCTGATTCTGGTCATTATTGGAGAGGTCATTTCTACCGCTACGAAAGCATTTGTACCATCCATGTTTATTACGGCAGTGTTATTTGTAATCGGATTCTGGACCTTCCTGCCGGCAGACATCCTTCAGCAGGGGGGAGTTGCCGCAAATTTACCCACATTTCTGGTTATGATGATGGTTGTGCACCTGGGAACCATGCTGGATATCCAGGAACTGATCGATCAGTGGAAAACGGTTGTTGTCACTCTGGCGGGTATGCTGGGCATTCTGGTGGTTATCCTGACCGTGGGAACCCTGGTCCTGGGCAAGGAGACAGCGGCGGTTGCAGCTCCTCCTCTGACAGGCGGTTTTGTGGCAGCTATGATGATGCAGTCCGTTGCGCCTACAGAGCATCTTGCAATCCTTGCAATGGCGGTATACGTACTGCAGGGTTTTGTGGGATATCCTCTGACCAGCATCTGTCTGAAGAAGGAAGGATATTCTGTACTGAACCAGTATAGAAAAGGAACCTGGCAGACAGCAGCAGTACAGAAGACGGCGGCTGCAGAGGAAAACAAACATGTTCTTTTCCCTCAGCTGCCCGGCAAGTATAAGAGCGACTTTACATATCTGTTTACAATGGTAATCCTTACCGTGATGTCCGGTTATCTGGATAAGTTAAGCGGTGGATATATTTCCAAGTTCGTATGGGCGCTGATCCTTGGAGTATTTGCAACAGCCTTTGGCTTTACAGAGAAGAATGTTTTGGTTCGTTCCCGCAGTATGGGTTTTGTTTACACGATCATCATGATGTTTGTATTCTCACAGCTCAGCAGCTGTACGCCGGATACAGTGGTTCAGCTGATCAAGGATTTTGCAATTTTGATCGTGCTTTCAACCATTGGCATTGCAGTTTTCGCTATCCCTCTTGGAAAGAAGCTTGGGATGAGCACGCCGATGGCATTTGCTCTTGGCTTAGGTTCCATTGCAGGGGGCTTTCCGGCCAGCTATACTTTAAGTGTTGAGGCAGCTAAGGTATGTGCGGAAAATGAAGAGGAGTATCAGGTTCTGGAGCAGCATATGCTTCCAAAGACGCTGGTTGCAGGTTTTGTCAGCGCTACATCCGGTTCCGTATTCATTGCAGGAGCCGTTATGGCCATGTTCTTTAAATAAGGTTTTACGGGAGGTATTCCATGGATTTAGGTTTACAGGGCAAGACGGTGGTAGTGACCGGAGCCAGCAAGGGAATCGGCTATGCAACGGCGGAAGCCTTTCTGAAAGAGGGCGCAAAGGTTGCTGTCTGTTCCCGTCATGAGGATGAATTAAAGGAAGCTGCCCAGGCGCTTTCCGGTTTGGGAGAAGTGTATTATGAGGCATTTGACGTATCATCGGCTGCGGAAAATTATGCGTTTGCAGAGCATGTCCATGACCATTTTGGAAGTCTGGATGTGTGGGTGAATAACGTAGGTGCCACAGGTTATAAGAAAGGTGAAGAGTATGATGATGAGGAGATCGACTTCATGACAGGAGTCTGCTTTAAGTCGGTGATCTACGGCTGCCAGGCGGCATTCCGATATATGAAGGAGCAGAAGAAGGGGGCAATCGTCAATGTAAGTTCCCTTGCTGCGCGCTGCTCTTCCGCGGGAAGAAGTACTCTTTACGGACCATTAAAATCCGCGGTTAACAATCTGACCAACACCTTTGCCGGAGAGTACTGCGCACATAACGTGAGAGTAACCTGTATTATGCCGGGCTTTACCGTAACGCCTCTGGTAAAAAAAGCCATCAGTCAGGAGGAGCTGGACCGTAATGCATCATCTACTCTGCTTCGCAGAATGGCTGAACCGGAAGAAATTGCAAAGCCAATTGTATTTCTTGCCAGTGACGCTGCAAGCTATATGACTGCTGTTACGATTGAAGTATCCGGTGGAAGAAGCATGACGCTTAATCCAACCTATGCTTATGACAGGCTGGAAGCAAAATAGAAAGCAAAATAGAAAGCAAAAGAAAAAGGAGGATATTTAAGATGATCGACAACAAAATTACAATTAAGGATGACGAGAAGGTTAATATTCAGAGAGGGGCCATCGGACATAGATCCACATGGACAGGTTTAACCTACAAATATGCCGTAGAAGAAGGAAGGGCAGAAGAGGTTGAGGCCATTATACGCAAGGCTATCAGTGAGACGGGAAGAGTACAGGGAAGTGAGATCAGGGAACGCTGCGAGAAGCCGGAGAGCTGCGAAAGCTTTTTTAATACCATGTTTACGCCAACTCTTCAGAAATCCTTTGAGGTAGAAGTTAAGGAGAAGAATGACGATGTCCTGGATGTGGAGTTTCACCACTGTCCGCTGTTAAAGGCATGGCAGGACCTTGGCTTTGACGATGCCCTGTGTGCAAAGCTGTGCGATATGGCCATGGACGGTGACAGGAATATAGCTAAGGCAATGGGATTTGACTTCCATTTGGGCGATACCATTGCAGACGGATGTCCTACCTGCCAGGTAAGATTTTCCAGGAAAAAATAACAGGAACACAGAGGACGGCTGGTTTTTTAGCTGTCCTTATTTTTGGGGAGCTTTATCCCGGAGCCGGTGCCGCAGCCCCGGCTTTTTTCTTGACGCGTCCTTGTTTATCAAGTATGATTAAAACAGCAAGCTATTTTCGCAGATAAGTGAAAGCAGGTTATGATTGTGGGAAAACAGAATGGGGTTACAGGCGCGCAGCGCATGGAAGATGCAAAGCGGCTGGCAAGCCGGCTGATGCACCTGCACTATTGTGAAAATGATGTTGATAGTATCATATCCGCATTTGCCCCGGAGTTTTTATGGATGGGCGCGGGGGAAGATGAGTATATAGCCGGACGCCAGGCGTGCACCGGCGCATTCCGGCAGATGAAGGGCGAAATCCCCAGGTGTAATATATGGGATGAGGAATATGATGTCATCCAGCCGGCAGCAGGTTTTTACATAGTGACAGGGAGGATGTGGATCGCCACGGATCCAAGCACCCGGATGTACCTGAAAGTGCATCAGAGGGTGTCATTTGTGTTCCAGGAAACGGATGAGGGGCTTAAGTGTTCCCATATCCACTGTTCCAACCCATATCAGGAGATGATGGAGGGGGAGCAGTTCCCTGAGAAGATCGGAAGGCAGTCCTATGAGTATGTCCAGGAACGGCTGAACCGGCTGGAGGAGGAGATGCAGAAAAAGAACCTTCAGGCAGAGGAGGATGCCAGGCGTCTGCGGGAACAGACAGGGCTTCTTAGCAGTATCTATGATACGGTGCCCTGCGGCATTATCCGTTTTTCACGGAGCCGGGACAAGGGCTACCGGCTCATCTCCGCCAACAGGGCGGCGCTGACCCTTCTGGGATATGACAGTGTGGAGGAAGGACTGAGGGACTGGCATGACGGCGTGCTGGGAACCGTCCTAAGGGAGGACCAGGAACGGCTGCGGGACTGTTATCTGAAGCTTCAAAGTCCCGGGGACAGGCAGGATATGGAATACCGGGCGCAGTGGAAGGACGGCTCCATCCACTGGATGGATGGAACCAACATGGTGGTGGGGACCACACCGGAAGGGGATTATATCATTCAGCGCACCTTGGTGGACATCACGGCCCGCAAAACTCTTCAGCAGCAGCTGGATAGGGAACAGGAAATGTACCGTGTGGCCATGGAGGCCAGTGCTGCCGTCATGTATGAATACCTGATGGATTCTGATACATTTATCAGCTATGAGCCCAGGCTGGGGGAGGGAATCCTGCGCGGTGAGCTGCATCCGTACTCTAAGGCGCTGGTAGAGCAGCAGATCGTGCATCCGGATGATGTCCCCATGGTGATCGACAATATATGCAAAGGCAGGGCGGAGGCCTTTGAGGTGCGCTGTGCCACTCCCGGAGGGAAAAAGGGCGAATATATCTGGTACAGGGTGAACAGCCGCCTTATACAGGAGGATGGAAAGCCCGGCCGTGTGGTGGGAGCACTCTATAATATTCACAGTATGAAATCCCTTCTGTTTGAAAACAGTGAACGGCTCCATATGAACCAGTCGGCCCTGCTGGCAATAAACGGGGTGTATGTGAGCATTTTCTATGTAAATCTGCCTCAGGACAGCTATTATGGGGTGCGTGTGCCGGATGCCAGGGAGACGAAACTGCTGCCCAGGGCCGGTAAATTTTCATCCATCCTGCGAAGCTATATCCTGAATCAGGTGGATGATACGGACTGGCATAAGATAGAGCTGATGTGTGACAAAGACTGGCTTATGCAGATGATCACCCAGAAGAATGAACACATGGAAGCGGAGTTCAGGATGGCGGCCGGCGCCAGTGAATCTCCCATGTGGCTCAGGCTGGAGATCCATCTGGTTGCCATGGAAGGGGGAAGGCCTAAGACTGTGATCCTGGCATTCCGCAATATCAGCAGTGAAAAGCAAAAGGAGTTGGAGCACCGTGAGGAGGAGCGCAAGGCCAAGCAGGCCCTGGAGGAGGCGTACGCGGCAGCGAACCGCGCAAACCAGGCGAAATCTGAGTTCTTATCCAAGATGAGCCACGATATCCGCACGCCTATGAACGCGATTCTGGGCATGGCTGCAGTGGCAGAGGGATATCTGGAGGATAAGGCGAAGGTGGCGGACTGTCTTTCCAAGATCCGTATGTCGGGGGACCATCTGCTGGGACTGATCAATGCGGTGCTGGACATGTCTAAGATAGAATCAGGCAGCGTTTGCCTTACGGAGTCTGTATTCAGTTTGAATGGTATGATGCGGGAGATCGGCCTGATGATCCGCCCGGACACGGAACAAAAGGAGCAGCACCTGGAGGTTTATGTGGGTGATCTGAGCCATGACGCTGTTTACGGGGATTTGGTCCGGGTAAAGGAGATCCTTCTGAACCTGCTGTCCAATGCGGTAAAGTACACTCCAAAAAAGGGCTGTATCCGTGCGGCCCTGGAGGAAAAGCCCTCCGGGAAGGATCATGTGGGCTGCTATGAGTTTACGGTGGAGGACAATGGGATCGGTATGTCCCCTGCTTTCCAGGAAAAGATGTTTACCCCCTTTGAGCGGGCGGCGGACGCGCGGGTCAGGGGAATCCAGGGAACCGGCCTGGGACTTGCCATCACAAGGAATCTGGTCCAGATGATGAATGGGACCATCCAGGTGGAGAGCAGGCTGGACGAGGGCACCAGATTTGTGGTAACTGTATTTATGAAGCTGGCCGGAGAGAAACCAGAGGAGGATGGGCAGGCGCCGGGGAAGGCAAAGGATAAAGCCGGGGAGCCGGCCGGTGAGAAGGCTGGGGCGCAGACGGCCGGTGAGAAGGCTGGCCGGTGTCACAACACCGGTAATCCGTCCGGGACCGCGGCTTTTGAACCAGGCGCCAGGATCCTGCTGGCGGAGGATAATGACCTGAATCGGGAGATCGTGCAGGAACTTCTGATGCTGCAAGGGCTGGAGACGGCCTGCGCTGTCAATGGCCGGGAGGCTGTGGACCTGTTTGCAGGGAATCCGCCGGGTACATACGCCCTGATCCTTATGGATATCCAGATGCCTGTGATGAATGGTTATGAAGCTTCCAGGGCCATCCGTACCATGGGGGAGAGAGGGGAGCGGCCGGATGGGGCGGAGATTCCCATTATTGCCCTGACAGCCAATGCATTTGCCGATGATGTGTACCGGGCCAAGCAGGCGGGAATGAGTGAACATATTGCAAAGCCCCTGGAAATTGACCGGCTTTTGGAGGTCATGCACCGGTGGATGGATAAATGAGGGTCGTCCCTCCCGTGATGGAAACTGCGGCGGGGATCCCCTTTAAATGTTGGATATAAGGCTGTGGTGGAAAAAGCTGGGGATCAGCCGGACCGCCGCGGCCTTTTGATTGTTTTTTTGCGGTAAAAAGAGTATAATCAACATTCAGAAGCGGATTTCCCCAGCGGACAAAGGCGACTGTGTGATGCCTTGGCCGCGGAGAGCAGTAAGAGGTGAAGAATGGAAATGATAAAAACAGGAATCGTGGTGGAAGGCGGAGCAATGCGCGGCATATACGGGGCAGGCGTGCTGGATGTGCTGCTGGAAAAGAATATTCATGCAGATGGGCTGATCGGCGTTTCGGCAGGAGCTATTCATGGATGCAGTTTTGTATCGGAGCAAAAGGGACGCTCCATCCGGTACAATCTGAAATATTGCAGGGATCCCAGATACATGAGTTTTCAATCCCTGATCAGAACAGGGGATATGTTTGGAAAGGACTTCTGCTATCATGAGCTTCCGGAAAAGCTGGATCCCTTTGACAATGATACCTTTGAGGCTTCCGCCACCAGGTATTATGTGACCTGCACGGATGTGGAGACAGGGCAGCCCGTGTACCATTACTGCCCGAGCCTCAGGGGAGAACTCATTGACTGGGTGCGTGCTTCCGCATCCATGCCCCTTGCTTCCCGCATGGTGGAGCTGGACGGCCGCAAGCTGCTGGATGGAGGGGTTTCGGATTCCATTCCGGTGGGGGCTTTCAGAAAGATGGGGTACAAAAGAACTCTTGTGATACTGACACGGCCGGCGGGATACCGGAAAAAGCAGAATCCCATGATGCCCGTCATACGAAGGGCGTTCAGGGAGTATCCGGAATTTGTGGAGGCGGCCCGGAGACGCCATCTTGTGTATAACCGTGAACTGGATGAGATCCAGCGTCTTGAGCGGGAGGGACAGGTGTATGTTATCCGCCCCAGCCGCCTCATTAAGATCCGGCGGACAGAGCGTGATCCGGAGCGGATCCGCCAGATGTATGAGCTGGGACGGGAGGACGCGTTGAGGGCATTTCCCGAGATCGAGACTTTTATGGTTCAATGAGATAGAAGGAGGATATGATGGAATATAAGAGATGGGGAGAAAGACTGGTGCTTCGCCTGGACCCGGGGGAAGAAGTGGGGGAGTGCCTGTTGGAGGTCGGCAGAAAGGAGGACATCCGGCTGGCTGAGATCTCAGGACTGGGAGCAGCTTCCCTGGTGGAACTGGGGATGTTTGACACGGAGACAAAAGGCTTTACAGAGGCGTGCTACCAGGGAACGTATGAGATCGCTTCCATTACAGGCAGCATTACAAGATTGGATGGGGAGCCGTACCTGCATGTCCATATGGTGATTGGAAACCTGGACCGCGGGGAATGCCACGGGGGACATATGATCCGGGCTGTGATCAGTGCTACTGCGGAAATTTTTGTAAATATCATATCCGGCCAGGTGGAGCGGAAGATGAATGAGGAGATTGGCCTGCATCTGTTTGATCTCTAAGGGTATTTTCCCTTTTAATAAGTAAAAAGGGCAAGAAATGGTTGTCTTAGAGCATTTGCGCACATACTCTGGGCTTTACAGGAGAAATAGGAAGATGAATATGGATTATAAGCATGAACTGGTCATTCCCAATGAAGACCTTCCATTCCGTCTGTTCCTGTTTGAGGGAAAGGACGGCAATTACCGCGTGCCCAAACACTGGCACCGCTCCGTGGAGATTTTCCTGGTTTTGGAGGGACAGATGGAGTTTTTCATCAATAATAAGAGGCTTCCTTTAAAGGCCGCTGATTTTGTGATCGTCAACTCCAATGAGATCCACTCCATCGAGGTGCCGGACCCCAATACCACTATTGTGGTGCAGATTCCTGTGTCCTGCTTTAAGGGATATCTGGATGAGGATGATTACGCCCTGTTTACCAAACAGTCGGATGAGGATAACCTGAATCTGGTACAGCTGATCGTGCGGATCTACAGAACCTATGTACAGAAGGAATTTGCCTATGAATTAAAGGTAAAGAGTTTATTTATGGAACTGCTCTATCTTCTGGTGACCCGGTTTATGCGGGCGGAGGAGGATCTGGGGAATATACGCCATAAGCGCCATCTGGACAAGCTTTCCAATATTACGGCCTATATAAAGAATAACTATAATAAGGATATCTCACTGGAAAGCCTGGCCGCTACCTTTGGTTTTTCCCCCACCTACCTGTCCAGGATGTTTAAGCGGTACGCCAGTGTCAGCTATAAGACCTATCTGCTGGATCTCCGCACCGAATACGGACTCAGGGAAATGATGAATACCAGCCATAGCCTGACGGAGGTGGCTCTGAACAACGGATTCCCCAATGGACGGGCATTTTCCAAGGCGTTTTCCAAACGTTACGGATGTCTTCCCAGCGAATACCGCAGGATGATGGAGGGGGAAGGGGACGGTCCCCGGGGAAAGCAGAGCTGACAGCCATGGATTTGGTAAAAGAAAAATTATAAAAGGGCAAAAAAGTGCTGTTATGAAGATAAGTTTGAATCTGGAAAGCTGAACGTTTTATGGGTATAATCGTTATTAGGAATGATTTTGTTTGAAGATTCCGGTGGAATCACAGAAAGGAGAACAAAACATGAATTATCTGATAGGCGTTGACGTGGGCACATCCGCAACAAAGACCGTGCTGTTTGATGAGAACGGCACCGTGGTTGCCTCAGCTTCCCGGGAGTATCCGCTGTACCAGCCTGAGAACGGGTGGGCGGAACAAAAGCCTGAGGACTGGAGGGACGCAGTCCTCGCAACCCTGAAGGCAGTGGCGGAGCAGTCCGGTGTACCGGCAGAGGAGATTAAGGGGATCGGCATCTCAGGACAGATGCATGGCCTTGTGATGCTGGATGAGGAAGGCGAGGTTATCCGCCCTTCCATTATCTGGTGCGACCAGAGGACGGGCAGGGAAGTGGAGGACATGCTGGAGATCATGCCCAGGGAGCGCTGGATCGAGATCACAGCCAATCCGCCTCTTACAGGATGGACTGCGGCAAAGATACTTTGGGTCAGGAAGCATGAGCCTGAGAACTATCAAAGATGCCGCCATATCCTGCTTCCAAAGGATTACATACGCTATGTGCTCACCGGGGATTTTGCCACCGAGGTATCGGATGCCAGCGGCATGCAGCTTCTTGATGTGCCCGGCAGGTGTTGGTCGGAGGAAGTGCTCCATGCCCTGGATATCGATGAGTCCCTGTTGGGAACGGTTTACGAGTCCTGCCAGGTGACAGGCACCCTGCTTAAGACTGTGGCGGACCAGACCGGGCTTACCGCGGACGTGAAGGTGGTAGGGGGAGCGGGGGACAATGCGGCCGCGGCAGTGGGAACAGGGATCGTAAGGGATGGAACTGCATTTACCACCATCGGAACTTCCGGTGTGGTATTTGCTCACAGCAGCAAGGTTTCCATTGACCCCAAGGGAAGGGTGCACACATGCTGCTGCGCCGTACCGGGGGCCTGGCATATCATGGGCGTCACCCAGGGGGCGGGCCTTTCGCTGAAGTGGTTTAAGGACCAGTTCTGCCAGGATTACGTGGAGGAGGCCGGGACCAGGGGCAAGGATGTGTATGACCTGATCAATGAGGATGCGGCTGGCATAGCGCCGGGGAGCGACCGCCTTATTTATCTTCCCTACCTGATGGGAGAGCGTACCCCTCATCTGGACCCGGACTGCAGGGGCGTCTTTTTCGGACTCTCTGCCATCCACACCAAGAAGCATATGCTCAGGGCGGTAATGGAGGGGGTTTCCTATTCCCTGTGCGACTGCAATGAGATCCTGAAGGAGATGGGCGTGGAGGTCACCCAGATGATGGCCTGCGGAGGCGGGGGCAAAAGCCCTGTGTGGAGGCAGATGCTGGCTGATCTGTACCAATGTACTGTAAAGACCGTCAGACAGGACGAAGGACCCGCCCTGGGAGTTGCCATCCTGGCAGGCGTGGGATGCGGGATCTATCCTGATGTGGAGACGGCCTGCAGCCGGCTGATCAGTGAAAAGAGCAGCACGGATCCTGTAAAGAACAACGCGGAGGTTTACGCGGATTACCACAGGCTGTATCAGCACCTGTACGGCAGCCTGAAAGGGGACTTTAAAACCCTGGCCGGCCTGAAGGGCTGAGCTTACCGGGGAGAGAGAAAGAACATGAAGGGACCGGAGCTGTCCATATACGGCGGCCAGGTGCCCATGATCCAGGAGGAGACGACATGGAAGTGATGGATGTGCGCGGACCGGAATTTAAGACTTACGGCCGGGTCATAGAAGGATATGATGTAAGCGGACTTATGAAGGCAATGGAATCCACTCCTCTGCCTGACGGAGTGGTTTATGTGGCTTCGGTGCCGGAGCTGGAGGCGCTGTCCGCTGCCAAAGAGCTGGCAGATGGGATCTACGGCCAGATGAAGATCCAGGTGGGGTATTGCAACGGACACAACAGAAAGCTGAATGCCCTGGAATATCACAGGGATTCAGAGGTGAACCTGGCGGTGAAGGACCTGATCCTGCTTCTGGGCAAGCAGCAGGATATTTCGGAGGATTTCACCTATGACACATCAAAGGTAAAGGCATTTCTGGTGCCTGCGGGCACCCTTATAGAAGTGTATGCCACCACCCTTCACTACGCCCCCTGTGAGGCCGGGGACGAAGGGTTCCGCTGCGTGGTGGTGCTTCCCCAGGGAACAAATATGGAGCTGGACCACAGGCCCGTGGACCGGTGCGGAGAAGAAAAGCTGCTGGCAGCCAGGAATAAGTGGCTGATCGGCCATGAGGAGGGCGGCCTGGATGAAGGCGCCTGGATCGGACTGACAGGGGAGAACATTTCCCTTTCATGATCACACAAAAAGAAGATGGAGGATACATACTATGATTAACATGCCTGAGGTGAAGATCGGTATTGTGGCTGTAAGCCGCGACTGTTTTCCGGAGAGCCTTTCCGTAAACCGCAGAAAGGCCCTGGTGGAAGCATATAAAAACAAATATGACGGAGCAAACATTTATGAATGTCCGGTCTGCATTGTTGAAAGTGAGATCCACATGGTACAGGCCCTGGAGGATGTAAAAAAAGCGGGCTGTAACGCCCTGGTGGTGTATTTGGGCAACTTCGGACCGGAGATTTCCGAGACACTGCTGGCAAAGCATTTTGACGGGCCGTCCATGTTCATCGCAGCGGCTGAGGAGAGCGGCAATAACCTGGTACAGGGAAGAGGGGATGCATACTGCGGTATGCTGAATGCCAGCTATAACCTGAAGCTGCGCAATATTAAGGCATATATCCCCGAGTATCCGGTGGGAACGGCAGAGGAATGTGCTGATATGATCGAGGAGTTTGTTCCCATTGCGCGCGCCGTGGTTGGGCTTAGCAGCCTTAAAATCATCAGCTTTGGACCCAGGCCCCTGAATTTCCTGGCATGCAACGCGCCCATTAAGCAGCTGTACAACCTGGGCGTGGAGATCGAGGAAAATTCCGAGCTGGACCTGTTTGAAGCATTTAACCGCCATGCAGGAGATAAGCGCATTCCCGATGTGGTTAAGGATATGGAAGCTGAACTGGGGACCGGGAACAAGAAGCCTGAGATCCTTGAAAAGCTGGCCCAGTATGAGCTGACCCTGTTAGACTGGATCGATGAGCACAGGGGATACCGCAAATACGTTGCCATTGCCGGCAAATGCTGGCCCGCGTTCCAGACCCAGTTTGGATTTGTTCCATGTTATGTAAACAGCCGCCTCACAGGACGGGGGATCCCGGTATCATGTGAGGTGGATATCTACGGCGCTCTCAGCGAGTTCATCGGAACCTGCGTAAGCCAGGATGCGGTAACACTGCTTGATATCAACAACTCTGTTCCGGCAGATTTGTATGAGGAGGACATCAAGGGCAAGTTTGACTACACCCAGAAGGAGACCTTCATGGGCTTCCACTGCGGCAATACCAGCTCCAAGAAGCTGTCCTTCTGTGAGATGAAGTACCAGCTGATCATGGCCAGGGCGCTTCCTGAGGAAGTGACCCAGGGCACACTGGAGGGAGACATTACTCCCGGGGACATTACCTTCTACCGCCTCCAGAGCACGGCTGACAGCCAGCTGCGCGCATATATTGCACAGGGAGAGGTGCTGCCTGTTGCAACCCGTTCCTTTGGCGCCATTGGCATATTTGCCATCCCTGAGATGGGAAGGTTCTACCGTCACGTACTGATCGAGAAGAATTTCCCGCACCATGGCGCGGTTGCCTTTGGCCATTACGGAAAAGCCATCTACGAGATCTTCAAATACATTGGAGTGGATGTGGAGGAGATTGGGTTTAACCAACCCAAGGGAATGCTGTATAAGACAGAAAATCCATTTGCATAAAAACCAAGCGTTATACCGGTATGAATCCATGCAGCCGTAACCAAAGCCCAGGCCATCGCTTAAACGATGGCCTGAAGTTTTGGCTGCGGCTGTATCTGTGTCCTTTTCTTTTACAGGCCGCGGATCTGAAGCAAGGGTGCCCTTGTCAGGAGAAGGTGATTTGCGGCTTGTGCAAAAAAATGCTATCCCACTGCAAGATTATCCTGCTTTTGTTTTAAAGAATTGTTTTGTATAATAATGAAAGACAAGGAGAGGGGGGTTGTAGGTTACCAAGATATTTGACAAAACCGAGACAGAGGAGGAGTGAGTGGGATATGGCGGGAAGTGACGGTATATCAAGGGTTTCGGCGGTTTTTAGAGGAAAATCGCTATTGACAAATAAAATGAGAATAATATAGAAAAAGGACCTTTTCCAAGAAAATTGATGGAAAGGTCCTTTTGTTTGAGCCGTTAAAAATTAACGTTAATCAATGTTATAAAATTATGTGGAAAGTACGCAAAATCAATGATTGACGCGTTAATAATAATCTGAAAATACTTAAAAAAATGTAAGTTTTTGAAGATAGAGCAAGTCGCAAATTTGGATAATGCTAAAAAACGTGCGACTTGCCCATTTTAAAAGGGATTTAGCCATTTTGCTTTTATAATTGCAAGTCGCAAATTATGGTTTATTTATAGGCCAAAATATAATAAAAAAATTAAGCTATTTCGCTATTCCCTTCCATGTTGTTTTTTCCATGATTCGATGTTGATGATAACCCTTGGGAATGGGATTGCTCATAGATTTTATAGTTACAAAAATCCTTTAAAGAAGATTTATTTGCTGGATTTAATTTTCGATAATTTTCAACTAAGGATAGTTCATCAGGTGTTATTGGAAGTCCGTTTATTGTTGGTATAGGCGGTTCAGATATTAAAACATTATTTTGTTCAGAATTCCAATTTTCACCAGTAAGAATCCAGTCTATCGAACAATCTAAAACTCTTGATAGTTCTAGCAAAGCCTTGGATGAAGGAAGGTATTTAGCATTTTCGATGCCGCTTAAATTTCCTTTAGATATGTGGGTCATTTCGCATACTTGATTAAAACTTAATTTTAATTCAGCGCGTCTTTTTTGTATTCTTAAACCAATCATTTTGTCATTCTCCATAAAATATGCCTCCTAGTAACATATGCATAGTACAAAAAATAGAACCAAGGTACCAAAAACAGAACTTATCTATTGACAGGTTCTGATATCTGTACTATAATGCATATGGATGATTTATAAGCCAATACAAAAGTACCACATTTTGAAGATTACTTCAAGGAAAAGTACTTGAATCCATGGCATATCTACAATCAAGTCTGATTGAATAAGTAACATTCTTTGAAAGCCAGATTCCTGGCCTATGATTATAAAAGGAAAGAACCACCAGCCAAAGCTGATGGTTCCCTGTGCCAGATGTTAAATGGCACTGAAGTCGAATTATCAGGACGTAAAGAAACAAAATTATCATATCGGAGCAACCAAATCTGGTTGAATAATGTTCTTACGGATTCAGGTTCCTGAATTCACAGTTGACAAATTAAGTAAGATGTAACAGGAGGTGAATATGACAGTCCGTGAAATATTATCTATTTTATTATGGCCCATGGCTCTTTTCATTGTGGTCTGGATTGATTCCTGGTGGAGGGATTGGGGGGTATTTGGAAAGGGTAATACAATGCTTGAACGTATCTTTCTTGTATTATCAATTTTAGCCTATATACTGATTACTTACGTTGGGAGCTTTTGTGTCTGATTTTCCTGATATAAATTGCGAACGTGAGTTCCTAAATCAGGCTGATGCAATTTATGAGACAGCCAACTTGCTTGTTCTAGTAATGCAATGGTCAGGCAATCAAACACTTCATCGAGCCTTTCAGGAGTAAGTATGCCTATGGTTTTGGTGCTACTTACTCGATGTGTCAGAAAGATGTCCATCCATTCTAATGAGGAAGGGTTCATATACCGGATGTTATCGGTTAATAAGGAGGAAATCCTGTCTTGGTTGGAATGCACCATGTTTGCAAAACCAGTGTTCCAGATTTGCGTTTCGTATAGCAGAGCAATGAAGGGAAGATAGAGTGTTTCATAGGCTTCTCTGAAGGCATTCTGTTTCCCTTCTGCCATGGATTGGAGACGTCCGCAAAGATAGGAAAGAGCAATCGATACAATTGAAATGATAGAACTTACAATCATTGATACAGTCATTTACATAATCACCCCCTTTCCTGGCAATTGCCTATTCTGAATTATAACTGAATATACAGGAAAAGGAAACCGGATAGATGAAAATGATGCTTTAATGACAATGGTTAGAATCGTATGTAATGGGAGGTGATAATTCTCATGAAAAATGGCAAGAAGCCAACCTTAATCCAGAAAAAGGAGATGAAACTTCATGGACTGCAACCAGAGAACTGGCTGGTGGTAAAGGACACCAGAGAGTTTTTGGAAGTGGTAAGCAGAATGGAACTTAAGCGGATTGGAACAGACAGGAAACGGACCAGAAGATTATACAGGAGTGAGTAAGATGGCAGATGTAAAGACAAGGGAGCTTGGAAAGATTGTCAAGAAGCGTCTGATTGAATTGGAGATGACCCAGGTCCAGCTGGCAAATATATTGGGTACAAGCCCTCAAGAACTGTGCCGGATGCTGAAAGGAAAGAGACCTGGGTATAAGTATCGGAAGCAAATGCTGAAAATTCTCAAAATAAATGAGAATGATGTGGCATAGGGGGCTGGATATGGACTTGCATAAAAGAAGAACGCCCTACTTCTGGGGGAAGGTCGGGCGTTCCGATAAATACTCATCTGCATTGTACTATACCACCAGCCAAATTGCAACAGAAAGGGGGAAATCTGATGGAAGAAATTTATATATCCATGAAAGATGCATCTAAATTGGAAGAAGCAGTGTATAAAACATTCTTAAAACAGGTTTCTCAAAGAGTAAAAAAAGAGGGGTTGGTTATCAGAACAGAGAAATCTGAAAAGGGAGGCCAAGAGCGAAAATACATCAAACTTACTGACCTAAGCCCCAAAGCCCAGAAGGCCTACCGGGCCATGAAGAAGATAGATACAGAAGAAGGAAGTGATATCGTGATGGAGAACCTGCCCCCAGAGGAGCCCTGGTACCTGGATACCGATGTGAACTGGTACATAGAGAACCACAGCCAGGCATATTACAAGGCGGTGGAGCTGTCCCGGCTCCTGCAGGACATCATCAACTATTCGGATGCAGACAAGACGGAGTACATCATCCGTAAGGCGGCGGAGCTGGGAATGAGCCAAAGGACTTTGTACCGCCACATGGACAAATACCTGGAGGCGGCAGGGTGGGCCCTGAAGATGCTGCGGGAGACCGGGGCCAACTACGATTATTACAAGGTCCTGTGCTTGTGCCGGAAACCCAAGGATTCCAATACCTTCCCCACCTTTACGCCGGAAGTGAAGCAGAAGATACACAACATCTGGTTCGACAAGGACTTTGCCCGGAATGAAGGAAAGCGCCAGATGCTGTATGACAAGCTGCTGAAAATCGGTACGGCCAATGGCTGGCCCATCCCATCTTACCAGAGTGTATGCCGTTACATCTCCCACCTGATGGCAGACGGGCAGCTGGAAAGCGCCTATTTCCTTGCAGCCAAAGGTGACAGGGCGTGGAAGAACAAGCGGATGGTGAAGGCCCTGCGCGATACCCGGTCCCTCCAGGTCATGGAGGTCCTTCTGGGGGATGAACATACCTTTGACTGCTGGGTCTCCTATAAGCTGCCTAATGGGAAGGTGACGGCCATCAAGCCTAAGCTGGTGGCCTGGATTGACGCCAGGAGCCGCATGGTGCTGGGGGATATCATCTGCCGGGATGCCAATGCCCAGATACTGAAGCAATCCCTGATTAAGGTATTGTACGGAACCCCGGGAGGGATGCCGAAATACCTGAACATTGACAACGGAAAGGACTATACCTCCAGGGAGCTGACCGGCGTCAAACGCTATCCCACCCGGGAAGAAACAGAACGATATGCCGGATTTGAGGAGGTAAAAGCGGGATTCTATCACACCATTGGGATAGAGGACTTCCACCGGAGCCGTCCTTATGAGCCATGGAGTAAATCCGAAATAGAGCGTCTGTTTAAGACAGTATGCGATGGATTCTCTCGGTGGTTTAAGAGTTACACGGGTACACTGACAGGAAGCAGGACCAGTGCCAAGATTGACAAGGACATCAAGCGTATGCTTGAACAGGGGAAGCTGCTGACCATGGAGGAGTTTTATGAGAAGTGGAGCCACTACCTGCACAACGTGTATGCGGTAAAGGTCCACAGGGGCCTGAAAAACCAGGGAGAAACATACTGTACCCCGCAGGAACTGTTTGACAAAGGGGAACGGTATGAGAAGGCCCTGCCGCCAAAATCCTTTGCCCTGCTGCAGCTGATGAAGTCAGAACGGGCACGGGTATATAACGTGGGAATCCGGAAATTCGGCCAGGTCTATAACCATCCGGAGCTGATTTATTACATGGACAAGCCTGTGGACATCAAGTATGACCCGGAGGACGTGACCCGGCTGCTTGTGTTTGACGCCCAGGACGGCCATATGATTTGTGAGGCCGAGAGCCAGGAACTGTTAAAGATTGCCCACAAGGTCCCACAGGAGGCGCTGGAACGCCACATCCGGCTCCAGAAGCAGCAGATGAAGGATGTGCGTGAGAAGCTGAAGGAAATGAGATGCCCGCTGGATGAACGGATTGCCGGCGCGGCCCAAGCCAACACCATCGTGGGAAGCATGATGATAGAAGGGGCAGGGAACAGCCGGAAGGTCATCACGCTGCCGAAGGAGGAGAGCTACCGGGAACACAGGAAGGCGGCGCGGCAGTCGGAATATATCGCCAGACAGGGCCGCGAAGCGCTGGAGAAACTGCGTAACATGGGTTAAGTCCCAACACATAAACCAATCAAACGGAAAGGAAGGGTATCATAAATGAAAAGTCTGGCAGAACGTGTGTGCCTTAGATTAAGAATCATAAACATGAACAAGGCGGAGCTGGCCTGGCAGTTTGATAAGGAAGGGATGAAGTGCTCCCGCTCCATGCTGAGCCAGTACTTAAACGGGAAATATCCAAGCAGGCCAGTAAAGCTGGAGGAACGTCTGGAGAGGTGGCTGGAGGAGACAGAGGAACAGGAAGCAGCCTTCCGGCAGGAAAAACCGCAGGTGGCAGATAAGTATGCCAAGCAGATTGCCCGCCAGTTTGCCTCCCAGAAAGAACCGGAGGAAGCGGGAGAGCAAGAGCCGCTGCTGGAAGAGGAAGCGCCGCCCCGGATGGGAGGCAAGCCGGATGTGTTTGAATCCAATGATTACATCAACATAGTAGGCATCTGCAACCTGTGCCAGCAACAGCAGGGAAGCGCCATCGTGGTGGGGCGGTCCGGCTACGGTAAGACCTACAGCCTGAAGCAGTACGCCAGGCTGCCCCGTGTCATCTACATCGAGTGCAACGAGTCCATGAGCTGCCGGGACCTGGTAAGGCGGATAGAGAAGCAGCTGTGCCTGCCAAAGCGCTACGGTACGAATGACGAACGTCTGGAGGAAATCTGTGAGTTCTTCAACGTGAACCGGGGGTATCTGATGATAGTGGACGAGGCGGACAAGCTCATCAACAAGTACACCATCAAGAAGATTGAGCTGCTGCGCACCATCATGGATTCGGCCGCGGTAGGGATGGTACTGGCCGGGGAGCTGTCCCTGGAGGCCCACCTGGCTGCGTATGATGAACGGTTTGCCAACCGTATGGATTTTGCGTACCGGCTCCATGGCCTGGGAAAAACCGAGGTAGAGCGCTACCTGGAGGACTGGAGCGTGGAGGAGAGGGCCATGGAGGTGCTGACCAGCCGGGCCAGGAACAGCAAGAACGGCTGTTTCCGGCTGTTTGACCGGACCATGAACAACGTCATCCGTCTGATGCGGGAACGGGAACAGACGACCATCACGGAAACAATCATCAACGAGGCATCCGCCATGATGCTGCTGTAGGGAGGGAATGGACGATGAAACGTAAGATACTGACCATCACATACACATGCCCGGAGGACAAGGTGAACCTGGGGGAGGCGGACATCATGGGATATATCCTCCAGCAACTTGGGGAGCTGGGAGCCTATGATATCAACCTGAAGGCCAGTTCCGCGGAGGTGCGGGAACCGGCTGCGCCAAAGGTCAGGGAGACGGGACCCCAAATCCCTGTGTTCCTACAGGAACGCAGGAGCCGGCTCAGGAGGGAAGTGCCCTGCCTGCCAGGAGGAGGGGAAGCCTATGGGAACGGGATATAGGTATACCATCAAGACCCTGTGGGGGTTAGCCAAATCAAAGGAGCTGGGGCTGACCGAGGAGGAGCTGCACCTGCTGGTGGCCCGTGAGACCGGGAAGGACAGCATCCGTGAGCTGAACCGGTCGGAGCTGTCCCATGTCTGCCATATCCTGCAGAAACAGAAGGACGATATCAAACGGCAGGAAGGGAGGCTGCCGGAACGCAGGGGGAACCCGCAGACCGGACGGCAGCGCCGAAAGATAGGCCAGCTGAAGGAGAAGCTGGGCTGGGAGGAGCGGCAGGTCCGTGCCCTGTGCCACCGGATGTACCGGGTGGACGCAGTGGAATGGCTGACCTATTACCAGTGCCAGGGATTGATTGAGGCCATGAAGGCCATCCTGGAGCGGAAGCCGGAAAAGGAGGATGGCCGGGGATGAAGGATAAGGAAGGTAAGGGGACGTTTGGGTCTGCTATGGCGGGGTTCCTATGTGCGCAGTTGGAAGCCACGGCCATCTACCTGGGGCATCCAGCTACACAGCAACAAAAATCCGATTGGATGGAGCTGGAGGTGGAGGCCCTTCTCCGTGAAAGCCAGCTTGCCAGGGAGGCGGTCCAGCTGAAGCAGACCCTGGAGCTGGGGGAACATGTGCGCCGGGAAATAGAGAAGGAGCAGATGAAGAAGGATACGCCGGAAGGGATGCTGAGCTGATGGAAGGACTGATGCAGCTGTTTGACCGGAAATACCGGGAATACCAGGATTATCTGGATGAAAAGTCCTGGGCGGATGCGGCCCTTGCCCAGTCCTACCTCCTGGGGGTCCTGCATTGCATGTGGGCCTTATGGGACCGGAAGGCGGAGAATGCAAAGCAGTACCATGAGGAGATAGTGCGCCGGAGCCATAGGATAGAATAGTAAAGAGAGGAGAGTGGAGATGAAACGGACAATTAAGTTACACACAGGAGCGACCAAGGTCGTTGAGGATGCCACGCATAAGATAATGACAATCCAGGAATGGAGAGAGGAAGGAAAAAGACGTTTTGGTAAGGACTACATGGATTGGAAGTTTGAGTGCCCCATGTGCGGACATATTGCATCAATCAGGGATTTTAAAGAGGCCGGAGCCAAAGGACCAAACTGTGCCTGCCAGGAGTGCCTTGGAAGATATACGGGAAAGGGGGCCCCGAAGGCGGGAGATGCGTCTGGCTGCAACTGGGCGGCTTATGGACTCTTTGGTATCCCGGATGGGAAGGGGATTATTGTCCTGGATGAAGAAGGAATCGGAACGGAGTGTTTTGCGTTTGCAGGACAGGAGGTGTAGTCATGCCAGGGAAACATACGAAGCTCTTTAAACGCATATTCCATGGTGATTTCCGTCCGGCTGACGGAATGGACTATTCCCGCGCATATAAACGCTGGATGAAGGAGAACTATGAAGCCCACCAGAGATTCCGGAAAACATTAAAAAAAGGCCAGCTGGAGGCGTTTGACGAATTAGAGGAAATGGATATTGAGCTATCAGGAAGGGCCCAGGAAGAGAACTACATAGCCGGGATGAAGGCAGGCATCCAGCTCATGGTGGAAGCGCTCCGGTAGATGAGGCCTGGTTTTGAGGGGAAGGGGGGACCGGTATGGCAGGACGGGCAGCCTATTTCAGGCTGTATGACCATGGCAGGTACATGGGGGAGTATAGAAACTCTGAACTTATGGAACTGCTGGATATCCGTCATCATCAGCTGATTGCCTATTATAGTGATACCGGCAGGGAGTATAAGGCTCGTTACCTGATTGAACGGATAGAGGAACCCATGCGTGGAAGTTGGGCAGCGGAGTGGGACCATGCCAGACTGAAGGTCCTGTGGGATGGTACCAGGCTGAAGGTCCTGAGGCCGGTACGGAAGAGGAAAGGCCAGGAGCCGGGGTGGTTATGGAGGTGAAATCATGGCAATGTTTGAGTATACGACTAAGGTCGAGATTCTGAAGGCGCTAATTGAAATCCTGAAGGAGTTAAAAGCCATTAGAAAGGCTATGGAGACTAAGAAAAATTAGCATTTAGGAGGTGAAAAAATGGATAGAAGAGACGCCGAGAAGGTAATACAAAATTTGCGAACAAAGCCATTCATATGTTCTGATAATTGTTTGTTACTTGATAATGGTTATGCGATTTTGCGAAAGGAATACTTCCAGGAATTAAAAATGAGCAGAGAATTGATATCCATAGATTCACACATTACATCGGTAAACTGACATATAGTTTAGAGAAAGGAAGGAAAAACAGATGGGAACGCTACTGGATGCAATCTCAAAAGAGGACCGGGTGGAGGTCACCTTTTCCGATTTCTACCGGCTCATACGGGAAAGCACATCCGCGGAACTGATGAAAAATGCCGTGGACTGCAACGTGCCGCACCGCTACATAAGGGAGATGGTAACGGGAGTGCCGGAGGAGACCGGCATGGAACCGGATGGTGAAGGGGGGAAGGAACATGTGGATACTGACACAGAATAAGGAGCGGCTGCTGACCACGGAATCCATGGATGAGATACGCATTGCAGCCCCGGATACCGGCCGGCCGGATTACGTGCTCCTGCTTAACCGGAAGACGGACCGGAAGGAGCTTGCGTTAGGGTTTTACCGCCGGAAGGAGCGGGCAAAGGAGGTGCTCCAGGCCATCCTGAAGGAACAGTCAAATTACATCTCCTGCACGGGAGGGACGGACCTGGTTACCGGACGTCATCAGCCGGCCTTTGTGGCCATCCCACCCAAGACCTATGTCATGCCGAAGGATGAATAAGGAGGGACGAAGGGATGGAGACAGGAAAGGAAACATCCATGTATACCGTGAGCAACCACGCAAAGGAACGTTATGCCGAGCGGTGCAAGGACCGGGACAGCCGGCTGGAGATAACCGCCTATGTGGCAGAGCACAGCCAACGGATAGAGGAAGAAATCAACCGGATGCTGCGTTACGGGAAACGGGTCTATACGGGCCGGACGGAGGGCGGGAAGGACCGGGTACCCAAGGAGGTATATGTGAACGGCCTGTGGATACTGCTGGCCAATGCCGAGAACCACAACGTCATCACCCTGTACCGGGTGGACCTTGGCTGCGGGCCGGACCTGGACAAGCTGTATGTGGAACGGATGGTCCAGCGCCTGGAGGAAGCCCAGGGACGCCTGGAGGAGACAAGGCGTAAAACGGAGGAGCAGAACCGTGCCTACCAGGCCATCCTGCAGGAGGGGGAAGGACAGATACAGGAATACCAGGAGCGCATCCGTCTGCTGAAGGAGATGTGCGAAGGGTACCAGGCAGTCATGCGCAGCAGCCGGGCCGGCTTGGCCCGGGCCGCGGACGATGTGGAGGCCATCGTCAACACGCTGATAGGAAAAAAGAAGTTTTAAGGGAGGGCCTATGGAACCAACACAAGCCCGGATAGAGCTGGTCCGGGAGGACGGGACCATCCGGATGGGCGGGACGGACGTGAGCATGGAGGACATGGCCCGGATGCTGGGGGTGTTCGCCGCCATCGTGGCAGCGGAGGCAGTAAAACGCGGAATGGGCGTGGAGGAAGTCAAGGACGCCATGCTGGACATCTTCCTGGCGGCCACGGCCCGCCTGGATGAGGAGCATGCCCAGGACATCCGGGAGGGACATACCTGGGATATGGGATAAGAAGGAGGAAGCAATGGAATACAAGCGCATTACAAGCAAGGGCGGGGTCAATATCCCCGTGAAACTCAGGCGGTCCATGGGGATGGAACCCAGGGACGCCATTGAGCTGGAGGTCAATGACAGGAACGAGCTGGTCATACGGGCCTACCAGGCCCGCTGCATCTACTGCGGCAGCGGGGAAATCCATCTTAAGAAAAATGGCAAAGGGGTCTGCCGTGCCTGCGCAGACCAGCTGGTGGATGAATACGTGAAGCAGAAACGGAAGGAGCTTGCATGATGGATTTGGGACTGGTAAATGATAAGGAGCTGGTGGACCTGGCCGTGGCGGCCATGAAGGTGGCCGAGGATGCCAAGTCCGCCCTGGAGAAATACAAGGCGGAAATCCAGAACCGGGGACTGTCGGTCTTAAAGGACCGGAATAACCAGTACTGCCGCATGTACGGGACGGACGGCAGCTATGTGGCCGTGTCGGAGCCGAAGGAGATAGACATCCTCAACATGCCCCGGTTAAAACAGGCCATCGGTGAGGATGTGTGCACAGGGCTGGTGACGGAGACCACGAAGACCTCCTATACCCTGGACAGGAAGCTGCAGAAGGCCCTGAAGGCCATTGCCGCCAACGATTATACCTTTGAGTACACATTAGAGGATTACCTGAAGGAGATGAGCGTACCGGTGAGCGAGGGCCAGAGGGAGGTGCTGGCCCGGAGGCTGAAGGGGGACTACAAGGAGGATAAGAAGACACTGCTGTCCGTCCTGGGGTATCTGGGCAAGGGGACCACGGAGGAGGCCGCGGAGGCCGCCGCCCCCAACCTGGACATGGACCTGTACTACATATCAAAGATTAAAAACGCAGAACTGATACAGGCCATCCTGCCGGATGAGGGGATTGACTGGAGCATGGATGAAATCAAGCGGTCCCTGATTGTGACATCCAAGCTGAAGCTGGAAATTGCCTATGAAAGGGAGGACAAGTGATGAAAGCAGACGAAAAGAGACAGGCCGTGGCCAGGAAGTATGACGAGCTCATCGGAAGGAACCACTACAGCCAGCCGCTGCGGGACTACTGCTACCGGAAACACAGTGATGGGAACTATTACAGCGACTGCTCCAGCTCCATCTGTTATGCATACAAGGAAGCCGGATATGGTTTCGGCATCCTGAACACAGCCGGCATCTACCAGTCCGCGCGGCTGGTGACGGTGGACGTCCCCATCCGGGACGGCCAGGTGCGGGACATCGGCCTGCTGCGGGTAGGTGACATGCTGGAGTTTGCCGGGACGGACGAGAGCCGGCCGCAGACCATCGGCCATGTGGAGATGGTGCATACGCTGGACGGGGAGGATACCATCATCTGCGGGCACGGAAGCGGCCGCCCATCCTATAAGAACATGGTATCCTACTGTACCCAGCGCCAGAACACGAAGACATACACCAAACGCGGGAACAAGGGACTGGTGTGCGTCCGGCGCTATCTGCTGGATGACGTGGTCCCGGAGGAGCCGGCCAGGAAATCCGGCTGGCAGGAAGAGGACGGCGTCTGGCGGTTTTACCTGGGGGATACAGGCCAATGTGTCCGTAACGCCTGGTACCTGGACGTGGATGGCCGCTGGTACTGGTTTGACGGGGCCGGCCGCATGGTCAGGGACACCTGGTACCAGTACCAGGGGGACTGGTACTATCTGGGAAGTGATGGTGCCATGGTAAAGGGACAGCAGACCATAGATGGGAAATGGTACCTGATGGACGGAGCCGGCGGCATGGTCACGGAGCCGGTCATACTGACCCCGGATGCGGACGGCGCACTTAAGTGGGAAGGCCTGGCGGAATAAGAGGAGGGGATACGGATGCGCAGGGAGCTGATGGAGGAGCTGGAAGCGGATACCACCCTGGAGGATATCGCGGAGCCGTACCGCCTGGTGGTGGAAATGATAGGTTTAAAGAACGTGCTGAAGCTGTCCCGGTATTTCATGGGGGACAAGATATACCTGCCCAAGGCGGAGCGCATCCTGGCCCCGGCGCGGAACCGCCGGATACGGCGGGAATACAATGGCCGGAACGCCAAGGAACTGGCCAAGGAGTACGACCTGACCACCAACCAGATATTACAGATTGTACGGGACCTGGACCCGGCACAAATCAGCCTGTTTGAGTTCCTGGACGGGGAATCCGGAGAGGCCGGAAAAAGATGAGTTGTCCAAAATGCTTGGGCTAACAATATGTTTCCAGATGGATTATCCTATGGACATGACGAAAGTCATGTCCTGTTTTTTTGTCCCAGGACAGACAGAACGAGCGAGGAGGAATGGGAAATGGAGAACGTATTACAGACCTTGGCGGGGCAGTATACCCAGCAGCTGGCCCTCATGATGGCAGCCATTGCGGTGGCGGCCTTCACGGTCAGCGTCATCACGGAGGTAACCAAGGAAATCGGCTTTTTGGGGAGGATACCCACGGCCGTGCAGGTGATTGTGCTGTCGGTCATCCTGTGCCAGCTGGTTTACTGGTGGTATGTGACCGGCACGGAGGCCGCGGCCGCCTGGTGGGGACCGGTCCTGGCCCTGGTAGTGGCCTTTTATGTGGCCTTCCTGGCCATGTACGGCTGGGAGAAGCTGGCACAGCTGTGGGCAAGATACAGACATCCGGGAGGAAGCGCATGAACGATGCAGTCACAATCGGCATGGCAGCCACTGCGGTGGGGACGGTCCTCTGGTTCCTGGTAAAGATGATGATTGATGACTTCAAGCGGTCCGTAAGCGGTGTCGGGAGCAAGCTGGACAGCACCATTGCCAGGTTTGACGAGCGGGTCACCAAGCTGGAGGACAAGCAGGAGGCGGACATCAAGGCGGTACAGAAGGAGCTGAGCTCCATCAAGGGGGATTTTGCCACGACCTTCGTGCTGCGGGAGGATTTCTTCCGGAGCATGAACGGGGTGGAGGACAAGATGCGGTCCATGGACAGCAAGCTGGACCGGTTACTGGTAAGACAGGGAGGCAAAACGGATGGATGATAGGGAGCTGGCTGAAATCCAGCACAACAAGGCAGTCAGGGGCTATATCATACGGTCCCTGGTAAAGGGATATAACAACACGGCGCTGACCAGGCAGCTGTCCAACTCCATGATAGCGGCGGGATTAATCGTATCCCCGGACATCACCAAATACCTGGACTACCTGAAGGACGCCGGATACATTGAGTTTACGAACCTGAAGGTGACCGCCTACAACGCATACGCCAAGGACGCCGTGATACGGCTGACCAAGGCCGGTGTGGACCTGGCGGAGGGCACCATAGAGGACGCGGGAGTGGATGTCTGATGGGAAGGACGAGGAAGAAGAACCGCATATCCTCCAAGATTGACGAACTGCCGTCTGAAATCAAAGGACAGGTAGACGTGATGCTTTCCGATACATCCAACAGCTACCAGGACGTCAGCGGCTGGCTGAAGGAAAAGGGCTATGAAATCAGCAAAAGCAGCGTGGGGCGGTATGCGGTCCGGAGTAACACGGCCGCCCAGCGCTTACTGGAGGCCCAGTCCCGGACCGAGGCCCTGGTAAATGTGGTCCGAAAGAACCCGGATGCGGATTATACCGAGGCGGGCCTGATGCTGATGATGGATGGTCTGATTAACCGCCTGGCAACAGCGGAGGATGAGTTTGACTACCTGCCATTAGACAAGGTGGGACGGCTGATTGCATCCCTGAGCCGGACCAAGGTCTATAAGGATAAGGTCCGCCAGGACATGAAGGATAAGGCGGACCTGGCCTTTAAGGAAATGGAGGAGGAAATCATGAAGACCATCAAGTCAGACCCGGAGCTGAAGGTAAGACTGAAGGAAATCCTGACCCGTGCAAAGGAGCTGATGCTGCATGATTGATATCAACGAATACCTGGAGCGCCTGGACGAAGAGGAAGGCCGGGAGGAACAGGAACGGGAAGCCTATCAGCGGGAGCTGTTTGAGGCCTATGTCCTGCGCCGGACGGACCATGAGCCAGAGCGCCGGGAACTGATGCGGTTGTACCAGGACGGGCATCCCCTGACGGGTCCGAGAGGGCTCAGAAAGCGCCTGGCGGCCATCGACCTGGGATATTTTGGGCGGGCCTATTTAAAACACTACTTTGTCCGCAAATCCCCAGCCTTCCATGAAGAACTGGACACGGTCTGGACCAAGGGTGTGCTGAAGGGGCGCAATCCATACCAGGAAGCAGCCGTCATCTCGCGGCTGGACGGGAGCCGGAACGTGGTGGCAGCGCCGAGAGGCCATGCAAAGTCCACCAACTTTACATTTAAGGATTCCCTGCACGCGGCTTTGTACCGGTACAAGCATTACATCATCATCCTGTCCGATTCGTCCGACCAGGCCGAAGGGTTCTTAACGGACATCAAGACAGAGCTGGAGGAAAACCGGGACATCCAGGAGGACTTCGGCCGGCAGCAGGGAAAGGTGTGGAAGGGGAATGTCATCCTGACGGTCCAGGACATCAAGATTGAGGCCATCGGCTCCGGAAAGAAGATACGAGGCCGCCGGCACCGGGCCTGGAGGCCGGACCTGATTGTCCTGGACGATGTGGAGAATGACGAGAACGTCAACACGGCGGAGCAGCGCCGGAAGCTGGAATCCTGGTTTAAGAAGGCGGTATCCAAAGCAGGGGATACCTATACGGATATCATGTACATCGGTACGGTGCTCCATTACGATTCCCTGCTCAGCGGGGTACTGAAGAATCCGGAGTATGATTCCCGGACCTATCAGGCCGTGCTGTCCTTTGCAAAGCGGGAGGACCTGTGGGAGCGCTGGATAGAGATTTATACCAACCTGTTTGACGATAAGCACAAGGAACACGCCCGGGAATTTTACGAGGCAAACGAGGCGGAAATGCTGATAGGAACCCAGGTCCTGTGGCCGGAGAAGATGGATTATTACAAACTGATGGTCATCCGCATTTCAGACGGAGAGGCGGCCTTTAACAGCGAATTGCAGAACAATCCCATCGACCCGGATAATGCGGCCTTCAACCCGGAGTGGTTTGATTACTACGAGGAGGAGCTGGTGGACTTTACGGACAGCCGATACCTCTTTGTCGGGTCCAATGACCCGTCCCTGGGGAAGAACAAAAAGGCGGACACGTCCTCCATCATCAACCTGGCCCTGGACCAGTACACCGGATACATGTATGTGGAGGCGGCCAGCGTGGAACGCAGGAAGCCGGATGTCATCATCCAGGACGTGTTTGAGATGTCACGGCGCCTGAAGCGCGATTACCATAAGGGGTTCTTCCGGTTCGGGGTGGAGACGGTGCAGTTCCAGTACTTCTTCAAGGAAGTCATGGCGCAGCTGTCGGCAGAACTGGGGGAGTACATCCCCATCGAGGAAATCCAGTCCACTGCCAACAAGATGCTGCGCATCCAGTCCCTGCAGCCCTACATTAAAAACGGGTATATCAAGTTTAACCGGAAGCATAAGACGCTGCTTAAGCAGCTGGAGGAGTTCCCGATGGGCAGGAATGATGATGCCCCGGACGGCCTTCAGATGGCCGTGGCCCTGGCGGTGGCGGTGAAGTCCATGGCGAAGAAGACAGACTATAAGTCCGTGTTAAGGCGGGCCATGCGGTTTGGGGAGGGGGCATACTGATGGCAAAGAAGAATAAGAAGGGATTACCACCGGAAATGGCAAAAGGCGGGGGGCCCATCATGGCAGCGGTTGCCATCCGGGATGTGAACGATAAATTCAGCAGCTACCCGTCTGACGGCCTGACACCGGTAAAGCTGGCCCGGATATTCAAGGAGGCGGACGCCGGGGACCCCTTCCGGCAGATGGAGCTGTTCGAGGAGATGGAAAGCAAGGACACCCATCTGTTCTCCCAGCTGCAGACCCGCAAGCTTGCGGTGACGGGCCTGGACTGGGAGGTGCAGCCCTTTTCGCAGGACGGAACAGACCAGGAGATAGCGGCTTTCGTGGAGGAACAGCTGAAGGAGCTGGACGGGTTCAGCGACAACCTCATGGACATCCTGGATGCCATCGGAAAGGGCATCAGTTTCCAGGAAATCGAGTGGGAATACCGGGACGGCCATGTGGTGGTGGGGAACATTGAGTACGTCCACCAGAAAAAGTTTTATTATGATACCCTGACCGATGCGCTCATGCTCCGGACGGAGGCGTTCCCGGGAGGGATACCCCTTCCGGAAAACAAGTTCATCGTCCACCGTTACAAGGCGCGTTCGGGCCACCCTTCCCGGTATGGCGTGCTGCGGGTGGTGGCCTGGATGTACCTGTTTAAAAACTATGACCTGAAGGACTGGGTCAGTTTCTGCGAGGTCTACGGGATGCCCCTGCGGCTGGGGACCTATGACGCAACGGCCAGTGAAAAGGATAAGGCAGCCCTGATGGATGCCATCGTAAGGATGGGGACGGATGCCGCGGGTATCGTGCCGTCCGGGACTGACATCAAGTTTATTGAATCCAACAAGCAGTCCAGCGTGGATATCTATGAAAGGCTGGCCCGGTTCTGTGATGAACAGATGAGCAAGGCCATCGTGGGGCAGACCCTGACATCGGATTCCGGCGGTTCCTACGCCCAGTCCAAGACCCATAACGATGTGAGGAAGGACCTGACGGAGGCGGACTGCAAGGCGGTGATGGAGACGGTGCGCCGGGACCTCATCCGGCCGCTGGTGGAGTTCAACTTCGGCGTCCGGGCCCATGTACCGTACTTCGTCCTGAACGCCACCGATACGGATGACCTGAAGGAAACCGCGGAAATCGTGAACACCCTGGCGGCCACCGGTCTGGAAATCCCTAAGAGCTGGCTGTACAAGAAGTTCAATATCCCGGCCCCGGAAAAGGGGGAGGAAACCATTTGGAAGGCCCCGGCAGCTCCCGGGATGCAGGGGATGGGGCAGCCTGGCACCGGCATGTTCCAGGGCCTCAGACTGAAGGCCGATGGAAAGGAAGCAGACGGCCAGCGGGTGCTGGACCGCCTGGAGGAGGCGGCCGTGAAGCAGTCCAGTGCCTTTTTCCGGCAGATGATGTCACCGGTCCTGGAGCTAGTGGAGCACTGCGACAGCCTGGAAGGCCTGCAGGAGCAGCTGAAGGACGAGGAGGCCCTGCGGCAGTTATACAATGCCATGAAGGTGAAGGATTTTGACCAGCTGGTGGAGCAGGTCATGTATGTATCAAACATGTTGGGGCGGATGCAGGATGGATGAGCAGATATTAAAGGAACTGAAGGAAGGGACGGAGCCGGAGGTGTTCGGTGAAGCCTTAGCGTTCCTGGAACAGAAGGGGGTCATCCGGTATGAGGACTTCAGGAAACTGAAGGAATGGTACCGCCCCCTGGCATTTTCGGTTGCCGGTTATACGGAGCTTGAGGTCCTGAACCAGTTCCTGGAGGAACTGAAAAGGGCCATAGAGGAAGGGACCACGAAGGCACGATTCCAGGAAAACATGGACCGTTTCCTGGAGGAGAGGGGCTATGACGGCCTGACGCCTTATCATGCGGACCGTATCTTCCGTCAGAACATGCTTACAGCCTACAGCGTAGGCCATTACCAGCAGATGACGGACCCGGATGTGATGGGACGGCGGAGGTACTGGCAGTACCAGACGGCCGGGGACAGGCATGTGAGGGAAAGCCACGCGGCCATGGACGGACGGGTATTCCCAGCGGATTCCCCGGTGTGGGATATCTGGTATCCGCCCAACGGATTCGGCTGCCGGTGTATGGTTGTCTCCAGGACGGAGGAGCAGGTAAGGCGTATGGGGCTTACCGTGGAGCAGGCCCTGCCGGATACGTCCAATATGGCCACAGGAGAGACGGAGGCGCTGCTGCCGGACCCGAAGTTCCGGACGAACCCGGCGAAGGCGGAGTGGAAGCCGGACCTGGCTGCGTTCCCACCGGTCTTAAGGAAGCTGTACCAGGAACAGCAGAAGGCGCGTAAGGCCAATCCGGACCGTCCGGCGGGGAATTCCAGCCCCGGATAAATTTAACGCGTCAAAACGCGTCAATGGCGCGTTAAAACGCAAAACAGAAAGGCGCATGGGATGAAGAAGACGGAATTAACGGTCCGGCCCCTGTCGGGAATCGACCTGAGCGGGGTGCCGGAGGTCATCCGGGTGCTGCCCAAAGGGCATGTGAGCAGCACAAAGGGAGACTTTGAGGTGGATGACCGGGATATTGCCGGAATCATCCGGCAGTTCAAGGCACGCCGGCTGGACCTGGTGATTGATTATGAGCACCAGACCCTGAGTGACGTGCAGGCCCCGGCGGCCGGCTGGATAAAGGACCTGTATCCGGGTGAGGATGCCCTGATGGCCCGGGTGGAGTGGACCCAAAAGGGGCGGGAGTATATCGCCAACAAGGAATACCGCTACCTGTCCCCGGTGGTACTGGTTAAAAAGGCAGACCAGCACGCGGCGGTGTTCCACAGCGCGGCGCTGACCAATACCCCGGCCATCACCGGTATGTTTGCAATCATAAATTCCGATGCATTGAGCATTGAGGAAGAGGAGGAACCAAGAATGGAATTAAGTGCACTGATTGAACTTCTGGGGCTGGAGGAAGGGACGGCAGAAGAGGACGTCCTGAAGCGGATTAAGGAGCTTACACAGCAGGCAGCGGAGGAAGGACAGGGGGGCCAGGAAGGAAAGGAGGGCCCGGCAAAGGAAGGGACACAGCTGGTAGCCAACAAGACCGTGCTGGACCTGTTAGGCCTTCCGGAAGATGCAAGGACAGAGGATGTGACGGCAAGAATCATGGCATTCAAGGCCGGTGACTCTGCCCTGCAGCGGCGGGTGGCGGAGCTTGAAAAGCAGGCGGCCAGCCAGAAAGCGGAGGAACTGGTGGGCCTGGCCATGAAGGATGGGAAGCTGTCCCCGGCCCAGAAGGAATGGGCGGTCGCGTACGCCCTGTCCGACCCCAAGGGCTTTGCCAAATTTGTGGAGAAGGCCCCGGTGGTGGTCCCCATGGGAAAGACCGCCTTTGCGGCGGATGAACGGAAACAGGACGGGGTTGACTGGAGGATTTTAAAGAACCAGGGCGTGACCGAGGAGGATTTAAAGAAGTATGGAGGTATGGAAGATGATACGGACGGGGAATGAGAAGTTAGACCCTAATACGCTGGTGCTGCCGGTGGCAGCCGGCGCGGCCATCACGGAGGCCACCATGGTGGCCCTTGGGACGGACGGATATGCGGTGCCGGCCTCGAAGGCGGCCAACCTCACGGTGGCCGGGGTGGCCCTGGAGCCGGCGGATAACCGGAACGGGGAGGCCGGGGACATCCGGGTGAAGGTGCGCCGCGGGGCATTCGTGATGGAGAATTCCGCTACCCCGGGGAGCCAGGCAAAGGCAACGGATATCTTAAGGACCTGCTATCTGGAGGATGCGGTCACCATCAGCATGGCCTCCACGGGAAGCAGCCCGGCCGGAACGGTGCTGGCGGTAGAAGCGGACGGGGTGACGGTGTGGTTCAACCAGCCGGCCATGCCGGCCGCGGAGTAAGCAAGCATAAGAATGAGGAGGAAACAGCCATGATTATTAACCAGGCGAACATCCGGAGCATGTCCATCGGATACAGCGTGATTTTCAACAAGGCCCTGGCGGAAACGCCAACGACCTACCAGCAGATAGCAACCACAGTACCCAGCACCACCCGGGACCAGTCCTATAACTGGCTGGGGCAGATGCCGCAGATGCGGGAATGGATTGGGGACCGTGAAATCCAGAACCTGAGTGCCTATGATTATGTCATCAAGAACAAGAAGTTTGAGATGACCATTGCGGTCCCGCGGGATGACATTGAGGATGATACCTACGGCGTATACAACCCGATGTTCCAGAACCTTGGCGAGTGTGCAGCACGTCATCCCAATGAACAGTGCTACGGTGCACTCATGGCCGGGTTTAAAAACGCGTGTTATGACGGTAAGCCCTTTTTCAGTGCGGACCACCCGGTAGAAAAGAAAAAGGTATCCAACCTGGGCACCAGGAAGTTATCCATGGAGGCCTACAAGGCGGGACGTACCGCCATCATGAGCCTGGTGGGGGACAAGGGCAAGAGCCTGGGCCTGGTGCCGGACCTGTTAGTGGTATCCCCGGCCAATGAGGAGATGGGACGGCAGATACTGGAGGCGGAGTTCATAAACGGCAGCTCCAACGTGTACAAGGGGACAGCAAAACTCCTGGTGGAACCGGAACTGGCGGCCCAGGAGGACGCATGGTATCTCCTGTGTACCAGGAGGTCCCTGAAACCCATCATCTACCAGGAACGCAAGAAGATAAAGCTGGTCAGCAAGACGGCGGATAATGATGACAATGTATTCATGCGGGACGAATTCCTGTACGGCGCGGACGGCCGCAATAACGTAGGCTACGGTTTCTGGCAGATGGCTTATGGCAGCACCGGGGAATCAAGCTAAGGGAAGGGAACAGACATGGCATATTGTGAGGCAGGGGACGTCATGGACATGCTGAAGGAGGATGCCATGAACCCTATTATCGGCGACCGGTACATTGAGGACCCCCAAAAACGCCGGGAGATGCTGGAGCCCCTGGCCCGTGAGGCCATCGGGGATGCGGACGCGGAGATAGACGGGTACTTAATGAAGCGGTACCCGGTCCCCATGTCCCCCGTGCCGGCGGTCATCCGGAAGTACTCAAAGGACATCGCGGTCTATAACCTGATTTCACGGGCGGGAATCGATGAAGGGGAACGGGAGAACAACTACCTGACGCGGTATAAGAACGCCATCGCGTTCTTAACAAAGGTGGCAAAAGGTGAGACCGACATCGTGAAGGAAGGCACGGACCCGTCAAAAGCAGCGGCGGAGGGATTCCGGATATCATCCAGCCCAAGGCTGTTTTCCAGGGCAACCATGAGGGGGCTTTAAGATGCGGATGACCACAACCCTGTCCGGGGATTTCCCGGAGCTCCAGAAAAAGCTGGCGGGCCTGTCGGGCATAAACCGGTCCGCACTGATGAAGGACGTGGCGGAGGGGCTGCGGTCCACCACCATGGACCGGTTCCGGAGCAGGAAAAGCCCGGAGGGGAAGCCCTGGCCTGTCTCCCTGCGGGAACAGGAGGGACAGGGCATCACGCTGACCCAGACCACCCGCCTGAAGCAGTCCATCCGGGCCATCGCGGATTCCACCGGAGCGGCGGTGGGGACCAATACCATTTACGCGGCCACGCACCAGTACGGGGATGAGAGGACCATCCGGGCCAAGAAGGCAAAGTACCTGAGGTTCCGGTACAAGGGTGTGTGGGTCACGGCAAAGAGGGTGACCATCCATATCCCTGCAAGGCCATTTTTAGGGATTTCAGATGAGGACCTGCAGGAAATCCGAAGCGAAGTGGAATACGCAGTCAGGAGGGCCTGATGAGACGGGAAAAGGAATACCTGAAGGAATGCCTTGAAAAGGCAGGAATCAAAAATGAAGTGATTACCACCTGGAAACGGCTGCAGCTGAAGACGGACAGCCATGTGGGAGCGGTGCTGCGGGAAGGCCAGACCATCACGCGAGACGGCTCAAAACGCAAATATGAAGACCAAGACGGGGTTCGGTGCGTGCGGACCAAGGTCTATGCCGTGGACACCCACTTCAAGGTGGTCATCGGGGAATATTCGGAGGAGGCCTGTGAGGCCATCTTCCTGGCGTTCTTAGAAGCGCTGGGACAAGGAATCCGTCTGGATGGAAACTATGTGGACATTGAACTGGGAGAGGTGGAGTGGGTCGATAAGGAGGACAGCATCCTGAAGGCCAACATCGCATGCCAGATACCGGTCACCTTCCACGGGGGCATTTACCGGGATGACAAAAAGAAAGCGGCATCGGTCGGAGGAATCCGGCCGGCCTGAGAAAGGGAAAGGAAAAAGGCAATGGCAAAGGAAGAAAAGGGGACGGGCGCGGAGACCGCAGCAGAACCGGCTGTGCCTGTCCATGAGACCATAGAACACTGGTACAACGTGCACGGCACGGGTCCGGCCGTCTACGCCGGCACCCTGTGCCTGAAGGGCTGGAGGCCCGGGAAACAGGTGACGGAGCAGGAATACCTGGAAGCCGTCACTGCATTTAAGGAGGGACCCATGGCCGGAACGGGAGGAACAAGATGAGCTTGAGGGACGTGACATTTGTTGTGGAGGACGGGAGCCTGGGCAATTCCGGAAGCACCGGGACCGGGGTCCACGTAAAGATTGGTGCTTCCCCGGTGGAGACAACGGTCCCCATCCTGATTACAGGGAGCATGAAACCGGAGCAGATGAAGGAAAAGCTGGGGCTCAGCCCCCTGGCGGACGCCTGCATTGACAGCGTTGAGAACGGGGCATCCCGGATTTACTGCGTGCCGGTCCGTCCGGAGACCGCAGGTACCAACGGGGAGGTTGCCCACAGCGGGACGGGGGGAGGGACCGTAAGCGTAAGCGGGACACCGAACAACGCATATGATATCATCCTGAAGATAACGGAGGACGGACCGCCCAATACGGCAGCCTTCTGCTGCTCCGTCAATGGCGGATACAGCTACGAAGCGGAGGAGACCATCCCGCTCAGCGGGAAGAAGGAGCTTGCCGGTACCGGAATCACCCTTACATTTGCGGAAGAATTCAAGGCAGGGGATACCTACCGGTTTTCAACCACGGCCCCGGCCGTGAGCAACAGCGCGGTCCTAAAGGCGGTGGAAAGCCTGTATAACAGTGACCTGGACTTTGAGTTCATCCATGTGGCCGGGACATCCGCGAAAGCACTCTGGGCCTCCCTGGCTGCCAGTGCGGAACTGTTCCTGTCCCTGTACAGACGCCCTGTGTTCTTCCTGTGTGAGGCACGTAATAAAGGGGCGGAGGAAAGCCTGGATGAATATACCGCCGCGCTGAAGGCGGAGGCCAAGGGGATAGACAGCTATTACGTCCAGGTGTGCAGCGCCTGGTCCCAGTACACACGCTGGGACGGCCGGGAGCAGTGCATCAACAACGCCGGGATTGTGGCGGGGCTGTACGGGATAGCCGGCGTGGCCCAGTCCATAGGCCGCGTGGATACCTTTTCCATCTCGGAGGCCAAGATGACCCGGCTCATGCCGGAGGGCATTGAGGACCATATCAGCGAGCTGGATGACGCCGGCTACCTGACCTGGCGTAAGTACTACGGCATTGACGGATGCTATGTAAACAACGCGCGTGTGCTGTGCCGCGAGGGCAGCGATTACCGGTATGCGGAGCATGTGCGCGTACTGAACAAGATGATACGGGAAATCTACAAGCGGGCTGTCAACATGGTGCAGATGGATATCAGCGCCTCCGATGACATGGAGACGGATATCAACAACATCCTGGAGACCCTGAACATCCCCCTGGAAGACATGGCGGAGGCCGGGGAACTGTCAAGCGGTTCCGTGTCCATTGAGGACCTGGAGCATGTGAACATCCTGCAGGATGAGCGCCTGGACCTGGTGATATCCTTTGTGCCGAGGGGGTATGTCCGGGAATTCCGGTTCAGCCTGGCCATGGAGAACCCATACAGGAATTAGGAGGGACTGGGAAATGGTTAACGGAAAGGTATACAGCTGGGAGGACATCACCATCAATGTCCCGGGGCTGGAGGAAATCGCCATCACGGAGATATCCTATGACTTTGAGCAGGAAGCGGAGCTCATTTACCGCAGGGGAGGCGCACCATGCGGCTATGGGACCGGAAACAAGAAGAATACGGTGAAGGTGGTCATGGGGCGTGAGGATTACAACGTGCTGTTAGCCTGGTGCAAACGGAAGGGAAAGACCCTGTCCCGCCTGCTGCTTGACAAGATAACCGTATCCTATGCCAATGAGGACCAGGATACGGTGACGGATGTCTTAAACAAGGTCATCCTTAACAAGCACAGCTTTTCCACAAAGCAGGGGGATAAGGAGAACACGGTATCCCTGGACGGTTTTGCCTGCCGTGGCGGGAAGTTAAACGGCGTGAATTTCTAATTATAAGAAAGAGGAGAAAGAAATGGAAGCAAAGGAACTGAGAGAGCAGCTAAAGGGGACGGATGAGAAGTATTACGAGGTGACCGTCACCCTCCAGGTGGATGACGAGACGGAGGAGGACAAGACCTATTTCTTCCGTAAACCCAAAACCCCATCCTACGACCGGTACTTAAAGACGGTCCAGACCTCAAACAGCAAGGCCCTGACGGCATTCTGCCTGGATAACATCCATCCGGACCAGCGGGAGACGCTGGAGGCGGACTTTAAGGAGTACCCGGCCATGGCATTGTCGGTTGGGGAGAAGCTGCTGGCCATGCTTGGCCTGTCAAAGGCGACCGCAGTAAAAAAGTTATAGAGGATGCGCAGGGGGAACTGGAGGCGGACTTCGTGGGGACCAGCCGGCTGCTCATCCATATGTACCTGCCTTCCGGCATGATACCGGGAGAACTGGACGGGATGGACGCGGATGACTTCATCCGTCTGGCGGGCCTGGCCAGGTGCGCACGCCGCTGGCGGCAGGATGACCTGGAACAGGGATTCACCCGGGCACTGGGAAACCTGTTCCAGGAATAAAAAAGCCCCAGTCATAGAAAGACCGGGGGCTTGCCTGTCAGCCTGGAGCGGTAAAAACGCCATGCGTTGTGGAAATCCCGTCCCATGGAGAAGGGCCGCCTGTCCTTGGGGAGATGGGCACAGGCCCACCACAGATAGGGACCACAGAACAGGAGATATGCGGTGACAAGGACGGCCATGACCACAAGGTACAGTGACAGGCTGACGGTCAGTATGAGTGCCATTATGAGCCAGAGCCCATGGAACATACAAGCGCCTCCTTTCCAAACACATCTTTATACCATCATCATAACATAAGCGAGCCCGTGACACAAGGAGGAACGAACCATGGGGATGGAATCTGTTTATAAGCTGAGCGTGGTACTGAACATGGTGGACCAGCTGACCGCCCCCATGGGGAGGGCGTCCCAGAACCTGGGTTCCCGCCTGTCGGGCCTGCAGTCCAGTTTTGGGATGGCGGCCCTGGCCGGAGGTGGGATGACGGCGGCGGGCGTGGGAATCACAAACGGGATGATGAAGATTGCCGGTTCCACCTTCGAGACCCAGGATGCCCTGGCAGAGCTTAAGTCGCTGGGAATCACAGACCTGAAAGCGGTGGAGGATGCGGCCAGACAGTTTTCAGACACCTGGGCCGGGACCACAAAGGCTGATTTCATCACAGCCGCCTATGACATCAAATCGGGCATCGCGTCCCTGACGGACGAAGGGGTGGCGCAGTTCACGGAGCTGGCCGGCCTGACGGCCAAGGCCACCAAGTCCACGACCGGGGAGATGACCTCCCTGTTTGCGACCGGGTATGGCATTTATAAAGGGTATTACTCAGAACTGTCAGACCTGGAATTCGGGGAGATGTTTGCGGGCGGTATTGCGACCGCCGTCAAGGCGTATAAGACCAGCGGCTCGGAGATGGCCTCGGCCATCAGCGCCCTGGGAGGGACCGCCACATCGGCCAATGTGCCGTTGGAGGAGCAGCTGTCCGTGCTGGGCATGCTGCAGGCCACCATGTCGGGCAGCGAGGCAGCCACCAAATATAAGGCGTTATTAAATGCCGCCACCGGGGCGGGTGAGAAGCTGGGGCTCAACTTCCTGGACGCTGACAAGCAGCTCAGGAGCCTGCCGGAAATCCTGGGAATCCTGAAAAGCAAGTATGGGGATACCATTGATGCGGTGGAGAAGAAAAAGATAAAAGAGGCCTTCGGCTCGGACGAGGCGGTGGCCGTCATCGACCTCCTGTACGGGAAGACAGGCGAACTGCAGACGGGCATCCTGGATATGTATGATGCACTGGGAGGAGGAAGCAGCGCCGCCCAGGAGATGGCAACGGCCATCAACGCAACGGAATCCCAGAAGTATACGGTGTTAAAACAGCGGTTACACAACGTGACGGAGGAGCTGGGGGTGAACCTGCTGCCGACCGTGAATGACTGGATTGGGAAGGCAGGGCAGGCCGTGGGGAAGGCGTCCGAATGGATTGCGGAGAACCAGGGGCTTGCATCCGGCATCCTGAACGCGGTCCTGTTCCTCGGGATGTTCCTGACCGTGACGGGGAGCGTGACCTCCATCATCGGCATCTTCGGGACGGCGATAACACGGACCATCGGCATGGTGGGCGGCTTAAAAAGCGGCTTTGAGACCCTGCGGATTTACGGGATGTACGCCGCGGATGGAATCAAGGCCATGGGGGCCGGCCTGCTCAACATGGTCCGGCAGGGGATTGCTTCGGCAGCTGCGGCCCTTCCGGGCCTGATATCCAGTGTGTGGGGCTTCACAACAGCCCTGTTAGCCAATCCGGTGACCTGGATTGTCATCGGGATTGCGGCCCTGACGGCCGGGCTTATCCTGCTCTGGAAGAACTGGGATAAGGTATCCGCCTTCATCCAGAACGTCTGGAATGCCTGTGTGGAGAAAGTACGGGCGGGCCTGCAGGCCATGAAGGACTTCTTCTTCAACATTGGCGGCGCGATTGTCTCCACGGTATCAAATGTGTTCAACCGGGTCCGCGGGGCTGTCAGCAGCCGGATGGAGGCGGTCCGGAACGTGATGGGCAACGTGATGGGGGCTGCGGTCGGGACTGTCAGACAGAAGCTGGACAACATGAAAAATGCCTATGAACAGAATGGCGGGGGCATACGTGGGATTGCGGCTGCTGCGGTAGAGGGCGTCAAGGGCTACTATACGGCAGGTTTTGATTTCCTGAATACATTGACGGGAGGAAAGCTGAACGGCATCAAGGAGCTGTGGAGCCAGGGCCTGGCAAAGGTCCGTGGTGTGGTGGACGGGGCAGTAGGTCTGTTCAAACAGTCCGGCACCAAGATAATGGAGACCTTTACCGAAGGAATCCGTTCCGCCGTGAACAAGCCGGTGGAGGCGGTGAAGGGGGCCCTGTCCAGAATCCGGCAGATGCTGCCCTTTTCCGATGCGAAGGAGGGACCCCTGTCCCAGCTTACCCTGTCCGGCCGGCGTGTGTTTGAGACCATCCATACCGGCATGAGCCAGACGGCCTCCCTGCCGGCGGATACGGCGAGGGACGCATTCCAGGCACTGAGTGATGAAAACCAGGAAGGAGGCGCGGCTTTTGCCAGGCTGTTGACCGGAGGGAAGGAAGAAAGGAAACCGTCCGGCCAGGGAAACATATGGAGCCAGAGGCAGCAGGGAGGCGGGACCGTCATCCAACGCCTGGAGCTGCATGTGTCCCTGGAACGGCTGAAGGACCTGCCGCTCTTATTCAAGCTGATTGACGACATCAAGGAAAAGACCAACGGGAACGTATCGGTCACGCCTGCATAGAAAGCGGCTGGGAGGAAGGAAGAATGCTGTACATAAAGGATACATCCATGCTGGTGGCGGGGGTGGCCGTCCCGGGCCTCGTAAAGAAGCTGGAGATAACCGGGGCCGCCGTGATTGACGCGGTGACGGATGACAATAACGTGACCCTGGGCTACCAGCCCAATGGGTACGAACCGCTGAAGATGAATGTGGACCTGCTGCTGGAACCCAGTGCCGGGGAAAGCGTTGAGGGCATGGTGCAGACCATCCAGCTGCTGTTCAAGCCGCCGGGGCAGACGGCTGCCATACCGCTGCCGGTGGTGAACAGCCAGGCCGCAGCCTGCGGTCTGAACCTGGTGTATTTTAAAGGAATCGACCTGTCCAAGAAGACGGAAAACAGTTATGGGGAGGCAGCGCTGGAATTCTGGGAGTGCCTGCCGGTCACCGTGCAGACCAAGGCGGCGGGAAGCGGGAAAAACGCATCCTCCGGCAGCAAGGCAGGGACGTCACAGGCCCAGGGAATCAGTACCGGCTACCAGGAATACCTGAACACACAGAGAGGCCAGGCCCCCAGGATTAAGGATAAGACATCGGAGAGCCCGGCCCGGGATACATAGGAGGCAGCATGGCAGAACGGAAACTGATTACGCCACGGTTCCGGATAACCATTGGGGACCAGGTATTCACGCAGGGAATCCGTGTGGAATGCCATTCCAGCCGGAGGGAGCAGTGCAGCTGGGCCACCTTGGAATATGACCCCGGTTATGCCGGGCTCCTGGACCTTGCATCCATGGCCCCGGCCCAGGTGGAACTGGGCTATGACGGGGATTATGACACGCTCTTAACCGGATACATGGCGGCCGGCCAGGCATTGGGGCCTTACCGGATACTGGACGATACACTGTTCCTGAAACGGACCTACGTAAAGGAGACCTTCCTGGACTGCTGTCCGCAGGATATCATCCGGTTCGGCCTTGGAAGGGCCGGGATTGCGGATTACCGCCTGTCCGATACCATGTACCCCAAAAAGGATGTGGTCCCGGTCCCGCGCATGAATGTGGCGGAGCTTATCCAGGAGGTGGGCCGGGTCTGGGGTCTGGAGGCATCCTTTTATTTCCGGTCCGGCCGGTTTTTCTGGGGAACCGGGGAAGAGCAGACGCTTATCTATGTACTGGAGGAAGGGAAGAACATCCTTTCCTTCAACCAATGGAACGGCAGTAACGAAATCAAGACCATCGGGGTCCCGTGGATTCACCAGGGAGAGCGTATCCGGATAAGACACCGGAAGTTTGACGGGGAGGCCCTTGTGACCTCGGTCCGGGTGAAGGCGGATGAAACGGGAAGCGTGAGGATGTATGTATCATTTTAGCTGGAAGGAAGGGGATTCAAAATGGCCGGTTTTCTTGACGAATTTGTCAAACTGACGGTGAATGAGACCATAGGGACAGACTATCCGCATATACGCCATCCGGCCCTGTGCCAGGCAAAGGTGATGGAAGGGACCGTGAAGGATGGGGCATCGTATGTGACGCTGCGGCTGCTGAAGGAAAACGGGGAGACGGATGAAGCCTTTCCCGCGATTCCTTATATAAGGACGGAGCAGGTCCTGAAGAAAGGGGATGTAGTGGCAGTCGGGCTTTTATATGGGCAGTGCCGGCCGTACATCCTGGGGAGATGCTTATGATACTGACGGAAACGGACCTGATGTTAGACGATACCGGGCAGCCGGTCCCCCTGGCATCGGGAGAGGAAGCACTGGCGGGCGGCCTGGACTGTTTCCTGCAGGACATCCGCCTGGAGGCCCTGACCATGGAGGGGGAATGTTTTTTTGATTCCGATTACGGATGGTCGCTGTTGGATTTCTGCCACCGGGAGATAGGCGAACTGGAGGAGCTGCAGATAAAGAACCGGGTCACGGAAAAGTTAAGGAAGCGGGATGAAATCAACCCGCACAGCATTGGGGTTGGCGTGTCCCGGATGGGGGATGACATAGTGAACATCCATGTGGGATTTAAGATTGCAAATGAGGATGTGTCCTATCAGATGGACCTGGAACTGGACGGGGCGGAGGTGAAACTCGTTGATTGATGAAAGCATTCTGGATGAAATCATACCGGTCCCTGATGCCGATACAAAGATGCAGGAGCTGAAGGAGGAGCTGGCGGCGGAAGGGTTTACCATCACCAAGTGGGGCAGCGGAGGCGTCTTTTACTGGCTGACACGTATCTGCGTGCAGATACACATCGAGCTGCTCCGTCTGGCGCGGACCATCCTGAACAACCAGCTCCTGCGGCATGCGGAAGGCAGGTGGCTGGAACTGAAGGCGGCGGACTTTTCCAAGTTCCGGAAGGCGGCGACCCGGACCCAGGGATATGTGACCCTTGTCAGGTCCGATTACGGGCAGGCCCTGACCGTGACGAAGGGACATATGTTCAAGACGGCCTCGGACATCAACGGGGATGAGCTGGTCTACTACACGTTAGAGGATACGGTGATACAGGCCGGCCAGGCGGAGGGCAGCGTGCTGGTGGAGGCGGAAGCGGCCGGAGCGCGCTACAATGTGAGTGAGGACCAGATAAGGGTAAGCATGATATACCTGGAGGGCGTGTCGCAGGTCACGAACCGGCAGGGATGGATATATTCCGAGGGGGCAGATGAAGAGAGCGAAGCCGGCTTACGCAGCCGGACCCTGTCCAGCTGGGAGGAACTGTCCACCAATACCACATCGGCCAAGCTGAAGGCAGCCGTGGAGGCCATCCCGGGTGTGATGTGCGCCTACATTGATGACCAGCATCCAAGGGGGCAGGGAACGGTGGATGTGATTGTGGTGGGGACGGCGGGGGAAGCCAGCGAGGAGCTGGTGCGCAAGGCCCAGGCGGCGGCGGACCAGCTGAAGGATAATTACGAGGACTACCTGGCAAAGTCCGGAACCATCACCTATCAGGATGTGGACATCACCCTGTACCTCAAACAGGGGGCAGGGGTGACGGATGTGGAGGAAACGGCCCGGTCCCTGATAGCGGGGGCCATGTCCCTGTCCAACCGGACGGACTTCAACTTATTCTTACAGGATGATATCCGGTATGTGCTCCGCCAGAGCATACCGGACTACCGTAAGACCGTATTCACGGCCCCCGCAGTGGACGTGGAGCTGCCGGCCGGGAATGTGGTCATGCTGGGGAGTATCACGGTCAAGGTAAGGAACACATAGGAGGGACGCCATGCTGGAGACATTCGGGGAATATATGTATTATCTGCTGTCCACGCCCTTCAAACAGGCAAGGAAGGCCAGGAACCAGTGGTATATCTATTTCAAGGTGACCGGGCGGCTGTTCGATGAAAACAAGACCATGCTCCGGCGGGCACGGGAGGAAGGCATGGTAAGGACAGCCAGCCCACGGATGCTTCCGGAGCATGGCCTGGACCGGAAACTGACGCGCTATGAGGGCGAAACCTGGGAAAACTTCCGGGTACGGCTGATGATGTATGCAGACACCTGCCGGCTTGGCGGGACGGAGGTGGGCACGCTCCAGGCGGTGCGGTCCCTGGGCTTTACCGATGTGGAGATGGTGCCGGCGTATGAACTGGAGGGCAGCCGGGAGCACTGGGCGGAATTTTATGTCATCCTGTCCCGGGATATAGATGATTCCTTTGACCTCGGCCATGATATCATCCGCCGGGAGGTACGGCGGGTAAAGAAGGTAAGCGGGCTGGACCGTTACCGTTTCCTGTACCGGATTCAGGACGCAGGACTGGAAGAATGCATCCGCCCCCATGACATCCTGATACGGGCGGAGATGCGCTGGTATAACAATAACATCCTGAACGGGGAGCACGACAACGATGGAAGCATCCATCATGACAATGTGATTGGAAACCACCTGCCCTACCTGCACATACGCAGCCGGATGGAGGAGGATGAGGAGGGAAGGCTGACATGTACAACCTGGCATCACTGGAGAATCCATGATGGGAGCACGTACAATGATGGAGCCAAACATATGGATGCACAAGTCATAGAGGAGGAAATCTGATGGCAAGTACAACGATAACCAAGTTGAGTAAGAATAAGATACTGAAGGCCAGGGCGGGCATCAAGGCATTGCCGGCAGTCACACAGATGGCATTTGGGAACGGCGCGGACGGGACGCCATCAGAGGATGATAACACCTTGAAAAACGAGCTGTTACGGAAGGACCTGAGCAGCATCGAGCAGGTGACGGACACCAACTTCCGGTATATCTGTACCTTATCCAGGGAGGAACTGGCCAACACGTCCATCAATGAGATGGCATTGTGTGATGCGGAGGGTGACCTGGTGATGATACGCACCTGTTCGGACAAGAACAAGGATGATGACGAGGAGATGACCTTTGCGTTTGACGATATCTTTTAGGAGGCAGGGAAGATGGCGAATTTTGAGATAAATGAAGAACAGGCGGCGCTCATCCGGGAGTTGAGAAAGCTGGAAACCTCAGACCCGGTCCACGCGGATGTATACAATGCCCTGTTCGGGAAGCTGATTAACAATGATGCATTCCTGGAGCGGCTGGCAAACAAGATGATAGAAAAAAGCATGTTGTGCCATGTGCTGGACAGCGTCAACACACAGCAGGTCCTGGCAGCGGATGTGGGACCCAAAATCACGAAGATAACAGACGGGCTGCAAAAAAGTATTAGTGGGCTCAATACGGATTTAA
>Ga0129308_1000074_pt1 | contig 179841 bp, 163 predicted proteins | sample L827metagenome_FD_94440 | JGI IMG/M metagenome (GOLD analysis project Ga0129308, IMG submission 94440) | Ring-tailed lemur group fecal microbial communities from Wisconsin, USA - L827 metagenome | ecosystem: Host-associated > Mammals > Digestive system > Large intestine > Fecal | place: USA...
CTGAGCATAAGCCTCAGTCATCAATAAGACATACTTAGTTACAGGTTCATTTGCCGTCAGTTTTAACTGACGGATTAGTAATAATTTATCTCATTGGACTTTAGTCCCATTTTAAACAGTCTCGCTATTTAAGAGAAATGCGGCTAAAGCCCAAAAAGGGATACAATCTGTAGACCGTTGGTTAAAACCAACGGCAAATGAACCTGTAATAGTCATGTCACTTTGATTATAGGATAGTTCACATCTGATAATATCCGAATCTATCCATAAAAAAATCCCCTTCGCACATCATTTGAAGTGACCCCGAAAAGTTGGACAAGTTATCTACTATATATTTTGATAAAGAGTTCGGTACTGCACCGGACTCTTTCCATTTAATCTGATTTTAATTCTTTTATTGTTATAATAGTCTATATATTCTTCTAACGCATCTATGAACTCTTTAGCAGATTCAAAGGTTTGAGCATATAGAAGTTCCGATTTCATAATCCCGAAGAAATTTTCAGCCATAGCATTGTCCAGGCAGTTCCCTTTTCGAGACATGCTCTGAAGTATTCCGCGATCTTCCAACGCCTTCCGATATCTGTAGTGTTGATATTGCCATCCTTGGTCAGAATGAAAGATAAGGCCGTTTGTGTTTTGTACCTTATCAAATGCTTTATCTAACATTTCATTTATCATTTGCATATTGGGGCTTTTTGAGATGCTATAAGAAATGATTTCTCCATTAAACATATCAAGTATTGGAGACAAGTATATCTTCTCATCTTTGATGTTTATTTGCGTAACATCAGTAGCCCATTTTTGATTAGGCGAGCTTACTTTAAAATCTCTCTCAAGCAAATTTGGAGCTATTCTGCCAATTTCTCCTTTGTAAGAGCGATAGCGAACCTTCCTTATCTTACATTTCAAATCCAGTATACCCATTAGCTTTTGTACTGTCTTGTGATTTATCTTATAACCTAAGTTTCGCATTTCAGCAGTTATCCGCCGATAGCCATATCGACCTTTGTGCAAATGATATATACGTTTAATTTCTTCTTTTTCGCATTTGTATTTATCTTCAATAATTAATCGTTTGCGGTGATAATAAAATACAGAACGAGCCATCTGCTTGCAATCCAATAGAGTTGCAACATTATGTTCAAGCCTTAGTCCTTCGATGGCTTCCACCCACTCATGCGTTCGCGGGCTTCTCTTTCCTCGACTAAGGCTCTGACTTTTTTTAATAGTGCCAATTCTGCTTTCAGACGAGCGTTCTCTGCTTGCAGCTTATCTAATTCTGAAACAGGTTCTTTTTTCTTTGATCGTCCCATATCCTTTAGTGGTCGTCCTCTGTATACCGATTGGGATAAAACTCCATTACTATAAAGTTTTATTCATTTTCTTAATTGTGCCCGGCTAACGCCATAGCGCAATGCAATATCAGACAAAGGTAGACCTTTATCCAAAAACAACAAGGCTGCTTCTCGTTTTATTTCGTACGTTGCTTTTACATTACCTTGTTTCTGTAAACCGGATTCACCATATAATTCGTACTTGCGTAACCATTCGCGGACCATTTTCCGATCTAAGTTATATTCACAGGCTAATCGCCCAAGAGGAATACCATGCTGAATTTTCGTTACAATGTTTAGTTTCTCTTCAAAACTGTGATGTCTATACATAAAAAATGCACCCCTAAAGTTTTATGTCTAACTTTTGGGGTGCACTTCACATTTCTGCGAAAGGGATTTTCTCTATACCTTGAAATAATCTTATCTACTGATCAACTCGATCCGTGCACTCTTGACGCCCGGCGAAGAAGCTTCGAAGTAAATCGTACCCGGAGTCTCTTCCGTTTGTACGATGGCGGTCAGCTGTCCGCTGAACAGTTTCATCTGCGGAGCCTGGAAAGATTCGAGGCTTGCCGAATTACCGTTGGCAGCCGCTTTATATGTACCGGCTCCACGAACGTTGAACTTGATCTGATTGGTGGCATCCGGACAAAGGTTACCGTTCTTATCCACTACCCGTACATTAATAAAAGACAAGTCTTTGCCATCGGCAGTCAAATTATTACGATCGGCAGAAAGCTCGATATGATGAGGTTTTCCGGCTGTATGTACTTCCTCTTCGGCAACTGCGTTTCCATCCTTATCGTAAGCAACCACTTTCAGCGTACCCGGTTCATATTTGGTATCCATCCACATCAGGCGATAGCGTTTCTGACGTTCGAAACTCTTCTGAGCCGCTTCGGTATAGCTGCTGTCGATGCCGATGCTTAGGTCTTTCGTACGTTTGCCCTGGCTCTTTCCGTTGATGAACAGTTCGGCAGAAGGATAGTTGGTGTAAACGAACACCGGAGTCACTTCGCCTTCGCGTCCTTTCCAAGTCCAGTGAGGCAGGATATGCAAAGTCTTTTCAGCCTTGTTCCAATGACTGCGATACAGATAGTAACGGTCCTTTGGAATACCGGCCAGGTCAATGATGCCGAACAGGGAGCTATGGCTCGGCCAGTTAGTATAATACGGAGTCGGTTCACCCAGATAGTCGAAACCGGTCCATACGAACTCGCCAATGCAATAAGGTAGGTCTTCATGCTGGATGAAATCGTCTTCCGGCAGGTTCGACCAACCGCAATGCTCTACGTCATAAGAAGAACTCTGGTTATCATCGTAGACAGCCATTGCCTTGCGTTCAACCGGGAATTTATAGACACCGCGTGAACTTACCGTAGAAGCTGTTTCACTTCCCAGAATGATTTCCTGCGGTAGTTTATTGTAATTGACCTGATATTTGAACGGACGGTAGTTGAAACCGGCAACGTCCATTACGGCAGCAAAGTTATTGTTGACGACAGCATCCGGCGCATCCATACCCTGGGTTACCGGGCGTGTCGGGTCTTCACGATGGCAGATGTCCTGCAGGAAGCGGGCGATCTTAGCATCTCCTTCACGCCACTGGTTCGGAACTTCATTACCGATACACCACATCACCACACTCGGGTTATTGCGGAAATGGCGGACCAGATTTACCATGTCTTTCTCCGCCCATTCGTCGAAGAACAGATTGTAACCGTTCTTACATTTAGCCACATCCCATTCGTCGAAACTCTCGGCCATAACCATCATACCCATTTCATCACAAGCCTTCACCAGTTCAGGGGCAGGCATGTTATGGGAAGTACGGATCGCATTACAGCCCATATCTTTCAGGATACGGATCTGACGACGGATAGCGGCATCATTCACGGCTGCTCCCAACGGACCCAGGTCATGGTGGTTACATACACCTTTGAACACGGTCTTTTCACCGTTCAAGAAAAAGCCTTTACCCGGAATGATATCGATAGAGCGGATACCGAACGGGGTTGTGTACAGGTCTTTCTCCTCCTTTGTCGGAACATATATCAAACGGCTTTCTGCCGTATAAAGCGCTGGCATATCCGGCGACCAGAGCGTTGGCGTATTTACAAAAAACTCTTGGTTAACTACTCCATTATTCAGATAAAGGTCAGGCAGATGAATAATAGATTCTGCTATACGCTGCCCGTTAGGATTGACCAGGCGGGTCTTCACGGCATACTGCTGCAGATCGGCTCCTTCAGGCAACACAACACGTGTTTGCACATTTATCTTTGCATATTCTTTCTTTACGATAGGAGTTGTCACATACGTTCCCCAAACAGGGATATGTGCATCTTCCGTAACAATCACATGTACGTTACGATACAGACCGGCTCCGGGATACCAGCGGGATGATTCCGGCAGGTTTTCCAAACGGACAGCCAATGTATTCTTCTGTCCCGGTTTCAGATACTTCGTAATATCGAAATGGAACGAGTTATATCCGTAAGGCCAATACCCTACTTCTTCTCCGTTAATATACACTTTCGCATGGCTCATCGCTCCATCGAACAGGATGGATGCTTTTTTACCTTCAGCGAACTGGGGGACTTCAAACTCGGTACGGTACCAGCCCACACCTACAAAAGGCAGCCCACCTGTACGTCCGGCGTGTTCCATTGCCTCTTTCTGACCATCCTGTGAGATAGCGACTTCCTGCTTATCGTTCTGGGAACTGAACGGACCGTATATCGCCCAATCATGGGGAACGGTCACCGATTGCCATTTACTGTCGTCGAAAGCAGGCTTGATAAAGTCGGGGTTATCCTCACGGGTGAACTTCCAGTTTTTCTCCAAAAGGAACTCACTGCGTACTTGTGCTGAAAGGTTGGTCAGCAGTCCGAATAACGCGACTAAAATAACTAAATTGAATCTTTTCATGCGCATTTTAATGTTTTTGTAGTTCTTAGCTCAGCAAAAATAAGGAGTTTTTAGTTCTAAATCACTAAATTTGCAACTTTTACAAACTAAATCTACAATAACAAGTTACTGAATATGTTAATTCAACTAGCATTCGTACTAATTGCAATTATAATCGGAGCCCGCCTTGGTGGTATCGGGCTTGGTGTTTTAGGTGGGCTCGGACTTGCCGTACTGACTTTTGTCTTCAACCTCGAACCAACCTCCCCTCCTATCGACGTGATGTTAATGATCGTAGCCGTCATTGCTGCAGCCAGTTGCATGCAGGCAGCCGGTGGCCTGGACCTGATGGTGAAATGGGCAGAAAAACTTCTTCGTAAGAATCCGTCCAAAATTACAATATTAAGTCCGCTGGTTACCTATGTTTTCACGTTCATTGCCGGGACAGGACATGTGGCTTACTCGGTTTTACCGGTTATCGCGGAAGTGGCAACCGAAACGAAAATACGTCCGGAACGCCCGCTGGGTATTGCCGTAATCGCTTCACAGCAGGCTATTACTGCCAGTCCGATCTCTGCGGCTACCGTGGCTCTGTTGAGTATGCTGGTAGGACAAGGGTTCAATGTGACTCTATTCGATATTCTGATGATCTCCGTACCTTGTACGCTGGCTGGCGTGCTGGCAGGTGCTTTCTACTCCCTGCATGTCGGTAAAGAGTTGGAAGACGATCCTGAATTCAAAAGACGTATTGCGGAAGGTGAATTCACGACCCAGAAGTATGAGCTGAAAGATGTAAAGAACCAGAAAGCGGCCGGTTGGTCGGTGATCATATTTATCCTGGCGACTATCGGCATTATCCTGTTCGGTTCAATCGAAAGTATCCGTCCGACATTCAACGGGCAGTCTCTGTCGATGGCTTACATTATCGAGATATTGATGTTATCGGCTGCCGCCATCATCCTGCTGGCAACCCGGACGGACGGGATCAAAGCGGTCCAGGGTTCGGTTTTTTCTGCCGGTATGCAGGCAGTTGTCGCCATTTTCGGTATTGCCTGGATGGGCGATACTTTTATCGGAGGAAATATGGCGGAGCTGAAAGGCTCGATTGAACAAATCGTTACCGAAATGCCCTGGTTATTCGGAATCGCCCTGTTCCTAATGTCTATCCTATTGTTCAGCCAGGCGGCAACCGTACGTGCTTTATTGCCGCTGGGAATCGCTCTGGGAATACCTCCTTATATGTTGATCGCCCTTTTCCCTGCTGTAAACGGTTACTTTTTCATACCGAATTATCCGACAGTCGTTGCTGCAATCAATTTTGACCGTACAGGGACTACCCATATCGGGAAATATATCCTGAATCACTCTTTTATGATCCCCGGATTGATCGCAACCGGAGTTTCTGTATTGCTTGGACTACTTCTTATACAATTATTTTAAGGATAGTCGGCAGTAACTTTTAAAACGGCCATACGGAAAAATTGACAAATATATTAGCCATATTGCTATGTCACCGCTTCTTTATCCAGTGTAACTTTGTACTGCAAATAAAAACAATGAGCATATGAAACCATTAGAATTGACAAAAGCAGATTTCATTCAAAAAGTAGGTAATTTCGAAGCTGACCCGAAAGATTGGAAATATATAGGAGATAAACCTTGTATCGTAGATTTCCAGGCGCCATGGTGCGGTTACTGCAAACGTTTAGACCCGATATTGGATGAGTTCGCCGAAACGTATGAGGGGAAACTGGATATCTATAAAGTAAATGTAGACGACGAGGAGGCTTTGGAAACGGCATTCAATATCCGTACCATCCCGACGCTTCTTATCTGCAAACCGGACGGGACAAAAGAATTCATGCTCGGAACAATGCCCAAGCACGAGTTAAAAAAGATCATTGAAGAAAATATCCTGAAATAAGAGTCATTACACTCCGTTATTTACGGACTGTAATATGGAAACAGCCTTGCTTGCGTTCGTGCTTGATATAACAACGTTCAGCCCTTCGCTGATCACGGAGCACAGACGCAAGTACCATTTTCAGACGGTCGCTATCGATATTCAATGTATCCTTTTCGTCTATTTTGGTATAACGAACCCACGAAATATCAAAGGTCGTTCCATAGCGGTGAGCTGAATTCATTGAAGCGTTATAGTTGCGTTTTCCTAACTTCTTCACGTCATCGACTGTACGGGTAACGCTTGTCACTTTTATTTTATAAATGGAAGCATTCAGGTTATATAGAGAATCCTGAAAATTCCGTCCGATGTCTTCCAACAACGTAGCGGCTTCAGGGATAAGATAAGGGATAGAATGTTTCAATTCTTCCACTTCATAATAATCACAGGTCTTGATCTCCTTCATTTTCTTAGAGGCATGTTCGGCATCATCCCGGTTACTGATAGGTTCTATTCCTATTTTCTGTGCTACTGCCAGCTGAACATCATTCAAATCATTAAAGTCCCGGTTATAACTACCATTATACCAAATAGTTTTCAACTCACCCCGCTTTTCCTTGCAAGAAGAAAAAGCACAAACAGCCATCAATACGGCCAGTAAACTTATTGTATTTATAAATAATTTCATCCTTTTTGATTTTGGGAAACAAAAATAAGAAAAATAACAGACTTAACAGGACAAGAGAAAAAAGATTTCGTACTTTTGTAAACAGTATAAATAAAAGAATATGGATATGAGTACTTTAGAACTAAAACTTTCACTGATTGAACAATTAAAGCAAATCGATGACGAGCAGTTGTTGCATAAGATCAAAAATCTTATCAGCCAGCACACAGGCAAGAAAGCCGAACGCCTGCCGACACAAATGACGGTAGATGAGCTGAAAGAGGTGTTGAAGAAATCCCAGGAGGACTTTCGCAACGGGAGATATATGACAACAGAAGATTTACGTAAAAGACATCCCTTATGCAAAGAGAAATAGCATGGTCTGATAATGCCATAACCTTACTTGATGAGATTTACCATTTTTACTGCAAGAAAAGTAAATCCGCTGCCATTCGTTTATACAACAGGCTACTCGATTCAACCGAATCTTTGAAGACTTTTCCACAAGCAGGTCCATTAGAACCCTTATTAAGCGAATTCTCTGAAAATTATCGTTCGTTTGTTGTCGAAAAACATTACAAGCTGATCTATACGATCAGTCCCGATCTCATCGAAATACATGCCATATGGGATTGCAGGCAAGACGACTGGAAGCTTAAAGAAATGTTCCGATAGTTATTCTCAAAAAAAAGCCCGAATCTATTTAGGAGACAAAGAATATTACTAATTTTGCGTACCTAAATAATAGATGGGATAAAAACATAAAAATTATAAGGAAAAAGGAAAAGAACGGATGATAGAACGAATATATATTCTGGAAAGTGTAGACCCGGTTATTTTTTACGGAGTGAACAATGCGAACATGCAGCTTATCAAAACACTGTTTCCTAAGCTTCGCATCGTTGCCCGAGGAAATGTGATGAAAGTAATCGGAGACGAAGATGAATCCGAACTGTTCCTGAAGAAAATCCGGGAAGTTGAGAAATACTGCGAGGAGTTCAATTCACTGACCGAAGATGTCATCCTCGACATTATCAAAGGTAAAGCCCCGACTGTCGTTAAACAGGAAAACCTGATTATTCACGGGATGAACGGCAAGGCGATCGTTGCCCGTACCGAAAACCAGCAATTACTGGTGAAAGCATTCGAAGAGAACGACCTGGTATTTGCAACCGGCCCGGCCGGAACGGGTAAGACATTCATTGCCATCGCCCTGGCCGTAAAAGCATTAAAGAACAAAGAAATAAGAAAGATCATCCTGAGTCGTCCCGCCGTCGAAGCGGGCGAGAAGCTGGGATTCCTTCCGGGAGAGATGAAAGACAAGCTTGATCCGTATCTCCAGCCGTTGTACGATGCCCTGCAGGATATGATACCGGGAGCGAAACTCAAAGAATATATGGAAAATAACGTGATCCAAATTGCCCCGCTGGCTTTTATGCGCGGACGTACACTGAACGATGCCGTTATTATCCTCGATGAAGCACAAAATACGACTACGCACCAGATCAAGATGTTCCTCACCCGCCTGGGTATGAATGCTAAAATGATCATTACCGGTGACGTAACGCAAATCGACCTTCCCTCTACAGCGACTTCCGGCCTCGTGCAGGCCATGCAGATACTGAAAGGTGTAAAAGGGATCGGCAAGATTGAATTCGATAAGAAAGATATCGTACGCCATAAACTGGTGCAACGCATCGTCGAGGCTTACGATAAATTCGACGAAAAGAAAAAAGCAGCGCATGCTGCTGCTAAGACAACAACAGAAAAGAACAACAAACTATCAGAAAACAATTAAAAATAAATTGGTTATGAAGAAGGCGTTAGTTAAAACAGATTACAATTTCCCGGGACAAAAGAGTGTCTATCATGGTAAAGTACGCGACGTGTACAATATCAATGACGAAGTATTGGTGATGGTCGCAACCGACCGTATTTCAGCTTTCGACGTAGTATTGCCGGAAGGTATTCCTTACAAAGGTCAGATGTTGAACCAGATTGCAGCCAAATTCCTTGACGCGACCACTGACATTTGCCCGAACTGGAAAATGGCTTCACCCGACCCAATGGTTACCGTTGGTGTGCAGTGCGAAGGTTTCCCTGTTGAAATGATCGTACGCGGTTACCTTTGCGGTAGTGCATGGCGTGCTTACAAAAGCGGTGTACGCGAAATCTGTGGTGTGAAACTGCCGGAAGGTATGCGCGAAAACCAGCGTTTTCCGGAACCTATCATCACCCCGACAACAAAAGCTGCTATCGGTGCCCACGACGAAGATATCTCCAAAGAAGAAATCCTGAAACAGGGACTTGTTTCTGAAGCTGACTACGCCATTCTTGAAAAATATACAATGGAGCTGTTCAAACGTGGTACAGAGATCGCAGCCGGACGCGGACTGATCCTGGTCGACACCAAATATGAATTCGGTCACCGTGACGGTAAGATCTACCTGATCGACGAGATCCATACACCGGACTCTTCCCGTTATTTCTATTCAGAAGGTTACGAAGACCGTTTCGCCAAAGGTGAACCGCAGAAACAGCTGTCTAAAGAATTCGTTCGCGAATGGTTGATGGATAACGGCTTCCAGGGTAAAGCAGGCCAGGTGGTTCCTGAAATGACTCCGGCTATCGTCGAAGGTATCAGCGACCGTTACATCGAGTTATTCGAACACATCACCGGCGAAAAATTCGTAAAAGGCGATACAGACGACTTGCTTGCACGTATCGAAAAGAACGTTACAGATTATCTGAACAATAAATAAGAATATATGAAGTACGGTTCGGAACAGATTTTACCTTACAACAGGGAAGAACAAAAGAGCACACAAGTCAGACGTATGTTCGACTCGATTGCAGGCACCTATGATCTGCTGAACCATACGCTCTCGTTCGGAATTGATAAAATATGGCGCAGGAAAGGCATTGCTTTCCTGCGTCCTTTTTCTCCGAAGTCGATACTGGATATCGCAACCGGAACAGGTGACTTGGCCATCTCCATGCAAAAGAAACTGAAGGCAGACCGGATCATCGGCGCCGACATTTCGGAAGGCATGATGCAGGTCGGACGTGAAAAAGTAGTCCGTGCCGGTCTTTCGGAGCATATCTCGTTCGAACAACAAGACTGTACGGCGCTCACTTATCCGGACAATTCGTTCGATGCCGTTACTGCCGCATTCGGAGTACGTAACTTTGAAAATATAGAACAAGGAATAGCAGAGATGTTCAGGGTCCTGAAACCCGGTGGCCATCTCATGATCCTGGAGCTTTCCACCCCGGAACATTTTCCGATGAAACAGCTCTACCGCATTTATTCAAAGACGATCATTCCATTTATAGGCCGGTTGTTCTCAAAGGAAAAAGCGGCATACAGTTATTTACCGGAATCCATCAAGGTCGTTCCTCAAGGAAAGGTTATGGAGAAACTACTCGCACGGCAAGGTTTTGCACAGGCGAAAGCACGTACCTTTACCTTTGGGATTTGTTCATTATATACAGCCAGTAAGGACAGTTCGCTCAGTAAGGACAGTTCGCGAACTGCCCCTACAATTTAAACATAAAAAAGAAGAAGGTTATGCAGAAATATGGTTTATTGGGATATCCACTCGGGCACTCGTTTTCCAAAACTTATTTCAACCAGAAGTTTGAGGCGGAAAAGATAGATGCTCAATATGTAAATTTCGAGATTCCGAACATCAAAGAGATAAAAAATGTTCTGAAAGAGAATCCCGAATTAAATGGTTTGAACGTTACGATCCCTTATAAAGAACAGGTGATCCCTTATCTGGACGAACTGGATGAAGATGCACGCCTGATCGGTGCCGTCAACGTGATCAAGTTTACAAAAGGTCTTTTCGGCAGGAAACTGAAAGGTTACAATTCCGACATTATCGGTTTCAAGCAGTCGATCGAACCTTTGTTGAATGAAACACACCGGAAAGCCCTGATCCTTGGAACAGGCGGAGCTTCTAAAGCAGTCTTCCAGGGATTGAAACAGTTGGGTGTCGGAGCTACTTTGGTATCACGCAAGCCGAAAGAATTTTGCATTACCTATGAGGAGATCACACCTAAGACGATGGAACAATACACTGTCATCGTCAATACCACACCGCTCGGAATGTTCCCTAATATCAACAGTTGCCCGGATATTCCCTACGATCTGCTCACCCCTAACCATCTGTTATACGACCTGCTGTATAACCCGGATGAAACACTTTTCATGAAGAAAGGAAAAGAAAAAGGAGCCGTCGTTAAAAACGGTCTTGAGATGCTGTTGTTGCAAGCATTCGCGGCTTGGGAGATCTGGCAGAAATAAAAGGTTGTGGGGTGGTAATTACCCCACACATCTACAATCGAAGAAACTCAAAATTGGAAGTCACAAATTGTGACCTCCAATTCCATAAAGATGGGTATCAGACGAAATTCGTATGCCTTCACAGAACTGGGAGTAGCCATGCCAAGTAGCGTTCTTAACTCTAAAACAGCTATACAAATAAACATGAGTATCATGCGCGTTTTCGTTGTAATTCGTCACCAAATACTCACACCTCCGAAAAATGAATTACATGAGTTGCAACAAGAAGTCAAGCAGTTAAAAGAATACATAGAAGAAGTCTTCACCGATTACAATGATATTAATGAGGATACCCGGACACAGTTGGATTTGATCAATAAAACACTGGCTGAATTACAAATACAAAAAAGACTATCGGATAAGCCACGCAAACCGGTAGGATTTGTGAAACCCCAATAACTACCTTTTCCCATACGTGGAAAAATAAGCAGAAACCATATTCAGGCTTTTCCTACTGTTTTTCCGTCATATACTTCCAGAAACGGGCAGGCATATGCTGGCGGTGCAGCTTCGGGTTGATACGTTCTTTGATAGCAATCGTCTTGAAATACTCTTTCCACATCTGCTGGAACAATTTCTCATCCTTATCCATCAGACTCTCATTGAGGAAACCGGATAACAGATGCTCTTCCTTCTGTTCGAAACGGACCTCGATCGTCTCTTTCAGATCATAATAATAGCCGTACTCCCGGCGCATATCATAGATCAGCCATTTCTGATCGCCGAAACGGTCATTCAGATACGGCAGGACGAGCGGCAAAACATTATATATAGGCTCAACAGCAGAGAAGTAAGTGCCATCCAATGCCTTCTGGAAACGGAGGAACTGCATGATGCGGAGGCGCTCGTTGCTCACTTTCTTCCAGACTTTGGAGATCTGCAACACATCAGGATCGCCGAAATTCAACTCGATGGACTTAGAATAATCGAGCGCCTTGCGGATATAACGGAACAACAACATATCGACCTCCGGCAGCTCCGACAGCCAGGAGACTGTCAACCCCGACAGGGATAGTTTCGACACTTTCTTTTCAAGCCCTTTCCAAACCCGGTCTGCCTTTTTCTTGTCGGAATAAATCGTCACCGTTTCCTCGCAGAACAGAGGTAACGGCTCGCCCTCCGCAAGCAGTACATCGGGAAAAGACTTCCGGACGTAAGCATCGAAGACGGCAGTCAGTAATCCCTCGAAAGTTTTGTCATATATAAAAGCAATCACAATACGTCCTGAAATTGAATTGTTAATTGGCGGTCGTCTAGCTTCCTGCCTTTTTTCTGAGTCAGGATACGGCGCACATTCTCCGGCGTCAGTTCGTTTACCGTCCGCATCGCCAGTTCATGGCAGGTGATGAAGTATTGCGCTTTCTTCATCACGACCCCGATCTTTTTCAATTGTTCCGATCCCAGACGGGAATAGCGACGGGAGACAACGATCATCTTCGCCGATTTCACCCCGATACCGGGTATACGGAGAAGCAACTCATAATCCGCCTTATTGATATCGACCGGAAACACATGCGGATTCCGCAGTGCCCATGATAACTTCGGATCGACCTCCAGATCCAGTTCCGGGTAAGCATCGTTCACGATCTCGTCCACCTTAAACTCATAAAAACGCAACAACCAGTCTGCCTGATACAAACGATTTTCCCTCACCAGAGGCGGTTGCTTCAATGCCGGAAGCCTGTTGTCATAATCATTCACCGGGATAAATCCCGAATAATAAACACGTTTCATCGTCGGACGCTGATAAAGGGCGGACGATAGGCGGAGAATATCTTTATCTGTGTCGGCTGTCGCTCCGATGATCATCTGCGTGCTTTGCCCGGCAGGAGCAAAGCGGGGTGCGTGCCGGAAACGTTTCCTCTCCTCCGCACTTTGCAACACGCCCTGCTGAATATAGCGCATCGGGGCAAACACGCTCTTGAAGTCTTTTTCCGGAGCAAGTGTCTGCAAACTTTTCTCATTGGGTATCTCGATATTCACACTGAGACGGTCGGCATACAACCCAGCTTCATTCACCAGTTCCTGGCTGGCTCCGGGAATACTTTTCATATGGATATAACCGTTGAAACGGTGTATCAGCCGCAGGTCTTTCACGACACGGACCAAACGTTCCATCGTATAGTCCGGACTACGCACCACCCCCGAACTCAGGAAGAGACCTTCTATGTAATTCCTCCGGTAAAACTCGATCGTCAGATCGACCAGCTCCGTTACGGAAAGCGTCGCCCGAGGCAGATCATTGCTCCGGCGATTGATACAGTAGGCACAATCATACATGCAATAATTGGTCAGCATGATCTTCAGTAAGGAAATACATCGCCCGTCTTCCGCAAAACTATGGCAAATCCCCCACCCTGCCGCACTTCCGACCATTCCTTTCTTTCCGGAACGGGAAGTACCGCTTGACGCGCAGGATACATCATACTTAGCTGATTCTGCTAATATTTTCAGTTTTTCGAGAACAGTTTCATTCATATTTTAGGAGGATATGCCATACAAAAATAAGGATTAAAAAGCTATCTTTGCGATAAAACAGAGTGAAATGTTCTTAGATAATATTCCCGTACATAACCTGGATGAAACGGACTTCTTTGTCGTCGAACGGATCGAAAACTGTGCGCCCTTGAATTTTCAGGGATCGCACCGACACAATTTCTACGAACTGCAATTCTTTACGGAAACGGGGGCAAACGAAAGCCACAGCATCGACTTCGTCGAATATCCGTTGCAAGCCAACCAGCTTTACCTGCTCCGTCCCGGACAAGTACATACACTGAAACTAAAAGATCAGAAAGGATTCCTATTCGCCATCAATCCCGATTATTTCGAGCGCCTCTGCCTTCATATCGAGAGGTATGCGGATCATACATTTCCGAATATGCTTCTTCTCCCGGAGAAAGAAATCTTTGCCGTCCGCCAGATCGTTCATCTGATCTACTGCGAACATGAAGGGCTACACCGGAAAAGTCTGCTCAACTCATACATGCACGCTTTGATCACCCATCTGTTGCTATTATATACCGACACCCGGGTCGACCAGGATATACGTGTCAGCAAAGTCTTATCCCTGATAGACAAACACTACATCAACGAACGTACAACAGACTTCTATGCCCACGAAGTAAACCTCAGCAACAAACGGATGAACGAGCTTACAAAAAAGGCCATCGGCCACACAGTCAAACAACTGATAGACCAACGGCTATTACTGGAAGCTAAACGCATGATCAGTTCCGGAGCTTCGAGCTTCAAGGAAATAGCGTTCAGCCTGGGATTTAGCGAAGCTTCTTATTTCACCCGCTTCTTCAAGGAGCAAAGTGGCCGTACCCCCGAACAATTCCGGTCTTTACTGAAGAAAGACTTGTCATGAACGGACTTTGATCACTGCCAACCGTCGTCGTGTATCGACAAACAACAGCACGAAAGAGGTCAGTCCGCAAACAAACAATCCGCACATCATCGGCACCACCGAATTGTTCTGCAGGAAACTGACTACCGCCGACAATATCCCGGTAAACAATAATTGTAGGAATCCCATCAATGCCGAAGCCGCCCCGCTATCTTCCTTAAAATAAGCCAATCCAAGCGAAGTCGTTGCCGGAAGCAGCAATCCGATCGGAATCAGATTCAGGAAAACCAGCACCAGCAAAGGTACGACGGAAGTCGACACCAACGAAGTCACCACCAGCAATACCCCGATCAACAGTTGAAAGACAAGCGTATATCTCACCAGCTTCTTCAACGTCATATATTTCAGGAAGAAATTGATGATATAGGTGCCGAACATCAAACCCAACGAATTGACTGCAAAAATCAGGGCAAACGTGTCTCCCGACATCCCTCCCTTCTCCATGATCAGGAACGGAGCATTGGAAACATACACCATCAAACCGCCGTAAGCCATACAGCCAATAATCGTATAAACCACAAACGGCCATACTTTCATCACTCGCACATATCCTTTCGCCATCTCCCTCAACGAAGGTTTCTTTGCAGTCACACCTTCGGGTAAAGGCATCGGTTTACTTTTCGGAAGGAATATCCAGGTCAGCAGAATAGTACAAGCCCCCAACAATGCCATTGTATTGAACACCCCGTGCCAATGCCATTGTTTCAAAAGTAAATTACCGATAGTCGGTGCAATAACAGGGGCAATACCTGAAATAATCACCAACAAAGAGAATACTTTTGTCCGTTGTTCATTCACAAACAGGTCGTTCACGGCTGCACGTCCGACCACTACACCGGCGCACCCTCCGAAAGCCTGAAAGAAACGGATTACCCAAAGTTGTTCGATCGAAGTCACATAGATGGAAGCAAACGAACTTACGGTGTATAAAGCAGTTGCCAGCAGAATCGGATTTTTCCGTCCGTAATAATCGGATAGCGATCCCCAGAACAATTGTCCGAGGGCAAAACCCGCCAGGAAGATGGATAAGGAAATTTGTACTTCACCCAGAGAAACCTGCAGGCTCTCAGCAATATCTGTAAAAGCAGGAAGATAAAGGTCTATACTCAGAGGTTCCAAAGCCGCCAGTAAGGAAAGGACCAGAACCACGATTCCCATTTTTCTATTCATCACGTTATACCTATTAAAATTACCGCGACAAAAGTACTTCCTTCTTTCCGTCCGCCTTTTACATTAATTGCACATTTACTGGTATAAACAGGAACTTTCAGGGAATAGGGACCGGTTCACCCAGATGGCGCGGTTGCTTCCGTGTTGCCAGATCGATAAAGACTTTCACCCTCGCCAGCAACTCACGGATACGTGTCTTGAATCCGGCATAGGTATCCACATCGCGTGCATTGAAACCAACAGCCTGAATCCCATGCTTACCAGCCAGGAACAAAGCCCGTTCATTATGGAATCGTTGAGAAATAACGGTGAAACGATCTTGCCCGAATATTTCCCTGGCACGGACAACCGAATCCAGGGTACGCAGTCCTGCATAATCCAGGACAATGACCGAATCGGGAATATGATACATCAGAAGAGCTTTTTTCATCTCTTCCGGCTCGTTATAATTTCGCCGACGGTTGTCCCCGCTGATCAGGATATATTTTATCTTTCCGGACTTATACAATTCGGCGGCGGCTTCGATCCGGTAATCGAAATACAGGTTACTCCGTCCGTTCTTCAACATCGGTGTAGTCCCCAGCAATAAACCGACTTTATTTTCCGGGATTTGTTCCGTATCGTCATAAACGAGTTCCTTTGCATAATTACGAATACGAACATGGCAGGATAGTATCACAATACCAACCAGCAGACAAGTAGTAAACAGAACACCTGCAAGCACCCCAACCACCTCTTTTCTTTTATTTTTATTCGCCATCTACAAATATAGTCTTTTTCAGTAGAATAAACGAAACGGGATATTTCTTTTATGAGTGTGGTTATTAGGCAGGAAACATGTACATTTGTACGTTTTTTAAATTTACATATTCAAGAATGAACGACTTACTTATTTTCAATCATATAGAATTGATCCTGGCGGCTACAACTGCCGGTCTTTTCATCATCCAGCTTTTATATTATCTTGTTACTTATGCCCGTCCGTTAAGACAGGCGAAAAGGAGACAAATGGAGGCAGGACAGGCCAAACCTGCCGTTTCCGTGGTTGTCTATGCCAAGAACGAATCGGAGAATCTAAGGAAACATCTCCCGGCTTTACTGAACCAGAACTATCCGGAATACGAAATTATCGTCGTCAACGACGGCTCCACGGATGAGAGTGACGAGGTTTTAAAAACCTTCAAGAACGAATACGATCACCTTTATCACACCTATATTCCGGAAGACGTAAAATACCTGAGCCGCAAAAAACTGGCACTCACCGTCGGTATCAAAGCTGCCAAATACGACATCCTCCTTTTCACCGAGGCGAATTGCGAACCGATGGGAAAAAACTGGATATCTGCTATGGCACGCAACTATACATCCAAGACAAGCATTATTTTAGGTTTCTGCGCATATGGTCCCCACAAAGGATTTTTCCACAAACTGGTCGCTTACGATAACCTGATGACCGGACTGCAATACATTTCGTCTGCCCTTACCGGAGATCCTTATACCGGAAACGGCCGTAACCTCTCCTACCGGAAAGACTTGTTCTTCGCTCATAAAGGTTATTACAAATCGCTCAGCCTGCATGCCGGAGACGATGATCTGTTCATCAATGAATCTGCCACCAAAGAAAACACCTGGGTGGAATATTCTCCGGATAGCATCACCGAAATGGCAAAGATAGACCGTTTCAGTATGTGGAAAGAAATGAAAGTATCACGTGCTGCAACCCAGCGTTATTATAAAGGTTGGAATCTGACCTTTTTCAGAATAGAGAGCCTCAGCTACTTCCTGTTCTTCACCACAGTTATTACCAGTATCGTATTGGGTATCCTCGGAAACTGGTTGATCTCCATACTGGCCGGCTTACTTTACACAATCCGGTTTTCCTGTAAAGCTGCCATCCTACACAAATCGGCCAAGCTCCTGCAACAGAAACCGGTCACAGGCTGGCTATTTCTGTTGGAGTTGATCTTACCTCTGTTCAATCTGTATGTAAGAATATACCGTATATTCAGAGGGAAGAACGATTATACGTTCAGGCTGTGAATAATTGAAAGTTGAAAATTGAGAATTAATGGGAAATTACTCGAACCGAATACTTTTGGCGGGATCGATCTTTGTGATCAGGTAAGACGGACCGAGCATCATCAACATGGATGCACATAGCGTTCCGATATTCAGCAGAACTAAAGAGAGTACACTCAGATCGATAGGCACTGCATCCAGATAATAGGTGGACGGGTCCAGTTTTATTATATGAAAATGAGACTGGATCAGGCAGATGGCAATCCCGATCACATTTCCCCAAAGCATCCCTTTCCCTATCAGGAAGAAAGAGATATAGAGAAATATCTTACGGATACTGGCATTGTTTTCTCCCAACGCTTTCAGGATACCGATCATATTAGTCCGCTCCAAAATAATAATCAGCAAACCGGAGATCATTGTAAAACCGGCAACAGAAAATATCAGGATAAGGATAACGACCACATTCACGTCCAACACATCGAGCCAGTTAAATATCATCGGATTCATCTCCTTGATCGAACGGGTAAAATAAGTATTTCCATGACGATCCTGTTGTTCAACCAAATTGAAATACAGGTCTTCTGCTATCTGATCCAGATCATTATAGTCATCGACAAGCAATTCCAGTCCGCTGACTTCGTCTTTATCCCAACCATTCAAACGACGTATCTGCTTGATATCCGCCAGGACAAACAACTTGTCGTAATCCATAAAACCAGTCTCGTAAATCCCGGCTATGTTGAATTTGCGTGCACGGACATCTTCCTGAACGAAATAAGTCCGAACCGAATCTCCCAGTTTCAGATTTAATAAATCGGATAAATATTTGGAAATAATGATATCTATCGAACTTTTATCCGGGTTTATCGTAAGGATTTCACCCTCTTTCAAATTATTCCGGAAGAAACTCCAATCATAATCCGTGTCGACACCCTTCAATACAATCCCCTGAAAATCGCTATCCGTTTTCAGAATCCCCATCTTAGTAGCATATGCTTCTATATGCTTGATCCCAGGAAACTCCTGAAGAGCCTGAAGCAAGGAATCGCTCACAGCAATCGGTGTCGTTTCATACGAACTGTTATTATCGAAATTGGTGATCTGGATATGAGAGCCGAAACCGATCACCTTATTACGGACTTCCTTTTTAAACCCGATTACAATAGCCACCGAAAGAATCATTACCGCCAGTCCGAGCGCAATCCCAATTATAGCAATACGAACAGCAGGAGGTGTTACCTGGCGGTCCCCCTCCTTACTGAAATGAATTCTTTGTGCTATAAATAATTCTAAGTTCAAATCACTTTATAATTCGTTAAATGACTCTTCCCGGATAAGCCTCCAATGCTTTTGCCAACACAACCAACGCATTTGCCAGATCTTCTTTTTTCAATACGTAAGCAATACGTACTTCATTCTTACCCAGACCCGGTGTAGTATAGAAACCGGAAGCCGGAGCCATCATGACCGTCTGTCCTTCATATTCAAATTCATCCAGACACCAAGCACAGAACTTATCGGCATCATCCACGGGCAGTTTGGCAACCGTATAAAAAGCTCCCATAGGGATCGGAGAATAACATCCCGGAATACGATTCAGACCGTCGATCAGGAATTTGCGACGTTCCACATATTCGTTATACACCTCCAACATATACTCTTCAGGCGTATCCAATGAAGCCTCGGCAATGATCTGTCCGATCAATGGAGGACTCAAACGGGCCTGACACCATTTCATAACATTTTCCTTCACCATCTGGTTCTTCGTGATCAGCGCACCGATACGGATACCGCATTCGCTGTAACGTTTAGAAACAGAATCGACCAGCACCACATTATTCTCTATCCCTTTCAAATGGAAAGCAGAGATATAAGGGGCTCCCGTATAACAGAACTCACGGTATACCTCATCCGAAAACAAAAACAGATCGTATTTCTTCACAATATCACGAATCTGATCCATTTCTTTCTGTGTATACAGATAGCCGGTCGGATTGTTCGGATTACAGATCAGGATCGCTTTCGTACGCGGTGTAATCAGTTCCTCAAAACGTTCCACCGACGGAAGGGCAAACCCCTCATCGATAGTAGACGGAACCGTTTTGATCACAGCCCCACAAGAAATGGCAAACGCCATATAGTTTGCATACGCAGGTTCAGGAACAATAATTTCATCCCCCGGATCCAGACAAGCCATAAAAGAGAAGAACACAGCTTCCGAACCACCGGTGGTGATGATTATATCGTCAACATCGACATTGATATTGAATTTCGCATAATACTTAACCAATTTCTCACGGAAACTACGAATCCCTTCACTGGGTGAATATTCCAAAACCTTACGATCAATACGGCGCATCGCCTCCATCGCGACCTCAGGAGTAGGTAAATCCGGTTGACCGATATTCAGATGGTACACCTTGGTACCCTTTGCCTTAGCCTTATTAGCTAGCGGAACAAGTTTTCTAATGGGGGAAGCCGGCATATTGACACCCCGCTGTGAGATATTAGGCATTACTTTTTCTATATGTTAGTTTAAAGTTCGGCAAAGATAGGAAATAATTGAAAATTGAAAGTTGAAAATTGAAAATTAATATCGGTTTGCATGTTTTCCCCTCATTTAATTTTCAATTTTCAATTCTCCATTTTCAATTCCTCAAATTCCCGGCCGAGGCGAATCCTTGCTTGCATGCATCGTCGAGATAAACGCATGCGGATCAATATCTTTTATCTCGTCTTTCAGACGCGGCATATCTTTACGTTCAGCGATTGTGAAAATGATCTCTTTCTCCTGTCCTTCATACATTCCGCGTCCATGCAGGAAAGTTCCGCGCATCCCCATCTTGCCGACAATCAGGTCTTTTATTTCCTGTGTTTTCTTCGATACGATAAATACGGCGCGATTCGGATTCTCTGTCTGGAACATTTCCACGACCTTCCCATAAACAAAGATGGCAAACCAGGAATACAAAGGCACTGCCCAATCCTGAAATACGATCAAACCGAGCATTACGATGGCAGAGTCAAGCAATATGATCATATTACTAACTTTCAGATTGGAATTATTGGCAATCACACGGGCCAGCACATCGGTTCCCGCACTTGTACTTTGTGCCTTAAAGACACAAGTCACACCCAGACCTAATATCGCACCGCCATAAAAACAGGCTATAAAAGTATCGTTTTCTACCAGCGGTTCCGTTCCGCAGAAATAAGATAAAGTATCTGTAAAAACGGAGATCAGTACAAATGTCACTATTGTTTTCGGTCCGGAAGAAAGTCCGATCTTTTTCATCGCCAGTATCAGCAACGGCACGTTGAAGCACAAAGCGGTAGCCCCCATCGGCAAACCATCCGGAAAAATGGAGAAAAGTCCTTTCGTGACATAATGTAAAACAATGGAAATACCATAAACCCCGCCCGGCACGATTTTATAAGGGGCGAGAAAAAGCACATAGCTCAGTGCCTGGAGAAAAGCTCCGACAACGATCAGGGAATAGTCGAAAGCATTACTTCTCAATGTAGCATTAGAAGGAAAACCTAGTTGTTTCATGATAAGATTAAATCATTATTTGTTCTTTTAAGTGTCGCAAAGATAAATAAAAAAAGAAGAGACTACACAAACAAATTGTGTAATCTCCTCTATCTATTTTCAACAACCGCAATACGGGATCAAACAATCCCGACGCCTTTTATTATTAAAGGCTCAATGCACGGTTATTATTATTTGTCACATTCAACAATGTTACATATTTACGATACTGTTCGGGAGTCAGAACCTTTTTCATCAATTTCAAATTCCCATAGACAGCCTGGTGCATTTTCTTCTGTTGCTTGCTTTCGCTCGAACGAAGACTTTCACGTTGCATATCAAGGAAGTATTCATTAATGTTTGCTACTTCATTCACCTGAGAAGGGGTTAATTGTAAATAATAACTCAGTTTCTCAAAGTTAATAGCAAACGGTTCTTTACTCACATTGTTCCGGTTCTCGCGTGCAAAACCTACTGTTGCACATAATAAAATGGCTGCTACAGCCATACCTAAACGTTTCATAATACCTAAAAACATTAAATTAATAACCTAAACTCAGAGGCCTCTGCCTCTCTATCTCCTTTTATCTTTTTGCTTTCAGATATATAACAGTATGTTTTATAACATTGTTCACGAGCAGATTTATTTATTCAGCCAAATGATCGGATATCCCAGTCTCCGCTTGATCTCTTCCATCTCCGCACTATGCCACATTTCATGTTTGAAGCACCAGGACAATGCCTCATATTTGTTATTTGCGACCGGATGTTTAAAGGGAATAGGTTCTAATGGAGTATATAAAATACCATCACTTAAAGCCAACAGGTTTTCAATACAAATTTCATGAACTGCGTCCAACTGATTTTTCAATACGGAAGCAGTTACAACCTCCTCTTTGACAGACCGGTGTAAAGTACCCATCCCATTAAACAGTTTATTATACTGTGCCACAGGAACCACCCGGTTGACTTTTTCATTCCATCCTGTCATCACAGTAATTGCATGAAAGTTCTGGGCTACAATCAGATGTCCGATCTGCCACGCAAAGTTTGAATCCGTATTTTCCGGTATGACAAACCATAAATCTTCCGGGAGTTCCGAAACCAGGCGATTGACAAAATTTCTTGATTCAATGATCTGCTCTCTCAAAAATTCAATTCGATTCATAATGTTTACTTTTTAAGTTATACATTAATCATTAGTGAACGGAAGAGCAGGATTTGTGACAACTCAGTCCAAAAATTTTTCCCAATAATTCTTTCTCGGTAAATCTTTTTCAAATTTATGATACAGATCGGCCAAACGTATCATTTTCACAACGGTTGAATATTCTTTCTCCAGATCGATACGGTAAAGCTGTTTGCAGATCCGGCATTTACAAGTCCCGGAAGGATTATATAACGGACAGGTATCATTCATAAAATGACTGATCTTAGTTATTGAACGAGAGGATATCTGCCGGACATTCTCTACCGACATTTCCATAATACTACTGATCTGTTTATGGGAAAGACCTATATTTTCTTTAAATATAAAGATCAAACGGGCATCGTTATTTAAACAGTGATTCAATGCAGTCAGACACCAGTCACACCTTTCCTTCACCCATTCTTTCCGCTCCTCGTCAGAACCCGAATACTCTATTTCCTCCAATCCTCTAAATTGTTCCAACTTCAGCAAGGTGACTACCTTTTCATTTTGGGCATACCGTAAAATAGTCCGTTTCGCAATCGTATATATCCACGTTGACAATTCGGAATTACCATTAAAAGAGGACAGGCTTTTAAAGATTTCATACCAGACTTCCTGTGCCGCCTCTTTCGCTATCTCTTTGTTCTGGATCATACGACGAGCAATGGTAGCAACCATTCTCCCGTATTGTTCAACTAAATTTTTACGGTCTATCTCCATAAGTAATCAATCTGTCAACCTATACTTTTCATACGATGGTCTCACCCATCGCAAATAAACCAGGAGCGATATCAGGCAACACCCCGAACCGGCTAAATAAGCTGTCGCCAGATCAGTGTGCGAAGCAATAAAACCGGCCGCAAGCATGCCGATCCCCACCCCGAAATCGAAAGAAGTCAGATAAGTGGAAGTAGCCGTCCCACGCATATGATGCGGGGCCACATTCACAAAAAGGCATTGAATGGCCGGTACACAAACGCCAAATCCTATACCGATAGCCAAGGCAGAAACAAAGAATACGATCTCATTATGAAAAATAGCGAAAACGGCGAATGAAAGCGTCAGGAATGTCAGTGCACTGATCGACACAAGATGTATCTTCCCATGATCGACCAAACGCCCGGAAATAAGACGGGCCGTTCCCACTCCTATTGCCATAAAAATAAAGAAATACCCCGGATTGGCAACATTGATCTCCTTTCCGTACAATACCACAAAAGAAGTCACCATCCCATAAGGAATTGCACTCAACAGATAAGCCAAAGCCGTCGGCAAAGCTTTCACCAGGATAAAACGATCGAGCGAGAATGCCGGTCTCGGCACTTTCTCCCGCTTCGGATAACGGATCAGGCAAACCGAACCGACACCCACCAAAGCAATTGCCAGTCCTGCAAACACCACCGGATGAAAACCGAACCGGTCATAGATAAACACAGCCACCAACGGCGACAGCGACATCGCCAGGTTTATCGTCAATCCATAAAAACCCATTCCTTCCCCTCTTCGTTTGGAAGGGATCACATCGATCGCTATGGTATTTCCGGCAACGGAAGTCATCCCCATAAACCCACCCTGAATAAAGCGGACAGCCATAATCATCAATACTGTCGTTGCGAACAGGTAACCGGTAAACATACAGGCAAAAACCATAAAAGCTAACAAATATAATGGCTTGCGGGAAAAGCAATCCACCAGATATCCGGAGAACGGACGAACACATAACAAACCGATCGAATAACTGGAAAGAGCGATTCCCACTTCCGACGGATCGATCTTCAGAACTTCCACCAAATAGACCGGCATAGTTGGCATCAACATGTAGAAAGAGAAGTTCATCAGGAAATAAGAGATACAACACTGAATGAAATTCCGGTTCCAAAGCACAGGTTTCGCTTCGTTCATATCTTTAAGCCAGTTCACTCAGCTCCAGCCAACGCATTGTCTTTTCGTCTATTTCTTCCATTACTTTCGCAATTCGTTCCGACTTAACCATCAGCTCATCGTTGCTAAGTGTTCCACTACTCATTACTGTTTCCAGTTCTGCCTTTTCGGCTTCAAGCTGCGGTATTTCCACCTCCAGTGCTTCAAACTCTTTCCGTTCTTTGAAGGTAAGTTTCTTTTTCTGCTCAGGCTGCGGACGGTTATTCTTTTCAGGAGCCGATGTTTGTTTGGGCTGGCGAGCTGCTTCAGCCTCTTTCTCCAACTGATCCTGTACCTCTTTCCAGTCACGGTACTGAGTATAATTGCCGGGGAAATCCTTCAGATTGGCATTACCACGGAATACCAACAGGTGATCGACTACTTTATCCATAAAGTAACGGTCGTGCGAAACAACGATTACACACCCCTTAAAGTTACGCAGATATTCTTCCAATACATTCAAGGTCACGATATCCAGATCATTGGTCGGCTCATCCAGTACCAGGAAGTTCGGGTTGCGCATCAGAACGGTACATAGATATAAACGGCGTTTTTCTCCACCACTCAGCTTGTAGACATAGCTATGTTGCTTTTCGGGAGTGAACAAGAAATAATTCAGGAATTGGGAAACTCCCAACTTCTTACCGTCTCCAAGATCAACATATTCAGCTATATCCTGCACGACATCGATCACTTTCATCTGCTCGTCAAACTGCAGACCATCCTGACTGTAATAGCCGAAACGGACTGTTTCGCCGACATCGAAGCGTCCGCTATCCGGTTCTACTTCGCCCATCAGCATTTTAATAAAGGTAGACTTCCCTGTCCCGTTATTACCTACGATACCCATCTTTTCGTAACGGGCAAAAATATAATTGAAATCTTCTACAATCTTGATACTGCCGAAGCTTTTCGTAACATGCTCCGCTTCAAATATTTTCGATCCGATATAGGATGCTTTCACATCCAGGTTCACATTACCGTTATCCCGTTGCTGCTTGGCTTTCTTTTCCAGCTCATAAAAAGCATCGATACGGTATTTAGCTTTCGTACCGCGTGCCTGTGGCTGACGACGCATCCATTCCAACTCTTTACGCAACAGGTTATTGGCACGTTCTACCTCTGTGTTCATCGTCTCCATCCGTTCCTGACGTTTTTCCAGATAATAGCTGTAATTACCTTTATACTGGTAAATTTGCTGACGGTCTATTTCGATAATCTCGCTGCAGACACGATCCAGGAAATAACGGTCGTGCGTAACCATCAGGATACTGATATTGGCACGGCTCAGGTAACCTTCCAGCCATTCGGTCATTTCCAGGTCGAGGTGGTTGGTCGGCTCATCGAGAATGATCAGTTCGGGGTCGGTGATCAGAACGTTGGCCAATGCCACACGTTTCAACTGCCCACCGGACAGATGTTCCACTTTCTGATCGAAGTTTGTGATCTTCAACTGCGAAAGGATCTGTTTGGCACGCTGTTCATAATCCCAGGCTTTCAGGTTATCCATACGCATCAGGATATCCTCCAGATTGGAATGATCGTCACTCGCCATCGCTTCTTCATACTCGGCAATCAGACGAACTGTCTCGTTCGGAGAATAAAAACAGGCTTGCAGAACAGTCAACCCTTCCGGATAGACAGGCGTCTGCTCCAAGTAGCCGACACGCAGGTCGTTACGGAACACGACAGCTCCGTTATCATAATCTTCCTTCCCTGCAATGATATTCAGCAAAGTTGTTTTACCTGTCCCGTTCTTTGCAATAAGGCCCACTTTCTGACCTTGTGCAATACCAAATGTAATATCCTCAAAAAGAACCAAATCGCCGAAGCTTTTGGTCAGTCCGTCTATCTGTAAATAACTGATCATACTGCCTTTTATGCTTTAAATGCCGGACAAAGATACAAAAATTCAGCGTAGGGTAATCTATAATAATGCCTCGTTTACTTTAAGCAGTTATTACCTTATGCAAATTCTCCACATATTGAGTAAGGTCACTAAGCTTATCACCAAATGCATCATACCAATCAAAATTCACAAATGGATCATTTCCGAATGTAGAGGTCGTTATGTCCCCATTTTCACATACATAATTTAAAATGGTCTTCAAATATTCCTCCTGCATGGAATTCAGATTACTTTCAGATATTAGTTCTGTGAATTTTCGAATAGCAATATTCCGATTCACTCCAATTATAGAACGGATAAAAGCAGCAACATTACCTCCATAAATCATATTCTGAGCATATTTTGAATATTCCTCTCTGGTTCCCAACTGCTGCCATAATATACGTTCCAAATCACGAATATCAGCTTGAGATAATGGCTCTACATTAAATATCTTTTGCAATACTGCATTATCTTTGTTCTCAGCCAAATAATCCACAACACGCTGTTTGTAAGTCGTAGTCGTAACTATTCCTGGCGCTTCTCCTCCATCGGTAAAAGCATCTTCAATATCTATAGTAAAAGTATTCTTACTATTTCCTTTTAAGAATAATATCAGTTCACGCAAGTCCTTACGAACACGCTCCAAACCATCCAAATTCAGATTTTCCCAGAAATGAGAGCTTAGAACCTCCTTTATAGTCTCTATCTTTGCCATAACCAAAGGAATGGAAGTTGCTTTTTGAAGATCTCGGGCAATTTCAATTACTTTTTTCTTACTTCTCACAGCATTAATATCCGCATCCAACAAGGATAATTCTATATAAAGAATAAGTAAATCGAACTGTTTAGACTCTTCATTCTCCATTTTTTGAATCAATAACGGAGATAGACTATTTTTTATGTGTAAAGCATCTGTCTCGGAAATAAAAATCCAATTTTCTGATTTACGATATTTACATACCAAATCCCAATGCTTCCGAACTCCAATTCGTGAATCATTCAGCGTAGCCACCTGACTATGCAACAGAGTCTTCAATTCATCATGTAAGTTTTTAGCAAAAGGATCTTCCTGATACCGGCTATGCTGCAAAAACACAGATATATCCGTACGAAGACAAAACAAACGCTCAGTCAATGACTGAACAGGTTTTGCCTCTACCCCTTGAGGGTTATCATTGAAAAACTCAAAATTATTACAATAATCAAATATGTAAAAACATTCCTTATTCTTTCCGGGCCCAAATATATTTTTAGATAAACGAGTGCCTCTACCTATCATCTGCATAAATTTGATCTTTGATTTAATCACTTTAAAAAAGACCAAATTCAAAATATCCGGCACATCAACTCCAGTGTCGAGCATATCAACAGAAACAGCTATTTGTGGTAAATTATCTCTCACCTCAAACTGATCAATCAGATTTCCTGCATACGTCACCGAGTTATCAATCAATTGACAAAAGCTCGGACCATATTCAGGATAAAGTTTTCCAAACCGTTCTACAATCAATACTGCATGTTTGTGATTATAAGCAAAAATGATTGTTTTTCCGATCCGTTCACCGCTCTGAACCCTTAACCCGTTTTCCATCAGATCCTGCAACACTTTATCTACCGTATCTTCATTAAAGAGAAACTTAAATATTTCATCCTTTTCTATATCACGATGATAATCCTCATCCGGATCAATATTTCTTTGAGCTTTTTCATATTCCCACACTTTTTCAAGCTGTTCCTTCTCCTCTTTACTCAAATTTTCATATTTAATTCCATTATTAATATGAGCAGAATGACGGATAATTCCTTTATAAGGGACCAGATACTTTTCTGCAACAGCTTCCTCCAGTTCATAAGCAAAATTGGGTTCTCCCTGTTCCTGTTCGAATAACTGATAAGTACTTCTATCCACCTCACTACGTGGTGTAGCAGTCAATCCGACCAGTAAAGAGTCAAAATAATCAAATATATCCCCATATTTTCCAAAAATAGAACGATGCGCCTCGTCAACAATAATCAAATCAAAACGACCTACAGAAAAATCTTTCGTATCACGATCTATATAATTAATCATCGTTTGATAAGTACTGAACATAACACGGGCTGCCAAATCCGGTTTATTATCATCCGACAAGACACAATAAGTTCCTGGTAATAATTTTGTAAAATTCTTATATGCTTGTTTTACCAAAGCGGTACGATCGGCCAGAAACAAAACATTTTTCACCCAGTTGTTGCGCATTAGTAATTCAACCAAAGAAATGGCAACACGCGTCTTCCCTGTACCTGTTGCCATAACTAATAGGGCACGACGGTGTTTTTTATTGAAATATTCACAAACAGCTTTAATTCCGCGTTTCTGATATTCGCGGTCTGTTATCTCGTCACGAATACGCAAATCGGTAATCTCCGCTCTCTCTCGTTTCTGAATGATCAGCTCCAAATCAGCTTGCGTATGATAACCATACACAGGACGTGAAGGGTAACCTAACCCATCTATCACAAAGGTATTAAAACCGTTTGTATAATAAATAACAGGCATCACGCCATACTGTGCTTCCAGGCATTTGGCATACAATTCAGCCTGATGTTTTCCTCTGGCGGCATCCACACTGGTACGTTTAGCCTCTATGACCGCTAAAGGCTTTCCATTGGCACCAAACAAGACGTAATCAGCAAAACCAGTTTCCTTATGATTCGGCATTCCTGCCAATTGTATTTCGATGCAGGCTTTTGCTGGCATAATGGATCCTTTTGCTTCCAAAATATCCCAACCTGCCTCACGTAACATTTGATCAATAAAATACTTTCGGGTTTCCGCTTCCGAAATACCTGTAACTGCTTTCGTAACCAAGGCTGTTTCTAACTTACCCTCATATTTCTCTACCAAAGCATTGGTCGGCTCCATATTTTCTTTGGGAGCTATATGAACTTCAGCCTGTCCAGGGATCAAATTACGGTCAAAAGTCGGATAATCATCTATTACTTTCAGCTTTACTAATACTGAACCGACAAAAACATATAAATTCAGTAAAGAGAAAAAAGATTCTTTCTTTGCTACTTTTCCCAAATGTGCTGAATTATTACCGGCTTTACGGATATAGTGCAAGCGTTTCAACAAATCATCACTCTGAATAAAATTCTTAAACGACTCAGCATTTACCAACTGGAATAGTGAAGACCGTTCCGGTATTTCCATCCCTTTAAACAAATAAATAGCTCTTACAATGTACTCTAAAGCCCGGCGACTATTGATAGCCGACTTCTCCGGATCTATAATCTGGTTAATTTCTGCCTCATTGCAATATGCATACAAATCTGCAAAGTCCGAATTTCCTTTCAGGTAATCAAAGTTTTTTGCTTGTATCATAACACTAACACTAGTTATGTTGATTTATAAATTCACACGCCTTTAAAAAGTTTGAAATCTATCTGATACCGATAGAACTCAATATTAGTACATACAGAAAGAGCTCTCTTCAACCGGGTATCTGCCTCCAATCCGATAATAATACCTTTTACCTCTTGATTGGGTTCCGCTAATTCTTCTTTGACATACCCCATGTATCGATGAATTTGCCCGACAACGACATCGGATGTTCGCCCTCTTTTTAGCTCTATGACCAACAAGGTCTTTTTATCCTTGCTGACTGCCAGTATATCAATAGGACCAGTATCGCTAGGATATTGTTCCCCTACTATTTCACCATTATCCTCAAATATATCATATTTTTTCCCAATATCAGTATGTTTCCAATTTTTTACGAGAAAATCTTCCAAATGTTTTTCCAAAGCAAAGACTGTGGGGTCTTCAACCTCCTCATCATTACAATAGACAGTAGGAGGAGCTGTTCTTGTCAAGAATATCTCTATTTCTTGTTGGTATTTTGTGATATCGCAACATGTACCGATAGAATCGGTCGAATGTTGCAAACCTTCACTCATTTCACTTCTTTGAATGGTTTTATCATACCATTGAACTCTGCGTCGATGAGGTAGATTAGTTCCCGGCACATAATAATAATTTCCTACAATTTCGGCAATATAATATTCACCTTTGCCATTAGGAGTTAAAACAATATCGCCTATTTCAAGCCCACGGCATACAGTCCAGAGAAATCCACAGGAAAGACCAGCAGCAACTTTTGTTTTTTCCGGATTTTCTTGCAGATATACAGGTATATACTCTTTATTAAAAGCTTTCCATCCATCAGGTAAATGACCTGACAAATCATTATCCGGAAGAAAGTTAGTTCCAATAAAACCACCTTCTTTACACTCGTCAGCATATATGCTGCCTCTTCCTAACATTACTCGGTTGTATTGTTTCATGGTTGATTAAGTTTTATCCAAAATATTTATTCATGGTGTAGTCCAAGAGTTGTTGAACATCGACTATGGACTGTTTTATTTTTTGTTTCTGAAATTCAACAAATTTGATTTTCTCCATAAATTCATTTTGAAATTCAAATGGAGGTACAGATAAAAGCAATTGTTCAAAATTAGATTTTGTTATTATGTGTTTCATTCCATTTGTTGCTTGTTCCTGTATATATTTCTGACTAAATTTCATAAGATATAATAAAAATAAAGAATTGATATTTTGAAATGGTTCTATTGCATTTATCTGTTGATTAAAAGCAACAACTCTATTAGTTAAGCAAGCAGAACCTATAGAAGACAAACTTCCTGCAATGCATGTAATCAATAAAGAGTTAGCATTAACAACCCTTCCTTTTTTTACACCTTCTAAAGACAAATACTCTTTTGCCTCAGAAGGATATAATTCACCATTCTTTATATTATCGGATTTTATCCATTCTAAATAACATGGAGTATAAAAAAATTTATTATTTCTTGATGGAGTATTTCCTGTAATAACTTTGCCTATATGACGAATTTGTTTTTTCTCCCAATTTTTCTCATTAAAAATAGGATCCCCAAACATATCATAAAAAATAGCCAGCCCAAGACGATCCAACTCTTTAAGTTGTTCTTGCTTCTTTGCTAGTATTTCGTTTAGTTTGTCAAGTTCTGCAACGATAGATTCTTGTTCAGAAAGGGGAGGTATCAATACTGTACATTCACCATAATCTTTAAAATAAATATGAGGAATAGCAGCACCTGAGGCAAAATGTGCTAAATTCAAACTTTGCAATACATATTTTATATATCCCAATAGAAAGCCATTTTTAGGTATCACATATTGCATCGTTCCAACTAAAGAAGAATATGCAGGATATACGTTTACTCTTCCTACTCCAGATCCATCTTTTACAATACCAATATACGGTTCATCACGATGGTAAAAGTCTAGACATTTTACAAAACCACTAGCTCCATATAAAGGGTAATCACCATTATTATCCATTACCTTATTTTGAACAATATTGGATGAAGCTTTATCACAAATATCCTTTATCTTTTTTCTTACCCAACCTTCCTTCATCATCCCATCATCTTCCTAAAATCCACAATCGCCTGCCGAATCTCCTCCTCCAAACTCTCAATACGTGCAAGAATCACCTCCGGTTTCTCGAACTCTACCTTTTCCCGTTCCACTTCTTTGTACTTATTGATCGAAAGATCATAATCATTGGCACGTATATCATCTACAGGCACAAAGAAAGACTGGTCTTTACGAGTGCGGGATTCTTCTCCTGCAAGGTTATGGAACCTTTTTATCACATCAGGAATATCACTTCCTTCACATTCAGTACGTTTTTGATCGAGGGTAAAACCATCGGCTTTCATATCGTAAAACCAAACTTTATCTGTACCCCCTACATTTGTTTTTGTAAAGATTAGAATAGCCGTACTTACCCCGGAATAAGGTTGAAAAACTCCTGCCGGCATGGAGATAACAGCCTGTAACCGATGCTTATCTACCAATTCTGTACGAATAGATTTATGTCCTTTACTATTGCCAAACAATACGCCATCAGGAACGATCGAAGCACAACGTCCGCCCGCTACCAACATACGTAAAAACAAAGCGACAAACAACAACTCAGTCTTCTTTGTATTGGTAATTGCCAACAGGCTTTTACTCACCGAATCATTGTCAAGGCTACCGGTAAACGGAGGATTTGCCAGACAAAGCGTATATAAATTCTCATCCGTATTATCAGACGATAACGAATCACGCCATTGAATATTCGGATTATTAACTCCATGCAACATCAAGTTCATCGCCCCAATACGCAACATTGTTTGATCGGTATCGAACCCGTTGAACATTTCATTATTAAAATGATCAGCAGCATTTTCGTTCAACAATTCATCTTTACAATGCTCTGTGATGTATTTTGCGCATTCCACAATAAACCCAGCTGATCCCATTGCCGGATCACAAATGATATCTCTTACAGTCGGCTTCATTAATTCCACCATCATCCGGATGATATGCCGTGGCGTACGAAACTGTCCGTTGGTACCACTTGCCGCCATTTTACCCAGGATATATTCATACACATCTCCCATCGTATCGCGGTTATTCATATCCAGATTGTTGATACCATCGACAACCTTGGCTAAAGTCCGTTCATTAGGGATTAGAAAAATAGCACTTCGCATAAAACGGCTATAAGCTGAATCCTCTCCTACACCAATATTTTTAATGAAAATGAAAACATCGTTACGAACAGTATTGAACATACGAACAGTATCCATATTCTTAAAAACAGACCAACGCAACGATTTATAAGGGACGTCCTTATCACTTTCCGGATTATGCCAGTTTCCATCCTTAAATATAAGCTTTTCAGGAGCAACATGATACTTAAATGCATTTGCTATTGCTTCTTTTTTAATCTGCGCATCATCCAACATCTTCATAAAGAACAAATAGGTCATTTGTTCCAGAATTGTAATCGAGTTCGTGATACCACCTGTCCAGAATGCATCCCATATCTGGTCTACACGGTTTTTTATCTCGCCTGTTATCATTTTCGTTTTTTATTGTTTATAAGTCTATTTGCAAATATAAGCACTTTCAGTCAAACCTGTCGTAATATACAGGTTTTCCATCCCATATTGAATATAAATTCTTATCCCCCCAAACTTTATTATTTTAAGCCCACGTAGTAATACTACTTTGTAGGAGGTTTATTTTTTACTCTAAAAGACTATCATTCATCTTAATGACTTTTCTAAAAGGATTCACCATTACACCACATTTAATACAACCTCCCTCGTTTCTTTTGAAGAAACCATGTCTCTTCAATTTACAAATTGTCTTATGCTATAAAAATAATACATTTTCATGAACCTAACCAAAACATATAATACCTTTCTCCCGTTTTATAATAAAAGGTCTCCGCTTGATTCTGAAAATCATTATCAAGAGAGATTTTAAATATCATTCTTTGAATATTATCAATATGACTAAAAAAATAGATTATATATCTTTGTTTGCACGCCTAGCTTTAGCTTTGGGCTTTCTGTCAGCCGTTGCAGACCGTTTAGGGTTATGGACTCCGTTATTGGGAAGTGACAATGTGGTCTGGGGGAATATGGAAAGTTTTACTGCTTACACCGGAGTTTTATTGCCGTGGGTTCCTCCATATCTGTTACCGCTGTTCGCATGGACGGCTACAATCGCTGAAATCGTACTTGGCGTATTACTATTAATAGGTTTCCAAAAACGTTTGGTTGCTCTTCTTAGCGGCATTCTATTATTGACTTTTGCTTTTGCCATGCTGTTTTCTTTGAATATAAAAGCACCACTCGATTATAGCGTATTTGCAGCGGCGGGATGTGCTTTCTTGCTTTACAAGGAAAGCGATTAAGAACCGTACAAAAATTTAGATGAAATAATCTTCTCCTAAATTCGTTTAATCAAGGAATAAAATGTATGTTTGCTTCGTTAACTAAACGACAAATATATGAATCCCAATTTCGACTACAGCTTATTCCCATACTCTTTCGCCCACTGTCTGAACAGCGAATGCCTACGTGCAGAAAAATGCCTGCGCCGGCAAGTTGCCTTACGTATGCCAAAAGAAAGAGAAGCGGTTACAGTCGTGAACCCGAAACATGTTGCTCCTTCGGGGGAGGATTGTAAGCTCTTTGTTCCCGATCAACCGGAACAATATGCACGAGGAATCACTCATCTGCTCGATCGTGTTCCGCACAATGATGCTGTTATTATCAAACAACAAATGATAGAACATTTCGGACAGACGAACTATTATCGCTTTTCCCGGAAAGAACGTCTTATCAAACCCCATGAACAGGAATATATACGAACATTATTTCATAAGAGAGGAGTAACAGAAGAACCTGCCTTCGATGAATATGTAGAATACTACGATCTTTATCGAAAGATATAAAACAGGAAAATCCCTTTACACATATTAAACCGAGTCAACCCTTTTTATTGATTAGGCAGAAAGTAGTCAACTAAAATCGTTAAACTACAGTAATTTTATTTCCATATATTATGAAAGGACATTTTCATATATTGTGAAAATAGTGTTTCATATATTGTGAAAATAGATTTTCATAATTTACAAAAATCTTAACAAAGCAATATCTTCCGTCCGTCTATTCAGTAAAAATATGGAATTGGAACTAACCCTATCACTCAATCTCAATAAATACTGAAATCCTGCGGCTTTATCACAAACCCGATCCGCAGCATACTTTTGAACTGATTATATTCCAACAGGTTTTCACCGTAGCCATTATAATATTGTAAAAAGAAATATTGATTCTCATTATTATTGAACTTATAACTCAACTCTACCTGTGTATTAAAGCTGAACCATGTTTTACGTTTCGTCAGGATCACTCCGCAATTAAAACGCTTATTATCCGTTCGGAAATTAGTTGCCAGCTGGAATATACCGTTGTATTTCAGCAAGTCCTTGTTATACTTACCATCGACGATCGGTATCCAGGTCTTGAATTGGGCTTCCCAATTCTTGTTGAGAACAACGGCTGCTGCAAATGTGACCCTATTCCAGCTACGCGAAGCGGTGCTATCTTTCCCGTTCGACTCATGTTCAAGCATCAGATATCCTTTACCTATATATTTGTTATGATGGATAATCAGGTGTCCGAGTCCTATTCCCGGATTAAAGTTCAGGTCGCGCATAGGAAGAGATTCCTGAAAAACATTCCAAAAAGCTTTCTGTGTATATTGGATGAAAAGATAGGTGTCGAAAAGTAACTTGCTTTTGGTCAGCCGCTGCGCAATACTCAATTGAAATTTGACATCCGAATTGGCAGCGGTCGGTTTATGCCCGACCGTCGTTCCACCGATAAAATAATTGTCTTTAAATAATGTAAAATAAGGAGCCTTGTCCAATACCGCACGTACACTGTCTGCATTATATTCCATCTTGGGGTCCTGGACCAGCACCTGGGAGAAAACTGATACGAAGCCGGAGATAAATAAAACAAACAGAAATATAGTTATCCTTTTCATATATAATATTATTGTGTATAGACCCTATAAAACAGAGCAAAGGTAATAACCGCACAGCTAAACAACTTTCCCCGATTTCCTGAATTATGGTCAATTCAGTTACCTTTTCTTTATTAATAACCAATTCTTATCGGGTAAGTTCATTTTTTATATCTTTGTCCGCATGGAAAAAGTATATCAATATTATCGGGATACAATAGCAGCATACACACGCCGCTCGGACAATCTGAAAAAGAAAATACATTTGATAGGAACAATACGCCTGTTACTCGTTGCCGGACTTATTGCAGCAATATGGTTTTTAAAGGCCGAAAGCTGGATGATGCTGACAGGGGCAGTTATCCTGTTCCTTATACCTTTCGTCGGACTAATGGTCTATCATACGTTTTTATCATCGAAAAAATCGTATGCCGACGTTCTTATATCACTCTGCAACAATGAGCTGAAAGGATTGGATTATGACTTCAGCGCTTTCGACGGAGCTTCTGAAAAAAGCAGCGGAGAACACTCCTTCAGTCTGGACCTGGATCTTTTCGGGAATCGTTCCATCTTCCAGTCGATCAACCGCACGGTCACTTCCATGGGAAAAGAAAGGCTTGCCGACTGGTTCACCAACCCGCTTACCGACAAAGAGGAAATTCTCAAACGGCAGGAAGCGATCCGCGAACTAAGCGAAATGACACAGTTAAGACAGCATTTCTATGTTACCGGCATGCTGCATCCCGGAGAAAAAGGAGATATTCGCACGCTGATCTCACTAACTGACAATAAACCGGTATTCATCAACAGTTTGCTCTGGAAAAGCCTGACATGGATTATCCCTGCCATATGGGCGGTTCTGTTCGTAGGAACATCGACCGGAACAGTCACTTTTGCCATGCCAGGTATATTTTTTGCCATTGCATTCCTTATTGCGAATATACGGGCTAAACAGATCAACACGCTTCACAACTCTGTGAACAAAATGGAAAAAATACTATACACCTATTCTTCACTGATCAAAAGTATTGAAGGTGATATTTTCAAATCATCCGAACTGGCAACTATCAGCGGACGGTTCAACGGGCCGGACGGTACAGCTTCCCGTTCGCTGAAAAAGTTATCCCGCTGCATCGGAGCACTCGACCAACGGATCAGCTTTATGGGAATCATCCTGAATATATTCATCCTGCGTGATACCCGGACAGCGATCAGGCTGGAACGCTGGATACAGACACATGCCGGAGATATTCCTCTGTGGTTCGATGCTTTGGAAAAATTCGATGCTTATAGTTCACTAGGCGGTTTCGCATTCAATCATCCGGGTTATATTTATCCGGAAATAGCAGATACTTATTTCAAGATGAGCGGCAAAGCATTGGGACATCCCCTTCTTCGTCGTGATGTTTGTGTTAGAAATGATATTTCGATCGAGAAAAGTCCCTGGTTCCTGATCATTACCGGGGCTAATATGGCAGGAAAAAGTACTTACCTGCGGACTGTCGGGGTCAATTATTTATTGGCTTGTATAGGTGCTCCGGTATATGCAGAGGCACTAACGGTCTATCCGGCAAAGATGGTGACCAGCCTGCGTACTTCCGATTCACTGGTCAGCAATGAATCTTATTTCTTTGCCGAACTGAAACGGTTGAAGATGATCATCGACCGCCTGCAACAGGGCGAACAATTATTTATCATCCTGGATGAGATTCTGAAAGGAACCAACTCCATCGACAAACAAAAAGGCTCGATCGCCCTGATGAAGCAACTGGTATCTTTCCAGGCTTGCGGTATCATCGCCACACACGACTTGGTATTAGGTGAACTGGAAAAAGAATTTCCCGACCAGATAAAAAATTACCGTTTCGAGGCAGATATCAAAAACGAAGAACTGACTTTCTCCTATCAACTCCGGGAAGGCATTGCCCAAAATATGAATGCCTGCTTCCTTATGAAGAAAATGGAATAACCGTTTAAAAAGAAAGGCTATCAAAAATGATAGCCTTTCTTTTTAAACTTAACCGATATTATTTGGTTTTATACTTCGCCTTGATCTCCGGCAATGCCCGTTGTATCTCTGCAATACGGGTCGCATCACTCGGGTGAGTGCTCATGAACTCGGGAGTCGCCCCGCTCTTTCCGGCAGACATTTTTTGCCAGAAATTCACAGCGACATCCGGATTATATCCGGCCATTGTCATAAATACCAATCCCATATAATCCGCTTCCGATTCATGTTTGCGGGAGAATGGCAACATAACGCCATATTGTGCCCCTACTCCATAAACCGTATTCGCCAGATTCTGTACTGCCGCACTCTTATTACTTACTGCCTGACCCAGAATAGCCGCGCCATACTGTGCCATCAACTGTTGACTCATTCGTTCGTTACTATGCTTAGCCACGGCATGAGCTACTTCGTGCCCAACAACAACCGCCAGTTCATCGTCCGACGATACCAGAGACATCAAACCTTCATAAACAACGATCTTACCACCCGGCATACAGAAAGCATTTATCTGGTTATCCTTCACCAGATTGAACTCCCACTGAAAATTCTTGATCTCACTTTCCATCCCGTTTGCTTTCAGATAAGCCTCTGTGGCTGCGGCAATCTTTTTACCGACACGGGTAACCATTGCACTCTCATTCTTATCCGTTGACTTTGTGGCTGATTTCATGTAATCGCTGTATTGCGTTAAACTGGACGATAATACCTCCTGGTCGGAAACCAGCAGCACTTGCTTTCTCCCTGTTAAAGGCACACTTCCGCAAGCACTCAGCATCAGAAGCATGGCCATTAATAAACCTGTTATCTTTTTCATCTCTTTCATTTAGTTTTTACGAATACAAAATTACCATTTCTTTATAAGAATAGAACAATTACAACGATATTTTTGCTCAACAGATATATAACGATACTATCCTTTCAACATATACCCTTTCTTTGTAAAAGAAACAATACCTACAGACAAGACCTACTCTATTCCAATATACTCCCGACACATAATATTTTACCAATCAATACCTCATATTTATTAAGTTCTTCAATATCCATTTTTTTCTCTGTCTGCAAAATATCCATTTTATCAAAAGGGGTACAGTCTGCTTCTATTATAACGGAATGCTCACCATACAGTAGTTCTGGCATCCAAAAATAGTTCATCCTGTTATAGGTACAATATTTATCAAATCTACGCGTGTCTTTTATTAGCTTTCCATCAATATAAACTTTTATACGAGCTCCTCTAAGACCCATAATATCAAACAACCCGACTCTTGTGCCCTTAAAACGAAATTGAAGAGTCTCTCCACTTTTATCTGTTGAAGCGACATAAGAAAAATGTTCCCTAAAAGGCTTGACAAAAGAATCACTTCCGTCTTTTTTCTCCCATCCTTTCGAAAGCCATTCCTTTTTTACATCATACATTTTTGCATTTTCATAATTCGTTTCGCAAAACGGGACTTTCATTTTCTGAACCATCGAGCTCCCTTTCACCATCTGCTGAAACGAATTACATAGAGTTTCCGTATAAACAGCATGTCCGTCTGAACCAGGATGTGTACCATCCTCCGTAAAACGTATTTTCTTTCCATAATCCATATCCTGTAAAGCATGCATCACTAACTTATTATCTCTTAGTAGTTTTGCAACAGCAAAATCAAAAGAAACAGATGGAATACCATAATATTGAGCTATCTGCTCCATTATGCGGGATGACCGCCAATGATCTCCATTCAAAATCACATTCTCCTGTGGCTTATTTGTCGTATACAAAAAACAAATATCTACGTGATCCGAATGATTTCGGATTTTCCTTACTATCCCTTCCATAGAACGTACAATCTCTAATGAATCAGTTTGTGAATCATTTACTGCAAATTCGACAAAAACCAAGTCTGGATTTTTAGATAAGACATCATTGTCCATTCTAACAACTCCCAAGTCAGAACCTGTACCCCCAATACCTGCATTTATAGTCGATAAAAAGACATCCGGGTAATATTTTTTAAACCAATCTTCAAATTGTACCCGATAGCCAGGAGCTTGTGTTATGCTTCCTCCTAAAAAGGCTATCGTCAGCGGCTTTTTCTCTTGTATTTTTTTATTAGTCCAATATAACCCATTCCTTAACGCTAAACAATCCGGAAGCTGCTTTCTCAACAAAAGGCACGCACCACCGCCTGCAGCAAGTCTGACTTTAATTTTATCGTTAGTTGTCACAATTTGATTAGACACCTGATAAGATTCTCTATTATTCAAATAATGCGCATCAACGCCATCCTGAACTAACATTAGCTCATATTGTCCACGTGGTAAAAAAGACAAGGGGATCTCCAATTCTCTTTCCGACTCATTCGTCACAGCCCCGACAAGATAAACATTATCTGTCTGCCGCATCATAACAATATATTCACCGATTTTGCCATCCAACGTCTTACTCTCTTTCCAGGGCATCTGCTGGGCAGAGATGAAAGAAAGTAACTCCGGATACTTTTCATAATATTCCGGAATGTCAGGAAGAATCGTTGCTCCTGAAAAAGTCACCAATGTCCGGGCAGCTTCCGACACGACAGTCGATGGGACCGGCTGATTTTCATCCACTCTTGTCGTCGGTCCTTGTCTTAAATCAAACATGCCGTTATTCATGTCGATCGGACCGGCCAACATATTCACAAAAACAGATGTTACGAATGTAGACGGAACAAAAACCCGATGAGCATCCAACTGAGCATGACAATATTCCCTCGTAATGGCATTAGGCCAGGTCCGCATTTGTCCATAAGGATGAACAGGCCCATCATGAAAGTCTACCAATAACTGATTTTGGGCACACAGTTCGGTTATCATTCTGGTACGAATATTTTTCTCCTGCTCGGAGCCTTTCATAAATCCATATTTTACCCCCACGGCGCCCCAATCGTGATACAACTTCAATGTCTCCCCGATCGGGAAATTACGTCCTCCCACATCATTCAGGTATAACCAGATACCTACACCTCTACTTTTCGCATACTGAATAATTTTTCGGACATCCTGCACCTGGCCTCCTTTCATCGGATCAGATTCACTCTCATGCTCCGGTCCATACCAGTTCGCATCCAATACCAACCCTTTAAAACCTTGCTTCGAAGCAAAATCAACCATACGTACCCAGGAAGGATATGTCATCGAATAAGTAAAATCTTCAACAATCGCACCATCAATACGCCAATCCCAAACATAAACACCCGGTTTGACCCATGAGAAGTCCATCTGAGGTTCAGGATTTAACAATTCAAGAATGTGCGAATCGACTAAAGTACCCAATTTATCACCAGCCATTACAACACGCCAGGGAGAACAATTTTCCTCGGACAAAGTCACAGGAGACGATTCTATCGTAAAACTCAGATCCTCTTTTCCGGAGATTAACCGCAAAGGATTTCCTGCCCGTAAATCAGCTTCATGAATAGCCACATAGCATTTCGGATCAACTTCCAATAACACAACCGGACGTCTTATACCATCAATATCCGAGATTTTTTCCGGACCTATATTGGCATTTTCCCCATTATAGGACCAGGCTGTATAATCAGCTGCAAAACAAAACCCTGTCAATTCGGACAGGATATCTACTTGTTTTTCCGGAAATTCATAACGGAAAGCAAGTCCGTCATTATATAACCGAACGACAAACAATAGTTTAGTTTTTTCGCTGCCCGACTGTGGCGCCAATTCTAATGACAATTCATTAAAAACATCCGGAACCACCTCTCTTTTTCCCCATACTGGTTTCCAAACAGATTTAGACATTCTTTTACTATGATTCGCTATTATCCAGTCATTTCCAGGTATTTTGTTTCCATTTGTCATGCAATACCCGATAGGAGAAGAGTCTATAACCAGCTTATTCCCCATCGAAAACTTATATTCAAAAGTTCCCTTATCTGTCCGGACAAACCGGACTTCCAACTTTCCATCCGGAGACAAAAGGGAATACTCCACACCCTTCATGTGTCCAATGTTCATCAAAGCAAACATCAACACTCCAAAAACACGAATCCAAACTTTACTTTGTAAAAACATATTCTATATACTATAAATTGTCATAAATAATCTTAGCTATTATATCATACCCGTTTGAAGTCGGATGAATACCGTCCGGGTAATAATTAATGCTATCTCTCATCTCCTCCCGATACAAATTAATCACCGGCAATTGTTCCTCTTCCGAAACACGCTTTATCAGCGTCATTACTTTATTACGCAAAATGTCATCACGCTCTAGCCATTTAACTCCATACGGCAATATCGGATAACAAAGATATACTTGATCTGAAATACTTTTCATTCTCCGGACCAACCTGAGATAATCTGCATAAAAAAAATCTTCATTAACCCATTCATCCGGCCTCGAATCATTAGTCCCCAATTTCACAATGATCACTTCCGGTCTGAATAATTTCAAATCTTTGTATGCCTCCGTCTTCAAATAAGTAGTAAATTTATCAAACTGCACAGCTGCACCCGGCACTCCGAAATTGCGTACTTCAACACTATCTCCCAGCATTTTCTGCAATTTATAAGGATATGTCTCTTCAACCGAATTTGTTAAATATCCGTATGTGATGCTATTCCCCACACAAGCAATCCGCTTACGGGAAAATACATCCTTACAAAAAGTGTACATATCGTCAGATACACGATCAAACAATGATTCGTTTGTCCGGGAATTTACTCCATGATCGACATTCTCATATAATTTAGTTTCCACTATCCCGCCTTTACTTTCCAACGCTGTCGCAAAATTTACCGATTGATTATAATCAATAACATTATCTTTCGTCCCATGCATCAAGAGACAAGCCGGAATATTCCTATCCGGAATATTAAATATAGCAGAAGCCTGACGCAAGTCCAGCGAGTCTATCGCCTGGATAAACCTTTTTTGTACTGCAGGTACTGGAAAATCGCCCTCTCTCGTTTTCAACAAATTATAAGTCCCAGCCATACCTACCCAAAGTCTGCACCCGGGTGTTTTCATAGCTGCCAATGCTGCTAAATGCGCACCGGCCGAAGCACCGCAAAAACCGTAGCAAGATGAGTCCAACTTCCATTCTTCCTCATGCTTTCTGATAAATAATACAGACTTTTCAATCAAATCCATTACACGTCTAAGGGTACCGCCCTGATCCATCAAAGGATAAGAGATCCGAACGCCTGCAATACCTCTTTCCGCCATATAAATGGAATGCTTTTTAAAAACATCCATATCTCCATGCTGCCATCCGCCACCATGTATATAAATCATATATGGACTTTGCTTTTTATCGCACCGAGGCAGATCTATTTCCAGATCAAATCTACCCAACGCTCCGGAGTAATATGTATATCTCCGAGTCGAGACTTCATACAACTTCTCTTTAGCTACGACGGAAAAAGAAAACAAACATAAAAGGATCACACATAATGTCTTCATCTTATTCTATTTTTTCGGACCCAATGTTTCCCCTTGATTGTACATTTGATTATTAGGAAGCTTCGATTTAGAAATACCTTTTTCCATCAGCACCTTCAACTTGTCAAAATACGACGGATAGATAGCGCGAGGAGAAACCCCGTTCTGTTTACATAAAGAGGCCGCCATTCCGATCACTTCCCCTAATATACCGGTAGTTCTCATCACCCGAACCGTTCCCAGCGCGACATGAGTAACACTGATGTTACGCCCCGCCATAAACAAATTATCAATATTCTTCGAATAAAGACAACGATAGGGAACCGGATAAGGGTGTATCTTTTTCATTTCACAAATAGATTTAAACTCCTTTCCCGGAAAATGGACGGTATTATCCGGATCCGGGTAATGCAAATCAATCGTCCAGGTAGTAGATCCTGTTGCGTCCGGATATTTCACAAAATCGACCAGATCATTCTCCGTTAGAATATGATCACCGATCAAACGACGCGACTCTCTTTTTCCGGCAATATAAGCAACCCATTTCAATGAACGATTGGCATACTTTTCCTTTAATGAATAGGTATTTTTAAGGAAAGACCAATTTGAATATACGACCAATAACCCATAATCCCGAATATATTCCGCGTCATTTACCTGATCCTTATTCATTCCGGTTTCCCAGGTCCATTCTCCCATCACCACCTTTTCGGCACTCTTTTCGTTAAATTCCACACCATAATTAAAATCAGGGAAAATCGAATTCTGTGAATCCTCTTCCGAATACCATTGTACCGATGCCCCCATCGTCATTTTATCAGCCTGCACAGGAGCGGTCGGTTCATTATATTCAGACCTTGCCTCCCGACCGGAACGATATTCTGCAGAAGCCATAAATCCGAGGTTGGCATCTCCCGTACAATCCGCAAACAGCGGAGCAGTAAGAGCCATTTCCTGATTCGTTTCAATATTACGTATGAAAACTTTGGTAATCCGGCTATCTTTCGTCTCCACATCAAATGCCCTGCAAGAAGCATACAATGTTATATTCTTTTCCTGCTTAATCGCATTCATTTTTTTTTCATCTTCATAATAATTCCCTGGTTGAGCATTTCCTCCTTTCAGAGGACCAAACTCTTTTTGCAAACTACCTAAAGCCGTATAGGGACCCGCCTCTATACGACCTCCCAAATGAACTCTTACTTCCGAGCTATTATTTCCTCCCAAAACCGGGCGATCATGAACCAAAGCGACCTTACATCCTAAGCGAGCAGCAGAAATGGCAGCGCTCATACCTGCAATACCTCCTCCTACAACTACAAAATCAAACTTTTCCGTAGAAGATGTTTTCTTTGTCAAGTTCAATTTCCGATACCGCATTTCAGATAAAGTTTTTACATCTGTCGCCGGAATATCATTCTCATTCATTGTAAAATAGATGGCATCACAACGTCCATTGAAACCACTCAGATCGTGTAAGGCTAGTTTATTCTTCTTCTGTTTTACTTCTACAATGCCGGCTTTCTGCCACATCCATCGGTCACCCGTAACTCCTAATACGGCAGAAAAGGTTTCTCCGTTCAATTTCAACCGAAACTTACCCGGTCCTTCTCCATTATACCAGGGCGATGTCCAATTATATGTGCGTACATATACATGATAGACTCCTGTCTTATCAAAATTAATTTCAGTCTCCGCATCTTCAACCGGTTGTCCCATACCATGAGCCATCAAATAACTGGACCCCATCTGATCCATAAACTGCTGGTCAACAACCCAACCACCTTTATTATCGAACCCTTCAGCCTCGACCCACAAATCCGCCGAATAAATGTATTCCGGAATAAAAGCAAATAATGCCACTAATAAAATATATGTTATTCTATTCATCTAATTTAATTTTTAAAAGGTACATACTATATGGCCTGATATCCAACGGAACAACAAGCTTTTTCCCATTTACTGTCAACATTCTTTTTTCTACCGGAATCGAATTTAATATTTCAGCTTCTTCATCCGTAAAATCTATATAATAACGATCAGCTCCCCGGGTTAATGGCAAAGTCTGACATTTCTCCTGCCGTAAAATTTCCAGCGATTTTTTTTCCTCCGGATCAATCGATTCTATTTCCACAAGGACATTTTTTCCTTCAAACATTTCCGGAACATCTTTCAACACGATCTTTGCATCCGGAAAAGCCAAAGGAGCTGCCTTCTCATAAAAGATAGAAGGTGAAGCAGTCCAAACCAGAATGCGATATTCATTTTTATCTGCCGTCGCCTGACTATACAACCCATATCCATCTTTATCACAAGGATAAGAAACAGAAGGTATCATCTTGTCGAATAAGGAGTTGCGAAGAATCATCCCTTTTGCATAAGGAGAAATAACATTCTGATTTCCATAAGTAAGCAATCCAAAGTGGAATCCTCCTCCTGTTATCGGTAGAAAGTTCCCCTCTTCTTTTAAATACCAATGGTGTACAGTCGAAGCAAAGCAAGCCATCGCCGCTTCCTTTCTGCAAGCTCCCTCCATATCCGACAGGTCTTCGATCGTAGAAGGTTCCGCAAGCCCGGATTCATCCACAAGAATTTTCAAATCAGGAAAAACACCATATTTCGCAAATATTTCATTGATTTTTGATTTGAAACCTTGTGCTATATTAGGAGCTGTCCCCGGAAACAAATAATTATGCCAGGTTATATAGTCCAATCGTTTATCCGGACTTGTATCCGCCTGATAACGTTTCAGAAAACCTTCGATAAAATCCCAATGATAAGGAGTATTGGAGCCCAACCCTGCGACTTCCACCTGATCCTTCTTTTTCAATCCTTTGTTAACATTATCGACTGCTTTATACAAACATTTAAAAATATTATAATGTGCATCCTTATGGCATTCACTGCCACTAATATTATCATATTCATAAGGCATCTGCACAATTTTTAGTTGTGGACAAACTTTTTTAGCATGAGCTATCGCAGTTTGATACCCCAATGTCAAATCCTTCCAGGAATACCCGGGAATACCTTCTTCCGGCAATGGGATCGTCCCCATTTTAGAAGCTTCTTTATATGCCTTTGTAACAGGAGATATCTGCATATCCAACACCACTTCATCCGCAGTCAAAGCCGCAACTTTCAGCCATTGATCCATATAAACAATATCAGCACTGTCAAGTAAAGCCGGATTGTCCTCTTTCCAGGGTAACTGATGGTGTTGATACCGGAAAAGGGAGAAATGATCCTTCATTTGCCCCGTCACAGACAAGGCCATTTTTTCCATTTTGTTTGTAACTTCACCATATTGGTAGTCTTTAACCGGATTTCCGGAATAAGCCTGTACACGCCTTTCTCCCCGATCCCATGAAAAAGCTTTCGCATTACAAGATACTTCTATGGCTCCCTCTTTATTCAAACCGGCAGATATGCGCTTAACCTTTTCATCCCACTTTTTCAGGTTCTCTATATGCTGTCTGTATCCCTCTTCCAACTTCGTTTCCGTTAAACCGGATTCTTTCCATGCATTATCAGCATCCGTCTTACTCAAATCTTCCCATAAAGATCCGATGCACATACTTGACTCAATATCCATATGATGTGTCAACGAATTAAACTCAAAAGCCATACGATTCCCATATTTCAATAAAGTCGGATAAACCCTGACATACAATAACCCCATGACCTTCGTCACAGGACGTTCATTCGGAGAAGTATCAATCCGCAATGCCTTAAAAGAGACTTTCAGATTACCACTGGTCGCTTCCACTTCCTTTTTAGGGTACAAATTCATTACGATAGTCTCGCTTTCCTGTCCCGTCACAGTTAAAGAAAAAGACAAACGTTCTTCAGAACCAATCCCATAATTCAACGGTATGACAAATGTCTTTGCATAACCGGAATGGCTGAATGGTACTAAATCGCTTATGCAACGTATAGTCCGGGCATAAGGTGATCCTCCTCTAAACAAGAGACTCACTCCATGAATCGTCCTATCTTTCCAGTCTTTATAAGTTCCAGACCACAAAAGACCATCATACCAGGCGTATCTTCCTTTTGTGACATCTTCCAGATCTGTGCGGGAAGACCTGTTAATCGGATATTCACTGTAACCGAATCTCCATCGAAATTGAACATTAGCATCTCCTCTCAGATACGAACTTTCCAAATTTTGGGCCTGCATGGCAATATTTATAAAAAGCAGAAAACCGGAGAGAATAATGAATTTATAGAAATATCTCATTCTGTTATATTAAATGTTTTCAAAAAAATATTTAAGTGAACACAGGAAACCGAGGACCAAAGCTCGATTTCCTGTGTTCCTTGAATCAAAACCTATTATCAATAACCCGGATTCTGACCGAGTGTTATGCCAAAACGGGCATAGGTATCTATTTCTTGCTGAGGAATCGGGCACAAATAATCCCGTGAAGAATTGAATACACGAACTGCATTCGGAAAACGAGCATCGGTATTCAAATCATATTGGCTTGCTATTCCGTTATAGGAAACAAAACCGTCTTCATCAATTTTAGGTATGCCTGTAGCTGTTTCAGTATCCAATATCCGACCATAAATAGTAACCGGCATTACTTTTTCTGCGATCTTCCATCGGCGGATATCAAACAGACGGAAACCTTCATCAGCCAACTCTACTTTTCTTTCACGCTGGATAATCGTTTTCAACTTTGCCACATCCATAGTCGTAATAGCCGGATAATCAGCCGTTGCAGAAACATCAACTCCATAAGCACGGGCACGAATTCTATTTATGGCAGTCAACACTGATTCATCAACCTCTCCTTGCATGATTTTTGCTTCCGCGTAGGTCAATAAAATCTCTGCATATCTCATCAGTATGAAGTTATGATCATCCCAGGATTGAATTTTTACCTGCGTTTCTTCTATAGTATTTTTCTTCCACAAATAGCCACAGAAAGCTGCCGGCCAGGAAACTGTACGACAATCACTATTAGATCCGCCGATCGTCCCATTTACCAAACGATAAGTCGTACTGTCCGGATGGCTTTCAAAAATCATACCGGCCCATTCACTTTGCGGAGTAATAATAGAGGCTTTCAAACGAGGATCCCTGTTCTCAAAAGGACGTTTCGGACTGTACACTTTCGACTTGTCGATTGTTTCACCATCAATACATTCATAAGAATCGACCATAGACTGAGTAGGTACCATTACACTGACAGAACCTTTATTACGTGATCCCTGAGTTACAGAAAACTGCGTAGAATAATATTCATATTTAAACGGCATGATAAACATAATCTCAGCTGATGTCTGCCCGGCTAATTGGAACAATTCTCCGTAATTTCCATGAAGGCTATACCCAAAAGCCTGTTCATCATCCATAATCTCTTTAGCCGATGCCGCAGCCTCCGCATAATATCCATTATACAATGAGATACGGGCATGTAACCCTAAAGCAGCCCCCTTCGTAATACGTTCCGGCTCACCTTTCCATGAATAAGGAAGCACTTCTGCCGCCTTTTTCAAATCTGTGAGGATTTGATCAATTATAACCTTTTTCGATTCACGTGGGATCAGTCCTTCTGCCGGAACTTTTATTACTTTATCCAAAAACGGGACATCACCAAAAAATTCAGTCAGATACATATAATGAAACGCCCTTATAAACAGAGCCTGCGCTTCAATCTGTTTGTATATGGTTTCAGACACGACACCCTTGGAGCGTACCATATTTTCCAACAACGCATTTGCCCGGGCAATGCCCTTATAATGGTCCGAGTAAATTGTGAGAAAACCTCCGTTAGTCGAACTTTGCGTTCCTTGTCCCTGATTCATCATCGCGGAGCAAATCCCCCGGGACACACCGATATCCGTCGCTCCATTATCCATTGCAACCATAAGAGGCACCTTATAATCAGTTGTCAAACGCAATGAATTATAAGTTCCATTAAGTGCCAAGTTCAATTCTTCTTCATTTTTATAAAAGACATCGTCAACCGGCTCTGTCAGAGATTCCAAATCCAAAATATTATTTTCACAAGAAGAAAATCCGACAACCAACAATAATAACAGCTTATATATTTTCATAATATTCTTCATTTAAAAAGATAAATCAATACCAAATGTATAACTCCTAGCAACAGGATAGATCGCTCCCTGCGAATCATTCGGAACAACCGGATCGATCCCCTGCGGAAGGCTATCAAAGGTCAACAAATTCTGCCCGGAGAAATAGACTCTTAAATTCTTGATAAATACTTTGCTCAAGAGCTGTTTCGGCAACGTATAACCCAATGTTACATTTCTCACTCTCAGGTAAGAAGCGTTGAACAACCATGTGTTACTTGCCTGCACATCATTACTACCGAAGCTCGTTGCCTCCAGAATAGGGAACTTTGCATTTGAATTTTCAGGAGTCCAACATTCTTTGACATGCCATTCCTGAAGTTTACCAGCATTAAACAAAGGATAAACAAGATCGCCACCTAAAAGGACATCACGCTTACCTACTCCCTGCAATGCAATCGCAAGATCAAATCCCTTATAACCGGCAGTCAAATCAATCCCATAAGTATATCTTGGAAACGGATCGCCTAATATAACTCTGTCATCCGCATTGATCACGCCGTCGCTTGCATCCATCACACCATCTCCATCGGTATCGACGGTCAATTGGTCTTTATAACGGAGATTACCAGGTTTTAAAGTACCAAACTGGCTGGGCGCCCCATTTATTTCTTCCTGCGATTGGAAAATACCTTCAGTTTCATAACCATAAATAGAATTGATCGGTGCTCCTAACCGGATAATAGAATTTCCCGTAATAATCATCTCGCTTCCACCCAGATTGGTAACCTCATTTTTCACATCTGAGAAATTAATTTTGATGCCATAGTCAAAAGCCGAAACCCGGTCTTGCCATCCGACCGTTACATCCCAACCACGGTTTTCTACATTTCCGATATTTTGGATCGGTGCATCAAGACCCGTTACTACCGGTACCGGTATATTCAACAAAATATCTTTTGTTTTACGAATATAATAATCAGCGGTCAGAGTCAATCTTTGATCCAGCAATCCCGCATCTACCCCGATATTGGTCGTTGCTGTCGTTTCCCACTTGATATTCTTGTTCGCCAGTACTTTCTGGGCTGCTCCGTTTACTATTTGTCCTCCCATCAGATAATTGGCACTACCCAATGCTATAGAAGATGAATAAGGAAAATCACTACCAATTTCTTGGTTACCCAATTTACCCCATGAGGCACGTAATTTCAAATTAGACAAAAACGAAAGATCCTTTATAAAGTTCTCCTCAGAAAGTCTCCACCCCGCAGCGAAAGAAGGGAAAATACCCACCCGGTTATCCTTCGCAAACCGGGAAGAAGCATCTCGTCTCAGATTTGCTTCAAACAGGTAACGGTCCTTATAGGAATAATTGACACGTCCGAAATATGATACTAACGCATTATGAGTCGCTGTTCCGGAGTTTGAATCATATTCTTCCGAACCGGCATTAAGCACTTCATAATCCTGCAAAACATAATATTGCCGCCCGGCAGAAAACATCTCATAGTTATACTTGATAAACTCATATCCACCCAACACAGAAAAACTATGATCTTTAAACGTCTTTGTATAAGAAACAACAGCGTTGAAACTCTGACTGAACGGACGCTCGTTCGTCTGTGTAAAGCTATTGGGATCTCCCTTTTTCCGGATCGTCTTAGTATCCCAGTCCATCACTTGCTCATATGTCTTGGATGCTCTTTTTACATAAATATCTTCATAGGAGGGTGCATATAACACTGAGATATTCATCCCATCGAAAGGCCGGTAGTTCGCTTTCAACAAACCTCTGAATTCATTATAAAGCCTTTTGTTATAACCGCCAGCCCGTACCTGCGCTATCGGGTTTCCTCCGGAGAAACCATCCCCCCAGGTACCATCTGAATAGACTGCAGGATAATTAGGCGCAATTCTGAATGCATCCCGTACAACAGCCGTCAATGTAGCATTAGAGGCATTTTGCTCTGACCGACTAAAAGCCAAATCAAAATTAATATCAAATTTGTCCGATAACTTCAAATCTGAATTAAAACGTCCATTGTAACGCTTGAAACCATAATTAACAATATCAGCTCCCTGATCCGTAAAAGAGACTGAAGCCAAAACCTTCGCCTTATCAGAACCCCCACTAACATTCAGGCTATGATATTGTTGAAAGTTTGTTTCACTAAACAGCAAGTCAACCCAATCGGTATCCGGATAACGGTCCGGATCTGTCTTCATACCCGCCCGGTAAGCATCAATTGTCGCCTGATCGGAACCAGTATACTTCAAATAATCGAGAGCACCTAAGAACGAAGGGAGATTCGTCGGGTTCTGCCAACCCAGATAGTTCTTATAATTTACCGAAACACCACCTTCTTTTGCTCTCTTCGTGGTAACTAATATAACCCCATTTGAAGCACGTGAACCATAAATCGCAGCAGATGCAGCATCTTTCAATACAGAAATATTTTCGATATCATTTCCATCTATCGTATTAATATCTCCTTCCACGCCGTCAATCAAAATTAAAGGATCATTAGACGCACTGATCGAGCCCATACCGCGAATACGCAAAATCGCCTTATCTTCTCCCGGCTGTCCACTCTCCTGAATAGCTGTCAAACCTGGAGCAAGCCCTACTAATGCCTGTGAGGCTTGTGCTACCGGCTGTTTCGCCAATCGATCACCACTCACGGATTCTACGGCCCCGGTCAGGTTTACCTTCTTCTGTGTACCATAACCGACCACCACGACTTCATCCAGCAACTCAGTATCTTCCATCAGGACAACATCATACGTTGACTTATCCGTAAGTTTGAATTCTTTCGAAGCATATCCGATATAGGACACTTCAAGAATATTATAGCTTGAAACATCTATAGAAAAACATCCGTCAAAGTCCGTAACTGTTCCATTAGTCGTACCTTTTTCCACCACGTTTGCCCCTATAATCGGTTCGCCGGTTACATCTTTTACCACGCCTGTAACACGCCGCCCCTGTTGTAATACTACGGGCGAAACATTTCCCTTCTTTTCCATCGGATTGATCAGGATAAAATTATTCTCCGTAATTTCATATTGGATTCCTTCCTGTTCAAAAAGACGTTTTAAAACTGTTTCGACAGATTGGTCTTTCACACGGACAGATACTATTTTGTCCAAATCAATTTTCCCACTTTCATATATAAAACGAAAATCCGATTGATTTTCGATCAGAAAAAGAACTTCCTTTATCGATTGGTTCTTAACATCCAACGATAACTTCGTGTTTTGCGAATAAACAGTTGCAGATATATTAAGTGAGAATACAATCAAAAGTAATGTCGTTAATCTCATAATAGATAATATCTTTTTAAGGGTCGGATAAAAAACCGACGCTAACTTATTGAAAAAATTCATATATTTGTAAATTGATTATTAGTTAACTATTAGTGTTGCAAGCACTAATTTTATGATCAGACTTATAACGGGAAATGTTTCCAGCATTTCCCGTTTTGTATATTCATGGTTCTCTACTTCATAGGCAATTCTATTTAGAGGTTATACTTATATTTTTTCCTGTCACATGATAGCGTATCTTACTTAGGCGGGACAATGCATTCATTACATCCGTTACGGTTTCTTCCTGTATGACCCCATTATAACGAATATTTTCCCCTAACCCGGGTTGGAGCATAATCTTCACATCATACCATCTTTCCAGATATTTACAAACAACCGATAACGGCATATCCTCCATATATAACTTATTATCCAACCATCCATAAGAATGAGATAATATGCCTTCCACTTGTTTGATCTTATTTGCTTGTTTATCAAAAACTGCCATTTCTCCCGGCTTCATGACCAACTTATCGTTTCCACTATCCAGTTCAATGCACCCTTCCACCAATGAAGCCTGAATAACCGGATCGTCCACATAAGCCTGTAAGTTGAAAGAAGTACCCCAAACTTTCACACTCAACCCACCTGCCATTTTTATGACAAACGGGGATTTGCTTTTAGATACATCAAAAAAACCTTCTCCCTGGAAACTTACTTCCCGTATTTTCTCCTTCGGATCATATAAATAAGTAATCTCCGACCCGGAATTCAGTTTTACCACCGATCCGTCCGGTAAAACAATTTCCGAACGGTTTCCGTAATCAGCAGTCATACTTACCAGCACCTCCGTATTCTTTTCAAAAACTCCCATAAAAGAAAGGGCAAACATAATCAGCAAGGAAGCCGCCACACCGGAAACTACATAAGATATATTCTTTAAATACGTCCGGGTATTTATCCGCTGTCCGTTTATCGTATTAATTTTCTCCCATGCCAGATCAGAGTCATAGGCATCGGGGACCGTATAAGAACCCGATGCTTTCCATATTTTCTTATATTGCTCAAATTCTTTTTGATTAGATACATCTTCAGCTAACCAGTCCGACAATACAGGAGATATGGCTTTTTCTTCTCCGTCATCCAGTAAATAGTCTATGATGTGATCCTTTATATTTTTTTGCTCTTCCATAAATCATACTTTTGATATATGACACAACAAATAAAAAAAGGTCCTATTCAGGACCCAAAAAAAATTATATTTCTTTTAACTCCAGGCATCTCTTTAGTTTTTGAAGCGACGACCATATTTGATTTTTAATTGTTTTTACCGAGATTTGGAGTTTTTCCGATATTTCCTTCTGCTTCAGTCCTTTTATACGGTGAAGCAACAACACTTCCCTGCTACGATCCGGGAGGCGATCTATACAATCGTAGACTGCTATCCGGAATTCTTCTGTTTCAACCCAGTTTTCTTCATAAGATAATTGGTCCTTGCTTTCCGATAAATTATTAAAATAAACTTTTGATCTGAGTTGATTCAATGCCAGGTGCTTAGCCATACGATAGAGATAGCCGCTTACATTTTCTTTAATTTCAATCTTTTCCCGATTCTTCCATATCTTTAGAAAAAGTTCCTGTACAACATCTTCCGCATCACTTTTATCCATGAGCAGACTATACACATATTGGCAGAGGCGAGTATAATAACGTTCGAACAGTTTATTATAACTGACGTAATCACCTCTCCCAATTGCTTCAATCAGTTTTTCATCTGTGGTAGTTGTATCCGACATTTCTTCCGGTTTATTTCCTTTGCGCCCAAATATACAATAAATTTTGGGAATCAATTTTTATAACTAAGAAAATCAGTGACCTTACCACCGAAAATGGATTGTAAACAAACGACTTAACGTAGTTCACAATCTGATTACCCGTGAAAGGAACCTACTCCATCGACAAGCAAAAAGGTTCGACCGCCCTGATGAAACAATTGGTTTCCTATCAGGCCTACGGTATCATTGCCACACAGGACCTGGCATTGGGTAAGTTGAAAAAAGCATTATTTCTTTATATAAGAATGAAACAATTTCAAAGGCTTTTTTACTCAACATATATATAGGATAAATAAATATGCAAAAAAACAGCAGCAACATGTATATTTATTCAATTATTCGATTTATATTTGCATCCGTTTTGCATAAATATACAAACATGAGTACAAAGAAGGAACGATTGGACGCTATCTGCCGCATCATACAAACAAAGGCGATATGTAACCAGGAAGAGCTGCTGAAAGAATTGGAAACCAGCGGATTTCAGGTCACACAGGCTACCTTGTCACGCGACATAAAGCAACTGAAAGTAGCCAAAGTACATGATGCGAACGGCGATTATGTATATTGTCTGCCTGATTATTCAGCTTTGATACAGCCGAACAAGGTACAGACACAACATCATCCGAACATCGAATTTTCCGGAAATCTCGCAGTTGTCAAGACTCGTCCGGGATATGCGATGGGGATCGCTTCCGATATCGATACCCATGCTCCGCACGAGATACTGGGAACGATTGCCGGAGACGACACCATCCTGATCATCCCCCGCGAAGGGATCAGCAAGGACCGGATAGTGAAAGCATTATCACATTTTATATAAGGGCGATTAAGGGAGACAACGGTTCTTCCGTTTATAAACAAAAGAAGATTAAGAACAATCGTAAAATGAAACAAGAAACAGAAATCGATGTAATGATTGCTGACGCCTCTCACGAAATATATGTAGACAAGATATTGACTACCATTGAAGAGGCTGCCAAAGTACGCGGAACTGGTATCGCTAAGCGTACGCATGAATATGTGGCCCAGAAAATGAAAGAAGGGAAAGCAGTCATCGCACTGGCCGGAGATCAGTTTGCCGGTTTCAGCTATATCGAATCGTGGGGAAACAAACAGTATGTAACGACCTCCGGGTTAATTGTTCACCCGGATTTCCGTGGTTTGGGTATTGCCAAACGGATCAAGGATATGACGTTTCAACTGGCTCGCATGCGTTGGCCGAAAGCGAAGGTATTCAGTCTTACTTCCGGTGCAGCGGTGATGAAGATGAACACCGAACTGGGTTATGTACCTGTAACCTTCGCCGATCTGACCGACGACGAATCGTTCTGGCGCGGCTGCATCGGTTGCGTAAACCATGATATTCTGGAACGTACGAACCGGAAATATTGTATCTGTACGGCGATGTTGTTCGACCCGGCCGATCCGCACCGTGCCAAACGGGAAGCAGACGAAAGAGAAAAAAATAATAATAAATAAATCATACGGGGCTTTCCGGTAAGGGCGTTTCGCGAAACGCCCATACGGAACCCACAAAAACAAACAGACAATGAAAAAGAAAGTAGTAGTTGCATTCAGCGGAGGTTTGGATACCTCTTTCACAGTGATGTACCTTGCCAAAGAAAAAGGCTACGAAGTATATGCAGCTTGTGCCAACACTGGTGGATTCAGCGAAGAACAGTTGAAGCAAAACGAAGAAAATGCTTATAAACTGGGCGCTACCAAATATGTAACAATCGACGTTACAAAAGAATATTACGAAAAGAGCTTGAAATATATGGTATTCGGCAATGTATTGCGTAACGGAACCTATCCTATCTCCGTTAGTTCCGAACGTATCTTCCAGGCATTGGCTATTGCCCGTTATGCTAACGAGATCGGTGCGGATGCGATCGCTCACGGTTCAACCGGTGCAGGTAACGACCAGATCCGTTTCGACATGACTTTCCTGGTACTGGCTCCGAACGTGGAAATCATCACATTGACCCGCGACATGGCGCTGACCCGCGATTATGAGATCAACTATCTGAAAGAACACGGCTTCGTTGCCGATTTCACGAAGTTGAAATATTCTTACAATGTTGGTCTGTGGGGTACTTCCATCTGTGGTGGTGAAATTCTGGATTCAGCTCAGGGATTACCAGAAAGTGCTTACCTGAAACAGGTAGAAAAAACCGGCAGCGAAGAACTACGCATCGAATTCAAGAAAGGTGAGATCCATGCAGTGAACGGTGAAGTATTCGAAGACAAGATCGCCGCTATCCAGAAAGTGGAAGAGATCGGTGCTGCTTACGGTATCGGCCGTGACATGCACGTCGGCGACACGATCATCGGTATCAAAGGACGTGTAGGTTTTGAAGCTGCTGCCCCTATGCTGATCATCGGTGCACACCGTTTCCTGGAAAAATATACATTGAGCAAATGGCAGCAGTACTGGAAAGACCAGGTTGCCAACTGGTACGGCATGTTCCTGCACGAAAGCCAGTATCTGGAACCGGTTATGCGTGACATTGAAGCCATGTTGCAGGAATCACAGCGTAATGTAAATGGAACAGCTATACTCGAACTCCGCCCGCTTTCTTTCTCAACCGTCGGTGTTGAATCGGAAGACGACCTGGTGAAGACTAAATTCGGTGAATACGGTGAAATGCAGAAAGGCTGGACGGCAGAAGATGCCAAAGGCTTTATCAAAGTAACTTCTACACCGTTACGTGTTTATTATAACAACCATAAGGACGAAGAAATATGATAAAGATCGGAATTATAGGTGGTGCGGGATATACGGCAGGCGAATTGATCCGCCTGCTGCTTAATCACCCGGACGCAGAGATTACATTTGTAAATAGTACCAGTAACGCCGGAAATTTGATCACTGACGTTCATAGCGGCCTGTTCGGCGAAACCGAAATGCGTTTTACCGACGAGTTGCCATTGAACAGCATTGACCTTCTGTTCTTCTGTACCGCCCATGGCGACACGAAGAAGTTCATGGAAAGCCATACTGTACCCGAGAACGTAAAGATCATCGACCTCAGCATGGATTACCGTATCGAAAGCGACGAGCATGATTTCGTTTACGGTCTGCCAGAATTGAACCGACGACGTATCTGTAATTCCCGACACATTGCGAACCCCGGTTGTTTTGCCACCTGTATCCAGTTAGCCGTTTTGCCACTGGCTAAACACTTGATGCTGAATACCGAGTTACACGTCAACGCGATCACCGGTTCTACGGGAGCCGGCGTGAAGCCTTCGTCGACTTCTCATTTCAGCTGGCGAAACGATAACATTTCGATTTATAAACCGTTCACACACCAGCACTTGGCTGAGATTGGCCAGAGTCTGCGCCAGTTGCAGAATAGTTTCGAAAGTAATATCAACTTTATTCCGGTACGGGGCAATTTCTCACGCGGTATTTTTGCTACGACTTATATCGACTGTAAAATAGGATTGGATGAGATCCGCCGTATTTATGAAGAATACTACAACGATCATTCGTTCACATTCATTACAGATAAGAATCCGGATCTGAAACAGGTAGTCAACACAAACAAATGTCTCCTGTATCTCCAGAAATATGATAACAAATTGCTGATCGTATCTATGATCGACAACTTGTTGAAAGGCGCCAGCGGACAGGCTGTGCATAATATGAATTTGCTGTTCGGTTTGGAAGAGACTGTAGGATTACATCTCAAACCGTCAGCGTTTTAAATAAGAAATCATGAAACTATTTGACGTATACCCTTTATTTAATATAGAAATAGTAAAAGGCAAAGGATGCCATGTATGGGACGGTGAAGGTACAGAATACCTCGACCTGTATGGCGGCCATGCCGTTATATCCGTCGGTCATAGCCACCCTACTTATGTAGCTGCTATCACCGACCAGGTGAACAAGTTGGGATTTTATTCCAACTCTGTCATCAACAGTTTGCAACAGAAACTGGCTGACAAGCTGGGAAAAGCTTCCGGTTATGACGATTATTCCTTATTCCTGATCAACTCCGGTGCCGAAGCAAACGAAAATGCGTTGAAACTGGCTTCTTTCCACAATGGGAAGAAACGGGTAATCGCTTTCAAGCACGCTTTCCACGGACGTACTTCTGCTGCGGTTCGCGTCACTGATAATCCGAAGATCATCGCTCCGGTCAACGAAGACCTGGCTGTTACTTACCTGCCGTTGAACGATGCGGCAGCTGTTGAAGCCGAATTGCAGAAAGGGGATGTTTCTTCCGTTATTATAGAAGGCATCCAGGGAGTCGGCGGTATCCAGCTTCCGACAGACGACTTTATGAAAGAATTGCGTGCCTTATGTACCAAATATGAAGCCTGCCTGATCCTGGATGAAATTCAGTCCGGTTACGGTAGAAGCGGAAAGTTTTTTGCCCATCAATATGCTGATATCCAGCCGGATTTGATCACGGTTGCCAAAGGGATCGGTAATGGTTTCCCGATGAGCGGTTTGCTGATCAGCCCGATGTTCAAGCCTGTTTACGGCATGCTGGGAACGACTTTCGGAGGTAACCATCTGGCTTGTGCTGCTGCTATCGCCGTATTGGATATCATGGAAAACGAGAAGTTGGTTGACAATGCAGCCAAAGTCGGTGAATTCCTGATCGAAGAGTTACACAAACTTCCGGGAATCAAGGAAGTTCGTGGTCGCGGTCTGATGATCGGTATCGAGTTTGAAGAATCGATCAAAGAAGTACGTAGCAAGCTTCTTTTTGAAGAAAAAGTATTCACCGGGGTTGCCGGAACCAATACGATCCGCCTGCTTCCGCCGCTTTGCCTGACAATGGATGAAGCGAAAGAATTCCTTGCCCGATTCAAAAAAGTACTCAATGCTTAATTAGTTCTTTATTATAAAAGAAGGGCGCCAACGGATATTCCGAAGGCGCCTTTCTTGTTTATAGAAAGAGTCTGTTATTTGCTATCCTCTACTCTATAGTTGAATATCAGAGTAGAACCAAAAGGTACTGCTCCCATCCCCAACTGATAATCATAGCCTAAATCAGAAGGAATGATCGCCTCTATGGAATCACCCACTGATGTATCCAAAATAACATATCGCAAACCGGTAATCAGTTCACCTACAACATAATTTTCAGTAATCTTCTTTTGAAATACCGTACCATCTATATATTGTCCTTCCAAGGTAAAGTGCAGTTTACTACTACTTGTCGGATATTTAGGTGTTTCAGCTTTTCTATCGATTATTCTATACAACGTTGTATCGCCATCCTTCACAATCTGCTGATAAACTAAATTCCCGTTCTCATCTTTCTCCAACGCTTTCTCACGAATATATTCGTGGTTCTTCTCGTAATGAGCAATCTGCTCCGGACTTAACTCAAATTTGTTGTCATCATTATTACAAGCGGTAAACCCACTCAACATCACCATCGCAGAACATGCGACTGCATAAATAGATCTCATTATTCGTCTTTTATTTTACTATTAAACTCTTTTGAAGCCGCAAAGATAATAATAAGAGTTTCTCCTTTGTTATCTCAAAGAACTTTACGTTATTTGTATATTCAGAAACAAACACAATAAATACAAATGAAACTAAATAAACTAATCGTTGCCGCCGCTATTACTATTTTCTGCAGCAATCTGTGTACCGCACAAAAATCATTGGATTTAGAAGAAGTTCTCAGTGGAAGGCTGATCCAGACAAAAGGAATCGGTGCCATGAACTGGATGAAAGACGGGGAACGCTACAGCCGCCTGGAAAGAAATGAAAAAGACGGAGGTATGGATGTCGTTGCCTACCGTGCCAAAGATAATGCCCGCGAAGTGATCATCCCCTCTTCCATGTTTATAGACCCATTGACAGGAAAACACATTGGAATGGGGCGCCTCTCCTGGAGCAATGACAATGACAAAGTTATGATATTTAATAACACTAAACGTGTTTGGCGTTATGATACGCGGGGAGATTACTGGGTGCTTAACCTGCAAGACGGTAGCCTGCGCCAGTTGGGAAAAGGATTGCCCGAATCATCGATGATGTTCGCCAAATTCTCTCCCGATGGAACCAGAGTTGCCTACGTTTCCGACAACAATCTTTATGTAGAAGATATAAACTCCGGCAAAAGAACCCAGTTGACCCACGACGGAAGCCGGACTATCGTAAACGGTACGTTCGACTGGGTATATGAAGAAGAATTCAGCTGCCGCGACGGTTTCCGCTGGAGCCCGGACGGCAAATATATAGCCTACTGGCAAAGCGATACGGAAGGGACCGGCGTATTCGACATCATCAACAATGTCGATTCTGTCTATCCTACTATCCTGCACTTTCCCTATCCGAAAGCAGGTACAGCCAATTCAGCAGTAAAAGTAGGATATGTCCCGGCAGAAGGGGGAACGACCACCTGGATCGATATTCCCGGAGATCCGCGAAACAATTACATTCCCCGTATGGATTTCATTCCGGAAAGCAACGAATTGTTCATTCAACAATTGAACCGGGAACAGAATACCAATAAAGTATGGATTGCCCAAATAGGCAGTGCAACACCTAAAAATATCTTTACCGATCAAGATGCTGCCTGGTTGGATACAAACGATAATATCCAGTGGCTGAAGAACAACCAGTATTTCACCTGGGAAAGCGAACGCAGCGGATGGCGTCACCTGTATCGTGTGAGCCGTGACGGAAAAGAGATCATCCCTGTCACAAAAGGAGATTTCGATTATATCCAGCCGGTCGGAACCGATCTGCAAAAAGGTTTGGTTTATTTTATCGCTTCACCGGAAAACTATACACAACGTTATCTGTACAGTGCGAACCTGTTCGGCAAAGGCGAAGTAAAACGCTTGAGTCCGGAGAACCAGCCGGGGCAGCATCGTTATAACATGTCTCCGACCGGAAAATGGGCAGTACATACCTACAGCAATTCAGTAACCCCTCCGGTGATTGACATGGTTTCATTTCCTAAGAATCAGTCCGTTCGTATAATCGAAGATAATGCAAAAGCGAAAGAACAATATGACGCACTGGGATTGAATCCGAAAGAGTTTGTCAAAGTCAAATCAGGCGATTTACTACTCGATGCCTGCATGATTAAACCTGTTAACTTCGACCCTTCGAAGAAATACCCGGTTATTATCGAAGTCTATGGCGAACCGGCAGGATCGACCGTACAGGACTCATGGGGTGGCGGCGATCTGTGGAACCAATATATGGTCAATCAAGGATATATCTATGTCAGCATCGAAAACCGGGGAGCTAATGCACCACGCGGACGTGAATGGCGCAAATGCATCTATGGGGAAGTCGGTACATTTGCATCCGAAGATCAGGCACGGGGCATACAGGATCTCGGACGGCAATACCCGTTCATCGACCTGTCCCGTATCGGTATCAACGGATGGAGCGGAGGCGGTAGCCAGACACTGAACTGTATGTTCCGCTATCCGGAAGTATTTCACACCGGCATTGCAATCGCTTTTGTTGCCGACCAGCGCTTATATGACACCGTTTATCAGGAACGCTATATGAACACCCCGCAAAATAATCCGGAAGGTTATCGTAAAGGTTCTCCTATCAGTTATACAAAAGGATTGAAAGGAAACTTATTACTGATACACGGAACGGGCGATGACAACGTACATTACCAGAACTGCGAAATGCAGGTGAATGAACTGGTCAAACATGGAAAGATATTCAGTCAGATCAGCTATCCGATGCGTAGCCACGGTATCTATGAACGTGAAGGCACCACCTTACATCTACGGAAAAGTATGGCAGACTACTGGTTGAAACATTTGCCGGCAGGAGGTAAATAAAATACATATAATTTAAAATAGAGAGTAAAAGCGCTATGAAACGTTTGGTGTTATGTTTTGCCGCCCTGGTGGTTATATTCTTTATGCCGGATCAGGCTGCATCCCAGATCAGAGAAAAGGCCGAAGGATTACTGAATGCTGTTATTGCAGAGAATAAGACAGATGAGATCCCTGCCGATTCCTTATCCATCCTGGCAGAAATGCATCGCATAGATTCTATCAGGATGCAGGAGCTGGAGCTCCAGTTACAGGAGATGAAGCTGAATGAAATCATGCTCCGCTCCGAACGGGATGATGCGTTATACAAACATATCACGACCGATTCGCTGAAAAAAGAGGAGCAACGCCGCAGTATCGATTCGCTGAGGACACTGACACCCGGCGTTCCTCTTATCATCGACGATGACACTCTTCTTACTTTCTATGCCAAAAGAGGAGGTGTGTCCGCCTATGACCGGACAGAGAATGCCGTCAATATGATCCTGAAAATCGGCAAAGACCTCAGCCTGAAAAACGACTCTGTATATTTGTTCAGAAGCGAATATCAGACGGATATCATGTATGGAGAAAAGGTGATACTAAGCGTCACAGACCAGGATGCTCTTTGGCTGAACACGGAAAGGGACGAACTAGCCAAAACATACCTGTCTGTCGTCAGTGATAAAATACAATCACTGAAAAAAGAACATGGCATTCTCCAGGTTACCAAACGGGTTGCCTTGTTCATCCTGGTACTGGTCGTTCAGTATCTCCTGTTCAAACTGACCAACTATCTGTTCAGAAAACTACGCCGCCGTATCATCTGGCTGAAACAAAACAAACTCAAATCCATCACCATACGGGATTACGAATTCCTGAATACCCACCGGCAAGGGAGGATACTTATATTCCTGAACAACATCCTTCGTTATATAGCATTGCTGATACAACTCATGTTCAGTATCCCGATGCTGTTTGCCATATTCCCGCAAACGGAAAATCTGGCAATGAGATTATTCACTTATATCATCGAACCGATCAAAATGGTTCTTAAATCTGTAGTTGAATATATTCCTAATCTGTTCATCATCATTGTCATTTATTACTGCGTAAAATATATCATTAAAGGGATTCAATATATAGCGAATGAAATTGAAAGCGAAAAGCTGAAAATCACCGGATTTTATCCGGACTGGGCACAACCTTCTTTCAATATCATACGTTTCCTGCTGTATGCATTTATGATCGCTATGATCTATCCTTATCTGCCGGGATCTGACTCTGGTGTATTCCAGGGGATTTCAGTCTTTGTCGGACTGATCGTTTCTTTGGGATCAAGTACGGTTATCGGAAATATCATCGCAGGTCTGGTTATTACGTATATGCGTCCGTTCAAACTGGGCGACCGCATCAAGTTAAACGAAACAACAGGGAATGTGATTGAAAAAACGCCGTTCGTTACCCGTATCCGCACTCCTAAAAATGAGGTGGTCACAATACCCAATTCATTTATCATGTCGTCGCATACCATCAACTACAGTGCTTCCGCCCGTCAGTACGGTTTGATCATTCACACGACTGTTACGATCGGTTATGATGTTCCGTGGAGACAAGTGCATCAGTTGCTGGTCAATGCTGCTCGCTCTACCAAAGGAATCATGTCCGACCCTAAACCGTTTGTACTGGAAACTGAATTGCAGGACTATTACCCCTGTTACCAACTGAACGCATACATTAAAGATGCCGACAAGCTGGCACAAATATATTCGGATCTGCACCAGCAGATACAAGATACTTTCAATGAAGCAGGTGTAGAAATCATGTCGCCACATTATTATGCGAAGCGTGACGGAAGCGCAACGACTATCCCGACCGACTATTTATTTGATCCGGAAACATCTGATAAAAAGTAAGAAACCGAGCACCATATAGTTAAAAAAGTCCTCCTGCAAAACAAAATGCAGGGGGACTTTTGTTATAACGGCAAAGTCACTAATAAATAAAAATGCAGAATAATGAAAAAGTATTTTATCGCAGTAGCAGCTCTGGCTTTATTAGCTGCATGTAGCGGGAAGAAAACAACCGAACCCGCTTTAATAGAGGAAGAAAGCGTAACAGTAGCTGAAGCGGTACCCGATGCACCGGCTTTGCCTGAAATAACAGGAAAAACGACCAAACCTGTGAACATGCGTGATTCGCTGAAAGTAGATCCTAAAAAAGGAAGCGTTATCCAGAAAAAATATAAGGGAACATTCCCGGCTGCAGATGGTCCCGGCATCGTTTATGACCTGACTTTGTTCTATCAGCAAGATAGCGACGACGGCGTTTACGAAATGGATGCCACTTATCTGGAAGCTGAAAACGGACAGGATAAAACATTCTCTTCTACCGGTAAACGTCAGGTAAAACATGGTACACCCAGCGATTCTGAAGCTGTCGTTTACGAATTGATCCCTAGCGACGGAAGTATGACATTCTATTTCCAGGCAGAAGGCGACAGTCTGACACTATTGAATCAGGAATTACAGAAAGCGGTATCCGATCTGAATTACACCCTGATACTGGTTCCATAAATAAGCACATCTTTGTATAAATAGAAAAGAGGCACCCCAACTCCTACCGGGAATGCCTCTTTTCGCTTTTTATAATATAGGTAATTACTTAATACCCAATTTTGTTTTGATTGCTTTAGGCAATGCGTCTTTGTGAACAACAATATTCATTGTTTTGTAACGAACAAATGCTTTTGATGCATACCAGGTTCCTTCATATTTATTAGAAGTACCCCAAGAGTTCTTTACCATATAATATTCGTTGCCTTCCTGGTCTTTGGCAATACCGTAGATCTGCATACCGTGGTCGTCTGTCGTTTCCCGGTTATCATAAGCTAACTGACGTTCTTCCTGCGTACACCATTTCTGCGGCTGCGGTTTAGTATTCAATTTCTTTTCTTCCGGCTTCAATTTCAACCAATGAGCCATATCCGAACCGCTTAACTCCTGTACCTTTTCGTCATCGGGCATAACAGCAACACCGTCGCGGGTAAAACCGGACTCACTTACGTCGGATCCCCAAGCAATCGTATATCCTGTATTTATTGCATTATCAAATACTTCCATAAACTCATCAATAGGTAGGTTATAAGACAATGCATGACGCCAGTTATCCTGAATTTCAAGCGAAAATTGCGTATAAAACGGATGATGGGTATAAGATGTCAACGATACATAATCCGATGCTTTTAATCCTGTTGATTCATAGAAAGACTTCGGAGTATATTCTTTACCCTTATAAGTAAACTTCTCCGGAACTTTTCCCAAATAGATTTCATGTACGGCTGCGACTGCCTTTTTCCATAACAGGTTATTATCCTTATCAGACTGGAATTTTTTCACTTTTCCACCAGCCATAGCTCCTACCATAGCATCCGTGAGAGCAGACAATTCTCCGTGGTTACTTAATGTATCATTATACATCACACCTGGCCGCATTTCTTCTTCCGGTACCAAACCGAAAGCTTCCATCCCGTAAATTACATCATAGAAAGAACCACCCTGGGAAAATGAAGCATCCCCATGTGTACGAACTGCCATATCAGCACGATCCTGATACGTATGATAAACGGTAAACATCTCCGAAAGATCGTATTCCCCCTTCCCCATACGGAGCAATTCCGATTCCAGAAAAGCCATAGAAGAATAACACCAGCAAGTACCTGCCCGGTTCTGATTCTTAACGGACGTAATCGGATTCTCTTTTACTGTCGTAAAAATGAAACCATCTTCTTTTTCTCCTTCTTTCTCCTGTGCACCGACCTTCATTGTAGAGAAGGCACAAGCCAACAACACGCTGGCAACAATAAGTTTCTTCATCTTTTGTTTTCGATTATATTAGCAATTATACATTTTGAGGCAAATGTACGGGTTTTATTCCAATCTAGCAATCAACCCTTATCAATAAGAACGTTACATAGATTATGAATTACCAATTGTAAAACATTTGTACGATTAAATAAAACCCGGTAGATTACTCCACCGGGCTAACCGTGATGTAATATCAAACTGTCAAATTAAAACATTACAGTTTCACAGTCATTAGTTCTGCACCCAATTTATGAAGTGCTTCAGATATTTTTTTTCTTTGAGCCGGACGCGGCTTTACCATCCCAGATGCATAATGAAAAAATTGCTTTTGATTGATACCCGTAAGTCTTTCTAACGCCGGTTTTGAGAATATCCCTGAATAGTATTGTAACAAGGATGGTATATCGTAAGTCCATTCTATTTCGATATCTCCTTCTAATACTTCAGGTATAATCTCATTATACTTTTTATAAGCCTTTATACCATCCATTATGCTATCTTTAGTTTCCTGCACTGTTTCACCTTGACCATAAATCCCGGCAACGTTTTCGGCCCATGCTCCAAACAGATCTGTTCCTTTTTCTATTTTTACGATAAGCTTTCCCATATCATTGTTTTTTATTGTGATGAAGATATAGAGCTTTATTCAAGCTCCATATCTCTAATAATTTTCTTTCTTAATCCCTCATCCATCTCCTTTGCTCCGTGGTAAGGAACAGGGTAACGGATTCCATTTTTATCTTTGTAAATCCGGTGACTACCTTCAGACTCTTTTGTCCAGTACCACCCTCTTTTCTTCCCCTTTTTCCGAATAGATCGATGAAATTCTGATGATTTAACCATTACTGCATGTTTTAATTTGACATCACAAATATAACCATTTAGTTACGTTTACACAAGGAAAATGACAATTATTTTCAGAAAAAGCAGAAAAAAACAGGTAGATTTATTCTACCTGGTTCATATATTTCACGATTTGGTTCAATCACCCCAATTATCTAATTTTAGAAATGACATTCTGTTTATTGTTATGATTTAATATATAAACTCTATATTTGAGAACTAAATATAAATTACATGGAAACAAAAGACATTTTAGACGTAGGAGGCAAATTCAAAATTGAATTTAATGAGGAAAAACAATGCATTGTTATTTCTACTCCTAAAAAAAACATCGTTGAAATCATTGACAGTGAACACATCCGACTTTTAGACCAGAACAAAAATGAGATTGTGATGGATAAGGGTGGTATTACAATTTCGTCTTCCAAAGATATAACGCTGAAAGCCAAAGGTGATATCACGATAGAGGCTGGTATGAAAATGAACAGTAAAGCCAGATCAGATATAAATTTAGAAGGAATGAACGTGAAAGTACAGGCAAAAGTCGGTGTATCCGTCAAAGGTAATGCGACTGCAGAACTCTCGGCCTCGGGACAGACCGTTGTCAAAGGAGCGATGGTAATGATCAATTAAGAATAAATAATGAACAATGAATAAGAAAAGGAGGAAAATATGCCACCGGCAGCAAGATTAACTGATATGCACACCTGCCCGATGCAAACCCCGGCGTTTCCCTCGCCGATACCGCATGTGGGCGGCCCGATAGTAGGGTCAGGTGTACCAAACGTACTGATAGGGAAGTTACCGGCAGCCGTCGTAGGCGATATGTGTGTTTGCGTGGGGCCACCCGATACGATAATAAAAGGTTCGGCCAGCGTCATGATAGGCGGAAAGCCGGCTGCAAGGATGGGCGACCCCACCGCGCATGGCGGCTCGATTGTCGCCGGATGTCCTACTGTAATAATTGGAGGATAACGCTATAGGTAAACAGAATACTTTATACGTTAATGAATATAATCATGTTTGACACATTTTATTAGTACTATACCGCCTCCCTACCATGATGGTTCGGAGGCGATTTCATTTCGCATCTTTCCAGTACCGATTCGCGATCGTATTTGTATTCCATGATTTTAATTTTTCGGCAAAAGTAATAAAGCAGATTATAATTACCTACCTTTGCATCTATGAAAAAAGCTACTGATACTCTTTGCCCTACTTCTGAGCGCTCTTGGATGTGCGCTGGAGAAGCTAGAAAAGAATACGGGAACGGAAATAAAGGATAGCAACCTCGAGTTCAAGCCCGGTAGCAAAGACTCAGTGTGATTGGAGGAGAAATGAAGTAGACAGTTTATTGAATAGACATGAAAATAATTTCAGGAACAAAATAATAACTTAAGCAATTCATAAAAAAGATGGGAAGAAAAGTAATTAACAGTATTGAGTGCAAAAGATGCCATAATAAGTTTGATGTCGCTACAGAAGATATTGAATGGGAACACCTTGAAGATCTAGGTGAATGTGATGAAGATGATTCATTGCATGACTATGGTATCTGGCAGAATGCTATATGTCACCATTGCAATGAAAAGAATAACATTCTTGTGAAAGCGAGGGGAAAGTCAGAAACTGACTTAGATAAAATAGAAGTCATATCTATGGAGTTCTAAAAGGGAATCTGACAGCGCACTTGGGTACTCATGTATTACCAGATGCGCCAACCAAGAAGTGAAGGCAGCTTAAAGCTGCTTTCATTATTTATCCCGGTCGTGCATCTTCTTGTGATCCGATCTCTGAAAGCTTGTAGAGCAATCTCCCCCCCTCACAGAAAACATTTGAGCCTCGGTACGTGAGAGAATGTTGGCCGGGTGCAATTGATAACATCCTACCGTTTTTTATTCCAACTTTTAGCAACAAGGTAAGGGAAAATACTCCGGTAAATAATTTAACGCACGATTTACTAAATATTTTGGATGAGATTATAGCGAAATAGATGTTAACAAAAAGTCCTGCTTCCGAGGAAGTAGGGCAAAGAGTTTTCAGAAATGGAGCTTGATTTGAATTATCACCATTTTTATTTAGGCCTGTCCTACAAAGCAGGAAATTCATTATCAAGATATTTAGAATATTCCTCCTGAGACAGAGAAGGTGATGGTGCCGATGCGGGAGGAGGAGGTGTCGGTGCTGGATGTGAATTTGTAAACCATGCAGGTTTGCTAGGCTTGCTATTTATAAACGCTTCAGCCTCTGTCGATGTTGATTTTTTCGAGGCGCCAGCGGGTTTCAAATTAGTCGTCTCGCCACAATGGAAAATAAAATAATCATCATCAGACCATTGCATCATAACACAGATGCTATTTGAAGTGCTATCAACTATTCCTAAATCTATTGTTGCATATTCCCCATCGTCGTAATAGTTAAAACTGTCAAAATCTCTTTCTAACCATTGATTCATTTCTAATATAACTGCATTCTTAATAGCTTTCAGCCCTTTAACACCATAATACGATTCAAGAATCGCACAATGCTTATAGAAAATCGAATCTGCCGAACGAACGCATTGTACTGTTGATTTTATGCTATTTTCATTGTGAATCATTTTTCTCAATTGACTCCCCTGATTCATTCTATATTTCCCCATTACATCCGCTTCTATCTCCAACCCCTCATTATCATTCACCCCATGCATCTGCATAGTCGGTTGTACCCGTCCTTGCTTTTGTTGTACCACATACCAAGCCTCATGAGGCAAATGCTTCTCCTGTCCGGGTGCTACATGAATATCCATTCCATTGGCATAGGCTAAAGCCTGTAATTGCGCCGGTTTATCCGAATTGTAGTGTACCCTTATATCATCCATGCTATAACCAGATAGATTCTCAATACCATTTTTTAGGTCATCAGGAAGACCGGTTTTATTTTCTTTCTTTTGAATAGACTCAACAAGCTTCGTTTGACTAGCTGCTTGAGGCCTATTATCAACAACCCCCAACTTCGATCTTTCCTGTTTTGATTGAATTAGACTAGTTTGTAGTACTTTATGTTGTTTTTCCGCTTTCATTGCTATTCAATTTATAGATTAACTATTTGTTTCTTCATTTACAAAAAAACAGCAAATACAGATATAATCAAAAGAAATCAGGAGTTTTAAAGTGACAACAGGAGTGTTGTCATATGACAATAAGGAATGTCAGCCAGATAAAGCATCATAAAAAAGAGCGTCCGGATATCACTATCCAGACACTCCAACTTTTACTATGAAAAATTACGTTTTTCGATTGTATATAAATATGTTACCGCACTTCATTACTCTACTGAGTATATATTATTGTAGAATTAAATCCTATCACTTTTTCTTTTTTTTATCTTTCAATGCATAATAATCTTTTATGTAATATATTTTCATATCTTTATTAAATCTTATCTCACCTAATATATCGGATCCATCCTTTGTACATGGAATAAAGACTATGTATCCATCGTCATTTTTATCTATTGACATCGAATTTATATCATATTGTATTTCACTATTAGGAAAAGTATTCCAATACCATTTCATATTATAAAAAACATCCTCTACAGAGAAAGACGTTCTCAAAAAAAACACCTGTACAGTATCAGAGAAAAAAGTACTATATTTTTTATAATCTTTATCATAGACTGAAGCCGTATAATTTTGCATCACATCATGCAATTTTCTAAGTTCAATTGAATTAATCCTTGAACCCAAAGCTTCTCTTTCGATACAAGAGAACTGATACCCGGTATCTTTTTCTAAAGATAATATCAAATCCAAATTTGTTTTATCCAACACAAAATTTGTTTCAAACAAAGAATGAATTATCTCATTTCTTTCTTTAATTTGAATTTTTAGATTATCAGTATATCTCCAACCGAAAAATAATAATATCAATAAACATAAAATTAAAAATCCTCCAATAGAAGATAATGCTATTACTTTATTTCTTCCCATTATCTAAAATTTTAATTTGAAACTCTAACATTTCTATCTTATTATTTAATCTTAATATTTCACGATCTTTTATTTGTTTCTCTTCCATACATTGAAGTTGCTGTTGATACTGTATCACATCATACTTCATTTGAGTAATAACAATTCCAACGCCATACCCCATACTTAAAACTGTTCCAATAGTTATAAATATAGTTAATCCAGATAATATATTATTCAATAATTTCTGATTTTGCGAACGTGACATATTATTTATATTTCAACGCACAAATATAAAAAATCTTCTTTATAATTAAATAAAGCATCTTTATTATTATACAAATTTGCAAATAAAAGCAATTCTTACTCTACCAAATCCTATAATAAAGCCCGACACCGATATAGGGAGACAAACCGGACCTGCCGGCACCGTATCCTGCCGACACACCTAATCCCCACCGACGGACAGGTATCTTTTTCGTAACATAAACCGTCTTTGGAAAAACATCTATGCTATCCAGAGCTGCGTTGTATCCGGATACCCAGGCACGATAATCTGATGTTAAGTATTCTTTTTGTATAACCGGAAGAAACACTGTATCACCTTTGACATACTTCGTTATCGTATCTGCCGGTACCTGGATGTACTTTGTAACTACCTCCCGGACCGGCACCGGTACCGAATCCCGTATTGTATCAGTCACGATTATCGTGTCGGATTGAACCTGTGTATTTTTTACACAAGTTCCCCGTGTCCAATAACCGACAAAAAAACTTACAGCTAAGCCGGTCAACAAGAGTATGACGTGCCAGGCTTTCATAACAGATTCCATCCAGCTATTACGTCTGACATATCAGCCTCTCTCCCATTCTCAACCTTTGACATACCGGCTACAATCCGGATCATTTGTTCCCGGTCAAAGCTCAGGGGATCATCCGGACCTATACCTGCATAGGATGATACTAGCGAAACATAAGTGCTCGTATTGTTCTCGTTTTCCGGTGCCCACCGACCGATCATCTTCCGGATCGTCGTTAGTTTGTACACACGATAATAGTTTGACAGGATCTTAAAGACTGCCCTATAACCGTGAGCCATGCTTTTGAATTGCTTAAAATCCTTGTCTCTACTCTGGTTTACTTCGCCTTGAAATACATCGCTATTCTTTCTGATGTTGCCGGGATTGTTATTTCTCAGCCCCCTAGGTAATTCATTCTTTTTCATCTTTCTTTTCCTCCACTTCTATTATGTCCGCTTTCTTAGCGAACAGTTTAAACACATTTACTTTAACCTTCTTCCCGTGAGCCTCAAAATAGTTTCCATAACAGGAGTTTATTTCAAAACCATAGACCACGAGCAAAACCAACGCCGGAAGCAGGGGAATATCAAACGGTATTCCAAACGCTTTGTCTAAGGCACCGGCCAATAATATCCAACATAGATAGTCTACCATCTTATTAATTGTACGACGACCGGCCCTAGACTTCCGGATCTTCTCTTTTCTAAATTTAGCGGCCTCAATACCAAACCGTAGATCAACTAGTACTAACACTACGGCGGCCAGTAAAAAGAAACGTAGTGGATAGAGGAAGTCTATAAACTCACTCAATACCACAGCCATCATTCCGTTTATCACATTCCTCTCATCCATATACTTTGTTTTTCAAATTAATATTCTACCTTTGTTAATAGGTAAACACAGTTTCGAAAAAAGAAACTAAGGTATCCGCCTCCAAGCTTCACAGCTGGGAGGCGGATTTTTGTTTCACATCTTTTGCGATCTGAACTATTTCCCTACTCCTCCTTTCAGTTCTTCTAGTTCTTTTTGTAGGGCCAGGATAGCCTCGGCCATCTTAGGTATACTGTATTCGTATCTTTCGATGGTTTGAGTTACTGGTGCCGTTTGCCCGTCCTCTTGTAGAGTCATTGGCGTGTTGGCTGATACAGGGACTTCTTCAACTACCGTTTCTGTTAAGGCATTAGCTTTAACTGAGCTTACAGATGTGAGTAACGATCGTCCTTTATACCAGACTCCATCTTTGCCTATAGCCAAACAGTCACTCAAATTCCAGGGTGATACTCCCCAGCCTATACAATATCTAGCATCCGTATACTTTTCTCCATCTGAAGCAGTGAATACCCCTGCAGAGAAGAGAGCTTCTTTACGATCAAAACTACTCCATTTAACTCCAGAAAAATATCCTCCTGGAGAATTATTATTATTGAATTGTAATGGAGAAATATTACCCTTTATCTCTAGGCTTGGATGTACTTTTACCGTGCCCGTCAATTCTCCTCCTGCTTTCAATAGAAATGGTAATAATTCTTTAAATCGCGCTATCGTCATATTTTCGGATGTTTCTCCCGTCTTTGGATTGATTACCGTTATCATCCAATCATTCGGAAGGGAATCTGATTTTTTAGGTAATCCATTTAATTCAACATTATTTAAATTTGAGCTATCTGCCATAATTTTTCGTGTTGTGGGCGCGTGCCCGGTTAATTAATAAATTTAGAAAAGGTTATGGCAGATATAGATGATTAGGCTTTCATGCCGACAACTTGCTTCTGTAGTTCAAGGATAGCTTCGGCCATTTTCGGTATACTATACTCATATCTTTCGATGGTCTGCGTTACGGGCACCGGTTGCCCGGTTTCCTCTAGCGTCATCGGTGTATCGGCTGATACCGGTACTTCTTCTACGATTGTTTCAGTCAGATCATTAGGAATCAAAGAATAATTGCTAGGAATTGCTGCAGTAAATCTCTTCCAGTCAGAAAACGTATTATTTATATAAACACGAGTATGTATAAGACCGGTTTTATAACCTAAAGCAATCTGCACCCTATTTGAGGTAGAAGAAATACCTGAGTAAAATATTTGTATAATATAATGAAAATCATCATCACTTGGACGGTTTACCCCTCCCAACAAAACTAAATTATTTAATATTGTATTTGCATCACCTTGAGGGATATAATAAGCCATGCCGCTAAATCTCCTAAATAATGTACTCGAAAAAAGTCCATTATTATTTTCCGAAACGATAGGCTGCTTGTTTGTAAACAACTCGATAAACCTAGCTACCGTCATATTTTGTGCTGGTGCTCCAGTCTTCGGGTTGATTAAAGTTATCAACCAATCATTGGGCAAAGAGTCTGTCTTTAAATCAAGTCCATTTAATGCCTTATCTATATTATCTGCCATAATGTTTATTTAATTAATTAACCGGGGCGGTCCCGCCCGCGGAAGGTTACATTTGTTGTACCTCGCTATCGTCAGAGATATTGAGGATTTGTTTAAGTCTCTTGTTTTCTGCCTGTAGTTCCAGGACAGCTTTTCCGATCTTGTCGATTGACCAGATGTACTGTTTCTCGTTTGACTCAGATTTAACTGGAATTGAACCATCCTGGACCGACTGTGCAGATTGATCGGAATAATTTGATATAGATGTATTTGCAGGCAAGTTCGCGGCAACTTGCCTGCTCTCCAGTACTGGAGAGCTAATTATTGTATTTGTTAAAGCATTAGCAGAGGCGGAATCTGCTATCATTATATTCTTCCAAGAAGAATATCTATTATTGTCAATACAAGTCCTATACCGTAGTACATCACCCGTATAAGTACCGTAAAATTGCATTCCTGATGTACTACCATATTTAAGATTAAAATTAAGCATAAGCGCTTGTGATCCAGCCAGTCTAACTTGTATAGCTCCCGATTTTAGACTAGCAAACGTATCTAACTCGCTCTCTAAAATACTTGGTCTATTAGCAAATATCGCATCATCGTTATTTTGAGTCCATATTTTACTCTTATCAATAAGTAATTCTATAAATCGAGCCACTGTCATATTCTTCGCTGGTACACCCGCAGCCGGATCAATCAGCATCATCTTCCAATCATCCGGAAGACTGTCCGTTTTGATCGTTAGATCATTCAAATCAATTTCATTCGCCATAATATTTCAATTTTAGTTGTTAGTTCTATTTTGTTTCAAATCTTTCCAGTTTTGAGTTAAACTCTTCTCCACCACGCAAAATGCTTACGCCTACGTAAGTAAGTATAATCATACTGATATGTGTAAGCTTCGCGTTCAAACGAAATCTTTCCATACGCTTTCCGGCCATAACGGAACAACTTGATGAACCATTCGACCAAATACCAGAGATAAAAGAAAATGTACAACATTTCTTTCATTTGAGCAGTATGGATAGCCTCATGGTTAAGTACACGCTGACTTAATTCTTTATACTCTTTTCGGGCAAAAATCACACCGAATAAATTTATCGCCGAGAATCCTTTAAAGGGGATTAAGCTGTTGTAGATTACTTTCATATTTATTTTATTCTTAAATATCCATTTGCATCTTTGTAAATTTCGCCTGAAGAAGCTTGAGATTCAGAAAGCCATGAGTTTGAATAAACTGTGAATCCACCTCCTTTCATTCTTATTCTTCCATATTTTGGCAAATCAGTTGGATTCGCTCTGTAAGAAAAATTTATTTCATTACGAGAAAATTCTACCTGATAATTATTAATAGGATTACTAGCAGAAGCATCAGTATAAAGGCCTATAAATCCAGATGATGCATTAGTCGAAGCACCAAGTTGTAACACCAACTTATTTGTTCCATCATAACATTTTAATAGGTTAGCAGCAACATAATTATGAGGCGATATTTCAATCCTAACCCCGTTAGAATCTGTTTGTATAAACTTTGCTTTTAGGGTATTCGTATCAATCATATCTCCCTTGATCTTATCAGCTAACAATAAATCTGTAGCAATAAACTTAAATTGTTGAGCCTGTTCCCAATAGGCGGCCCCTGCTCCAGACGAAGGATTGATATTGGACGGTACAGTACCCTCTGTTTTAACAGTGTATTGAATATTGACCCCGTTAACATTGACAATTACAATATCTCTCCATTGATTGTTCCATACATAATCCGAAACTGTTCCATTCCATATTCCGCGCATTCGTGGCGAAGCTCCAGTTAGTCCTTTATCTCCATTCTGTCCATCATTAGCATGAGTGACAGTAAATTCCGTAGTAAAATTACCGTTCCAGGCCTGTGCATCAGTTTGCTTTTCGTACCCTCTAATGTAATAAATCCCATCAACGCGAAGATTTGATATTGTAACCGAACTAACCTTTGCCGAAGTACTTTGACTTACATAAGTTGCATCTGCATAGACACGATAAACCAGATACAGATCACTGCAGGCCTCTACTGGCAAAATACCAGTTTGTTTTTTGCAGGATACGACAAACGATGATGGTATCGGGCTACCCAAAGAATTAAACCGGATCACAGACGTTGTAGATGTCAGCCATCTAGTAGTGGCATTAAGCCCGTCATTACCATCAATGGCCGTCATCTTTACAGGTTGACTCCATGATCCGCCCGCTATTGATGTTGCTCTCTTTTGACTTATCCAATTAAATTTAGCCGGAACTACAGTAGACCACCCTAGACTATTACCCGTTAATATAGGCGTTGGAGGTGCGGCATTGGGTGTGCCAACAAAGTAAGTTGTAAATGTCTGTTCTATTTCATCTTTGACAGGAGGCGCTACAAATATATCCCAGTATTCTACATTGATTGTGCTTACCGATAACGGTTTATACAACAGGTAATAATTACCAGTTTTAAGCAATTTTCCTCCGGATGAAAGAAATTGAACAGGAGTTTGTCCGGTATTATCCTTTTTACAATAGATTTTACCGCCATTAAAATTAACGACATCACCAATCTTATAGGCTGTATATGGCGAATATGGGGTAGTTATATAATTTATACCTTGTCCCCCAATTCTTACAGCACTCCAGCTAGAGGGAGATGTAGCAGGTGGTACAACTAACCCAGAGCGCATCCATAAATATTGATTTGTACCTACTGACGGAGGCGCATCCTGCCAACCAGAGACAGGAGGCTCTGTTAATGATCCATTCACGGCAAACTGAAAGTCTGTATAACTTCCGTCTTTACCAGGGTTGCCATCTTCCCCTACTATGCGCATAGCTTCAGACCAAGAATTTTCCCCCAATTGCTGGCGCATAAAGATATCCGTTCCTTCAACAAAAGGAGGATTGTGCCAGTCTATTGCATTATCAGAATACTGTACTTGTATTCCTTGTCCGTCTTTACCATGCTCTCCACCAATACGAACTGCGGTCCAGCTCGCTGCTTCTGTAGCTGGAGGAATTACGATGCCTGATCTCATCCATAAGTATTGACCTGATTCAACTGATGGAGGGGCATCTTGCCATCCCGAAGTGGGAGCATCCGAAAGGCTGGAATTAACAGCGAATTGAAAATCTGTCCACGGAGCATCCTTTCCTGTTTCTCCAACTATTTGCATAGCGTCAGTCCATGATCCATCTTTCTGGAGCTGGCGCATATACTTATCTGTTACCGGGTTAAAGACATCATGCCAGTTGATTTTGTCAGCAGAATATTGTACAATAATGGAAAAACCATCTTTGCCAGCTTCAGCTAACAATTGCCAGGGGTGATTAGGATCGCCAGTATATAGTCGCTTGCCTCCGGTTGTAAGTTGTTTTCCGCCTGTTGTCAAGTATCCTCCGGGATTCCGGACAGGACGAACCCCTGAAGATGGAGTATTTGATGTATAAACAAAAGAATCACCGTTAAGATAAATAATCTGTCCTTTGCTATACGTCGTTTCCGAGCTCCAATTTCCGGCAGGTGTAAGACTGGTACCGTCAGAGACTTGTAGTAACCAATCAGGATTTCCGGAAATAGGTTCAGATGTAGTACCGGATTCATTGACACATAACCACAATCCTCCAAGAGCCGATACACGATCATAATAAGCATATCTCTGCCCGGGAACATAAATACCCTTATCAATCGGGATCAAATAGTCATTACCGGATATATCGTCGTATTGAAATATCTTACCGGATATGAGTAAGTTAGAAAATTTACCATTATACCCAGCTGTAGATGGTACGCCAGGGATACTGCGATCCTTGCGTCCCAACCAACACACTTCCATGTTCGGAGTGATATCCCAGGTGTTGACATGATCCAGAAACGTAATGCAATTTTCCTTGCTGTCAATCAATATTGATCGCTGACGGCTTTCTTCTGTAAATGACCCGATTCGGGCAACTTCCAGGTATTGAACCGGATTATATTTCGAGTCATCCGGATAACGGGAGGCCACGGTTATAGTTTGATTATTCTGATCAACAGCCGTCACTCTGAACCATAGTGTCCGGAAACCTTTAAACTTTCCATCCGTAGATTTATCATGATATACGCCTTTCAAGATATCTCCCACCCAGAAAGTAACCAATTCACCTTCTTCTAGCTTTATTTTTATATTAAACAGATCGCCGCTTTGAGTAACAGTATCAAACTTGGCTCCGTCAGTAACCCATAACTCGCCACCTACAACTTGGACACGATTATAACGGACTTCCGGGACCTCCAACCATCCACGTAACAGCAAGGAGGCTAATTCCGCATGACCATTTGCCCATATCTTTCCACCCGTACCGGTAATAGGATCTGATTCAAATTCTCCAAATTCGGCACCTTCCAAAAATTTCAGAAGCCTTTCGGCAACGTCTGGAACATCTTTTCGAAGGAAATGAGTTAAGACAGCTAACGCCGTATAAAGGTTCTTGTCACTAGGTACAGTTTCGGTATCAGTTGATTCAATTATTTCAAGAGTTGAAAGCCGTTCCAGTTCTTGAGCGGCTTGAGCGGTCAAGTGAATATCCTTTGCACTGTCGGAATATTTATCCGCAGTACTGATAACACCGGTCAACTGACTATGATCCGTAGCTGTATTACCTCCACCAGATGATACACCACCGGACGAAGTAACAACTCCACCAGATACAGCATCTAATTCCCGCCCGGTTCGGGGCAGAGATGTTTTCCTTAAACCTATATGCGTTATACTACTCATACGGAATATCACTTAATTTATCGACATCGGCTGAAAACTCAACAGCTTTGATTGTTGTCTTAGCATTACTAAAATCCAACGTTGCCCCAGTTATATACATACCGTCAGAGTATAATACATTTCTATATGTCACATATCTGAGAGCTGGATTGTCAGTCATCTTTATATCTATGGAAATAGCCTTGTTTTTGGTGGTAAAATTTGAATGAATTGTACACATAAGTAGCCGCTCAAGTATGTTAGTTTGACCGGCACGAGAGTAAGACAACAGCAATTCATAATGATCACCTATTTTTTTTAATATGTTACCTTTTCCGACAGGAAGACGATCTTCATTGGCTGATATGCATTTGAGGGTCACCTCGCCATAGTCCGCAGAAACTTTTTTGTTGATATAGCTCTTAAACTCATAGTCATCAGTAGATGGTGATTTACCATTATGATCCTTAAGATCAATATTAATCTTATCAAATAATAACATACTGACCTTTCCACCTGAAACTTCATCTCCTGACGAAGGATTACATATCTGACTTTTATTAGTAATTTCAAATATTAAATAGCCAGAGACATCTGGTTTTATAAATATTCCCTTCTCCACTTCGGACGCATACGGATATCCTGATGCCCGATCATTAATAATTGAGATGTCTGAATTGATAATCCAATTGTCCAACATTGAACCTTCTGATTTTTCTTTACTAAACCAAAGAACAAATTTTCCTTGCTCTATCACTCCATTGGAAACCGGAACCCAGCCATACATATCGCCGGATAATGTGGTATAATATGCCGTTATTTGACCTTGATTGTTGGTTATGTATAGATTACAGTTTAGTTTTAACACCTCACTATTTTTTATATTTTTTTCCCCTTCCTGCATAATTGGTTGTGACGTTGAACTTGCATAAGCTGACACACTTAAATTTATGATATAAGGGTATATTTCATATCGTCCTTCTGTTTTTGGTTCTACTTTTGTAATGTACTTACTTGATTTTAATCTAAAGAGCGGTACAACTGTGGAAGGAGTTGGTTCGTATTTTGCATAACAACCCAATATGGTTTCTCCTTCATCATAAGGCGCCGACATACGACCACGATACACAGCAAAGATGCCACCGTTCATACTTTCTATTTGAGTTGATTTATTATAAAAAAAACTATTGATTGGCGGTCTACTTATCTCTATTCGATCAGATAGTTCTTTGCTATCAAGCTCTATACTTTCTTTCAAGTTATCTGCATATAACGAACTTGTAATAGTTGTATTATTAATCATTTCCTCAAAACTTAAGCTGGCATCTGTTGACATTGTACCTATTTCCCCAATATCTCCTAGCAATACATTAACAGCCGTATCACCGATATAAGACAACGTATCAAAGTTGTAACATTTCATCACTCCACCAGCTTTGATCGTATTAAAGTCATAGATGTAAACCGATGCATCACGTTGCACCATCATTAGTCCCAGAGGCTGTAATATAGACTCTACAACCTCACGACAGGACATAGGCTCTTTATCCTCGTCATAAAAATTAGCTGACTGGATATAAAGTACATGTAAAGCGGTTTCTGCTGTATTCATCGCAACCCCTTCCGGAATAGTAGAACAACCTATATAGAGCTTTTTAAACGGTAATCCCAGCTTATTAAAGCATCGCTTTAGCTGTGTAAGGAAAGAGGCAATATCGTTATATATTTTTTCGTTCTCGTCCCTAAATTTAAGTCGTTCCCATATATTAAAATCGGCACCGGAAAACTCCACCGGATAAGGAGCATAATCCGTTAAATTCTCGTTATAAAGCTCTGAATCAAGATAGCCAATCCAGTACAATTCTCCTGCTCGATAAAACTTGATCATATAGCCCTGCATATCATCTGTATGTAAATCGAGAAACTGAAAATTACTCTCACTAATCAATTTCAATGTAGCCTGGGAACCTTGTACCGGTTCTAACTTCTTTACTTCCAAATACTCTATAGAGAATGGATCGGAAGATGCCTCTATTACTTTTGATGTAGATGATGAACTTTGTAAGATCTCAAATCGGTTTACAACATCATCTGCTCCTATAAAATCATGATAATACTTTATATTCATCATCTTCCCCTTCTATTTTTTTGATCACCATTTTTTAAAATACCAACTAAACGATCATAGCGAATTTCAAACTCTACTTTACCATTGCCACCATTTGTGTTAATCCCCCTTCCATTTGCTAATTGAAATAATGTAGCTTGTTGACCTGTAGTAAGCACCATTTCGCCAGCATTGAATCGCCCTAGTATTTTATCCCCTGTACGAGAGCCGCCTCCAATTATACCACCATTGGCGAATTTCGGTAATGAGGCTATCATTGCCATAATTGCAGCCAAAGCTGCCCCTGCCATTGCAATACCAACAATTGGAATACCGGCAACAGATTTAATCGCAGCAGAACCAGCAACTGCAGTATTAGCAGCGACTTCTGTTTTAGCTGCCGCAGCAGTCGTTGTTGCTGTTGTAGTTTCCGCAGTAGCTTGAATCGCTGCATTTGTAACCTTCTGAGTTGTTACAGCGGTATCAATAGCCGCCTCAGCCTGTTTTGCTGCAGCTAACTTTTCTGAGACTTTAGTCAATTCCTCAATGGTTTTAACAATGCTCATAAAAGCATCAACTGTATTGATCATAGCATTCCAAACAGCCATTATACGTTCCCAAGCTGAAGCATCCTCATCATCAAACACATCATTCAAACTTGAAAAGGCCGACACTAAACGATCAGAACTGGATGCAATCTCTTTCACACCTGAATACATACCTTCTCTAAGTTCTTTTGACAGATCTTTTACATCTTTCTTTACTTGAGCAATCTTTAAAGCCTCATCCAAAGACGTTACATTGTTTAGGGCTTCATTTAGGGCAACGATGAAATCCTCGGCATTTTTACCATACTCTTTTTTGATAGCCTCTAGGTTTCCTTTCGCAGCTTTCAGCTTTTCCTCCAGATCATCAGTATCTCCGCCTATTTTACCCTTAATCTTATCGGCGTAGCTACGTTTAGAGTCACGCTCGGCCTGAAGTTTTTCAATATCCGTTTTCTTGTAGTCATAAGTTTTATCACGTTCTTTATAAGTCGGAACCTTAAACACCTCCTTCCGGAGATTATCAGCGGATTCATTCAATGCATCAACAAAAGATCTCCCCGCTTCGCCAATATCCTCCATGCCGGATATTTCTTTCAAAGTCTTTTCGGTTAACTCCAGTTTCGCCTTTGCATAATCTTTTTCAGTCAGATAGTTTTCAGCATACTGATTGGAGAGCTTATTCATTTCATCCCAGTATGTAGTTTCAACCTCATACGTTTTGCTATCTGGTTTTCCAGCCTTAGCCACTTGAAAGGTTTTATTTTTTTCCGCTTGTTCCGGGGTTAGGAGGCCAGAAAGGGTGTCATAGGTTGCTTTGTTAAGCTTCTTTAGTTCCCGGTCATATTCTGTTTCCGTTATAGTTCTATTGTTTAGCTTATTAGTCAGTTCTTGTGTTGACTTTCTATAAGCTTCTTCTGCTTTTTGTAGGTCAGTTTTCTTTTTTGATCTTTCGGGTTCCGCAGTAGAAGTTGTAGAATTAGATAATATATTTTTTTCAAATAGATCAAGTTGTCTATCTGCATCTTGGTAAATTCGCTTGAACTGATCAACTTTTACCGCATCCTCGTATGCATCGTTAACTCCACCAAAATTAAATTGTTTTCCTATCCAACCAGAAAACGTTTTTCCCGCATTCGCGGATACTTGGGCTGCATGATTTAAGTTTTCCGCATTTCCGTACTTACCTATTATTGCATTAGCTTCGCTCTCAGCTTCTAGTTTCTTATGCTGGTAAAACTCAACTGCAGCAGCATCTTTCAATAATTTTATTCTTTCTGCAACCTTTGTATTGATATCACCATTAATTTGCAGAGTATCTTTATTTATACTATATGAAGTCCCTAACAGGCCATTTATTTCGGTAAGAGCAGATTTGCGAACATTTTCTGACTCCTTTATGTTTGATGCTATTTTATAAAGCCGCTGTAACCGGTCGGCATCTTCTGGTCGACCGATCGAGAATGTGTCTTTTTGATAATCTGAAAATATACTCCTTATCTTTTTAGCTTCTTCTCTGACCGATATTATTTTCGCTATTAACATGGCGATACCAGTAAAAATAGCTGTTGGTAACATCGACATGAAAGCCGCACGTATAGTGGCTAAAGATCTTGTAAATGCAACTTTCATTGTTGCCGCTCCACTCTGGGCTTTCCAAGCCATCTCATCAAAAGCGGTTCCCGCTGCTTTTGCTGCTTTAGATGCCGCAACCATAGCCGACCGTTGAGCGACCGCCAACTGTGTTGCAATCCATTTAAAAAAACGCCCTAAAGAAATGCCAATCAAAACCGCAACTAACTGAGCTACCAAAACCTGAATATTCTTAGTTGCTTTCTGAACAAGTCCTGTAATTGAGTCAATCAAACTCTTATATGCGTCCTGAATACCTGTATTCTGGGTAAACTCCTGAAAGGCATTTTTCAGACGATTGAGAGACGTTTCTATGTTGTCTGTGTCCACGTTCGGCATCATTTCATTAAGAGCGTCGGCGAACTTGGGAAGAACCTCAGCAGACAATAACTTACCTTTCTTCATTATACTGTCTAGCCCAGCCACCGTCGTACCGGCTGCTTTCGCCATTGCCTGCATCGCAATCGGTAAACGTTCACCTAACTGGCCGCGTAACTCCTCCGCCTGGATCTTACCTTTACCCATCATCTGCGTTATGGCTAAGAAAACGCCATTCGTATCATCGGCAGACATTCCAAAGCCGGACGCGGCCCGGGAAAGAGATTCAAATAGCTTCCGTTGGTCAGCTATTGCCATACCGGCAATATTCGCAGCAGCCGTGAATTTGGCGTAATTACTCGTTATATCATTGACATAAACACCATATTTCTGAGCGAGTTGAGTAGTAAAGCGTAGGTTGTCGGCAAACTGGGCAGTATTACCAGATACATTCTTTAATGCCGTAACGGCTTTACTTGTTTCCCGGGCAACCTGGATCAGTTGGGAAAAGAAGTTAGATAAACTCACTCCAGCAAAACCCAATGCTGCCGCAAAGGTCAGGATTTGCGCCTGGATTGATTTAAGTCCATTCTTTACCGAACTTGTCCCACGCTTAAAGTTCTCTGTTAAAAGATTAATCGCTATACTGAATGATAATTTTCCTGCCATAATCAATTTTTTAATGGGCTAAACTCACCGTTAAAGAATCTCTCTGCCGCCTCCTTGTCCCGGAGCAAAGCGGCTTCTGCCTCTTGTTGTGCTTCCTCTTCTTCCCAGGGGAACATCATTAAATCTCGTGGGTTCCTCACTTTCTTTGTGTCAATATGTGGGACAATAGACAAAAATGTCCAAAGCCGGGAGGCTTCCATTTCTTCACGTTTCTTCTTTTCATAAGCCTCTACGAATACCGGGATATCGGATATCTCCATCTCGTTCATCACATAGTTTGCGTCCAGTCCCGACATTATCAACATCCCTGCGATATCTTTTAAATATTGAGGTTCTCCAGATGCTTCTCCAGATCCTGATTTATCCGATCTCGTAAACTGTTCCAAGACTTTATTTACTTTCTCAATCTCCTTTATCATAGCAGCAAACTGTTTCTCATTTTCAGCAATCGCTTGGAACTCTTCGAAAGTGAATAACACAGGATTATTAACAAGCACAGTACAATACAACAACTTTGTCAATTCTTCCACATTCGTGTAGTCAATCTCGGTAAAGGGCTTTGATAAAATCTGTTCTGACCGGATAATAGATTTTATTGATAGCCTAATATTATATTTCATACCTCTTTAATCAAACAAAGGGCAGCTAACCTGCCGCCCTCCGTTAATAACTAATTACTACATTCAAATTAAACCGTTACAGGTTCGACTGGTGTTAATGCCCCAACTCCCTTAAACGAAGCAGAAGAAGACGCGATTTGCCCATTGGTACTCTTTAAAGACAATGAAGTGATCATTATTCTTCCTGTGTAATTGGGTTTTGCCGTATCTTTATCAAACTTACCACCTGTTTCGGTCTCTTCTGATACCTTAGCATCACCAAAGAAGAAGCTAAGAGTTTCACCAGCTATAAATTTTTTCAGTAATGTGTCAAAACTCATAGCCCCCTCTAAGCGAGTCAGAAGAGATTCAGCGGAAGCTGTAAACGACTTCTTTCCCGGTAAAGACATATTCCAGTTACCGGAACACATTTTATTTGATGTATCGACCTCTTCGGCTGTCAGTTCCAAAGAGCAATCGGAACAAAACGCCAGCGGTGCGTCATCGAGAAAAATAAATAGTTGCCCCCGATAAATGTCTTTATCTGAGTCATGTTTAATAGGTGTTTCTGCCATACTTTTTCTTAATTTAGCCATATTTATTTTATTGAAAATAAAAGCACTTGTATATACTTTTTATCTGTAGTCGCTTCGGTAGAATCTTCTAGCCATATTTCCATGCCGTCAGAATATTTTCCCTCCAGTACCTCACATATCTTTTGAGCTATATCTAGACCTCGATCATAGTCGTCCGATATGGTATTTATGAATATCCTGCATTCTGTGCCTGATTTACCCATTTTTGTATAATCAGATTTATGCCCATCCCGTTGGTATAATACAAAATCACCTTCTGTTTTTTCTGGTGCATATAAGGGATAAATCTTACCGGATACTAAACTCTTTAGCTCTTCGTTTTGTAAGAGTAAATTGCGAATGACAGATGATATTCCTAATTTATTTCCTGCTGGTAACATTAGTTTCTCCTTTCCTTTATACGTTGAACTGCTTTTTCAAACCCATTCTGTAATCGTTGCACTGCTTTCGATTCCTCCGATCGTCTAGCATCCTCCCAAAAGTAAGAGGCAGGCATGATACCGGTATCATGCTTTTTTGTTTGACGAAATCCAGTACCTTGATCTACCAACCAAACATGAGCACCTTTAGGCCACTCAAAGCCAGCTAACGCACCTGGCTTACTTTTCTTCACTCTGTTTTTGAATGATGCTAATAAATTTCCAGTCACACCGTTTGGATGCCCATGTTGCCCCATCCAATTGCGTAGATTACTCCGTCCCTTTGTTCTGAAAACACCTACTGCAGCCGCTAGTCCTGCGCGGATAGCGCGATCTTTCTCAAAGTTCTCCAATCCATCAACCAAATTGAGGATTGCTTCTCTGTCAATAGTTTTTATTTCGATAGTAGCCATTTTACAGATTAATCTTTTTACATGTTATCAAATAAGTGTGATCTGTTTGAGGATCGATCAGTTTGATATCATATTCAGAGCCATTAAAGCGAATACGCATACCTTCTTTTATTACCGGGTGGAATCGAACCTGCAATACAATCGTTGTCTCCTTAAACGCCTCGGAAGCATTCATTTCGTCATCCAACTTAACTGTATTCCTCTTCTTACAAGCCTTACAGGAATATACGACTTCATAATCTTTCTTGACAAATCCGGAAGCGCTCTGCTTCTCTTTTAAATCAAGAAAATCTACTGGTTCTCTTAATGATCCCGCTCTCATCAGGTATATTTTTTAAATGGTTGCAAAAGATATTCAAACGTATAAGGAATTATTCTGGGTTGTACGTAAGCAACCGGTTCACGATTTGCATAAAAATGCGATGCTAGTATGAGGATTGCATGTTTCAGCATTGGGTTCAGACTCTTTTCTTCATTAACGAATGTACTCAATGGCTGCTGGATATGAAATTCTACACTCATTTGAGACGTTTCCAATAATCCAGTCAAGTACATATCTTCTCCTGTATATTCCTCAACTATATTAAGCTGGCTCTTCAACTCTGGTATGCTTACGTACAAATCCATAACCTAATTTATTAACCGCCTACGGCAGGAGTTTTACCGATAGCAAATGCCTCATCACGAAGAGTCAGCATATCGAAATCGGTGTTCAATACAAAATACACAAGGTTTTTCTTTGCACCGGTAAACGGATCAAAGGTTACACGCATCTGACCAAACTGGCCAACCAATTCATAAGAGAAAACACCAAAACCTAGCATATCCTTATCTACATACTCAGTGACATAGACCGGATATCCGTCGATCGTGTTATTCTCGACGATGAAACGACCACTACCCTTATCTTTCGGAGCCGACTTCAATGTTGCCAACATGGAGGCTGTACAAACCCAGCAGGCAGAACCATCCATCGGGACACCCTTACCTAAAACCTCCGCTTCAACCTGTAACACCTCTGCCCAAGTTGGAACAGCTGCAGCAAATGTAACAGCAGGAGAAGCATACGCTTTCACAAAACAACCTTCACTAGCTTTTGAAGTGATCTTTTCCTTGTTGAACATCCACTTGTTAAGTAAACGAGCCAATCCCATCGTTAGCTGTTTACGTACAACCTCCAAAATAGCTGTATTGCTCTGATCGATTGCACGGTTAGAAACCGGAATAGACAAAGCTACACGTTTGGGCGACGGACTGATCTTCGTAATATCGATAGTCGTATCAGCTACTTCTGCATTTTCATCCTCAATCGTGGCTTCAATAGCCGCCACAATCGGGAACTGCCATGTTCCAACCATACCATACTGCATCTTCGCCCCTATCTTATCCAAAATCAAGCCCTTTTCGAGAGGCTCAATAATTTCAGCAATCGTCATAGGCACCAACGGTGCTATCGTAGTGCTATCCTGAATAGAACGGGTAGCCGGAACAAGTAAGTTATAGCCTTCCATAAAGCTCTCTGCCTCTTCCGAAACTGAACGTTTTTTATACAAAGCACATAAAGCATCGCAAAAAGCGCGTTCTGCAGTCATCTGTTGATCTGATTGCGCCCAGTTGGCACTGTTCATGCGATCTAGTCGCAATTGTAGGATCTCTTTCTCTTGAGTGAGGGCATTGCGTTCCTCTACCTCATCTGAGGTCAATGAACGTTTATCTGTTTCCAACACATCTGCTAGTTCCTTAAAACGGGTATTGATCTCCTGGATACGCTGGATCATACCTCTCTTCTCTTTTCTCACACTCATAATAAATTGATTAATTATTAATAGATAAATTCCTTAACTCTAATACTTGCGCCTTGTAAGTCTCATCTATCTTTTCCGGTTCAAAATATGGATCAAGGCTACGTACATTTACCTCAGTCCCCATATAAGCAGGATCAGACACAATAGAGACATCAGACATCAGATCTATTTTTGTGACAGTTCTAAGTAACATGCCGTCCGGGCGCCGGGCGTAGCGTACATGCTTTGTTTCATCTGACCAAAAAGCGAAAGACGATCCAAACAGGTCACCACGTTTGATCATTTCTACCGCATAATCACCATCCGGAGTATTGGGTGATTCAAAACGATACTTTACTCCATGACTGTCAACACTCAACTGTAAACTGCCAGTTCCCTTAAAACTTCTGGCCAACATACGTCCTTTGTTATGTTCACAGAGTGCTTTTATATCCCAATTACGAAGCATTTCCACGGTAACAGCCCCTTGTTGAATAACTTCAACAAAACATCGTCTAGTGGTAGTGTCAAGCATAACACGACTTTCCTGGCCAAATACCACAGCATAACCTTCTATAGTTCTTTCGGCAACCAATTTGGGAGCCGCATTTTCTCCAAAACTTCGTATTTCCATACAGTACTTTTTACCCTACCGGAATATTATCGTTTTTTGGTGGCAAATTTTGAGTAGATTGTAAATTTTCTCCTTTTATCTTTGGACTATCGATCGGAGCAGTATTACAACTGACAAATGGAACATCTCCCCCCTTAACCGGTGGCATGTCACGTTTTGCTCGCCACTCATTGACCATATAAATGCCATTCTGAGTGGTATCTTTCATATAAGTTGACATTGTTTGAAGGTCAGTCTGATAGAATGACTCCAAATCAAACACCAGTTTATATTTTGAGGAAAGTTTTCTCGGTATCAGTTTTATAAATACCTCATTTTCTATCTGCCGGAGTAAGGGATTGAGAGTGTCTGCCATAAACTGAACTTGACTCATTTCACTTGCTTTATAATTCTGGCTCTGCCCGGCAAATGCCTTATCTGGATGAACCCCATAAAAACGGCAAAGTTCCAAAACATTGATCTTCATCGTTTCAAGTGTTTGCAGATCAGCCGGAGTAAGGGACATTGGATTAAATTTCAAATCTCCCTGCAAATAAGTAACGGTTTCACCGGAACGTAACTCGGATCTAATACGATCAACTACCGGTTTTATCTGATCATTCTGCAAATTACTTATTCCTGGTGTGCTATCATAATCTCCTGAGATAAATCCCCTCAATGAACTTCCCGGCTGCTGATCAGATAACGATTTTTTATTAATACCGGTCCCAATACCTAGTGTTTGACCAGCAAAATGAATTACACTGACTCCTGTATACCCACCATCAAGACTAAAGCCCTTTAAATGGATAATTTCATCACTGGACAAAGTTGTATAGACATTATTTACTGTATCATTCACCATGTATTCATCCATTATCTTGTCATAATTGACACTATAAGGAGAAAGCAGGATAAGCCTCAATTCACCTCCAACCCAATCCGGATAAATGTAGGCATTCCCATAATTTAACATCAAGGCTATTGCATTACGCTTTAACTCAAAGGCCGATAACCTATGGTTTGGACGGACATTTAAAGCGTAATTGATAGGATCGTCCTCATCAAGACCGAAATAACGTCCTTTTTTACGCTTCAACTCTAATGGTAAAGCTGCTATACTTCCACTTAGAATAGACACACAGCGAAAAGCTGTAGCCACCTTCATCGCCAAATCAGGAGTTGAGACTATCTGAGTCGGTGTATTTACATTATAAACAGGAACGGAAGCCTCCGCTTTGGCTACTGTATCAAAATAACCGCGTTTTTCAGGTTCTTTTTCCATCACTTTCTCCGGAACACTGCATTCTTTTACAACAGGAACCGGACTCTCTTTTTCTTTTTCCCAAAACTTTACATTCATGTCTTTATGTGGGTTGATAGTTATTGAATAAATGAAATGTCATCAGTGCGGTAATTACACCATCAATCTTTCCTGTTTGCGTTCGCTTTATAGGCTTACGGTTTTCCAGTTTATCCTCATCCATGACTGCATTCCCAAAGCAGTAAGAATTTATATCATTATGGTTGAATGTTACCTGCCCAGTCTTAGCAGCCATTTCAAAGGTTTCAACCGGACTTGTAAAAGTTCCATATGTTTGTTTCACAGGCTGGACAACATTTTTTGCCCCAGAGGCAGATATCAGATTGACAAACTCCATAGATTTATAAGGGTCATATCCGAGTCCTAAAATCCGGATATATTTATCCGCTTCCAGTATGTCATTACAAATCATACGGTAGTCTATAACTGATCCCGGGCACAGTTTCAAGAAACCTTTTTTCGCCCATCGCTTGTATAGTTCTTTATTCGGATGATCTTCTAATGCACCTTCCGGGAAATAGTAATCTGTATGAATATGGAAAGACTTGATTTTAGGAAAATAGACGGTATAACTTACTGCTGAAAAGTCATCACAAACAGAAAGATCAACAGCGCACATTGCTGGCGGCCGGTCCGTTAATTTCTTTATATCAATATCTTTAAACATGGCCTCTACCTCCTTGGATCCAAACCAGGCCTTTGCCATATTTTGAACGAACATATTCAATAGCTTTGTCCGGAATGTCAACATATTATCTGCTGACATCTGAGCGTTCCGGTATTCATTTTCGTAATAATCGGCTTGCACTGTTATTCCCAGATGGGGTTGTACTTTAGCCCAGGTATGCGGATCATCTTCGGCATCTTCTACATCTGGTTCAAACACATGAGCAAAAATGCTATCATTCTCCATTTCTCCACGCAGTACCGCTTTATATGAGTTCAGCATATCAACAAATGGTCCTTCCAGCTTTTCGCTTGCCGTCGTAATTACAACCGTCAGAGGGTTTACTCTCGCTCCCATAGATGAGGTTAATACATTTTTCAAGGCGGCACTATCAGCCTGAGAAAACTCGTCAAGGATCACAGTACTGGCATTAAGACCGTCCAGCTTATCAGGATTTGAAGCCAGGCAACGTGCAAAAGATGTACGTCCTTTACGTTTATTGAAAACCTGCTCCCGATTTATCTTGAAATGACGAAATCTGGGATCCAGACTTTTTAGAATATTCTTTATTTCTCCAAAACATATCTGTGCCTGGTCGTAGCTATTAGCTGCAACATAGGCTTGCGCATTGGCATCGCCGAACAACATATCATAAATTGCCAATGAAGCTACTGAAGTCGTTTTTGAATATTTACGAGGAACAAAAAGCAATGCATCCCGGCAAAGACGCTTTGTCTTTGTTTTGTAGAATCCCAAAATGTTTGCGAACTGAAAAACCTGTATTGGAGTCAACTTATATCTAGTCCTACCTTTCAAACCAGAGAACTTCAAACGTTCATAGAAAACTATATATTTACGAACTTCTTTAGGCTTGAAGATATAAGTATCCATAAATCTAAAGAAGCGACAAATAGATAATAGCTCATAAAGATTATGATCATTCGGATGGTCAATGACTGAGCGTATATACAGGTTGAGCCGGTTATCTGTCTTTTCAAGATGATAACCGGCCGTATCTATTTGCTTCAACATTTCAGCAGTGACACGCTTTAACTCTATGAGATCATTCTTCTCTAGCATCTTCAGCGTTCACATCATTAATCAATTCATCCACCTCATCCTCATCGGCTCCTCCCTCGATCGTAGCACGAGTAAGCCGAAGTTCCCGGAGATATTTACGGGCAATCTCTGCCATATCAGCCATGACCTTAAATTCAGGATGAGCGACTTTATAAGCATGTCCCTCTCTACTGATCCTCACATCGCAACACTCTGTCAATTTTTCAACATCATCCCTTGCCAGCAAGTAAGCCATATAAGCACCAGCAGCCAAACTGATAGATATCTCCATAGCCTTAGAATATGTGCCTTGCTGTTTCATGGCAGAGCGTATTTTACTTTCAATTTTCTTACAGTCCATATCGCACTTGTTATGCAATACCGATGTTGGGAGGTTTTTTGGTGGCAAAAAGTCTTACCCCCACAGCCTAAATTTATTCCGCGCGTGTAAAAGGGAGCAAGGGTGGGTTTAGCGAGGAAGGCCGGGTATTCAAAAAAAAGGTACCCCCGTGGAACATCTCAAACAAGCACGCCTGTGTTCCACGAAAACATCTTCAACAACAATAAAAAAAGCCCTGACAACATAACGCTGTCAGGGCCACAAGCTATTACTCAGTAATCGTCAAAAAACAAAAGCAGCAGCTTGACTTATCTTCTTCCCTATATCTACTAACGCATCAGACAAGGTCTTTAACTCACTGTTATTAAACTTCATTGGTTTACCGTTCACAATACTACCATTAAGACGTTGATAGAACCACTGGGGTGATCTCTTAAAGTAAGTCTTTGATAATGCCGATACAGATATGAAAGGCAATACAGCCTCTAACTTATCTCTCAATAGCAACTCATCCGCTTTCTTATTGGTATCTTTAGCACATTCAATCAGCCCTTCAGCGAAAGAGTCAATGTCTTTATCTAATAAAGTCTTCATTTCTTTGTCAATTGCTTCAAGTTCGGCATCACTCCCAGCGTTCACAAAGCGTTCTTTCAATTTTTCAATATTTTCTTTCATAACTATATCTTTGTTAAGCCTCTCCCTACTAAGGAGAGGCTGTTTATTAATCCATTTGCTTTAGTTTCTCAGTCAGTCTTTCAATCTGATAATCAAGTTCTGCCTGATAACGTTCTCTGCTTTTAAGCTCTTTGTAGTATCGGAGGTAAAACAGCAATTCTCTCTCCAACTCCTTTCTTTCTTTACTAATTGCTTTTTCTGACATATCGCTTTTGTTTTTTGACATTACAAATATAATAACAATATTGTTATTAAACAAATAATCCAATAACTATTTTGTTATTTATTTCAGATATTTATCTATGAACCGCTTTGTATCTCTTTTTCTATTGTCCTTTACTGATTCTTTGGTATGGCTAAACATCTGACGATGTATTTCAGCGTGACAGACATGACATACACTCATCAGGTTGTTATAGCTGAACATTAACCTTTTCATCTGAGTTTCCGTTGTGACAGATTCTACTGGAATCTTATGATGTACCTCTTCTGCCAATGTACTTTTACCTACACCTTCACAGACCTCGCATATCGGCTTATCTGTAAGCTTCCGTTTCCGAAGGTCTTTCCATTCTTTTGAGTTGATCTGCTTTATGTAAATAGGGTTTCTACTCATGGCTTATCCGGTGTCTTGTGCGGACATCTACGCTTCGGTTTGATAAACATAAACTTCTTATCTGCTTCTGACAGTTCAGAAAACATTTGTTCTATCTCATACGGGACAGGTTCTATTTGATCGTCATTGTCCGGATCCGCTATACGGAGAAAGCAATGCATTAAGTATTGAACAATTTCATAATTGCTCTTAAACCCGTATTTCTTGCGTATAACAGATAGACGTTCGTAGTCGGTCTTTGAAACCCTAGAGAAGATTTTAACATACTCTATCCTACTTATTTTCTTTTTATTCATCATAAAATCTATATTTAACTTAAATAACCATTTCCTGCGAGCGAACGAGCATTGTCCGTCAGAGTCATTCGATCATACCTGTCAAAACATGCTGTAGATTTATGCCCTGTACATTTTCTAATCTTACTGGTAGAAACATTATTGCGGATCATATTAGTAGCAAATGTTCTCCTGGCAGTATGGGAAGATATCATTTCATATCTAGGTCTTTTTATCATAACGACCTCTCCTGCTCTTTCTTCTTCGTATACAACCATATCAGTTAAGCCAATTTTCCGGCATATCTCTTTTATTGCCTTGTTAAAATATTGAATACAACGGGCTGCGGGAAGATTTCCATCATATTTATTAAATATCTCCCGCACATAATCCGTCAATGGGATAACAGCTTTGTTCTTTGTCTTTTTTTGTAGAACATGAATATTATCGCCAACAATATTGTCTTTTGAAAGACGAGAATAATCAGAATACCGTTGTCCGGTCATGCAACCAACAATAAACATATCTTTTATTTCTTCCTGCTTTTTAGTTAATCCTTTAGCATAATAAATACGCGCAACTTCCTTTTCTGACAGGTAAATTTGTGTAGATTCATTCTCTCTAACCTTAGCATCCGTGTAAGAATCATCTACAGCCCAACCGTTCAGATATGCCTTTTCTAACAAGTATTTTAGCTTGGTAATCATACTTTTTATCGTTGATGTTTTAAGTTCTTTCTCCACATGGAGATATTCTACAAATCCCTCTAATTCTTCACGGCCTATATCTTTTGTTGTAAAAGATCGTCCAATATTATTCTGGTAATTTAGAAAATGTTCGAGTAGATTCTTATACATTGAAAAATATTTGCCTTTTTTCTTAATGTTGATAAACAAGACTCCAAATTGAATGAAATTACAAGAAGGTAAATTTCTGTAATAATCACTCTGTAACTGCATTCCATTATATTGAGAAAATTCTAATTTAAGTGCTTCCATGATCTATTTGTTTTATATCTAGGAAATAAGCACTACATTTGTAGTGTGTTAAGCCTAATTCAGCTCATAAGCTGATGAGAGTTTACAAAGCCGTCCGGATTGCAGCCAGGCGGCTTTGCTGTTTTTATCATCTCGTTGATGTCAACAAGATGATATCACTTTTTGCGTAATTTGAACCTAATCAGATTCCATTCCTCACTGATACCGAACTGCTCTGGGCGGAAGTTATTTATCCGGAGCCAGTATTTAAATTGTCGTTTGTTCATGATCAAAATATTTGTTTACTATTTTATAATTACAGATATTTGTGCCAGTCAATTGTAGTTAAACGGCAGACGTTATCTTTATTGATAAAAATACAGGTTCGATCCCTGTCAATTGATTAGGCGATTTTGCCAAATAACTTTATTATAAATAATTTATGATAGATATATTTTTGACTACAAACTTTGTAGCGAATGTCTTCTCCATAATTTTGAATTATGATAAAGTTTATCAAAAACTTAAGAAGGCATACGCCGTATTGAGAAGGAAGGGAGAACTCTTCCTTCTCTCTTTTTAATATTGTTCTCGCATAGAGTTAATCCAATTCAAATACCAATCACGGGATTTCTCTTTTGCTTTTTCTTCATCCTCAATGCCTTCATAGAATTCATCTTCCTTTGAAAACGGGCCATACTCAATAAATTCCTCAGTTTTGCAGAACGGACAAGGAATATCACCCTGCCCATATAGTTCTCCGTTTTCGTTACATTTATCCAAATCCCATAAATATCCATTGATACAACGAGCATCTGGGTAAGATGCACCGAAAAAGGGAAATTCGGGACATTGTTTATTTTGTTCACTCATGACTCAATTATTTTTAATGTTGAAATATTTCTTTTTCAATGATTTGCCTGGCGTTGAATCCAAACAGACCTTTCTTTAATCTCCTTATATCCTGCATCGACATCTCATTCAAATAGAAATAAAATGCCTCGTAAGGATCAGCAAAGTTTCGCGCAATCGCGTTGTTCGGTTTGCTTTCCATATATTTCTCGATCGACCGGATCATCTGCCGGGCATAGCCGGGAAATAGTTTGTACTCAATTTGCATTTGATGTGCTCCAGCAAGAGGACAACCTACACAGCCATGACGAGACAAACAATAAGGTGGATCGTAATATTTTGAATAAGGTAGTCCACGTTTACGGATATACTGCCAAGTATAACTTTCTGTCCAGGATAGAACCGGTAAAATGTGCTTTGCGCCCTTCATCCATTTCCTACTGTCGCACTGCTCCGGCTCATACAATGCCCGCTTTGAACTTTCTTCTGCCCGAGTGCCTTCGATCGTCCGCTTACCAATACCGTACTGCTCTTTCAGTTTCTCACAGCAGAACCGACGCATTCGAGACGGGAAGCCTTTTTCGCTCACAAGCTGGAAAAATGATTTCTCCGGATGCCGAATAACCACTTGCGGATAATTATTCTTGATGAAAGAGATTGTCCCCGGCGGATCAACAGTCGTGTTTGCATAGGTAGCTGTGAAACGGACACCGGCACGCTCGGCCAGATCCAGGATTACGACACTATCCTTACCACCTGAGAAGCCAAGACAATACGGATCGTCCGTTTCAAGCTTCCGGAGAAAGTCTATTGATTGTTGTACTTTGTCCATTAGACTCAGTTCTTGTTAGGTTTAAATCCGAACTACATTAAAATCTGTCAATACAAGCCTATAAGACAGATCATCATATTCATACACACTATACTCATACACATGTTCTAATGCAAATCGTCCTTCCGGACTTTTACCCCCTATATGGAATACAACCATATCACCAATGCCTAAATCATCCGGCTTCTTTATTACTACCTCATCCTGCATAAAATGATACATAGAGCGGGCTATTTCTGATTGACCACTGCCGAACTCTTTGAAAAAGCGTTCTATACTTTCTGTTTTAACTATTAATCTCCTTGTTACCATAATACATTTAGTTTTTACGCCGTCAGTTTACGACGGATTAGATTCATATTCTTTTTTACTAGCGCAATTATCCGGTCGTGGTACTCTGTATTTTTGTTACACACTCCCCGGGATTGAACTATCTCCATCTTTTTAAGTGAAACCTCTATTGTCTCAATACGCTTATCATTTATGCGCGCGGAAAGTATTAATGAATCTTTCTTTTTAAAATATTCATTTGTAAATACACAATGGTGCATAGCATCTCCTTCTTGCTTGAAATCATCGAGGCTTTTTAGAACTACAATAACAATCTTTCCGTCTGAGATATTCAAGTCAAAAAATTTGGACTTTAGTTCTTCAAATTCTTTCTCGTATTTCTTTAACTGAAGTAATTTTTGCATATCACGCTCTTTAGCTTCTCGCTCCTGCTCTTTCCTACGTTTATTCATATAGTAGTCATGAGCTACACTTAAGTCTTTAGGGCAAACATAATGAGCATTTCGCAGGTCCTTATGATACCGCTTAAGAAGATCCAGATAGTCGAACCACATAGAAGCATCTTTCACGATATAGTTATTACGGAAACAGATTTTGATAGAAGGCCAATTGTTATGAACTTTATATGCTCCGGAAAAACCCACAATAAATCGAAGTAAATCGTATTGTTTTGCTTTTAATAAGGTTTCAACCTTAGGTTCATATAGTAATTTACGAAGCAAAGAAAATACACCTATATGAGGAATAGCTTTTGTAAATCCAAGCTTTTTCCATTCAGGTAGAACACGCATGATAGGGTAAGTCTCGTTTACACTTACATTGTAAACGTCCTGATAGTTCCTTATTTCCAACTTTCCGCCATGACTCCACATATCAGAAATATAGGCAGAGTTCATCAGACGTGGTTTAGCTATTGTCACAAGCTCATTATCGGGCTTCATCCATTGCTGTATAACTTCGTCAATGTAATAGTAAGCGGATTTTCCAGCTTTACAATTTTTCTCTATGTAGAAAAAGCGAATGACTTGCCATCCTTTACATGTAGTGACAATAGAGAAGTATTCTATCTCCCGGTCTGTCTTTCTCCGTGAAGTTTCTATTTTTATACAAGCTCCACAGTGTGGACATATATCAAATTCTCCATCTTCGAACTTCATCATGTCTGTAAAGGAATTACCACAATCTGTGCAAATAATGCCTTTCTTTGTCCGAAAACCGGGATGTTCAACCGCGTTTTTCATAGCCCACTGACGTTGCTTGTCGGTAAGTTTCGGCAACTTACTGCTTAGACTAGCTACCAGCCTTTGTTGTTTATTACGTGGTTTCATAGTTCAATCAAATAAAGATAATTGTAACTTATTTTCTTCTTTTCTTACCTTTCCGCGTTTCGGTATTGCCACTGGCGAAACAATAACTTTCGCCGGCTTACTGGATTTAGTAATTTTGGCCTTATGACCGTTAGATTTATTCACTACGATATTTTCTTCATCGTAATAATGCACAGCTAGTCCAAAAACTTCGTCATCTGTCATGACTACCTCTCTACCTCTTTTACGAGCCTCTCCTAAAATGTACTGACAGCATTCATCAACACTCTTCTTTGAGTTAGTAAACTTCGGAGTGAATAGTGCATCCTCTGTTGCCCGCTGTTTCAAATAATCAGCGATTACTTCATTAAAGCTTTTTGTTTTCATAGAATATTCATTATTTATTGATTTCCTTTTAAGCCGGTAAAGTATACCGGCTTTCCCGACTGGGAAATATAAGACAAGCTACCAAAGTGTTTACGGTAATATAATAGTTACCGAACGGGTAAGTTAAATTTACCCACCTATATCCATTTATACCCTTCATTTCCTACAACTGATTTATATACAGCAAATTGAATCGTTTTTATCAATTGATAAAATCATCATTTTTCAGGAGAGTGTGATTTACCTTCATTAATTGCCGAAATTCCCTTTCTTCTTCACTCTGTATAAAGACTATAGATCGTTTTACTGTATCCCAGTCATGAGTGACAAATTCTCGGATATTACGGTATTCCCAGTCGGATAAAGAACCGTTCGTATGCCTTTCTTTAGCTTGCATCAATACCGCATCTTTACCCTTATTCATTATTTCCAGACAAAGATGTTGCCTGGCCCGCCCTGTACCTTTAGGCGTGATAATATCTTGTTCAAACTGGATCGTTCGCCAATCTCTGAAAAACGACTCTATCAGCTTCTTCAAATTATCGGGACTGAAAAAATCAGCGACAAAACAATTATCTAATCTTCTATTTACCGTCTCGATCCGTAAAATTTGGTGGCAAGGTATATTCTTTCTTTTTCGATCCATCGACTCAAATACCTTATCATACACCTTAAAATACTTTCTGGTATGCTTATGAAATATTGTAGTTTTCATACGCTCATCTTTATACCTTGCATTAACATACAGCAACTTCTCACTTCCTGCAGTTCCAATACTTTTCATCTTATCCAAATATGATCGACAATCCTTTGAAACATCAAGATTCAGCCCTATCTCATAATTATAGACTCTCAAATTTCCAATATCGATATCTTTTTCAGACAACAGATAGTCTATAGATTTTTTAGCCTCCGACATTGAAAACAGATTGTAATTGCTTCTTTCATTGCCGGATATTTCATTGAAATATTTGTGTAGGCTACTTTCTATCTTTAGTTTCCGATTTGTCTCAATTCGGATATATACCCCTTTTTGTTGAGCTAGATTTTTTGTGTTTATGTTATCATAATACACAACTCCATCGCTTGAATTAGTTTGTAAGTTATTACTTTCAACGATAGAGGATATTTCTCTCTCTGTCAAATCAGGTTTGACTAAAGTTATTAAATCTATCATTTATATTCTCCCTTCATCGATCAGCCTTTCGATCTCCAAACGCTTTACGTAAACACGACTGTTATTATGACCGATTTGGATCTGATCAAAAATTCCAGCATCTACATATCTTTGGTAAGTACTTCGGCCGATTTTCAGAATCTTACAAACTTCTTTAGGAGTCAATAGTTCCTTGCCAGCTTCATTGACTAACCTTGAAACCATCTCCTTGATGTCAAGTACAATACTTTTCAGCTCATTGTATTCCTTCAATGATATAGTATCATTATCTTTCGATATATTCTTTGTTACCATAATTTCTGATTATAAACCCTTCTCTTTTCTCATCTGCTTAACCTCGCCTTTGTAATAAGCGATTTTCTCTTGATAGTCAGCAACAGTCAATTTTACTATTGATCGCTTGCCAGATTCCAATTCTTCCAAAACCTTCACGCCATATTTCGTCACAATGGCACGTTTGTATTTTTCATGATTTCCACGTAGTCCGATATTGCACCGAGGACATTGCGGATGACAATTCCGTTCATCGTAACGGGTAGCAATATGTCGACGGTCTATGTAATGCCCATTTTGCATCCGTATCCACGAAAACATTTCCCCGCAGGTTATGCACCGAGAAAAACCAAGCTGATTCGCTGATTGTATCCGAATATACACCGAGAAAATCTTATCTAAGAGTTGTTGCAAAACGGAAATAGAAATCTTCTTAGACTTTGTACTTTTTGATTTTATCATGTTTTTTGCTGTTTTATTTTCAGATTTCATCATTTGTTTTTTCGTTGTCTTTTTTTGAGATCAAAATAGATTCTAACTGCTTGTTCGCTTCTATGATGAGGCGAGCATTCTGTAATAATACATGATTCTCCGCTTCTAACTGTTTGATCCGGACTGCTTGATTTCGGATCGTCAAAGATGATCGTGCAAAAGAATGTACGGCTCTCATAATCGCTTTTGAGGCTTGCCGGAAACCGGTATCAGCGATTACGACATCAATAGCAGCCCGATCATCATCCGTTAAATCACGAATTATGACATTCTTTCTTTTCCTGTTGCTCTGCTGCATATTGATTGTATTTCATAACATTCGAAACAAAATGTTTGCAACACCTAATACCAGTAGCCCGGCGTATGCCTAATATCGAACAATCACAGATAAAATTCACGACATCACCGCTATACATGCAATACCGGCAATTGGGCTTTGTTTCAGGTACTGATTTCATCGGGCATCCAATTCAATTGTATTTCACATTGCAGGTTCCCAGTCCCTCCACAAAATGTGCAATCTGTAGATTCTATTTTATTTCGGGCAACTTCGTTGTGAAATTGTTTTTGTCCTTTACATACCGGACAGGTGAAACCCTTAATCACAAATTTCTCCTTGTGCATTTTACGTTCAGGAGTTACAAACAGCACCTTACTCACCTCGCTCATACCTAACCCTCCTTATAAGTAAATTTTACAGACTTACGATCCCGGCGTAAATGAGCAAAACAAGAAGAACTCTGATCACAAAACCGGGCTCCGGCTTCCGTCTGAAATACACATCCTCTACATCCAGCCTCCGACAAGACCACCTTTAATTCCTGTTTTTTATACTTGACTAAATGACCGACACGTACATCCGCTGATATTATATTTTTCTTTGTCATTTTACTGCTATTATTGAATCGTAATACATTCTGTTATCTCTATATTCGGCAACAACTTCTTGATTGGTACAACCAGGACCAAGATCATTTACAATCTCTTGGTAAACCTCATCAGGCATTGCCCCTATCACTTCAATTGTTTCTTGATTGCAATCCTCCGCCCCAGATATTGCAAAGGCGATAACTGCCCCAATCAGCAGGAGGAATAAAATTGCTTTTTGGCTTAAATCATTCATATTCATTTCTTTTTAAGATTTAATTCTCCTTGTACCTTTCAAAACGTTTCCATCTTCGAGGGCCCTTTCTATTTCTATCACTCGATAATAAACTACCCCCTTAGCTTTCTTGATAAGACATCCATCCTCATCATAAGCCTCCCGAAGATCAAACTTGTATTGTTGTAGATATCCACGACGGACAAGAGCTATAATTACGGACTTGCCATAGCGTGTATGTGCTTCATTTTGGGTTATCAAAACCTTTGGATTGGCTGCAATCTTTTCTCTCTCTTCCCGAGTTGCTTTTATCGCCGCCCGGGTGATTGCATCATAATCAACTATTACCGGAATACCGACGGAGGATTCAGCCAGTGATAGCGCCTGTTGAAGTAGGGTCGCCACCGGATTACTGTTACTTGCTTCCATGATGTTTAATATTATACTAGTTAAAAACAAAGGCTCATCCGATCATTACCTTAATGTGGCTGCCAGGTAATTACTCGAATAAGCCTTTTAAAATATCTTTCTCTCAGACGGCAGCCACGCTATCTGATAGTTTGTGCCGAAAAACATCGGCTTTATGTTGGGTATTCAAATGGAAGTCACTACTTTTGCCTTTGAAGGTATGTAATTACGGCTTTTAGACGTGACAGCCATTTTTGTACCCGTTATTGTTGTATCACGATGCAAAGATTGGGGAATATTTTCTTCTACGCAAGAGACGTGAGAAGAATTTATTCTTCCTTTTATTATTATTAACACTTACGCATATGAACGTAAAGGACAGGATTCTTGAATATCTTAATTATAAAGGAATTAGCACCACACGCGCTGAAGTTACGCTCGGATGGTCTAAAGGTGCATTACTTAAAGCGAATAGTATATCAAGTGATCGGCTCAGAGAATTTATTCTCCATTTCAACGACATCAATTCAGACTGGCTGATCACAGGTAGCAACGAAATGCTTAAAACTTCATCTGTAAATGATAAAGATTCAAAAAGCACCTCTCCCTACCCTGTAAAACCTTTCATAGATTCTGTTTATGCTGTATGTGGTGCCCCATCCGGTTTTAGTATAGCGATTAAGGAAACCGAATGTGATGGTTTATCCCTCCCGTTCATGAATGAATATGATTTCTCAATAAAAGCAAAAGGCGACAGCATGATCAACCGCAACAACCCTGCCCGATCAATAAGAGAAGGCGATATCGTTGCTTGCCGGTTGTGGAAAAGCCGTAGCCATGTACGTTGGGGTGAGGTCTATGCCTTAGCGACATCGGAGGGGGTTGTTATAAAAAAGCTCCAAGAGTCAGAAAAGAATGGATTTATCAAATGTGTTTCCTTCAACATCGAGGACGGGTTTAACCCCTATGATCTTCCAGTCGAGGAAATTTTTGATTGGGCGATAGTCACCGGGGTTGTGAGTGCGAGAAACTGGAACTAACTTATATAAACACTAGTATAAATCTAAACAAATTAAACGATTATGAAAAATACACTAGTATCATTATTAATAATATTTTCGTTTATAGCTCTTGAAACCAGAGCGCAAGCCAACAAATGCGATGTAGTCTTCCCTAAATTCAAATTAGAATGGTTTAACATTATGGGAATGAGGGGAGGTAGTGATGGTCAAAGACTAAAACTTTCTTTTAAAAACACATCAGACCGTGTACTCAAGTATGTAAAAGTTCACTATTGGGCAGTTAATGCAGTAAATGATATAGTTACTGATCGATTCAATAGAAAAGATTTTTCTGTGAATTGTACAGGACCGTTTAAACCCAAGAAAAATAATAAGCTAGAGGTTGAGATAGCCCTTTTCTATCCCAATTTATTAAGAGCCGCTCCTTATAAATTAGAAATCACATACATGGACGATGAAGAAAAAGAGATAGAAATCGACAAAGACAATATAAAGGAGATATTCCCTAATACAGAATACATAAGCATAGGTGATGCCGAAAATGTGGATTCCAAAAGCAGAAAAGAATACGGAGACGACACCTACTTTTAGCTAATCAGCATTCATCATGAAACCTGATATTTTGTTTGTAAAGACAAAGCCTAACAACGAACATTAGTATTAACCTAAATAATAAAAAAATGGAAAATCAATTAACAACGTATTCTTATGAATACAACGAAAAAAACGGTACCTTCCATCAGAATCCAGGAAACACCCCTGAAAATTCTAACGGGTATAAGACTGTTTATAAAACACAAATACCAGTTTGGTATCCATTTCATAATATGTTAAAAAGACGTTATGATTTCGCTTCGGAAAATAGGCCTTCGTTTGCGACTGTAAAAAAGGAATGGGAAGACTATTTATTACTATTGGAAGATATTTATAATTATAAGGATTATTGACAAGGTTCGTATGATAAGCAGGAGTAGATAAACACTACTCCTGCTCTTCTTTAAACACATACTCCACAACTTTATCAATCACCTCATCAACTAAACCATAATCCGGATCCACATAAATCTCTGTAATATCATGGCCAGATGAGTGAGTAAGACAGAATGCAATGTCATCGAGACTCCTTCCGCATTTCGTCCGGGCGATAGTGGCGAAGCTATGACGGGCACAATAGTATTGCAATTTCGGTATACCGGTTGCATTCCTTACGTATTTGAGTCCCCGAGATATTGCATGATTTAAAGCTTTAATATTTTTATGATTCTGATAGAAGTTAAACACTCGTTTTCCTGTTTTATCCCTATACTTCTCAATCAAAGGCTCAATTTCCGGTCTAACACGAATTGAAAGAAACGCATCGCCCGATGACTTCCTGTCTGTTGTTTTTGTACGAAAATACTCTATCCTTCCATCTTTATAAGTAGTGCAATTATAAAAGTCCACTGCATTCATTCCCGCAAGCATGAATGACATTTTAAACAAGTCGCATGCTAGTGCATCGCTTCGCCAGTCTTTAGGAGGATTATAATTAAATACTTTAAGCAGTATATCCTTTGACAACGCCCTTCTAGGTGGTCGTTTAACTTCAGGTATGTGATATACCTTAAATGGATCACCCTTTATTATAATATCATCAAATTCATAATCATTATACGCATCTTTAGCCCGATTAAATATAGTGCGGATAGGCACCATGTAATTAACAATCCCAGTATTCTCCATAGCCGGGGATTTAAATGTTCGTCCATTTATAATAAATATTCTATCAGTCCGCAACCATGCTTCATATTTCATAAGGAACTTTGATGTAAGTGATTTAATGGGAAACAAGGTCCTCCCTGTTGTTTCCATTAAATAACGACAGAGCATGTTTATCCCCGTTGTCTGTACACACTGTGTCCCCTCTTTGGGTATAGAGCGAATATATTCCCGAGCAAACTCAATAAAGTCTATATTCAAATTTTGCCTATTTATATACCGATCTATATATCCTACAAGCTCTCCAGCATTCTCGCACAAGTCAACGGCATCTTGATTCGTGTTAACAATCTTCCGGATCATGCTTACCCTATCATTTAAGCTATCCTCAACCTCACCATTAGTTATAGTACCGGTTGAGGCACCTCGTTTAAACCGGGCAAACGGCGTATAGATATTCGTAGACATATACGACGTTGTCCGGTTGTGTGTCACTCTAATTTTGGGGTTAAATGTCCCGTCTGCTTTTTTGTGGTGTTTAAAAACCACCCATGATATTGTTGCCATATTTTTGTACGATTTTTGTAAAACACAAAGTAAATTCTAATCAAATTATCCTATATTTGAGTTTAAATGAAAAAAGCTCAAATCCTTCAAAACCCTCATTAACACAGGGTTTTCGCAAACAGCGTTAGATAATAAATAATTTCTATGCCGTAGTACGGGTTTTATTCCTTTTTTCCATACTTTTGCAACTCATGATTTTACAATTATAAATAAACGGAGACATGAAAATAACTATTATCGGAGCCGGGAATATCGGTGGCGCCATTGCCCGTGGACTGGCAAAAGGCCATATGTTCAAAGCATCGGACATAACCTGTACGGCACAATCGCAAGCTACATTGGATAAAATCAAAGCGGCCAATCCTGATTTTGTCGTATTGTCCGACAATATCGAAGCCGTAAAAGGAGCCGACATCGTTGTCATTGCAGTAAAACCCTGGAGGGTGGAAGAAATTATCGACCAGATAAAGGGAGTACTCGATTCCGACAAACAGATCATCGTCTCAGTAGCCGCAGGAATCACTTTCGAGACACTGAATACATATCTTACAAAGAAAACCAGTTACGAGGACTGGGTGACACCAGCGCTGTTCCGTATCATGCCTAATACTGCTATCGAAGTATTGAGCAGTATGACTTTTGTCTCTGCACATAATGCAACGAAAGAACAGTGCGATTTGATTGTCAACATATTCAATGAGCTGGGAAATGCCATGCTGGTAGAAGAACGCCTGATGGGTGCCGGAACGGCATTAGCCTCGAGCGGCATCGCCTTTGCCCTTCGTTATATCCGTGCAGCAATCGAAGGAGGTGTCGAACTCGGTTTCTATCCGAAGCAGGCACAGGAGATCGTTGTTCATACGGTAAAAGGCGCTACAGACCTATTGCTGGAAAATAAAAGCAATCCGGAAATGGAAATAGACAAAGTAACGACTCCGGGGGGTATTACGATCAAAGGATTGAATGAAATGGAAATGTCCGGTTTCACTTCTTCGGTGATCAAGGGTCTGAAAGCCAGTAAGTAAAAATTGGGTTCAGAATTTATCAATTTTGAACCATCAGACACGTATTTTACCTGCTACATACGGGAATTTATCATGTACGTTTCAGCCTTCAGGAGCTTCCACCTCTAGATAATCATAGCTTAATCCTGAAGGGTAAAAATATTGGGTAGAAATAGAATCTGACTCCTAAATTCAGGACGATACAGCTATAGATTTTACCTCAATGACACGCTTTATTCTCCCTTCAGGATAATACCCTGTAAATCAAATCCGTGAAGCGACTGAAGGCTGAAAGGTGACTATATGAATCTCGCTTGTAGAAGCCATTTCGAGTAGTTGCTGCAGTCATTCCCAGTAGCTGCAGCAATCATGAAAAATCGCTGCAGCACTTATTTGAAATGGCTGCCTACCCATTCTGAATAAGACGTAAGCTTTTCGACAAAAAAACGTAAGCTTTTTCTCTAAAGATTTCGCCTTTTTCTAACCCAGGAATCAATCAATACCTAATTTCACATTGATCGCTTTGGGAAGTGCATCTTTGTGGACTGAGACAGCTTCGCAAAATTAACAAATAAACACCACCAGAATCATGATGGCTGATTATTGTTTCACTTTTTTACGGCGATTCAACTCTACCTGTAACATCTTTAGTTCACGACTGGTCTGCCCGGCAACTGAAGTATTTTCTTCTGCCCGACGAATCAGATAAGGCAATACATCCCTTACCGCAGCATAGGGTACATATTTCGTTACATTATATCCTTCGTGAGCCAGATTGAATGAGATATTATCACTCATCCCCAACAACTGGGCGAAAAAGATACGGGGATCGTTCCTTTCAAGGCTTTTTTCATCTATCAGCTTTGCTAATTTATAATTACTCTCCTCGTTATGTGTCCCCATAAACATTTCCATATGATCCAGATGGTCCATCGTGAAACGCACGGCTGCATCAAAATTCTCATCCGTCGCTTTTTTATCTTTGCAAATCGGATCAGGATAGCCTAAAGCTGCAGCACGGGCACGTTCGGCTTCCATATAAGCACCACGTACAAACTTGACTCCGGCAATATACCCTTTTTCCGTGGCATCATCCAGGATACGGCGCAGGTAAGGCATGCGGTCGTGCCGGTACATTTGTAAAGTAGCAAATACGATAGCCCGTTTTTTATTATATTTCCGCATTGCTTCGTCAGTCAGTTCATCCAACGCATCCTGGAAACAGTAATCCTCGGCATCGACAATCAGGCGGACGTCATTTTCATAGGCCCGCTGACAAAATGCCATAAAACGTTCCTTGAACTCACGGAAAGCCTTTACCTCCTCGATGGTCAGTTCGCTTCGTTTTTCGGATGCTTTGGCCAACAGTTCATCAGTTACGATAGTAGAAGGTTTGAATACGGCATACGCCAGGTTATCGTTTCCTTTTGCGAAATCGATCGAACGTATTGTCTCTTCAAATGTAACTTGTATACCTTCGGGAGTCTGTTCTCCTTCGGCTGAGAAGTCGAGTGTTGAACGCACATTGAAGCGGCGAAGATGGTCGATTGCCCTCGTACAATCCTGCAAGGTCTCACCACCGACAAACTGTTTATACAACGTAGGCTTCACAGCCCATGCAAGGGGGAAATGAATTTTTAAAGCGATATTACTGGCGAAGCTGGCGCATTTTACCAACCACGGATATTTGATTGTGTTGAATAGTAAGTAAGCGTTTTTCAATTCGGACTGCGATTTGGATGAGAACGCAATCTCTGTATTATTAAAGTCTAACATAGCATTTGATTTTAAGAGTTAACAGATGACAGTTGACAGATGGCAGATAAACAGGTAATATCTCATTAACCATTACCTGTCACTTGTCAACTGTCATCTGATATGTTATTTTTCTCCTAAGAACGGATAACCGTAGGAAGTAGGCGGAACCAAAGCCTCTTTGATACAACGCGGATTCGTCCAACGGATCAGGTTCAACGGACCACCTGCCTTATCGTTCGTACCGGAAGCTCTCGAACCACCGAACGGTTGCTGGGCAATAACGGCACCTGTCGGCTTATCGTTGATATAGAAGTTACCGGCAGCATAACGAAGCTTATTGAAAGCTGTATCGATAGCATACCGATCGCGTGCAAAGATAGAACCTGTCAGTCCATACGGAGAAGTGCGGTCACATAGTTCGAGTGTTTCTCCATATTTATCGTCGTCATAGACATAGATCGTAATGACCGGACCAAAAATTTCTTCTACCATACTCTTGAACATCGGATCGGTCGTCTTGATAACTGTCGGTTCGACAAAATAACCGACCGATTTATCGCCATTACCTCCAAAGACGATCTCTGCATCCGGTGACTGTTTCGCATAATTGATATAGCTCATGATATTATCGAACGATGCCTCATCGATAACGGCATTGATAAAGTTCGTGAAGTCCTGTACATCTCCCATCTTGATCTCTTTCAGCATATCGCCAACCTGGTCTTTCACTTCTTTCCACATGGAAGCAGGTATATAGGCACGTGATCCGGCAGAACATTTCTGTCCCTGATATTCGAATGCACCGCGAACGATAGCCGTTGCTACGTCCGAAGACGGAGCTGAAGGATGAACAAAAATAAAATTCTTTCCACCTGTTTCACCGACAATCTTCGGATAAGATTTATAATGACCGAGGTTCTCACCCATCTGACGCCATAAAGTATTGAATGTAGCTGTCGAACCGGTGAAATGGAAACCTGCCAGATCGCGGCTACCTGTTACCACCTTACCGATCACACTACCCTGCCCAGGGATAAAGTTGACAACACCATCCGGCAATCCGGCTTCCTGGAAGACTTTCATCAGTAGGTAATTTGAATGGATAGCCGTCGTTGACGGTTTCCATACAGCAACATTACCCATCATAGCCGGTCCCATATTCAGGTTACTGGCGATAGAGGTAAAGTTGAACGGTGTCAATGAGAATACGAAACCTTCCAGTGCACGATATTCCATCCGGTTCAGGATACCTGTTTCCGAATAAGGCTGGTCTGCATACACCTGGCTGGCATAGAATGTACTGAAGCGCAGGAAGTCGATCAACTCGCAAGGAGCATCGATCTCTGCCTGGAACGGATTCTTACTCTGTCCCAGCATGACGGAAGCATTCAACAGATAACGATATTTTGTAGCAAAGAGCTCCGCCACCCTCAACATAACGGACGCACGTTCCACCCAAGGCAGTTCCGACCAGTCTTTATGCGCTTTCATAGCGGCATCGATAGCCATTTGTACCTCTTTCTCACCTGCTTTATGGTAAGTAGCCAATACATGGTGATGATCGTGTGGCATAACCACTTTACCGGTGTTACCCGTACGGACTTCTTTCCCTCCGATGATCAATGGAATATCCCATTCTTCATTCGACAGTTGTGCTAATGTTTTTTTCAGGGCTGCTTTTTCACTAGATCCGGGTGCATACGATTTTACCGGCTCATTACTTGGCTTAGGAAATCTAAAGATAGCGTTATCCATGTTGTTTTTAGTTTATGAATGGTTAATCAATGATTTTATCTATGCTGTAAACGTAATAAAATAATTTTAAATCAAACGGCTTAATGCGTTAAATTAGTTTTAATTGAACAAGTGTCTTTCTGCCCGACATATCAACATTTTCTTTACCATATCTGTTATTAAGATATAATCATCTTAAATGTATCAACTATGGCTATTAAAAGTGTTTGGATAGAAGAAGATTGTATCGCTTGCGGTACTTGCGAAGGTATATGCCCGGAAGTTTTTCATGTAACTGACCGTTCCCACGTAAATGAAGGGGTGAACTTCAACGATTTCGAAGAAGGGATCACAGAAGCTGCTGAAAGCTGTCCGGTCAGCGTTATTAAATATGATTAAGTGAGGATGGATCACTCGCCGTTACACAGAGTAATAAGTAGAGAGGTTATTCCATCCGGAGTAACCTCTTTTTCTGCCGGTACTTGCGGTTATTCCGATAAAAAAACGTATATTCACAAAAAAGATAAATGGGATGAAAAGAGCTGTTATATTTCCGGTATTCTGTCTTATTCTGCTTAGTTACTGTACGACTAAAACGGATAGGGCGGCCTCCGGCGAAGAAGCTCTTCCCGACTCTATTGCTGTAGAAACGGTAGAGGAAATCGATACGGTACCCAAAGAGATCATCATAGAAAAAGAACTGCTCTATGACCAGCATACTTTGGCCGACTCATATTCTTATAAAGACACGACACGGGAATTCCAATGGGATAAAATAAAAGAACGTCTCTCCTGGCTGGAATCTATTCAGAAGAAACCGGCGACCTGGTCAGTCCTGCAGAATTACAGGAACAAAAACGGAGAAGCTCCGCTGGTAAAAAACTACCACAGGGATTCATATCGGCGCATTGCGGATTCTTTAGGTGTCGAACGTTTCCAGGGAGTCCCTCTTTACCTGACGACGGATACCTCCGTACCTGAACTCTACGGCAGAGACGGTGCCTTGGTTAAACATCTGGAAGATTACACAAATTTTACGAAAGTAGCTTCCGTACATACCGGAAAGGAATGGATGATACCTAAAAAATATATCAAGACCATTCCCGACACGATCGTATTCAGAAAAGCCATCTTCGTCGATACAAAGAATCAAAACATTGCTACATTGGAACAAGATGGCGATAAATGGCTGGTTAGAAGTATGAATCCGGCAACTACCGGGTTACACAGACCACCTTATGCCCAGGAAACACCTCCCGGCGTATATGTCGTCCAGGAAAAGAAACCCCGTATGATCTACTTGGTGGACGGGACAACAGAAACCGGAGGATTTGCGCCTTATGCCAGCCGTTTCACTAACGGAGGATATATCCACGGCGTACCGGTCAATGCCCCACGCAAAACATTTATCGAATACAGCCCATCTCTAGGCACGACTCCCCGCTCCCACATGTGTGTCCGGAACGCCACTTCGCATGCTAAATTTATTTACGACTGGGCACCGGTTTATGAGGCACTCGTTTTTGTTTTCGATTAAAAATTCTAACTTTGCAGTCTGATTCACACAGACATGCACAAAATTTTCATCTACCTGCTCCTCCTGTTCATACCTGTGAATTTCTCCCAAATGAGAAGTTCAGAACCTGTCATGTACGAAGTTTCAAGCTGTCGGCAATTATACCAGGAGATGCAACTGGAAGGGATCGTAAACTTCACGGCATTCGAACAGGCAATCGCCGGATATAATAAAATCGAAGAAAAGTCAAAAGAGATACTGACACTGGTCGATTTCAGCAAGCCTTCCACTGAAGAGCGTTTTTACGTATTCGATATGAGACATAAAAAACTGTTATTCTCTTCACTTGTGTCACACGGAAAGAATAGCGGAGGAAATTATGCAACCTCTTTCTCCAACGAGAACGGTTCTCTCAAAAGTTCATTGGGATTCTTTCTGACAGAAAATACCTATCAGGGTAAAAACGGTTATTCGCTTGTCCTTAACGGATTGGAAAAAGGGATCAACGACCGCGCGAAAGAACGGGCGATCGTAATCCACGGAGCAGCTTACTCCAACCCCTCTGTCATAGCTTCATCCGGTCGCCTGGGACGCAGTTTCGGTTGCCCGGCATTGCCACAAGCTGTAAGCAAACCCATTATCAACACGATCAAAGGCGGTTCCCTGCTTTTTATCTACGCTAATAATCAGAATTATCTGGCTTATAGCCCTATTTTATCCAAACAGCAGGTTGCTTCCATGTAGATCATTCATCCCCGTGCTTAAACGGGATGTCGATCATCTCCGATTCCAGATGGCTTCCTGCTTTCTTATCGAAACTGATCTTAAAAGCATAAGCATATTCACATGGCTTCTCTGCCGGAACAGATAGTTTCAAACCCTGGTCGGTCTGCTTCCAGCTGATCTTCGCATCGGATCCCAACAACTTAACGTCCAATATCTTTGCATCGGCAACAGTAGTCTTATCCAACGATTTTATTAAAACACCGGTCTTATCCCAATTCAGTACAATCGCATAAAGATCGTTTCCTTTGGTTGTAAAACGCACATCACGGACGGTATAAGCGGTCGCTTCATTATCCGTAAAAGTACCGGCAGTACCGGCAATATCTCCTTCTCCTGATTTTATCCAGCAACGGGTTCCGTAGATCGCTTCTCCGTTTACTTTCAACCAGTCACCGATAGAAAGCAACACTGATTTTTGTTCTTCCGTAATCGTTCCGTCCGCACGGGGACCGATATTCAGCAACAGGTTACCGTTTTTACTGACAATATCGATCAGGTCGTGCACAATCTGTTCCGGGGTTTTATTCTCTTCACCATCGGTATAACACCACGAATGTTTACCGACGGAAGTATCTGTTTGCCAGGGATATTTACGCATCTTATCCAATTTACCACGCTCTACATCACCAACCTGGATATTTGTCGGGTAACCATGTTTGGTATTTACCACAACACCTCTTCCCCAATCTATCGAATTATTATAATAGTAAGCCATAAACTTGTTGAAGTAAGGGCGTATAACCGGATTATTCACTGTCCAGTCAAACCAGATTAACTGAGGCTGATACTTATCTATCAGTTCATGAGTATGTGCCAAGAAGTCCAGACCGACCTCATCCGTATATTTCTCCTGCTCCAGTCGACGGCCATATAGAGAGACCGACTTATCCTGCACATCCGAAGGAAACCCCATTCCTCCATTGTAAAACCAGGAGTTTTCCAGCCGGTGGCTCGACAGGCCGAAAACGAGTCCTTCCTTCTCGGTCGCTTTCTTCAACAAACCGATAATATCTTTCTTCGGTCCCATCTTTACGGCATTCCACGGATTCAGATCACTGTCATACATAGCAAAACCGTCATGATGCTCCGCAACAGGTACCACATATTTTGCACCGGCAGCTTTGAACAACGACACCCATTCATCCGCATTGAACTTCTCCGCCCCGAACATCGGTATAAAGTCTTTATAACCGAACTCTACATGATCGCCGTATTTTTCAATATGGTGCTTATATTCCTTAGAATCTTTCTGATACATATTTCTCGGATACCATTCATTTACATAGGCCGGAACTGCATAAACACCCCAATGGATAAATATACCGAACTTTGCATCCGAAAACCATGTGGGAAACTGGTAATTCTCACCCATATTTTCCCAGTTATCCTGAAACACAGCCGTCCCCTTCGGAGAGGTTACCGAAAGAACATCCTTTGCCGGTGTACCGGCCTGCTTGCATGACATAAGTAAGGATAATGCAATGAATAGAAAAAAAGTGTGCTTGCCCATAAGATTAACAGATTAAATTAGATATACAAAAGAACTATTATTAATATGAAATGAGTGATACAAAAAAGAGAAGGAATAACACGATTTCGACATTTTATCATTCATACCCGGAATTGTATAGTTATTTTCCATAAAAAAACTCTATCTTGCAAACGTTAAAGAAAAGAGATAGAACACACTTATATAACAATTTAAATCTAATAAGTAACAATGATGAGTAAAGTACTAAATGTTCTGTCGGTAATATTACTGACCCTTATAACATTACCGATATCGGCACAATCTGAATTTTACGTTGCCGAGACAGGCAAAGACACAGGCGACGGAAGTATAAGGAATCCGTTGAACAGTATCCCTGCCGCTTTGGAAAAGGCTCGGACGGAAAAAGGAGACGTGGTCATTTATATCCGGGAAGGGAAATATATTCTTGACAAACCGGTCGTATTCACCCCGCAGGATGGAAACGACAGCCGACAACTCTCCGTAAAAGCCTACCCGGGAGAAAAAGTGATCCTCTCTTCAGGTATCCCTTTAACCCTAAAATGGGAACCTTATAAAAAAGGGATTATGAAAGCCAAAATAGATGGCAACCCCGTAATGGATATGCTGGTTGCAGATGGCCAGCTCCGCCACATGGCCCGTTACCCGAACTTCGATGAAAAAGCAGTCCGTTTCAATGGAACATCAGCTCAGGCTACCGCTCCCGAACGGGTCAAAAAATGGAAAAATCCCACTGGAGGATATCTGCACGCCATGCACAATCATGACTGGGGCGACTTCCATTACCGCATTACAGGGAAAAATAAGAAAGGAGAGTTAGAGATGGAAGGAGGCTGGCAAAATAACCGCCAGTCCGGTCTTCACCCGGATAACCGGATGGTGGAAAATATATTTGAAGAACTCGATGCTCCGGGCGAATGGTATTATGCAGCCGGTGAACATATATTATATTACTATCCATTGGAAGCCGAAAATGTATCTAAAGTACTTTTCGAATCCCCTCAACTCAAACACCTGATCGAATTTCGGGGAACAGAAGCCACTCCTGTAAAGAATATCACACTGGAAGGTTTGGAATTGACACAAACACTGCGTACGTTCATGGAACCGTACGAACAACTGCTCCGCTCGGACTGGACAGTCTACCGGGGGGCTGCCGTATTCTTTGAAGGTACCGAGCATTGTGCCTTGCGTAACTGTTACCTGCATAACCTGGGTGGAAACGCTATTTTCTTTTCCAATTATAACCGTCATTCAGAAGTATCCGGTTCTCATCTCACCCGAATCGGTGCCAGTGCCATTTGTTTTGTCGGTGATCCTGATGCAGTCCGTTCACCGAGTTTTGAATACGGAGAATTTGTTCCGTACGAACAACTGGATCATGCCAAAGGCCCCAAAAGCAATAACTATCCGGCTCAATGCCTGGTATACGATAACCTGATCCACTCGATCGGCCTGTTTGAAAAACAGATCACCGGAGTTGAACTATCCATGTCGCAAGCTATCACCGTCAGCCACAACAGTATCTACGACACCCCCCGCGCCGGAATCAATATCAGCGAGGGAACATGGGGAGGACATATCCTGGAATTCAACGACATTTTCGATACGGTGAAAGAAACCGGCGACCACGGTTCTTTCAATTCCTGGGGACGCGACCGTTACTGGCATCCAAGCTACAAAACAATGGAATCCATCGTAGCCAAAGATCCGGCCCTTATTCTGACGGATGCTGTCCGGACGACCGTAATCAGAAATAACCGTTTCCGCTGTGACAGGGGTTGGGATATCGACCTGGACGACGGTTCCAGTAATTACCACATATATAACAACCTATGCCTCAACGGAGGAATCAAGCTACGGGAAGGTTTTTACCGTGTAGTAGAAAACAACATCATGGTCAATAACTCTTTCCATCCGCATGTCTGGTTTATAAACAGCGGCGATGTCTTTACACGTAATATCGTTATGACAGAATACAAACCGATCGGTGTACGGGAATGGGGATTGATGGTAGACTATAATATTTTCACAGATAGTCTCTCCTGTGCCACCGCCCGAAAAAACAAGACGGATGAACACTCCATTGTTACTTCCGTACAATTCAGTAATCCATCAGAAGGAGATTTTACCGTTGCCGATGATTCCGAAGCCATAACCAAAGGCGGCTTCCGCAATTTTGTTATGGACCAGTTCGGAGTGGTCTCTCCTCGTCTGAAAGCGATCGCACATACTCCCAAAATGCCTACTCCCATCATCATCGCCACTCATGCAGACGACGAAGTAATCAACTGGAGCGGGGCAACGATCAAAAGCCTGCAAACGCTCGGTGAACGGTCGGCAACAGGAATGGACTCAGAACGGGGAGTATATGTAGTATCAGTCAATGCCCTAGGCGGTAAACTACGGGATTATATCCATCCGAATGACGTGATCCTGAAAGTAGGAACTATCACCGTCAACAACCTGAAAGAAATGCAGGATGCTCTTCAGAAGATCGATAAATCGAAAGATATCGAATTTATTATCTTCCGGACACAAAAAGAAAACAAAATCGTTATCCCCGGCAAGTTACTGGACTAACCGGATTATAGTAAAAAGAAGATGAAGGAAAAAGAGAACACAGACCTGATCCTGCTGAATATCGGATATGCGGTTCACCGTGCCGACTGGAATTACAAAAATGTAAACAGTCCGTTCGCCCGCATTTATCTGGTCAGACAAGGCATAGCCAAACTGCATTTACAGGATCAGGTCCAGTCTCTTACCCCCGGACATCTTTACCTGATTCCTCCATTCACGCTGCATAGTTATGAATGCGACGATTTCTATACATTATATTATATACATATTTATGAGAACCCGCTATCTAACCAACGTATCCTGGAAGATTATATTTTTCCAGTGGAAGTGGATGCAACCCCGCTCGACAGTCAACTGGTGGAACAACTGGCCGACATCAATCCCGGAAGAAACCTGAAAGAATACGATCCTTCCAACTACGACAATTCTTCCACCCTGATGCAAAACATCCTGCTTCACACTAAAAACCCGACCTATACTACGATGGAAACACAGGGTATTTTGCTTCAACTATTGTCACGTTTTATGAAAGAGGCGACACACAAATACGAGATTACCGATAACCGGATACGAAAAACGATCCGGTATATCCGTAAAAACATCGACAAGAACATAACCATCGATGAACTGACCGAGATTTGTTGCCTCTCTAAAGACCATTTCATCCGGCTTTTCAAAGAGGAAATACACGTCACTCCGGTACAGTACATCAACCAAAAGAAAATAGAAAAAGCCCAGTTGTTGATTATCACCGACAATCGTCCGGTCAAAGACATAGCTTACACGCTTTCTTTTGAGAACGTATCTTACTTCAACCGGCTTTTCAAAAGATACACGGGGCTGACTCCTGTCATGTATAAAAGTAAATTATAAGTTATTCGTACAAATGGAAAATACGTTCCATCAACTGCCATTTTTCGGCAGAACTGGCATTCGGATCAGCCTGTTGGAAAACCGACATATATTCTTCCCATTCAGCCTGTCGCGGTAAACCCGCCAAACGAGCGAAAGCCGTATCCCAATCAAAATCGGCCGGAGTCTCCACGATCATGAACAATCGGTTCCCGCACAGATAAATTTCCATTTCCAATATCCCGACGCTCTTGATCCCTTCGCCTATTTCAGGCCAGTGACATGCTTGTCCATGTCTTTTCTTATATTCTTCGATCAATTCCGGATCGTCTTTCAAATCCAGCGTCTGGCAATAACGCTTGGTAGGGAAGTCATATCGCTTGCTTTTGTATCCATTCTTTTTATCTTCCATAAACTGTATTATTTAATAAAATCATCCGACAGGAATGATTTGAATACAAATAAAGCAATTATTATGCTACCGGAATAATATTATTCCGGCAAGGGATAAAACGATATCGATACAAGCATCGTGAAATACGGATCAAAATAGCTATCTTTACCCGCCTATAAAAACAAAATAAAATGAAGATAACTTCCCCTCGCATAACTAAAATATTAAAAGAAGACGGTTCACTTGACGAAATACTCCTGCTGGCAGGAGAAGACGTGACAGAATATTCTTTCAGGAATCAAAGGCTATTCGAAGTTAAAACGGAAAATATCAGCATGCAATCCTGCCTGTTCACCAACTGCCTGCTAATCGGTTGCAGCATAAAAAAGTCGCAGTTCAGCGATATTATCTTCCGAAACTGCGACTTATCAAATGTCAATTTCTCCGGCTCAGGTTTTCACCGGATCGAATTTATCGAATGCAAACTAATCGGAACTAATTTTTCCGAATCAGCTTTAAATCATACAGTTTTTACCAACTGTAAAGCCGAATATCTGAATCTGACCATGAGCAAACTGAAATACATCAGCTTCGATCAGTGTGATCTTCGGAATAGTTCTCTTGAAAATTGCCAGTTTGCCAGTGTAAACTTCAATGCCTGTGATCTCAAAGAAGCGGAATTTTACCGTACGCCCTTAAAAGGTACCGACTTCAGCAACTGCGACATATCCGGCATCCGAATAAGTCCCATAGTCGGTTGTGAATTACGCGGAGCTACCGTCACTTCTTTACAAGCACTCGAACTAGCCCATCTACTGGGGGTGACTATCAAAGGATAATCTTCATTTTCAAACTGATTATCTTGCATATTCCTGATGTCTTTTAAGCCAGGCGACTGCATAGGAGCAGACAGCCCGAGGTTTCAACTGATTTTCTAACGCATAGTCGAAAGCCGCTTTCACCAAAGAGGCGGCTATTCCCTGACCTTCGAGAGGCTCCGGCACTATCGTGTGGATAATATCCAGATTATTGCCAACAAGCCTGTACTGCACAAAGGCAGTTAAACCATCCTGCTTTAATTCAAAGCGCAACTTTTCAGGATAGTGAATAATATCATATTCCATAATTCTATTTTTTATCTTCAATACAACACCCTATATTGTTAAAACAGTTCAGTCCGGGATTAGTTCACTGTCTGGTTCATTTTGTCCGGAAACTTTTACCTCTTGCCGGTTCTTCTTTTTAGGATGGAAAAAGTTCTTCACTTTTGTAAAAAATCCAGTCACTCCCTTTGCTACATCCTGCGCCTTTTTAGAGACACCCACCGATTCTGTCAGTGCCGGACGAAGGATCTGCCATAAATAATTGAATGTTGAATGGTATGGATCACGCTCTATGCTTAAATGGGAATAACGAGGACGGTGCGTACCCTGTTCTGGATGATCAGGATTGTCATGTTTCAGTACCAGATTGGCCAGGCGGGAGAGAAACTTATTATCGATCACTTCACCGTTTTTTTCCTTCATGATTTCTGCCTTCAAATCTCTGTAAAGGAATAACATCTCGACTGTGGCTCCTTTTGTTGAAGCTTCCGTACTGAATGTGAAGTCTGTCAGCCTACCGCTCTCTACCTTAGCAAAAGCCAGGGGAGTGATCAATTCGTTCAGCGCAGTCAGGTCAAAGTCTGCCAGATGTGCATCCAACAGGAAACGGTCATTCAAGGAATCGACCGGAAGCATCCAGGTAGCGGTAAAATAGCCTTTGCCCATCAATTTGCCGTTCGCATCCAAACGGATATATTGATCCGGACGGGAGACTATATTGGTAAAACCTGAAAATTTACCGTTCATTTCCGTGAAAAAGAGTTTGCCCGGTTGTATCCCTTTTTTCGATAATTCTTCGTAGACAACGGTTAGGTTATTCACACCAAGACTGTCGATAACCACTTTCACCGGAGCCTTCTGCAAACCGGAATAGATCATCGGCACAATATGGCGGGGAACAGCAATCTGCTGGTTCTTGAAGTTTTGAAGTTCCGCATCGTCGATCTGTACCTCCTTTATCCGGACTATCTGCTCCGAAAAGTAAGCAGGTAAATCAATTCCCGACAACCCCAGTTTACCGACTTTAACATCGAACCAATCCTGATGCTTAGGCTGACGATAAGCAAATTCCCTCTTCGGATAGGCAGAAACCAAATGGATATTTTCCAGGTTCAGATCGGTATTATCCAGATTAATCTTTCCTATCTTCAACGTATAAAAACCATTATCCAACGGAAATGCCAGATCCCGGGTATCGAAACGGACGGTTTTCAATCCAAATATCCGGTCCTTTGCATTGAGATGCAATCCTTCCAAAAACAGGCTTGCGGTATCACGATTCCATACAGCATTGGAAATATTCAGTTTCCCCAGTGAAAGATCAGGAGTGAAACGGTTGACTGCTTCATAGATATCATTCGATATGATCAGGGGAGATTTCTTTTTTACCTTTATCGTATCAGGTGAGTTTCCGGCCTGATAACGGATAACTGGTTCAGACAGATCTATCGAACCGACAGAAAAATGCAAGCTATCCCAGGCGATCTTACCAATTTCCAAATCATGGAGTGTGAGATGCAATAAACTACCATCCTTTTTCAACATTCGTATATCAGGCGATTCGACATGTAGGGAGGCTGCATCCAGATGTTGAAGCAACTTTTGAGGCAAATGGCTCAATCCTGTAGCATAGGCCATCGGAGTTTCTACACTAATATATGAATCCGCCCCCAGCTGCCATAAAGAATCCTGTGGAAGCAGTTTCACGTCCTGCAAACTCAATACACCTTTTGATGTTGAGAAATTTCCTTTCTGCACAGCCAGGCGATAGGCTTTACCCGGTAAATAATTATCGAAATCGCTGAAACTAAAACCGAAATGATCGCAGGCAAAGAATAGACTGCCGCTCCGGTTTGTACTGTCATTCACCAGAAAACGGGTTGCATAAAAATTAAAATCTTTCAATTTGTAGACAACCGGATCAGGAACACTCCGGTCATTCAACGTAACATAGGCATGATTCAGATCGATCCGCTTGATAGACAAATATTGTAATAAAGGATTCAGGATACTTTCAACATCCGCCCTCGGATCGACCGGCGCTTTCACTTCTTTATTCTTTTTCGCATAAGACGGTGATTTATAATAATAAATTACCGGACGGTCTATCTTGAACAGATCGGCACTGATCCCTTTATCATAAAGTAAACCTTTCATAGCCAATGTGTCAATACTACCGGACATATAATCCTTCCGGGAGTTGACCGATATCGGTTTCAAACGAATTTTCTCGATACTGAAATCTCCGGACTCCGTATCCAACGCCATACGTTCGACATCGAAACGATGATTGCGTGCCGTCATATTACCACTGATACCGGTTGCTTCAAAAGCAAAGTTTTGAGAATACCATAATCCGTGCTTCTCTTCGGCAAGCGAATCGATCAGAAAACCGGTCGCCTGGAAATTAAAATTATCCAGCTTATAGACTTCCACTGAATCTTTCACTGCTTGCGAATAGGTTACTTTCGCGGCATCGATCCCTATTGTCTCAATTGAAACACGATGAAGTACCGGTGAAATAATATCATAAAGCGACAAGGCCTGTACCAGAGAATCGGTATCGATCTTCGCTGCACCGTCTACCGGTTTATTAGCCTCCGAATCATTGCCAGCCAGGTTAAAGATTTGAATATCCGATGAAGATATTTCAAACGAACGCGCCGTCAGATAATTCAGCGCTTCCTCCCGTTTAAAATGAACACCGTTGACCTCTACTGTTTTGACCTGTGCATCGACATAACTGTCCGGGCGTTGCTTATTTTCCGTCCACAAACTATCCTGCGGGATCAAGCGGATTTTCTCTATATAAATAATCGAGTCCTGCGTGCTGAGTTTTATGCTGTCAGTCCGGAGAAGAAAGTCGTTGTTAGCAAGCAGAGTCTGCGGTTGGTTCGTGACAAACTCGAAGTTATCACAGTAAAGTAACTTACCACTCTGTGATGAATTTTTATCCAGCAAAAAACCGTATGCACGGAAACTGACATCGTCCAGCCCGTAAACAATCGGTGTGACAGGATTCTCGACAGTATAAAAAACGCTGGCATCAGACAGGTTCAGCGTCCTTACACTTAAAACATTAATATAAGGGGAGATCACTTCATACAAAGATTTCGTTTCAGCATGCCGTATCTTTTTCTCCATACGCCCCGAATAATAAGAGTCAAACACTTCTATCCGAGGATCTTTTATCTCGAACGAGTTAAAATGAAGTTCTTTATAGCTCCAACGCCAGGTCAGGTTCACACCTTTGAAGTCAATCACGCCGATCTCAGCCTTCACATATGTACGGGGAAGGCTGTCGATAGCTTTCCATTGTTGAAACACAGCCGAGTCAGGCATCAACCTGACACTTTCGATCTTTAGTTCTCCTTTCACGAAACCGATAGACAGGTCATCGAATGTCAGATTGTAAAAACCATCTGTAGCTTCAGCTGTTCGCTGACTCAACTCCTTTTTCAGATATCGCTCCAAACGGTTAGCCAGATAAAGATTTAATATAGTAAGAAAAACAACCAATAGCCCTACTATCGGAAAAATATACTTAATTATTTTCTTACCTCGCCCCATATTTTTTCATCTCAATTTCATCAATAGATCATTCTATAAAAATAAAATCATCAACGATCCATATAAATACTCTATATTATTTAGAACAAGACTACAAATATTATGTTGTAAATAAATAATTTTTTTGCGAACCTTACTTACCTATAAAACAGATAACAATCAGGATAAAAAAATCTCATTTTTAACCATCTTTCGGGTTGAATGAATAAAATTCAAACATTTTTGAATAATTTGTCATTGCTGAGTAAACCTTATATTTCATTACTTTGCCCTTACTAATAAAGAAAACATCTAAATCAAATGTGAATGAAAAAACTTGTATTACGAAGTTTCATGTTTGCTTTTCTTAGTATTGTCATTGCCCCAAAAGTACAAGCTGAAAAAGCAATAAACATTCCTACTTCATCAAATGAACGCACTACAGGTACTACTGTAGTAACACAACAGACAATAACCATAAAAGGTATTGTAAAAGACGAATTCAATGAGCCTATGGCTGGAGTCAATGTCATCGTTGAAGGAACAACAATTGGTACTATGACAGATGGTAACGGAAATTTCACCCTGAACATACCATCAATATCTGCCAAACTCAAAATCTCTTATATCGGATACAAAGAACAGATCGTTCCTGCAAAAGCTAACAAGATTCTTACTATTATAATGAGCGAAGATTCTGAAATGCTGGAAGAAGTTCAGGTTATCGGATACGGTACACAGAAAAAAGTAACAGTGACTGGTGCTCTTTCTTCAGTCGGAAGCAAGGATATCTTGAAGTCACCTGTTCCTAATGTGGCACAGGCATTAACAGGTAAAGTTCCAGGATTATCAACGATACAATATTCCGGTCAACCAGGAGCCGACGATCCTGCCATATTCGTACGAGGCATAGGTTCTTTGGATGCCAAAAGGGCTGCTCCACTCATCATGGTCGACGGAGTGGAACGTTCTTTCTTTCGTCTCGATCCGAATGAAATTGATAATGTGACAGTATTGAAGGATGCCTCAGCAACAGCAGTTTTCGGTGTACGAGGTGCTAACGGAGTCATTTTGGTTACGACCAAACGTGGAGAGGAAGGAAAAGCGCAAATATCTGTTTCCACATCTGCAAGTCTACAAAAACCTATCCGTGTATATGAATATGCCAACAGCTACGATTATGCAGTCGCTTTCAATGAAAAATTAACAAACGACGGAGCTAGTCCTGTCTTTAATGAAAACATATTAAATGCATTTAAGAATCAGACAGATCCCTTATTATATCCTGATATGGATTGGATGAATCTGATTATGAAACCAACTTCTTTCCAATCCCAGCATAACCTGAATATCTCTGGAGGTACAGACCGTGTACGTTACTTTACCTCTGTCGGAATTTTAACTCAGGACGGTCTGTTCCGTTCATTTGATGCCGGTTATAATTCCAATTTCACATATAACAGATATAATTATCGTGCCAATCTTGATATAGATGTAACTAAAACGACTTTATTGAGTGTTAACCTGGGTGGACGTCTGGAAGATACTCGTGAACCTAACACCAAAAGTAATTTATTTACTTTTCTGACTCGTGTAACACCTTTTGGAGGAGCAGGCCTCTATGAGGGTAAATGGATACACACCAGTCCAGACAATATCGGATGGGATAAAGGTGCACTCGAAAATGCAGATCCTTTTGAATGCTTTTTCGGTAAAGGGTATAATCAGAGAATTTATAATGAAATTAATTTAGACCTTTCATTAAAACAAAAGCTGGATATTATCACTAAAGGGCTTTCTGTCACGATAAAAGGTTCTTATAACAGTGGTTATACACATACCAAAAATCGTTATAAAGAAATACCTTATTATACTGCTCACAGAGATCCCGATACCAACGAGTTATTCTTCCGCAAATTCAGAGAAGAAACTCAACTTTATTTTGAAGAATCGACTGATCGCGGACGTAACTGGTATCTGGAAGGTAGCTTGAATTATGACCGCAAATTTGGAAATCACCACGTAGGAGGATTAATTCTTTACAACCAGTGGCGCGATCAGTATCCTGATCCCAACCAATTTAACTATACAAGTATTCCACGCGGTTATGTAGGCCTGGTTGGACGCGCTACTTATGATTATAACAACCGTTATATGGTAGACTTCAACATTGGTTATAACGGATCTGAAAATTTTGCTCCAGGTCACCGTTATGGTATATTTCCTGCCTTCTCAGCTGGTTGGATCATCTCCGAAGAAAAATTCATGAAAAATCAATCATTCATCAATTATCTGAAGATACGCGGCTCTTATGGTATCGTAGGTAATGACCTGATGAATACAAAATCACGTTTTTTCTATCTGCCGGATGCCTACGATCCTTACGGGACAAGCTACAATTTCGGCGTCGATGTCTCCGGTAACCGTGACGGAGCAACTGAACTTCAGATGGGTAACCCTCTCGTTTCATGGGAAAAAGCAGGAAAACAAAATTATGGTATGGACTTCTCCCTATTGAACGATCGTTTATCGGGCTCTTTCGACTATTTTATAGAGAAACGTCATGATATCCTGACTACACGTAATACAGCTCCTAATTTTATAGCTATCACAATGCCTGTCGTCAACATTGGTAAAGTTAATAATAAAGGATTCGAACTGGTATTGAAATGGAATCATAATATAGGTGATTTCAAGTACTGGATCAACACCAATTTATCGTATGCCCGAAATACAATTGTTTACAAAGATGAAATACCGCACAAATATCCCTGGCTGTATGAAACAGGTCAGTCTGTCGGTCAACCGTTCGGCTTCATCTTCGACGGATTTGTCACAGAGAATGATATAAAATCCGGAAATTTACCGGATCATAAGTTGGATCTGAAACCCGGAGATGCTAAATACAAAGATCTGAATGGGGATAATATAATCGATGATAACGATCAATGCCCGATCGGTAACCCAATCTACCCACAATTAACAGCAGGTGCTACTATCGGTTTTGAGTATAAAGGTTTTGATTTCAGCATGCTGTGGGTCGGAACAGGTAAAGTGTCCCGCTTTATCAGTGCCGGACTTCGTGTTCCGTTCGGCGGCGGTAATTATGGATTACTGCAATACATGATCGATGATCATTGGACACCGGAAACTACGGAGACGGCAAAAACTCCTCGTTTTTCAGGAGCAGCAAACGCAAATAATTATACACGTAATTCAACACTCTGGCTGAAAGATGCTTCTTATATGCGTTTAAAAAACCTACAGATCGGATATACATTCAAAGGAAACTGGATGAAAAAAATCTATCTAAAAAACATGCGTATCTATGCATCCGGTGAGAACCTGTTGACTTTCGACCATTTGAAGATTGCTGACCCGGAGGCTACTGATGACAAACAGTTTGAATATCCTCTTCAAATGATCTTCAACATCGGTTTAAATCTTAATTTCTAATCAAATATAATAATAAATATGAAGCGTTCTATATTCAAATATATATTCGTCGTAACAGGTTTCATGTGCACACTCAGCTCTTGTCAGGATCTGAAATTCGGCGATGATTTTTTGGAAAAAGCTCCCTCCAACGATGTGGACATCGACGTCATTTATTCAAATGCCCAATATGCCCGTACTGCATTATGGAGTGCGTATGCCACATTACATTACGGATTAAATTTGGGGAATCAAGGAAACCAGCTAATGGGATCCGATCCGTTGGATTGTTTAACTGATTTGGTCTATTCCAATGTATGGACAGACGGTGTATCAGGAGCTGCGATCCATTACAATGGAACCTATTCCGCCGATTATGAAAATAACGGTTACTCTTCAAAATACAGCTATTATCAAAGACCGTGCTGGTCGGGTATTCGCAGAGCATGGCTATTCATTGAAAATGTGGATAGGGTACCAGACATGGAAGAAAGCGAAAAAGTACGTTTGAAAGGAGAAGCAAAGGTTATTATTGCCATGCACTACTGCGATATATTCCGGCATTATGGCGGTGTTCCTATCATTGATCATGCTTACACTGCAAACGAAGATATGCATAGAGAGAGAGGAACAGCACAAGAGACATTAGATTTCATTATAAAATTATTAGATGAAGCAGCTACTGTGTTACCATGGGCTATGTCCGCCAGTGAAAATCGGGAATGGGAAGGACGCTTAACAAAAGCTTCCGCCATGGGATTAAAAGCTCGTATATTGCTTTTTGCAGCAAGTCCGCTATTTAACAGCTCCAGTCCTTACATGGAAGGAGAAGCTGCCAGCAATCATTTAGTATGGTTCGGTAGTTACAAATCTGAACTTTGGGATCAAGCTCTGACCGCCCATAAAGCATTTTTCGACGAACTCAATAAAAACGGACAATATGACTTAGTCTACAAATCTGATCCCAGGCAAGCATTCCGTTCCGGTTATCTGGATCGCGGAACGGGAGAATCAGTCATAGCAACTCACTATGGATACACTGTACCGGACTATTGGACATGGGGATGGAGTCATTATGAAACGGCCGGTGATGCAGGAACCGCATGCGGTACTCAAGAGCTTGTCGATATGTTCCCTATGATTGATGGATTACCGATCACAGAAAGTCCATTATATGATCCTAAATATCCTTACAACCAACGGGACCCACGTTTATACGAAACGGTGGTCGTAAACGGTGACAAATATTACGGAGGTATAGCAGAAATCTATGTCGGAGGAAAACACTATCAGGAATTTGAGGGTTCTTACGGAGCTTTTATGTCTGGTTATCGTCCTCGTAAATTCATTCTCGACGGTGGAGGTGGTCCATTATTCGAATGGCCCGCCGAAATCTCCGGAAAAGTCGTACAATGGCCTTATCTCCGCTTACCCGAATTATATTTAGGGTACGCAGAAGCTCTTTGCCAAACAAACGGCGACATGAATCTGGCATACGAATGTATCAACAAATTACGCGACCGGGTAGGTATCGGTCATCTAAAGAAAGGACTTAACAAAGAGGAATTCCTTGAAGCCATATTGACAGAACGTGCTTGTGAATTTGCTTATGAAGAAGTACGTTGGTTCGATATGATACGATACAAACGAATTGATATATTTCAGAAAACTCCCCATCGTGTAGTTATTACTAAAAATTCGGAAACGAGAGAATTCAGTTATGAATACAAATTATTTAAACCGGCAGAAAACGGAGAACTCAGACAGTGGGCAAATCCCGGCAAGTTCTCACCCAAATGGTACCTGAGTGCATTTCCCAGTAATGAAATCAATAAAGCATATGGGTTGATTCAGAATCCGGGATGGTGATAACCTTTATTACGAATACTAAATTTGAAAAATAACATGAGAAATAAATTAATTCCAATCATATCACTATCTTTTCTGTGTGCCACTCCATCTGTTTGGGCACAGAGTGAAAAAGTGACAGGACAGGCAGATGAACAGGTCGATGAAACAACGATTGCAGCTTCTTCTGTCAATAGCAAAGAACTAATGAAACGTTCCAACATTAACCCGGCAAATGCTCTTTTTGGAAAACTGAACGGTCTTTTTATCCGGCAAAATGGTGGATATGGTGACGGAGAAGGCTATCCAAGTATGAATATTCGCGGAATCGGTTCTCTGGTCAACAACTCCATATTAGTGCTTGTCGACGGTTTGGAACGCGACATCAACTCATTGGTCCTTGAAGAAATAGAAGACGTTACTATTTTAAAAGATGCAGCAGCATTAGCACCTTACGGAGTCAGAGGAGCCAATGGGGTTATGCTGGTAAAAACGAAACGAGGGAAAAAGGGGAAAGCCAATATTCACGTATCTTATCAACATAGCATCACAACACCAATGCGTCTTCCTAAAATGGTTGATGCAGCAACCTATGCAGAGGCTGTTAACGAAGGACTGACAAACGAAGGGTTGGCTCAACGTTATACACAACAAGAAATTGATGCCTACCGGAGTGGAAAATACCCAACGCTTTTTCCTAACGTAGATTGGGTAAAAGAAACCCTACGAGATCATGGACAACGTGACCAGGTCAATTTTACGGCTAACGGAGGTTCTGATCGTATTCGTTATTATTCATTGCTCAACTTTATATCAGATAAAGGATTACTAAAAAATACCAATCAAGATTCCTACTCTACTCAATTCGGAAATTCGATATTGAATGTACGAACGAATCTCGATATAGATATCACATCTTCTACTCACGTAAAAGTAAATCTATCTGGTAAAATAAAAGAGAAATACGAACCCGGAGGAATTTCTGATGATGCTCTTATGAGTACACTATACGCCCTTCCGGCAAATGCCTTTCCTGTTAAAACGCATAATGGTATATGGGGAGGCTCGGATATGTACGCCAAAAATCCCGTTGCAGAAAGTTCTTCAACGGGTTACAGTACCTCACATGCCCGCACATTATTGGCAGACATGACGTTGACTCAGGATCTGGATTCCTGGTTGCCCGGAGTCTGCGCTGAATTTCGTATTGGTTTCGATGCCTATTCGGAAACATGGGACACACGTGCCAAACAATACTTGTATAAATCGAATATTGCTCACCTTAATAGTGAAGGGATTCCAACAGATACTATTAATACACAATATGGAAAAGAAGAAAAACAATTAGGATTCAACAGTTGGCTGAATGATCAAAACCGCCATTCCAATATTCAGTTCGCATTGAATTATCAGAAATCATTTTCTTCAAGCAATCTGTTTGCATCGATTCGTTACAAACAAGATAAAAACGTTTATCTGGGACAACATAACACGTATATGCACCAGGACATCGTAGCAAATGCTCACTATAGCTTAATGAACAAATACTACTTTGATCTAAACATGGCTGTATCCGGAACCAGCCGTTTGCCTAAAAATAACCGCTGGGGATTCTTTCCGGCAGTATCTGCGGCCTGGCTACTTAACAGAGAAGCATTCTTAAAAGAAGCCACTTGGCTGGATTTACTGAAACTGCGTTTATCCTATGGTTTAACCGGAAACGATGATGTTTGGAAAAATATGGATAAGTACCCTTTTGGAGGTGGCGGAGGATTCATCTTTGGTGATGACTTCATAAGTAACGGCGGTATAGCAGAAGGTCAGTTACCTAGTTTAAATGCGACTTTCGAGAAAAGTAGCAAAGCGAATCTCGGTATTGATATGCGCTTATTGAATTTAATAGATTTCAATCTGGAGGCTTATTTTGATCACAGATACGACATTATGGTTCCGAACGGAAACGTTACTTCCGGCTTTTTTGGTGCAACGGCATCAAATTCTCCCAACGGAATAGTAAATAATTACGGTGTTGAAATCGGAATGAACATAGAAAAACGTATTGGTGATTTTGCTTTTAATATAAACGGTCAGTTTGCTTTTTCAAGGAATAAGATTATTGAGATGAATGAAGCTTTTAAGCCGTATAATTACCTCAAATCAACCGGAGGACGGATGAATCAATTTTACGGGTTGGAAGTGATCGGATTCTTTAAAGATCAGGCAGATATCAATAATAGTCCGACGCAGACATTTTCAACAGTATACCCAGGGGATCTAAAATACAAAGATCAAAATGGAGATAAACGAATCGACGAACTGGATGTTATTCCTATGGGATATAATACGCAATGTCCGGAAATTTTCTATTCAGCCGGATTCGGTCTAGAATATAAAGGTTTCGGTATCAATGCTCAATTCCAAGGAGCAAGCCACTATACTGTACAGCGAGACCTTAGTTGCCTTTACTATCCTTTGATGAACAATCAAACGATTTCTACACATTATCTGGAAAATTGCTGGAGACCTGGTGCTGATAATTCAGATGTCATTTATCCACGTCTGACTACCACGGAAAGTGCCAATAACTACCAGAGTAACTCTGTATTCATGAAGAACATTTCTTTCCTGAAACTACGTTCGGCTGAAGCTTTTTACAAATTACCGGAAAATGTTATCGAACGATTCCACTTACAGGAATTCAGACTGTTTGTTAAAGGTATGGACTTATTCTCTCTGGATAATGTAAAAGAGACAGATCCCGAAGTGATATGGAAATCTTATCCGGCACAACGGTCCGTTCATCTCGGTTTCGACCTGACATTCTAATATCAAACTCATAAACAACAAAAGAATGAAAACTAAATTATTTATATGTTTACTCGCTTTCAGTATAAGTTCATGTAACTATCTGGACCACGACGAATCCGATTTTCTGGAAGAAGAAGCTGTTTTTTCCAGTTTCAAATATACCAGTAACTTTCTGACCAATATTTACTCCTATGTTCCGGCTGCATTCGGTACAATAGGTGATGATGCCATGCGGTCAGCTGCATGCGATGAAGCTATTTTCGTTGATAATCTTTCACCTGTACATAGTTTCAACAACGGAGCATGGAGTGCGATCAACACACTTGATGACAAATGGGACTATTTCAAAGGAATCCGTGCTGTAAATATGTTTCTAAAAGAAACGGAAGGTCAGGAATTCGAAGATTTGAAGCACAATGAAGATTATAATGAGATCATGGCTCAATTCAAATACTATCCGTACGAAGCTCGCTTCCTACGTGCCTATTTCTATTTTGAGTTAGCCAAACGTTACGGAGACATACCTCTTATCACAACACTTCTAACAGAAGAAGAGGCTAATCTGCAGAAACGTACTCCATTTGAGACCATCATTCAGTTTATTGCTGATGAATGTGATGCCATAGCACCTCACCTACCCATCAGTTATAAAGAGTTGATCAAAAGCGAGACCGGACGCGCGACAAAAGGAGCGGCCATGGCCTTAAAATCAAGGGCACTACTCTATGCGGCCAGTCCTTTATTCAATCCGAACAATGATATTGAGAAATGGAAATCGGCAGCCAGAGCTGCAGCAGACGTTATTGATAATGCCTGGGATTTCGGCTATATGCCGCTTCCCGACTTATGGAGTCTTTGGAATAACAACTACACAAATAATAATGAACTGATTTTCGGCGTTATGCAAGGAGAAGACAATTGGTTTGAACGTGTTAACTTTCCAATTGGAATAGAAGGAGGCGGAAGCACCGGACATTGTCCAACCGAAAATCTGGTGGAAGCGTATGAAATGCAAGAGAGTGGATTACCTGTTATTCCTAACGCCGGATACGAACATGCCGATCCCAACTACGATCCTCAAAACCCTTACGAAGGGAGAGATCCTCGAATGTACGAGTTGGTTGCACAGAACGGAGCCTGGTGGGTCTATGATCAACAAGTAGAATGTTGGTATGGGGGTAGAAGCGGAAAACCCCAGAAAAATGCAACAGTAACAGGTTACTATTTAAGAAAATATGTAGACGGCAGTACCAGTTTAAAAAGTGAATTTGTCACCAGCAAGCGACATGTATGGAATATCATGCGGTATAGCGAAGTATTATTAAACTTTGCTGAAGCAATGATGGAAGCTTACGGAAATCCTCACTACAAAGAAGGTTATCCGATATCAGCAAATGAAGCTGTTAAAATTATACGGGAACGAACCCATGTAGACATGCCGGGATATCCGGACAATTTAACTACCGAAGAATTCAAAGCGAAATTAAGAAACGAGCGTAGGGTGGAGTTGTCATTCGAAGATCACCGTTTCTGGGATATCCGACGATGGAAAATAGCCGATCAAACAACCGACATTTATGGAGTAGATATTACTAAAAATGAAGATGGTTCTTTCAATTACCAAAAAGTACTTGTTGAAAAAAGAATCTTTAAAGATTGTATGTATCTATATCCGATTCCCCAGTCTGAAATTTATATAAATCCGGGATTAGGTCAAAATCCGGAATGGTAACTATATAACCAGGAGAATTTTTAATAAAACAGAGTTCTCCTGATTATCTTTTACTAATTTACTCAATAATAAAACGAATGAAACTGGTAACATCCATATTCTCTATTCAAACTATTCCTATGAAAGGGATAACATTTGCCCGATTTAATAATAAGTTGTTTATGCAATGGAAAAAGACTAAATCATTGACATTTCTTCTCGTTATTCTTTTCTGTGCATGTTCCCCTTCAACCGGCTATTTTACATCCTGTTCTCATACCTATTATTTAGATGCTACAGCAGGAAATGATAACAATCAAGGGACTTCACCGGAAGAAGCCTGGAAAAGTCTCAATAAAATTCAATCACTTAATTTAAAAGCCGGAGATAAAGTTCTCTTAAAGAAAGGAGAAATATTTACTGGAGAACTTCACATAAAAGGAACAGGTACTCCTGAACAGCAGATCATCATCGATGCTTATGGGGATAGAGGGAATAATCCGTGCATAGTCGGATATGATAACTCTGCCTATGCCGTATACGTATATAACTCTTCATATATAACTATTCAAAATCTAGAAATCATTAATACAGGAAAAGAACGCCTACCGAACAGAACAGGTATTAAAGTTCATCTGGATAACTACGGAACAGCACATTCCATCCTGCTGAAAGGACTTTACATCCATGACGTAAACGGAAGTCTGGTGAAAAAAGAAGGTGGTGGATCTGGTATCTATATCGTAAATGAAGGAAAAATTCCCAGTACATTCGACGGTTTGACCATAGAAGATTGTACGATTCGCCGTTGCGAACGCAATGCCATGATCTGGTGGGGATACTCAACACGCGATTTCTGGTATCCGAACCGAAATGTTGTAGTCAAAAACAACCTTATTGAAGAAGTTCCCGGCGATGGTATCGTTCCTATAGGATGTGACGGAACCCTAATAGAATATAACATAATGAGAAATTGTACAGATATGCTACCGGAAGGAGAATATGCTGCTGGTATCTGGCCATGGAGTTGCGATAATACTCTCATTCAATATAATGAAGTTTCCGATCACAAAGCTCCGGGAGATGCACAAGGGTATGATTCTGATAACAATTGTAACAACACAGTTATACAATATAATTACAGTCATGACAATGAAGGAGGTTTCCTATTGGTCTGTGACACGGGAGAGTCCACTATGCCGGAAAATGTAGGGACAAATAATACAATCATCCGGGGAAATATAAGTATCAACGACGGTAATCGGACCAGATTAACAAAATCGGGCTACTTCTCCCCCACTATCCATATAGCTGGTCCGGCAAAAAAAACGATGATTTACAATAATATCATTCACGTCAACAAAAAGAAAGCACCAGAAGTACAGCGCAGCCTGATCTGCATCACTCCTTCTTACGGCGATGCAGACAGTACGATAGTACGGGATAATTTATTCTATGTCAGCGAAATCAGTACTTTCCATTTAGGTACATCCACGAATAATCAATTCGAAAACAATTATTATTTGGGAGATATCCAGAATATCCCGGAAGATAAAACTGCAAAGTTCGAAAATGAGACTTACAGTAATATGATCAAGAACGATCTTTCAGGCTTTGAGTCATTAAAACCGTTCCTCCGTACGGCCAACATCTCTGCCGGAAGAATAACGACAGTCGACAACGAAGCCATCGATTCATTTTTTAAAAAGTAACATTTTTACATATATTGTGATCTTCATGTAAAAAACTATTTTACAAAGATTTATATACCTTAGATTTAGAATGCTTTTTCGTAACCTGAAACAAATGAAGAAATTCAGGATTTTCAGGTTACCTTATTTTATATATTTGTCATACAATTTTGAAAAATACTACTTATAATGAAAAGAATAATTTTACTATTGCTCTTATCTGTATTTTCATTATATAATCATGCAGAAACAGAATGGAGCAACTACAAGATACGTCCTATTAATAATCAAGACAAACTTCCCGGTAAGCAAGTTAACCAAATACTCCAGGATAGTGAAGGATATATATGGTTTGCAACCAACAACGGACTATGTTCTTACAACGGATATTCCCTGAAAATATACAAATCCTCCAATCAGCACCCGAAGCTATTGCAAAGCAATATCGTAAATGCTATAATTGAAGATATAGACCATCGTATCTGGATAGGAACAGAACAAGGTATAAATATCCTGGACAAATCAACAAACAAAATCGAAACGATAAGTAACGATAGTCTTCAAAATTCATATATTCACTCTTTTCTTCTCTCTAGCGACAGCACCCTGTGGATCGGCACTCAAGTCGGACTACTTCGCTACAACAGAGATTCACGAAATTTCACGACTTACAAAAATCGCCCCAATGACAACACTTCCATCTGTGGAAATGCAATAAAAGCATTGCTGGAAGATGAATCCGGAGATATATGGGTCGCCACTTATGGCTATGGAATATGTAGACTGAATACTCAAACGGGAAAATTCATCCATTATCCGTCACTTGCACCATTAAACCGTGCCAATTATTTATTTCAGGATAAAGATAAAAATCTATGGGTCTGTTTATGGGGAGACGGCATTGTCAAAATAGAAAACAAAAATGACAGTTATTATCCTGTCTATACACATATACAAAAAGAATCGACATACGAATGTATTTTTCGCAGCCTGCAACAGCTGAACAATGGAGAAATTATAGCCGGAACCAGCCAAGGATTATACTCAATCACATCAGACAATTCTGTACAGGTCTCAAATAAACAAGAAAATCCTCTATATACCCAGATTTTAAATAATGAGATCAACTACTTATATACGGATAAAGAACACAATATATGGATTGCGACCCAGAACTCTGGAGTTTATGTCGCTTCTTCGGAAAAAAATCCGTTTACAAATTATCCGTTAAACATGACAACCAGTTCCCATCAATCACTAAAAGTCAATTCATTTTATGAATGGAATCAAAATGAACTTTTACTTGGAGCAGACAAGATCTGTTTTGCTTTTTACGACAAAAATAAACAAGAACTCATTTCTTACAAAAAGAAACAGAACTATAATAACATATTCCGGGAATGGCCCGGAAACTTGCAATTTATATTCAAACATCCGTATAAAAATGAATTATGGTTCGGGACGCAATTCGGAGGACTGATTATATGCCAAGTTGAGAAAAATGAAATCATATCTTCCCGTTACTATTTTCATAAACTGGGGCAAACTCCGATCGGAACAACTATAAACTCCATTGTAATGGATAAAGATCACAATATATGGATCGGATCCGACGAAGGATTAAATATAATTACAGCAAACGACGATACATTATCGTACAGAACATACAACCGGATACAATCAATCTGTCAGGATCATACCGGAGCAATCTGGCTCGGCACCTATTTCGATGGTATTTATCGTTTACGTCCCGGATTCGATATTCACAAACTATCTTTCGAAATATACAACAATAATAATAAACTGATCAATGCCAATGAAATACTATGTATTTTCGAAGATTCCCATCAAAACTTATGGGTTGGAACCAAAGAATGCGGGCTCCAAAAATATAACCGGGGGAAAAACTGGTTTGAACCAGCTCCTGATATGGAAGATATACAAGGTAATATTATTTACAATATAACAGAAGTGAACGGTAAACTTATTCTCGGAACTAATCAAGGATTAGTTTTATACGATAATACAACTTACCAATCAACCATTCTAACCGATATGGACGGTTTAATGGATAATAATTGTATGATGAATGCCATGCTGAACACCGGAAGAGGTGAAATATACTATGGAACACCTAAAGGATTCTATATTTTTCATCCCGACAAACTGGATCCTGATTCGACCGATGTAAAGACAGTCGTGACAGATTTCAAGATATTCCATAAGTCATTCGATGAATTACCAGCCAAAAAACAAAAACAACTGTCAGGAGACTTTCATCCCCTTTATACCAAACAAGTCACATTAACGCCTGCAGACAACAATATAGGTATCGAATTTGCCGCTTTGTCCTACATTCATCCCGAAAAGAAGAGATACAAATTTAAATTAGACGGATTCGACAAAAACTGGATATATACAGACGCTTCACAACGAGCAGCTTACTATACGAATCTTTCTGCCGGTTCATATAAATTCCATGTAAAATGTATCAACAGCAGTGGGATTGAAAGTTCACATGATGAACTATTTTATATCAATGTCCTTCCTCCGATCTATAAAACAGGCTATGCTTATTTTTTCTACTTTTTGTTAATCGCAGGTATAACCTATCTTTTGTATCGCTTCCAGTTATATCGTTTCCGGTTACAGGAAGCTATTAAAATCGAACAGATAGAACGTATTAAATCAGAAGAATTGAATCAATCCAAATTCAGATTCTTCACAAACATATCACATGAATTTCTTACCCCTTTATCCATCATCAGCTGTTCTTTCGAAGAACTGAAACGGAGGTTTCATATCGATAATCAAACCATTAAAGCAGCTGAGTCCAATGTATTCAGGTTAAACAAACTAATTGAAGAGATCCTGGAATTCCAAAAAGCAGAAAATAACAAATTAAAACTAAAAATCACTTATGGAGATATAGCTGCCTTCATTCACGAAATATGTCATGAAAACTTTTCTTTACTGGTAAAAAATAAGAATATCACTCTAGATGTACATTGTGCCCCCGAACATATTGCAGCCTGGTTCGATAAAGATAAAATCGACAAGATTCTATATAACTTATTATCCAATGCAATAAAATTCAGCCACACAGATGGTCGTGGTAAAATAGTTGTAGCATTGACAGCTGAAGAGCCAGAAAATGAATACCAGCATAAACTGCTAATCATTAAAGTCAGGAATTCGGGTAAAGGGATCGAAAAAGAAGAATTACCTCTGATTTTCACCCGTTTCTATGAGAAAAACTTCAGACAATCCGGAAAAGGGAATGGCATCGGATTAGCTCTGACCAAAAGCTTGGTAGAGCTACATAGAGGCACCATCATGGTCGACAGCGAACCCGATGGATGGACTGAATTTACAATCCATATCCCAATTAGTAGAAAAGCGTTCCGTGAAGAACAAATTGAGGATGAAAAACAAGATGAAATTATTTCTATACAAACCCTTATCGAAGAAAAAGACTCATCGATAATAAATATAAATAATACAACGGACAAGTATTCTTTGTTGCTGATTGAAGATGACACCGAACTACAAACCTCCCTTCAACACCTCCTTTCCTGCAGATACCATACAGTCGTTGCTTCAAACGGACAAGAAGGATTGGAGATCGCAACACAAATCAATCCGGATTTGATTATCAGTGATGTTATGATGCCTAAGATGGATGGTTTCGAACTGTGTAAAAGAATAAAAGAGAATATTAACATCAGCCATATCCCCATTATCTTACTAACTGCAAAAATCGATGGTTCCGACCATCTGGAGGGTCTGAAATGCGGTGCAGACAGTTACATAACAAAGCCTTTCAACTATACTCTTTTAGAGGCGCAAATAGAAACGATCCTTTCTAACCGCAAAAGAACTGTCGAAAAATTCCGTTCCAGCCCTCTCACACAAGAAATCAATCTTTCCGTATCTTCTTATGAAGAGAAGTTCTTGGTAAACGCAATTGAAATAGTAAAAAAGCATATAGAGGATCCGGAGTTTGACGTAAAACAACTCTTGGAAGAAATGCAGGTTTCCAACTCGATGCTATATCGTAAGCTGAAAGCACTGACCAACCTTTCTCCCAATGAATTTATCCGGAATATACGCCTAAAAACAGCGACGGAACTATTACGACAGAAAAAAGGGAATATATCCGAAATTGCTTATCAAGTCGGATTCAAAGACGCTCGTTATTTCAGTGTTAATTTCAAAAAGGAATTCAATATGACTCCCAGTGAATACATGGAAAAAAGTCAATCTCCTAAAAGGAGTCAGACACTATAAACCAATACAAAGTCCGGTAAGACTTCATACTTTAAAACATAAGACCTTTGCTCTAATGTTTTAGTTTCATGCACATTCAGTTTTCCTGAAACAGAAAATTGAAAAGGTTCAACATGCAAATGTTCGATAAAGTCAATATCTTGTTGCCGGATCATTTTGAATAAAGCTTCCTTGGCACACCAATAAACAAGAAGATGTTCTACTTCATATTCGGAGCCGATTGATGCACCTTCTTCCGGAGACATAAAACGGCTACGGATCTTCAACACACGATTGGAATGATATTCAATATCTATGCCGACAGTCTCCTGATCCTGCAACAGCACTGCCGCATAACCATTTGTATGGGAGATACTCAGAGAAAGAAACGAACCGGGCAAGTAAGGGGCACCATCGTCATGATAAGCGATCAGCAACTCCTCTCCAGCCAACTCTTTCAGAAGAACACGCGACGCCAACCATTCCTGACGACGTTTTTCCGTTTTTATCCCTTGCAGAAAAGGGAGATATTCGGATTGTAATCCCAGCATAGCGAGCAATTCATCCGAACTTTCTTCGATCTTCCAGACACCCAGTAACGGTTCTGTATGTTTGAACAGGAGAGGCATTATTTTTTCCAGCTAAAAGATTGTATCAACTCTATAATATCTTTCCGCAGATAATCTGTTACGGGAGCCAGCGAATCGGCATTCGGCACGCAATCATAATACAAAGCACCACGAAAAAAATTTGAAATACTGTCGGTCAGTATGAACTGAACAGGAGAAGCAGCATCTCCACCCAACCGAAACAGAGAGCCGTAAACCCGTTCTTCCGAATTACTATATTCCTGCACCTTTACCTCATTCGCCGTTTTTATCTGACGGGAAACCAGCGAACGGGATTCACTCTCTGCGACCGGTAAAGTAGCCGGTGTTACCGGCAAATAACTGCAATAAATCTTTACCCCAAAGAATGGATAAGATAAATTAATCCATCCTTCCGGACTTCCGGCTTCCGGCAACTCGACAGTAGCCAGTTGGGATACATTAAAAGAATAAGGTAAACTGTCCAACGACAAAACCTGATAACGCGCCACGGGTGGTTCAATACGAAAATAACCACGTGGTTTCGGCGTATAATCCGTACAAGACGAACCAATCAGGAGATACAGGAAAAGCGCAACGGACAGTACTCGCTTCATCAGTCCTCCCCTTTTTTCACTGTATCCGTAATACAGTTAAATTTTACTTTCTGAATTCTTCTGTTGTCCATTTCCAGCACCTGGAAACGATACTTTCCATAATCCAGGATCTCCCTGCGACGAGGAAAATCACCCTTTATTTCCAGTAAAAGTCCGGCTAATGTTTCAACATCTTCGGTCAGCTTTCCAAATTCCGTCGGATCAACATTGATCACACGGAAGAAATCGGTTAATAATATCTTAGCTTCGAAGATCAGGCTTCCATCCGCCAAACGGACAAACTGCTTTTCATCTTCGTCGTATTCATCCGATATTTCTCCGACAATTTCCTCCAGAATATCTTCCATCGTCACAATACCGGACGTACCGCCAAACTCATCCACAACGATTGCCATATGGATCTTATTCGTACGGAATTCTTCCAGCAGGTCGTCGATCTTTTTGGTTTCAGGAACAAAGTAAGCCGGACGGATCAGGCTTTGCCAACGGAATGTATCCGGTTTATCGATATAAGGAAGCAAGTCTTTTATATAAAGGATACCTTTGATATTATCTTCCGAATCTGCATACACCGGAATTCGTGAGTAACCTGATTTGATAATAAAATCTATGACATTACGAAAGCTGGTCTTTATCTCCAGATCCTCCATATCCAGTCGCGGTGTCATGATCTCATCGGCTGTTTTATTATAAAATTTGATGATCTCGGCCAGCATCTCTTTCTCTTCCGGAATTTCTTTAGATGTCAACTCCAACGCTTTGGATAACTCGTCGACCGACAAGTCATATTTCTTCTTTACCAACGCCTTGTTGATAATAGATGTAGAATTTACCAGCACGGTCGAAAGCGGGCGACAGAAACGTTCCACCATGTTCAACACGGAAGCCGAACGACGGACAAAGCGAAGTGAATTTTTTTGTGCATAGATCTTAGGCATGATCTCGCCAAAAAGTAAAAGCAAAAAGGTCAGTACGATCGTTTCAAGAACAAAACCCAAAACCGGGACAGCCGAGAAATTGATCAAAGAATTGATGCCGTAAGTACAAAGCATGACCACGGCTACGTTCACAAAGTTATTGGCAATCAAAATAGCCGCCAGTAAATATTCGGAGCGGTCCAGTAATTTCCGGATAAGCGGATCTGAAGGCGAATTCTCCTCCCGGATGTCGTTGATATCACCCGGGGTAAGAGAAAAAAATGCCACTTCTGAAGCCGATACGAAACCGGACACTAACAGCAATAAACAAGCAAGGCTTAATGCAATAACAGGACCTGCTGTAAGTGCCTGCATAGTAATCTGGTCAAATAAGCCCGATAAATAATAGTCTGAGTCCAAGGGGAACCGTATTAGTTAAACAATATCAGAACGGAAGATCATCCGCACTGTTTGATTCTGATGAAATATCCGGTTGCGCCGGCTGCTGATAAGAGGTCGTCTGTTGTGCCTGTCCTCCCTGCTGGAAACCGGTTCCGGCATTCGTTGTCGTACCATCGGCTGGCCGTGTACCCGTATTATAAAATTCAATACGGTCCGCATGAATTTCGGTAACATAACGCTTCACGCCACTCTGGTCGTCATAACTGCGGGTACGGATCTTACCTTCCACGTAAACACCTGAACCTTTCTTCACCCATTTTTCTACAAAAGCAACCTGGTCGCGGCGGACAACGATATTATGCCATTCCGTTCTTTCCGGAACAACCGTACCATTAGCCAGTGTATAACCTCTTTCAGATGTTGCTAAAGGGAAGTTTGCAACAGCCGTACCGCTGTCGAAATAACGAACGTCGGGATCCTTACCCACGTTACCGATCAATATGACTTTATTCAATGACATAGTAGTAATTCTTTTAATATCTTACAAAGAAACATAAATTCGATCATTCAGACAAATTTCCGTTTAATTTCTCTAAATAAATATGTATCAGCCGGGGAACGGCATAACGTTCTATATCTTCATACGGAACAGCCAGATACGAATCCAGTGCCTCCGGTATTTTTTCTATCTCTACCCGGTAAAAAGTAGTGTACAGGACCTGATGGGAAAGGACATGTTTTACTTCTGCCATGTCGGAAGATATATTTAATCTGCCGACCCCGGTAAACAATTTCCGGAATGCCTCTGTTTCCTGCAATCCGGCAAAACCCATCGGTTTTTCCGTCTCGATCAGAGGAAACTCATACAATCCTTCCCAGATATCTTTTTTACCCCGGCGGGAAAGCCAGGTTTGTCCTTTATATATAATGTATAAGTAATGAAAATAACGGGCACGCGTCTTTGTCTTATTCTGCTTGACCGGTAAATCCTGTACAGTGCCGGAAGCATACGCCATGCACCGTTCTTTCAACGGGCAGACTTCGCAGTCCGGATTCTGCGGAACACATTGCAATGCACCGAACTCCATGATTGCCTGGTTATGCTGTCCCGCCTGTTTGGGATCCATAACGATCCCCGCCAGTTCTGTAAATTGTTTCTTTCCCTGCGTAGTGTCGATAGGCACATCCATCGCAAACAAACGTGCCAATACACGAAACACATTTCCGTCTACTACCGGATAAGGTTTATTCCATACAAAAGAGGCGATCGCCGCTGCCGTATAGTCGCCAATACCTTTCAAGGACAATATATCTTTATGCTTCTCCGGAAAAACGCCACCGAACTTTTCCATGATCTCTTTAGCGGCAGCATGCAGATTCCGTGCCCGGCTGTAATACCCCAATCCCTGCCAGAATTTCAGTACCTCATCCTCTTCTGCCGAAGCCAGAGAGGCGACATCAGGGAAACGCCCGGTGAAGCGGAGAAAATAATCCATCCCCTGAACAACACGGGTCTGCTGAAGAATAATTTCTGATATCCAGATAATATACGGATCGGACGATTCCCTCCAGGGCAACATCCTCTTATTTGTTTTATACCAGGTCTGTAAAATATGACTGACTTCCAATTCGTTTTCCATTTACTATATCGTGTCCTCTTTTTGTACGTTTTCAAACTCTCAACTCGTTGATTAATGCAAACATACACAGATATAATGAATTGTAAGGAATCTTTTTTATTAAAAAATGGCAGGCAATTCTTTTTCCACTTAAATAAAAAGCTATATATTTGCATTCCAAAAAATTAATAGGTCCAAATCATTAATTAATTTATAGACATGACTAAAGCAGATATTGTTAGCGAGATTTCAAAAAGTACCGGTATCGATAAGCAGACGGTATTGAGTAGCGTAGAATCTTTCATGGACATCGTGAAAAGTTCATTATCTCAGGGTGAAAACGTTTACCTGAGAGGATTCGGAAGTTTCGTTATAAAGAAGAGAGCTCAGAAAACTGCTCGTAATATTTCAAAGAATACTACGATCATCATTCCGGAGCATAATATCCCTTCATTCAAACCGGCAAAAACTTTCCTGAACGAAGTTAAGTAATTAGTAATTATAGTTTAATTTAAAATTTAGAAACAATGCCTAGCGGAAAAAAAAGAAAAAGACATAAAATGTCTACGCACAAGCGCAAAAAGAGACTGAAAAAGAATAGACATAAAAAGAAATAAGTCTATCGAGAAACTCTAGAGAACAAACTTAATAAGTGACCTTTTAAGTTTGTTCTTTGCGTATTTAGAAAGGTCTGAATAAAAAAACCCTTTTTTTAAGTGATAAGTGAATTAGTAGTCGATGTACAACCCAAAGAGGTATCTATTGCCGTATTGGAAGACAAAAACCTTGTGGAACTCCAGAAGGAGGCTCGCAATGTCTCGTTTGCCGTAGGCGATATCTATCTTGGCAAAGTAAAAAAACTGATGCCGGGTCTGAACGCTGCTTTCATTGATGTAGGGTATAAAAAGGACGCATTTCTTCACTATCTGGACTTAGGTCCGAACTTCAACACCCAACAAAAGTTCCTCAAACAAGCACTTGGCGATCCGAAAAAGATGCCTGCCATAGCAAAAATGCAGATACTGCCGGAAATTGAAAAAGACGGAAGTATCAGTAACGTGCTTAAAGTCGGACAAGAGGTGTTGGTACAAATTGCCAAAGAGCCGATCTCAACAAAGGGTCCGCGATTGACTTCCGAGCTGTCTTTTGCCGGAAGATACATCGTTCTGATACCATTTGCCGATAAGGTCTCAGTCTCCACAAAAATCAAGTCGAGCGAGGAACGTGCCCGTTTGAGGCAGTTAATCCAAAGTATCAAGCCCAAAAACTTCAGTGTGATCGTACGTACTTCCTCTGAAGGTAAACGCGTGGCTGAACTCGACCATGAATTAAAGACATTAGTGAAACGATGGGAAGAAAATATCGTAAAAGTCCCAAAACTAAAAGTACCGTCAATTGTATATGAGGAAACAGCCCGTACAGTTGCCTTACTCCGCGATATATTCAATCCGTCTTTCCAGAACATTTACGTAAACGATGCGGATGTTTTCCATAACATACGCGATTATGTCAGCCTGATCGCTCCCGGGAGGGAAGAGATCGTACAGCGATATACCGGTGAACTGCCTATTTTCGACAACTTCGGCATCACCAAACAGATCAAGTCGTTGTTTGGACGCACGGTTACGTATAAAAGTGGAGCCTATCTGATCATCGAGCACACCGAGGCCATGCACGTAATAGATGTGAACAGCGGTAACCGTTCCAAAGGGAGCGACGCCCAGGAAAAGACAGCTATCGACGTAAACACTGCCGCCGCCGACGAAATCGCACGCCAGCTTCGTCTCCGCGATATGGGCGGTATCATTGTTGTCGACTTCATCGATATGGCAGAAGCCGCCAACCGACAGAAGCTGTTCGAACACATGAGCAAAGCAATGGCAAATGACCGGGCTAAACACAACATCCTGCCTTTAAGCAAGTTTGGCTTGATGCAAATCACTCGCCAGAGGGTACGCCCGGCAATGGATGTGGATACAACAGAATCATGTCCCACCTGTTTTGGCACAGGTAAAATCAAACCATCGATCTTATTCACCGACAATCTGGAGGGAAAGATCGACTGTCTGGTAAACAAACACAATGTGAAGAAATTCGCTTTGCACGTACATCCCTACGTAGCAGCATTCGTAAACAAGGGGCTTTATCCCCTTAGTATGAAATGGAAACTGAAATACTCCATGGGTATGAAAGTTATTCCTAATCAAAGTCTGGGTTTTCTGGAATACAAATTTATCGATTCCGACAAGAACGAACTCGACATGATGGAGGAAAAAGAAATGAAGTAAGGAAGGCCCCGAAGTTGACAGCTTCGGGGCTTTTTGTATAAAACTCACTTTCATGTCTCACAAGCTAAAGTCATCCAGTTATGAAAAGAAAGTGTGATTGTAAGCATTTCTATAAAAGACCGTAATTTACTTTCCGAAATTGTACGCAAATTTGGCTGGGTTTGTATGTAATCAACTATCACACTATCACTTGTATAGTTTACCGACTGTATATCAACTGTATAACTGATGATAGTATATCTTTTTAACTATCATTCATCCATCATAATCAATCATTTTAACTATATTTTTAACATAACATCGTCATTTTTCAGTCTCAAATGTGTCGATGCCTACTTATATATGCAATTATAAACTTTGTAGTCATTCAACTCCCCCCTATCTTATTTCAAGGAACTAGTTATCTTTTTTCTTGAAAATACCGACTTATTGTGTCTGAGATGTCCATTAGCTTCCTTTTTACACCCGGATCTTAACGATGCTCGCACCCGGATCTCAGCACAATCGAGACCCGGATGTCAAACGAAAGAAGCCAGTAACTTATTGAAAATAATCACCTTATTTCATATAAAAAAAATCAAGCATCTAAGTGTTTTGAACAAGACAGTGATAGTTGAATGATAGTTATATGATAGTTAAAAAGAGACACCATCATAAGCTATACAACTGATACACAAACAACAAACTGCAAAAATGATAGTATGATAGTTAAATACCCCAAAATAAAATAAAAATCAATAAGAGTTTTTTCAGCTAATTATGGATAAAAATCGTTTCCACAATTAACCGATTTATTCAGAACGGTAATAAAAAAACAGGCAGAAGTTTTTGTTTATCCTTTAAAAATACGACATTTGCAGAGTATTAGAAAATAACGTAGAAGCGTTTCGATATTATCTTGTTCTGAAATCTCGACCATTTCAACCACACAGGATAATAAGAAAATGTTTCCTGCGCTTATGTTTGTTATATATATCTATTCTGTAATGGGTAGACTATATACTTGCAAAGCGTGGGATCATTGTCTTATTATTGTGTGGTGGGCAGTCGAGAGCCTCAGAACAGTGATAGACGATGGTTCCCATGCTTCTTTTATTTGTTAACGCCGAACGGAGGGAACAGGGAGGATATTAACTAGTATTATATTATGAAGAAAGTTTTATTGTATGCCTCATTTTCACTTTTTCTTATTTCATGTGGTACGAGCAATTATGAAGCAAACCGTTATGTCAAGGTAAAAGGACTTCCGGAAACAGACTTTTATCTGCTTAAATAACGTTCGTTTGGACAGTATGACGGATATTATCATGACATAGGAGAAGAATACAAAGAATATTATACAAATAATGCAGCTACTTATGTTGGCAAAATAAATGCTGATGGGAACGGTATTTTAAAAATGTCTACAAAAGATTATAAACGAAGTAAAAAGCGGGTTTATGCGTTAAAGGATGGTTTTACTTCCCAGAAATTTAAGCTTAAACGACGTTTCAACACCCCAGTGTTAGCTAATATTATTTTCCCTATTGCTTTTTTCTTTAATCATAGTACGATATTGAGTGAGAAAAGAGTGAATTCCGTTTACTTGAAACATGAATCCGAGCATGATTGATGACTATCTAGTTTTAGCTTTAGATGAAAAGAAAGAGAAAAAAAAATTGGAATATCTCCGGTTAGCCATTTCACAGGACTATCGCAACCAGGAGGGAGTAAGAAGTTTAGCTCTAAAAGAAATGATAGCTATACAAATAAAAAATGGAGAATTACATGAAGCATATCTTACCATGAAAGATATCAAACGCTTTGATTCAGATTTCGATCTGGAAAGAAACATGAATCTGCTAAAAGATGCCGTAAGCATAAAAAACAACAAAAAAATACAGAAAGAAGAAAAATGGAATCAGATATTTGATTCCATGAATACATTGGGAGCTTCTTTAACCCACGTAGGCGAAAGTATGGAAAGCGCAGGGATAGGAACCGGAAACAGCACCAGCATTACAGAAAACAGTGTTTATGATAGCAGTGATGAAAACCTATCCGGCAACTCCGAACTTGCAAAAGAAAAACAAAAACTACAGCAACTGCTTTTGGAAAGAGAAAGTTTGCTAAGACAGCGTTCGGGCATCAATCAGTCAATATCCTCTACTGGAGTCAAAAAGACGAAACGCACCAGTGCTTATTTAAAAGCAAACCATGGACAAATGCGCCCCGGTCAAGGGAATTACGGAAAAGGAACCGCCGAAACTAATATCCGGAAAGTGACAGACAACCGAGTAGAACTGCGAAACATAAATAAAAGAATCGAACAATGTCAACAACGAATACGGATGTATGAAGACGGTGTTATCTCTTCCGGAAATACGCTAAGAAGTAATGAAATAAACAACAAAACGAAAGGAACTGTAACAGGGAGTGACTTAACTACACTACATGCAGACCAAAGATCGTACGAAAGTTATGAAACACAAATCTTGAATATGAAAAATGGATATGCACTCTATAATGATTCGGATCGCCGGAACATTCAATCAACCATGAAAAATCTTCGCACTAAATGGGAACAACGCGGACAAGTCTTCCCTCACTCCAATTTAGAAAGTTGGTTAGGAAAATAAATAAGACAAATTACTTCTTTGCATTTTTTTACATTAGGAAACTCGCTTTTAAAGTAAAAATTAGATAGCAATCTTTCCGGAAAGCAAAAGCTCTTTAATCTATTTAAATCTCATAATTTATCAGGAGTACAGAGTTACTCCTGATAAATTATTTTCCCTTCTTTACTTACTCTTCGCTTTCGCCATCTCCAACGCATGCGTTGTCACATAATACTTGGCAATCATATTCGGAACCTCCCAGTCCGGTAACTTTCCGTCCTGCAAATATTGAAGATAATTTTCCGTAACCTGGCCGAAATGAGCCTCATGCCCTACCCGATATTTTGGAGGAATTTGAACCTGCCATACGTTATCTGCGATCTTGTTTAAAGAAACTCCCGGATATTTATCCGCAACAGCAGACATTGCCGTTTCCAATCCCTTTTCATACGTACCCAGATCGATATCCGGCAATGCTTCTATATACAACTCCGGCTTATATCTCTGCTCCTGTCCCTGACGGATCACCAGGTCAGCCTTACTACCTTTCATGACAGAGAAATGCGTATCGCCGCCACCTTCCGGAAAAGTGTAATTCCAGATAACGGAAACTTTGGCTGTCACCCCTTTGATCTTATAAACGATATCACCATTACAATACACATTCAGCGTATCGTTTACGACATCTTTTTTCAGGAAATCAGGATAAGCATCTGTGCCCGTCACCTGCTTAAACTCTTCCGGACTGATCGAAGTCGTCCAACGGTTCGCATCGACCAATTCGATATCTTTTTTATAATCGATAATCTGTTCCGGAAAAGCCTCCCACTGAACGAGATCCACCAGATGGGTCGTCACATCCACGATACCTTCCCCCTGCTGAGTTACATCAAAATACCACACCGGACGAGTCAGCGGTTTGTTATCTACCAGTTTAAATAAATGATGTACACTTTCTTTCACAATAGCCGGTTCCTCAGGAGAGCCTTTCAACTGTTCGCCATATATCGCAGGGATTGTTGAAAGTTCACGCTGCAACATCGTTGTGATCTCATTCCTTTCAGTCATAATGTCATACAACAGAATATTCTTCTGCTTTGCAATATCAAAACACTCTTCCAGCAGTTGGAAATTCTGACTGTTGATCGCCATCGGCTTGTCAGAAAGAACATGGATACCGGCTTCCAGGGTTTTCTTTATATATTCGGTCTTTTTGCCGTTATTTCCGGCCTGGACCATCACATTCCCCTTCTTTTCGGATAGCATTTTCTCCAGATAATCCGCCCCTGTATAAACAACTTCGTTCCACGCTGTCGGATTCTCTGCACGCGAATTAAATCCTTCGATACGCTTTAGATGTTCATTCACATCGAAACCGGTGGGGGCGTACACAAAAACATCTTTAGAAACCTGCGGATAAGACACCTTCTGTACCAGTGCCGCATGAAAATGTCCGGGATCGAGCGTTATAAGCTTTACCTCTCCCGGAGCACCGGTAAAACTTTCAGCCTGCTCTTTTTTAGAGGAACAGGAAGTTCCTAATAAAAGTGTAGCCATGGTAAAAACCAGATAGTTTTTCATTTTATAAATGATTTAATTGATAATAGTCTCTTCTTTACATATAAATTAGGACATAATCCCTCCTATGGCACAAAGATAAAAATATATCGTTTTAACAACTGCCGTATTGTCATTATTTCTGACAGCAAAAACAATTCAGAACTGTTCATTGTTACTTTGGCATACGTTTTGTATACTAATTGGTGCAACTCGACAAGAGAAAAAGCAAAGACGAAAAATAATAACAATTAAAATATTATCGAATTATGGGAAAAATTATTGGAATCGACTTAGGAACAACCAACTCATGTGTTGCCGTACTGGAAGGTAACGAACCGGTTGTTATTGCAAACAGCGAAGGTAAAAGAACAACTCCTTCAATCGTTGCATTCGTTGAAGGCGGCGAACGTAAAGTTGGTGATCCCGCAAAACGTCAGGCTATCACCAATCCGGAAAAGACTATATTCTCTATCAAACGTTTCATGGGTGAAACATACGACCAGGTTCAGAAAGAAATCAATCGCGTACCTTATAAAGTAGTACGTGGCGATAACAACACTCCGCGTGTGGATATCGAAGGTCGTCTGTACACTCCGCAGGAAATTTCAGCTATGGTTCTTCAGAAAATGAAGAAAACTGCTGAAGATTATTTAGGTCAGGAAGTAACAGATGCCGTTATCACTGTTCCGGCTTACTTTAGCGATGCTCAGCGTCAGGCAACAAAAGAAGCCGGTGAAATTGCCGGTCTGAATGTTCGCCGTATCGTGAACGAACCGACTGCCGCATCTCTGGCTTACGGTCTTGACAAGACCAACAAAGATATGAAGATCGCTGTATTCGACCTTGGTGGTGGTACATTCGATATTTCAATTCTTGAACTGGGAGACGGTGTATTCGAAGTAAAATCAACAAACGGAGATACACACCTGGGAGGTGACGACTTCGACCATGTGATTATCGACTGGTTGGCAGAAGAATTCCTGCGTGAAGAAGGTGTCGACCTGCGTAAAGACCCGATGGCTTTGCAACGTTTGAAAGAAGCTGCTGAAAAAGCGAAGATCGAACTGTCAAGCACAACAAGTACAGAGATCAATCTGCCGTATATCATGCCGGTTAACGGTATTCCAAAGCACTTGGTAAAAACATTGACACGTGCTAAATTCGAACAACTGGCAGACAGTCTGATCCAGGCTTGTATCGAACCGTGCCGTCAGTCATTGAAAGATGCAGGTTTGAGTACTTCCGATATCGACGAAGTGATCCTGGTAGGTGGTTCTACACGTATCCCGGCTGTACAGGCTATCGTTGAAAAATTCTTCGGTAAAGCTCCGTCCAAAGGTGTTAACCCGGATGAAGTAGTAGCCGTAGGTGCTGCCATTCAGGGTGGTGTATTGACAGGTGAAGTAAAAGACGTACTGTTGCTGGATGTGACTCCGCTGTCTCTGGGTATCGAAACAATGGGTGGTGTAATGACCAAGTTGATCGAAGCCAACACTACTATCCCGACTAAGAAATCGGAAACATTTACAACAGCAGTCGACAACCAGCCGTCTGTAGAAATCCACATCCTGCAGGGTGAACGCTCTTTGGCAAAAGATAATAAGTCTATTGGCCGTTTTCACTTGGATGGAATCCCTGCTGCACAGCGTGGCGTACCTCAGATCGAAGTAACATTCGATATCGATGCCAACGGTATCCTGAATGTATCTGCAAAAGATAAAGGAACCGGTAAAGTACAAAGTATCCGTATCGAAGCATCCAGCGGTTTGAGCGATGACGAAGTAAAACGGATGAAAGATGAAGCTGCAGCCAATGCTGAAGCTGATAAGAAAGAAAAAGAACGTATCGACAAGCTGAACCAGGCTGACAGTATGATCTTCCAGACTGAAAAACAGCTGAAAGACCTGGGTGACAAACTTCCGGCAGACAAGAAAGCTCCGATCGAAGCTGCATTGAACAAGCTGAAAGAGGCTCACAAAGCTCAGGATATTGCCGGTATCGATGCCGCTATGACAGAACTGAACACCGTATTCCAGGCTGCAAGCCAGGAAATGTATAATGCCCAGAATGCTCAGGGTGGTGCACAACCGGGACCTGACTTCGGACAGCAGCAGGCAAATAACAATGCTGGCGGAAACAAAGACGGCGGTGTTACAGATGTTGACTTCGAAGAGGTTAAATAATTAAATTACATTTTCCACATAAGATGAAAGCGATTGTCGGATGCAAATCCGGCAGTCGCTTTTTTATTTCGCCTGTCTACGGAAGACCTAAAGAAAAACAACAAGCTGCATTCGAAACGCTTTAATAAACCGGATGAATTTTTATAAATTTGATTCGAAAAAAAAATAATTATTCTATCGAGAAAGTATCGGCATCTTTCCATGCCGGAAACTTTGCACGCAGTTCCTCCAGGTCTCCTTTGTTCAAGGTACAGGTACGGGTTATCTCTTCCCGTTTACCTGCATCCGCCAACTTCTTCCCTTTCGGAGAAAAGGTCATTGAATCGCCACGGTAAGTAAACCCTTTTCCATCGATTCCCACCCGGTTAACCCCACAAACATAAGCCATATTCTCAATAGCACGGGCAGGGAGTAATGCCTTCCATACCTTCTTACGTGCCTCCGGCCAGTTGGCCACATATATTAATAAGTCATATTCATTATTCCGGTTACGGCTCCAGACAGGAAAGCGAAGATCATAACATACCTGTAAACAGATATTCCAGTCTTTATAGCTGATAATCGTACGCTTATCCCCGGAAGTAAAATGCTTATCTTCAGCAGCCATACGGAATAAATGACGTTTGTCATAGTAATACTCGTCCCCTTCGGGAGTGATAAAAAAGGCACGGTTGAAGTAGCTTCCATTGTCTTTCACAATAAAGCTACCCACAACAGCAAGGTTATATTTACTAGCCCAGCCTTTTATAGCCGGAACAGTTGGCCCGTCCATCGTATCAGCCAACCTTTCCACCTCCATGGAAAAACCGGTCGTAAATGTTTCCGGTAACACGGCAATATCCGTTTTTCCACTCACACGACGGAGTAATTCTCCGTAATAACCAAGATTCTCATCCCTGTCTTCCCAAATGATATGGGACTGGATCATACTGATACGTAAACTGTCTGCCATAATAGTAAATTAAACTTGTACGAAATTTTCCGGGTGACAAGCTGTCACATCTCTGTAATATTCACGGATTGTATGAATATCCTTTTCTGCGTCACCAGTCGGATAGAACAACCCTTTAATACCAGCTTCCTTCTTTGCATAATCGAAATAAGCGATCATGATAGGAACCTGTGCTTTCTGTGCTATATAATAAAAACCTTTTTTCCACTCTTCTGTCCTTTTCCGTGTACCTTCCGGTGTTATAGCCAGCTGAAATATCTTACGTTTATTGAATACCTCAACCATCTGGTCGGTCACAGAAGTATGTTTCTGCCGGTCGACCGGCACACCACCCAACCACGAAAAGAATAAATTAAAGGGAAAAAAAAACCAGTCCTTTTTGATCAGGAAACTGGCGTTACGCCCTAATGCCGTATAAAGTAACTTTCCGACAATAAAATCCCAATTGCTGGTATGCGGGGCAACGCATATCACACATTTAGGCACATCTTCGCACATTGGACCCACTTTCCATCCGCCCATGCGAAGAAGTGCCTTACTAATAGCTTTCTTCATTATTTACTTTTCTTTGCTTAGCTCTCCTATTTCGTTTGCGATAGCATTCACTTCCGTCTGCAAATCCACACGCAACTTACGATAATACTCTTTCACCAGCGTTTTGTTGTCTTTGCCATCCGGACTACCGGCACGGCGGATAAACTCATCCTGCATATCCAATATTCTAGTCAACAGAACATCCGCTTTTTCCTCCTCTACACCAGGAATAAATAGCCTACAAACCAATACTTCAGAAAATAGTTCACCTGCTACATAGCCGATTTCTTTCTTTAAAATTCTTCTCTTAGCCATAATTTTCAAATTAAATTATCTACAAATCTACAAAATCCTTTATTAAATAACTCATACCGCGGGAAAAAAGATAAAAATAATGTATCTTTGCAACTTCAAATTCTCTGATTATAAACAAAATCGTTTATGGATACAAAGACAACAACGCCAGAATATCTCTTTGAAAGCAGTTGGGAAGTCTGTAATAAAGTGGGAGGAATTTATACTGTGCTGTCTACAAAAGCGCATACTCTGCAACAGATGTTCAATGATAAAGTTATTTTTATCGGACCTGATGTGTGGGGCCCCGCAAATGCTCCGGACTTTATCGAAGATGATACTCTGTTTGCTGATTGGAAAAAACATGCGAGAACCACTGATAAGCTAAAAATGAAAGTCGGACGCTGGAACGTGCCAGGTACACCTCCGGTCGTTTTGGTCGACTTCAAGCCTTTCTTCAGTGAGAGAGACGCTTTTTTCTACTCCATGTGGGAAAATTTCCGGGTAGATTCGATGCACGCTTACGGTGACTATGACGAATCCTGTATTTTTGCCTATGCTGTAGGAAAAGTGATAGAAAGTTTCTACAACTTCTACAATCTTTCCAACAAAAAAGTAACAGCTTTATTCAATGAATGGATGCTGGGTATGGGAGCACTTTACATTCAAAAGCAACTACCTGCCATAGCTACGCTGTTCACAACACATGCTACTTCCATCGGGCGTTCCATTGCCGGCAATAACAAGGCTTTATATGCTTATATGGACGGATACAACGGCGACCAGATGGCAAAAGAACTGAACATGGAAGCCAAACACTCGCTCGAGAAACAGGCTGCACACCACGTCGATTGCTTCACGACAGTCAGTGATATCACAGCCAGAGAGTGTAAACAATTACTAGATAAAGCGCCGGATATTGTTACTCCGAACGGTTTCGAACCTAATTTTGTTCCCGAAGGAAAAGAATATACAAAGAAACGTGCGGAAGCCCGCAAGACATTGATCAATGTAGCTGAAAAACTCCTGGGATGTTCCATATCTCCGGATGCGTTACTGGTATCGACCAGCGGACGTTACGAATACCGCAACAAAGGGATCGATGTTTTCATCGAGGCCATGAATCGCGTGCGCAACTCAGGAGAATTACAGCGAGAAGTTGTTGCGTTCCTGATGGTCCCGGCCTGGGTCCGTGATGCACGTGCCGATCTGAAAGAAGTCATTGAAAAGAATATTCAAACGACTTCTCCCATGCAAATGCCTTTTATTACCCACTGGCTGAACCTGATGGATCAAGACAAGGTATTAAATTATATCTCACACGCAGGATTTACAAACCAAGCTTCCGAGAAGCTCAAAATCATATTTGTCCCCTGCTATCTGGACGGACGCGACGGCATCTTCAATAAACCCTATTACGATCTGCTGATCGGTATGGATGTTACCGTATATCCGTCTTACTACGAACCCTGGGGATACACACCACTGGAAAGTGTTGCTTTTGGCATACCGACTGTGACTACCAACCTGGCCGGATTCGGCTTGTGGGCGGAAAAAAGTGTATCCGGCAAAAACATCTGCGAAGGAGTTGCCGTTATCGAACGAACAGACTTCAATTATTTTGATGTTGCCGACGCTATCACGACTTCAATACTCTCGCTCGTCAAAAAAGATGAAAAGGAAGTTGAAGAAATACGCAAACGCTGTTTAAAACTGGCAAAGCAGGCTGAATGGAGCAAATTTATCGTATTTTACCAAAAGGCTTTCAGCGATGCACTAGCTGCTGCAACCAAAAGAAATGGTTAAATTTGGCTCATAATTAGCGAGATAATCCTATCTTTGCCACTGTTTTTACATCTTATTTTAAGTTGAATCATTTTAAATCTCACAATAATGAAAATCAAAGCGAATAACGCAAACAGTCCGATCTGGAAGGACGTTTATTCACATTCGATGCTTCCCGAGGTATTGCAACCCTTACACGAAATGGCGACAAACCTGTGGTGGGTATGGAATCATGAAGGAGCTAAATTATTTGGAAAAATCGACAAAGACCTTTGGGTATCTACAGAAGGTAACCCGGTGCTTTTACTCCAAAGCTTATCTTACAAACGCATTGAAGAAATCCAGGCTGACAAAGTTTTGATGGCCGAAATCCAGGAAGTTTACGCTGACTTCAAGAAATACGTAGACACTAAACCTGATGCAACGAAACCTTCTGTTGCTTATTTCAGTATGGAATACGGACTTACCAACGTACTGAAAATCTACTCCGGAGGTCTGGGGGTACTGGCTGGTGATTATCTGAAAGAAGCCAGCGACAGTAATATCGACCTGACAGCTGTCGGATTCCTGTATCGCTACGGATATTTCACACAATCCCTGTCTATGGACGGACAGCAGATTGCGAATTACGAACCGCAGAATTTCAATTCCTTGCCTCTTTCCCAGGTTACACAGTCTAACGGCGAACCAATGGTATTGGAAGTTCCTTACCCCGGCAGAACCGTATATGCTCACATCTGGAAAGTAAACGTAGGTCGTGTACCTTTGTATCTGATGGATACAGATATCCCTCAGAACAGCGAATGGGACCGCTCGATCACTCACCAGTTATATGGTGGCGACTGGGAAAACCGTATGAAACAGGAATATCTGTTAGGTATCGGTGGTATTCTGATGTTGAACAAATTGGGTATCAAAAAACAGATCTACCATTGCAACGAAGGTCATGCAGCATTGATCAATGCTCAACGTTTAGTTGACTATATTCAGAATGACGGACTTACTTTCAACCAGGCGTTGGAGGTTGTGCGTGCTTCTGCTCTTTATACAGTACATACGCCGGTTCCTGCCGGACACGACTATTTCGATGAAGGCCTGTTCGGTCGTTATATGGGTGAATTCCCCGGTAAGTTGGGTATCAGCTGGCAGGAATTTATCGATATGGGACGCGAAAATCCGGGTTCCAACGAAAAATTCTCCATGAGCGTATTTGCTTTGAACACTTGCCAGGAAGCAAATGGTGTAAGCTGGTTGCACGGTAAAGTATCACAAAAGATGTTTGCTCCGGTATGGAAAGGGTATTTCCCCGACGAACTTCACGTTAGCTGGGTTACCAATGGCGTACACATGCCGACATGGGCTTCTACAGAATGGAAACGTTTCTTCTACGAACACTTCGACAAGAAGTTCTTCACCGACCAGTCGAACAAAAAATACTGGGAAGCTATTCAGAATGTCAGCGATGATGATATCTGGGATATCCGTAAGACATTAAAGAAGAAGTTGATCGAATATATCAAAGTTCAGTACAAACAGAACTGGCTGAAAAACCAGGGCGATCCTTCAAAGGTTGTATCTGTTCTTGAAAAGATCAACCCGAATGCATTATTGATCGGTTTCGGACGTCGTTTCGCAACTTACAAACGTGCTCACCTGCTGTTTACAGACCTCGACCGTCTGGCCAAGATTGTAAACAATGAAAAATATCCGATCCAATTCGTATTTACAGGAAAAGCTCACCCGGCTGACGGTGGTGGACAGGGATTAATCAAACACATCGTTGAAATCTCACGTCGCCCGGAATTCCTGGGTAAAATCATCTTCCTCGAAAACTACGACATGCGCCTGGCTCGTCACCTGATTGCCGGTGTCGACGTTTGGTTAAACACTCCGACACGTCCGCTGGAAGCATCCGGTACATCTGGTGAAAAAGCTGAAATGAACGGTGTACTGAACTTCTCCGTACTCGACGGATGGTGGTACGAAGGTTATAAAGAAGGTGCTGGTTGGGCATTGACCGACAAGCGTACTTATGAAAACCAACAGTATCAGGATCAGTTGGACGCTGCAACAATCTATCATATCCTGGAAACAGAACTTATCCCGACTTATTATGCAAAGAACAGCAAGGGATATTCTCCGGAATGGATCCAGTATATCAAAAATTCAATGTCACAGATCGCTCCCGACTATACAATGAAACGTATGTTGGACGATTATATCAATCGTTTCTATAACAAGCTGGCTACTCGTTCCGCTCATTTACGTGAAGGTAACTTTGCTGAAGCAAAAGAGATCGCAGCCTGGAAAGAAGAAGTGGCAGAACATTGGGATAGCTTCCAGGTTGAATCATTCACCTGTAGCAAAGACCTGGCTATCGACGGACCGGTTGTTGGTAAAGAATACTCTTTCAACCTTGTGATCGACCGCAAAGATCTTCAAGGAATGTTAGGAGCCGAAGTGGTTGTTACCAAAGAAAATTCTGAAAACCATCAACTCGAATTACTTTACACTAAACCGTTCGAATTGAAGAAAGAAGAAGGTTCTAAACTGTTCTTCGAACTGAAAACGACTTCTAGCGAAGCTGGTGTTCATAAGATGGGCTTCCGTGTTTACCCTGTAAACAAAGAATTGCCTCACCGCATGGACTTCGCATATGTTCGCTGGATTCAGTTATAAAAAGAATTCCATATAAACTAAGTAAAAAAAGGATGCTCTCCCCGGGAGGCATCCTTTTTTTATTCAATTGCTAATATCCGGGATTCTGTGTCAGATTGCCATTCAATAATAAAATATTCTCCGGGATCGGGAAAACAGTCGTATAACCGCAGCCTTCATCCGCCAACTGCGGACGACTGCTATAGGCACGTGTGAACAGTCCGAAACGAACCAGGTCCTGTCTCCTCCACCCTTCCCAGGCAAATTCCATTTGCCGTTCCGCCAGAAGATTCTCCAATGTAGCCCGCCTGTCAGCCATACCGACACGGGAACGTACCTGATTCAGTTCCGCATCCCCGTTCTCTCCGTTCCTAACCTTGGCCTCACTCTTCATCAAGAGGACATCTGCATAACGGAACAACACAATATCATTATCCGACAATTTTCCGTCTTTAGTCGCCGTTTTATCTATCGCATATTTCTTCATACGGGCACCGGCCACTTTTTCATACGGTTTGCCGGTAATATCCACATCCACCAGCCAGGGCAGATACTCCAGCACCTCTCCGGTATCGAGTCGGACAGTATCTCCATTCAGATCGAGTACGACACCGGCAAAATAACATTTACTGAAACGAGCATCGACATCTTCCGTATCATAGCCAAAAGTCCGGAGTACTTCCTGAGTGGCAGAAGAGCCGTTTTCTCCGGATAACCCATATGCTTTCGCATGATTATAGTGACGGGAACGAAACAGGTATTGCATCTGATTCGTATAAAAGTTCTTATCCATCGGAACAGTAAAGATATTTTCCACCGATGTTTCGTTAAATACTGAAAAATTCTCTTCATAAGTAGGTGTAAGCCGATAACCCGATGCGGTAATGGAATCACAATAAGCCATTACCGTCTGCCAGGCATTCAAACGCTGTCCGCCCACTTCAAAAAACAGGTTCCTGCCGTCCGGACGACTGCCGCTGGTCCAATTATTATTCGTATAAACCTCAGCATTCAAGGCTAATTTAGCCAACAGGAAATAAGCTACCGGACGAGTCATACGACCATAATAGTCACCGAACTGGTTGCTACGTTCCGGACTCAATAAGGGAGTTGTCTCCTGCAATTCTTTCACAACAAATTCAAAAACCTCCTGACGCGTACTCTGTTTGATCTCTTTCATCGGTGTAGAAGATGACAGCACAAGAGGAACACGTCCGAACATATCCACCAGATAATAATAATACATCGCCCGGAAAGCCTGTACCTCAGCCATATAAGGCGGAATATATTTATTTCCGGTCTGTTTATAAAATTCGTCCAGACGCTCCAGCGACTTATTACTCAATACTATCACCTTATACAAATACTCCCACGTGGCCCGTATAGCATCGCTGCTCACCCCCCATTTATGCAGGAAAAGACCTTGCCAGAAACCACCGTCATACCAGTCACCGCCACGTGTAGGCAGAATAGCCTCATCGGTAGTGAATGTATTCAGATCGTATATTCCCCGGTATGTCCCCTGTAATCCCTGACTATCGCTATAGCCTCCCACATAATTATAAAGCGTAGCAACCGTATTCAGATAAACAGCAGTCGCACTGTCATACGCATCTTCTTCCGATATCTGATCCCTCGGATTCTCTTCCAGAAACTTACTGCAGGAAAGGAAAGCAAAGCTATATAATATACAGAAAAGCAAAACAAACTTCTTCATCGCCATAAACTATTAAAATTGAAAACTCAAACCGACCGTATAAGAACGGTAAACCGGATAGTTCCGTTTATCGTCTATTCCCAGCGTATTATTTACAATATAACTATTGATCATCGGCGTCAAACCGGAATAACCGGTGATCGTCGCCAGGTTGTTGACAGAACAGGACAAACGCAGATTCTGTACATATTTTCTCCATTTACCCAAAGGCACATTCCAACCGACAGTCAGGTAATCAAAATTGATATAATCCCCTTTCTCCAGCCAGTAATCTGTAGCTGTCTGATCCTTGATATTTTGTTCAGGAGCCCCTTGCATAACGTTGTAATCAGGAAAACTCCCCATATTCATATAAGTAAGAGAAGTTCCGTTATATATCTTATGGCCGAATGCTCCGTTTATCTGTAAAGAGATATCAAACTGTTTGTAACGGAAACTGATATTCGATCCCAGCATTGTCTTTGGTGTTGCCTGTCCGGCGATGTAACGGTCTTCGCCATCTTCCAGGTTCACGCCGTTACCATTCAGGTCAGCGATCTCATACTGGTAACTCCCGTCTTCACGCTGCGTCAACCCAGTACAATGAGGAAGATAAAAGACACCCAACGGTTGTCCGACCACCTGGTAAACAATGTGGTTATATCCGCCATGAAAACCAGCGCCGTTCAAGTCCGAAATACTGGTATATTCGGGAGCCGACATATATTCACCGTTGTACATACCACTCAGTGATAATAGTTTATTCTGCTGGAACGTCACATTCACATTGACACTCAGCTCCATATCTTTCGTCTGCAACGGAGTAACGCCGAAGCCCAACGTTTGCCAACAACTTATTATAAGCGAAAGGAGGAACACTCACATCATAAAGATAAAGCATATCGCTGGTCTTCGAATTATAATAATCGATCGTCATCAACAGGCGGTTACGAAAAAAACCGACATCTATACCGGCATTCACGGTACGTTTTACCTCCCACTTCAGATCGGGATTGGCATTCCGTATCACACCCATCGTTACCGTCGGGCTTCCTCCCACCGATACAACGCCATTAGGCTTAACCAACTGCAAGGAATTATAGCTGTCTATTGCATCCTGATTACCGGACAAACCATAACCGGCACGTAATTTCAGATTGTTCAGGAAAGTGAACTGTTTCATAAAATCCTCTTCCGTTATCACCCAGGCGGCCGAAACCGAAGGAAAGAACCCCCATTTATTATTCTTACCGACTTTCGAAGAGGCATCCGCACGGGCATTGACCGTTGCGACATATTTTCCGGCATACACATAATTCACACGCCCCAGAAAAGAACTCAAACGGGGATCTTCATAATAAGAGTTCGTTCCTTCCCAAAGCCGTACGGCACCGGCCTGCAAATTATTATACCCAAATTTATCCGTAGAAAAATTGGTGACCGTTGTATAAAATCCGGTCAATATATTCTTCTGTGCCTCTGCCAGACCCAGCGCATCCAGATGATGCTCCCCCCAATCGTTGGAATAACTCAGCATCAGATTCCCCAACAGGTCTTCCATCTTCCTCTCCCCTTTATAGGCTTGTCCGTGTGCCCATACCGTAGTCGGCAGATATTGGGAGTTATCTATTATATTATATGTATAAGAACCGAAGGCGGAAAACTTCAATTGCTTGCTCAGCTTCAGTGTAAACTTGAGATGCGTATTAAAGTGAGCATTCGAGTCGTCATCTTTCACTTCCAGCCAGGCAAGCGGATTGGTGATCTGGCTGGCATTGGTTACCCCATTCCACGCTCCGGTCTGTTCATCCCGGTGATTCGGGAATGTCGGGTTGAAAGCCGCAGCCGAATAAAAAGTCTTCTGGATATCGTTCAGATAACGATTCTTTTGAAGGGAACCGAAAACACCCAGATCGATCTTCAACCGGTCGTTGAACGCACGCTGGGCAATATCCAGCTTGACTGTAAAATTCTGCAAATCATTGGTCCGTACTACCCCATCCTGATCCATAACACCGAGGGAAGCACGATAATTGGACGTTTCAGAACCTCCCCCCAAAGCGATATGGTGGTTCTGCACAATCCCGGTCCGGGTTATTTCTTCCGGAAAATTCGTATTGAAGCCCAGATCCAGTATTTCGATATTACGGTCTGCCGCCACTGCCCGGAAGTCATCTCCCGACAACATCTTCATATTCTTGTAGACCGCTTCGATCCCGAAACTGCCATCGTAACTGATACTGAACGCACCGCCTTTTCCTTTCTTCGTAGCGACTTCGATAACCCCCGAAGCACCACGAGAACCGTATTGAGCCGTCTCGGAAGCATCTTTCAGGATGGTAAAACTTTCGATATCCGCCGGATAGATAGAACTAAGCGTATTCAGATCGGAAGAAACACCGTCGATAATAACCAATGGATCGTTCCCCCCTGTCAGGGAGGTTGTTCCCCGAACCCGGACGGAACTCAACGCTGCCGCCCTGTTCGCCCCGGTAGAAATACTGACACCCGCCGCCTGCCCGCTCAAGGCATTCAGCGAACTGGATACATATCCCTTGTTCATACGTTTCTCGGAAACTTTATCGACAGAACCGGAAATAGTCTGCTGCCTGCCGGTAGCATATCCGACAGCGATCTCATCATCCAGTCTCACAGTATCAGGAACGACCGTTTTGAATGTATCCGGCAATAACGGTGCTACCTGTGCCTGCCCATCCAGTCCGGATACAAATAATAAGATGACAGGATATATCATTAAACAAGAATGAAATAACTTAATCATATGCATACAGATTTAAGATTAGTAACCCCCTTTTTAATAAAACTACTGATCAATAGCGATTGTTCATGCTAACGGTAATGTTTTTTAAGAAATCCGCTCTCCCCCTATTTAGTGATAATTAATAATCCGGAGAATTAAATTATTTACGGAAATATTTCTTTATTCAGCAATACATTGTACCTTTGTCCTCGATAAAAACAGGAAGTATTTTTATAAGTAATAACATATAAAACTTATTATTATGTCTAAAGTAACAGTTGTTGGCGCCGGTAATGTAGGTGCTACTTGCGCAAATGTTCTTGCCTTCAATGAAGTGGCAGACGAAGTTGTAATGCTTGATGTAAAGGAAGGTGTTTCCGAAGGTAAAGCAATGGATATGATGCAGACAGCTCAGCTGCTGGGTTTCGATACAACAGTTGTAGGTTGCACTAACGACTATGCTCAAACTGCAAATTCTGATGTTGTAGTTATCACTTCAGGTATTCCCCGTAAACCGGGTATGACTCGTGAAGAGTTGATCGGTGTTAACGCTGGTATCGTTAAAAGTGTAGCTCAGAACATCCTGAAATATTCTCCGAATGCAATTATCGTAGTTATCTCTAACCCGATGGATACAATGACTTACCTGTCATTGAAATCTCTGGGTCTGCCGAAAAACCGTATCATCGGTATGGGTGGTGCATTGGATAGCTCACGCTTCAAATATTTCTTGTCTCAGGCTTTGGGATGCAACGCTAACGAAGTAGAAGGTATGGTAATCGGTGGTCACGGTGATACAACAATGATTCCGTTGGCTCGTCTGGCTACTTACAAAGGTATCCCTGTTAGCAAATTGTTAAGTGCTGACAAACTGCAGGAAGTGGTTGCTTCTACTATGGTAGGTGGTGCTACACTGACTAAACTGCTGGGTACTTCTGCATGGTATGCACCGGGTGCAGCAGGAGCTTATGTAGTTGAATCTATCATCCACAACCAGGGTAAGATGGTTCCTTGTTCAGTTTATCTGGAAGGAGAATACGGCGAATCAGATCTTTGCATCGGTGTTCCTGTTATCCTTGGCAAGAACGGTATCGAAAAGATCGTTGAATTGGAACTGACAGCTGAAGAAAAAGAATTGTTCGCTAAGAGCGCTGCAGCTGTTAAGAAAACAAACGAAGCATTGAAAGAAGTAGGTGCTTTATAATCAGTAAACAAACTCGATTGATTATATCTTAAGAGGATAGCTCCACGGAGTTATCCTCTTTTTATTTTTATCATTAACTTTACACAAAAAAGAATCATGATACGCCCGATGACATTGAACGATGTGAGTGAGATAACCTGCATCTATGCCCACTATGTAAACAATACCGTTGTGACTTTCGACACAAAAGTCCCGTCTGAGACAGAGATGCGCGAACGCCTGCTGCCTATTATCGGGAACTGTCCTGCATGGGTCTGTGTGGAAGAAGGTAAAATAGCAGGCTATTGTTACGCCCATGAATGGAAAACGAAGGCAGCCTACAGCAGCACCGCAGAAACGACCATTTACCTGCATCCGGACCATCTCAGGAAAGGATACGGAAGAATATTAATGGAGCAACTGATCGAAGACTGCCGCAAACGCTCCTACCATGCACTGATCGCCTGTATCACTATCCCCAACGAGCCGAGTGTGAAACTCCATGAGAGACTGAACTTCAAACAGGTATCCCACTTTCATGAGGTTGGACGGAAATTCAACCGATGGCTGGACGTTGCCGATTATGAACTAATTCTTGAATGACCCAGTATAAAATTAAATTCTCCATATCTTGTAAGAAATTACCTGCTTCAACGACTATATAGTACAGTTCAATAAAAAACATTCAGTATGAAACAGTCGCATGAAGATTTCCTCAGGATACTGTCCGACTACCAGGGTATCATCCACAAGGTAAATCTGATATACTTTAAAACAGTCACAGACCGGGAGGATAATTTCCAGGAAGTTGTCTACAATCTCTGGAAATCGTTCTCTACCCTGAAAGACAAGGAAAAGATCGGAGCGTGGATCTATGCCGTCGCCATCAACACCTCCATCACAAAGATACGGAAAGATTGCCGGGTAGTATTGGTGGAATCCGTTCCCGAAACTTCCGATGTCGATGAACAAGACTGTATCGAGCAGGGCATCGACTTCCAGCAACTATTGGAAATGCTCCATTCCCTGAATGAAATCGACCGCTCCATCATGCTCCTCTATATGGAAGAGTATAGCTACAACGAGATCGCCGAAATACTGGGGATAACTCCCACGAACGTCGGTGTACGGATTAACAGAGCAAAGAAACAATTGAAATCTTCTTTAACAGGTAAATAATATGGAAAACAACGAATTAAGCAACATCTGGAAAAGCCAGGCAAACCGGGAGATCAAACCATATTCAATCTCCGAGCTGGATAATATGATCGTTAAGAATGCCCGTCATTCAATGTTCAGACTCTTCCCAGGCCTAAAGATAAAAGTAGTATTATCGGTTTTAGTGATATTTTACTTCCTATGGCAAGTCATAACAGGACAGAGCGGTTTTTCTTTAAAGATATTCTATTGCATATTAATAGCAATTATCATCGCTTCTTGGACACTTGCATGGATTGGTTTACAAAAGATGCAGAAGACAAATCCTACAATTCCCGTCAAAGACTGGATCAGAGAAAAGATTGACGAGATTGATAAAAGCATCGCCTACCAGAAGAAGTATGAAATCTGTATCTGCACTGGAACAGGTCTTTTTGTCATCGGAATTTGCATGATACAAAATTTTATATTGAACGGAATGATAACCCTGATCGTTTTTATTTCATCACTGGTCGCAGTAGCTATTATGTTATATTTTTTCTACATAGGCAAAAAACGCTTCAAAGAAGTACGTAATTACTTGCAATCGTTATATGAACAGTTGGATGAAAGCAGGTGAAGATAAAAGTAACTCTTTCCTTTCTTAGAGAGGAAAGAGTTATAGCCAGGCACTAATGAAGAAGAACGTTCTTTTTCGAATATCTTCTTGCATCCTATTCAATATCCATTTTCCGGATCGCGTTCAAACTTAGCCTTCTTCAGTTTTCTGTTGATCGCTTTGGAAGTACGAAAGTTAAGCCCTTTTACTGTGATCGACTCGGCACGTATCTCGTTCTTCTTTTCTACAAGGCGACTTTCGGCTGAGACAGAAAAAGTCCCGAAATCATTCAGACAAACGTCAAAGCCCTCTTCCAATAGTTCGATTATGGAATCTTCTATCAGCATCCACGAACGGGATAACTCCGCCCGAAGCGGTGCCGAACCATGCGAAATATGGTCGAATAACTTATCTTTATGAATTGTTCCGCGACTGACAACTTGCGGATAATACCCTTTTACTTTCTCCCCTTCCTTATTCAGATTGTCATAAATAGGAGTAAATTTATACCTTATACTCATGGATTTACTTTTTATATCAGATTGTACAGTTATACTTTATTTTCTTAATCATCCTCCTAAAGATAGACTTTTATTTTCAAACTCTCCATACATATTCATATAAATCTGTCATTCAGAAGTCACATAACAAGTATTACTCACATTACAGGAAAGTATCTTCAGACAAAGGGGAAACTATTTCATGGTATATAACAAACTATACATACCCTGTACACCTTATCACATATAAGTAGTACAGGATATCACATATAAGGTGTACAGCATATCAGACATTAGTACTACAGCATATAAATAGTTTGTAATATACCGGAAAATAGGTTATCATATAATAAAAAATAGTTTTTAGTAAGGCTACCGACAGTTCATCGGTTAATGCCCCGGGTAAAGACAAAAAAAACGAGGATACCTATCCAGATATCCTCGTTCCCTTTTATATACAAGCTTGTTATCTTCCGATAATCCCCAGTTTGGAATCATTGATAAAATCAATGATATGCTGTATCTCATCACTCATCGGCACCTGGTCCTTGATCATCAGCAAGGCATCAAAAAGGCTGGTGTTACCCTGATAAATAATGCGGTAGGCATGGCTGATATGTTTAATGACCTTATCGCTTACCCCCTGGTGTGACAGGATGAAAGAATTAACGCCATAATAAGTAGTCGGTTCCTGCGCAGCCACGATATAAGGAGGAACGTCTTTACGGAAACGGCAACCGGTCTGTGTCATCGACCAGGTACCGACACGGCTACCCTGGCTTGCCAAGACGTTTCCGCCAAAGATCGAATAATCTTCAAAGAAACAATTACCGGAGACCTTGCTACCGTAACCCAATACACAATGGTTTCCGATATGTGTATCATGTGAAATATGCACCCCTTCATGTAGGAAATTACCATTACCGATAAAGGTCTGCCCTTCCGGAGTCGTGGCACGGTTGATCACTACGTTCTCACGGATCACGTTATCATCGCCTATAACGGCTAATGTCATGTCGCCTTTATATTTGAAATCCTGGGGTTCTGCCGCAATAACAGCCCCATTGAATACACGGTTACCTTTCCCCAGACGGGCACCACTCATGATACTGGCGTGAGGCATGATCTCGCAATTATCGCCGATCTCGACATTCTTATCGATGTATGCAAACGGATGAACAGTAACGTTCGCTCCCAGTTTTGCACCGGCATCTACATAAGCTAACGGACTAATCATAATAATCTAAGTTTTAATGGTTATTACTCTCTTCCTCCACCTACAGCACTATACAGGTTGATAACAGCCTGCATACGCTGAACGTTGTCGGATACTTCTGTCAATTGTGCACTCAAAAGGCTCTGCTGGGCCGAGAGAATCTCCAGATAAGTGGACTGAGCCGATTGGAACAACGCTTTCGTATATTCTACAGCTTTCTCCAATTGTTGGATCTGTTCTTTATCCTGAACCAGCATTTTATTGGTTGCATCGTACAGATGCAATGCGTCGCTCACCTCTTTTCCGGCCTGGAGGATAGCTTGCTGATAATTCATCTGGGCGATCTTCTCTTCCGCTTTCGATACTTTCAGGTTAGCCATCAACTTGCCGTTGTTGAAGATTGGCTGTGCAAGAGAGGCCAATGCCTGGAACATGAATTGTCCCGGATTGGAAACTGTAATACCCGAGCCATTCGTCCAACCGGCAGTAGCCGTAATATTCAACCCCGGATAGAAAGCTGCACGTGCTTTGTTCGTTGTATAATAAGCGCTTGCAAGCGACATTTCTGCGATCTTCACGTCCGGACGGTTTTCCAGCAATTGCAAGGGTACACCTGCCATCAGTTCATCCGGAATATATTGATCTTCCAATCTGCCACGTTCGATCTGCTGGGGTGCTTTCGCCAACAGTACCGACAATGAGTTTTCTACTTCACGAACCTGACGTTTCAGGTTGATCAGTGAAGAAGAAACCTGGTGGTATACGGCTTTCATCTGTACAACGGCTGCTTCGGTGGTCATACCTGCCTCCTTCATAGCTTCCATCGCGCGTACATTTTCTTTATAGATATCGACCGTTTCTGTTGTAATCTCTACCTGGCGGTCGAGCATCAGCAAAGTAAAATAGGTATTGGCGATACCGCTGATAAGCTGTGAACGTACTGCCTGCTGTGAATACTGGCTTTGCAGATAGATCGTTTTCTGATCGCGGCTTGCATTCAGCAGCTTACCGAACAGATCGACTTCCCAGCTTGCTGCAGCCGGTAAGGTATATGCTTTGGCAAAACTGGAACTACCGATCGTCGTGGTCGAACCTTGCGGAGCCAGATTCAGAGACGGCAGGAAAGACAAACGGGCGGCAGTCAGCAACGCTTTCGATTCTTCCACACGGAGAACTGCAGCCTGCATATCCACATTGTTCGTCAGCCCTTCTTCAATCAGAGACTGCAGTTTCGGATCACGGAAAATATCCGTCCAGGGTATATTCCCCATATTGGTCGTATCGGCAGCCAGGGTGTCCGTAACCGATACCGGATCACGGTAAATACCGGCGGTCTCTATCGTGTCAGGACGGTCGTATGCTTTGTAAATGTGGCAACTGCTCAGCAGAGCGGTTGCACACATCATATATATAACTTGATTTTTCTTCATTGTCTTCTCACTTATTTTTTAGCGTACTGTTCTATTTCCGTATTCAGATCACTGTTGTCCAAATCTTCCCATTCGATCGGTTTAACCTTTTCCTGCAGGTACTGGAATACTACGAACAGAGCCGGAACGATCAGGATCTGGAAGATCATACCGACGAACATACCGCCGATAGCAGCAGTACCCAGTGTACGGTTACCATGAGCACCAACCCCGAAAGCGAACATCATCGGCAACAAACCGACTACCATCGCCAGAGAGGTCATCAGGATAGGACGCAGACGGGCAGCAGCACCTAATACGGCAGCCCAGGTAATACTCATACCCATACGGCGACGGTCGAGGGCAAACTCTACGATCAAAATAGCATTCTTAGCCAACAGACCCATCAACATGATCAAGGCGATCTGCATGTAGATGTTATTCGACATCGTTCCCAGTATCATCTTCAAAGCCGGGATACTGCCTAAAGCAGCCCAACCCTGTACGAACAGGAAGCTACCCATCAAACCGAACGGAATTGAAAGCAATACGGCCAATGGCAATACATAACTTTCATACTGTGCACTCAGCAACAGGTAAACAAACACGAAACAGAGCACGAAGATCAGACCGGTCGTACTACCGCTGGTTTCAGCTTCTTCACGTGCCATACCTCCCAGCTCGTAACCAAAACCGACAGGAAGTGTCGTGCTGGCAACTTCTTCAAGGGCTTTCAATGCCTGACCGCTGGTAAATCCTTCAGCCGGGGCAACCATCACTTTCATTGACGTATACATATTGAAACGGCTGATGATATCCGGTCCGTATACTTTCTCGATCGTAATGAACTGAGAGATCGGTGCCATTTCGTTACCGTTACGAACCTTGATGTTCTTCAATGATTCCATGTTGGCTCTCAACGAAGGATCGGCCTGTACCATTACACGGTACATCTTACCGAAACGGTTGAAGTTGGATGCATATAAACCTCCGTAATAACCTTGCAACGTCATAAGGATATCGCTCGGGCTGATACCGACTTTCTTACAAGCTGCCGCATCGATATCGATCATATACTGCGGGAAGTTCGGGTTGAAAGTAGTCTGTGCAGACTTGATCTCCGGACGGGCGGTCAATGCTGCCATATAATCTTTAGAAACGGAGAAGAATCTTTCCAGGCTACCACCTGTCTTATCCTGCATGTTCAACTCGATATCACTGGATGCCGAATAACCCGGAATCATAGGCGGGGTAAAGAACAATACCTGTGCATCCTTCACGACTTTCTGGGCACGCATGAACAAACTGGCATAAACAACTTCGGCACTTTGAGTCATCGAACGTTCATCCCAGTCTTTCAATTTGATGATGAACGAACCGTAAGACGATCCCTGACCACCGATAAAGCTGAAACCGGTAATAGCAGTACGCGATTTAACAGCAGGATCGGAAGCGATCAGGCTGTCTACACGCTGCATGATTTCCTGCGTACGCTCCTGTGAAGTTCCCGGAGGCAAAGTGACAGCTCCCATGATCGTACCCATATCTTCATTCGGCACCATACCGGTCGGTGTGACCTGCATGAAAAATAGCAACAGGGCAATTGAAGCGATAACCGTTCCGAAAGTAAGCCACTTCTTTTGAATAAAGAACAGAACACGTTTCTTATAACTCTTCAGCAATGAATCGTAAGCGACATTGAAAGAGGTATGGAAACGGGAAACGAATGTTACTTTCTTTTCAGCATGCTCATCGTGGGGTTTCAGGAAGATGGCACACAGCGCCGGACTCAATGTCAACGCATTCAATGCAGACAGACCGATAGCAATAGCCATCGTCACACCGAACTGGCGATAGAATATACCTGCTGTACCCCCCATAAAACTTACGGGGATAAACACGGACATCATCACCAATGTAATAGAAACGATCGCTCCGCCAAGTTCACTCATTGCATCGATAGATGCCTGTTTCGCCGATTTGTATCCCTGGTCCAACTTGGCATGGACCCCCTCGACGACGACTATGGCATCGTCGACCACAATCGCAATGGCTAGTACCATCGCACAAAGCGTCAACAAGTTAATGCTGAACCCAATTAATGACAACAAAAAGAAGGTACCAATCAAGGCAACCGGGATCGCAATCGCTGGGATCAACGTTGAACGCAAATCCTGCAGGAAGATATAAACAACGATAAATACCAGGATAAATGCCTCGATCAAAGTCTTTAATACCTCATGGATAGAAGCATACAGGAAGTCGTTGGCATTCATGGAAACTTCTACTTTCATTCCCGGCGGCATTGTCTTTTCTGAATTTACCAACAGGTCCTGAATGTTAGTGATCGTTTCCGTTGCATTCGTACCTGGCATCTGGTAAACAATACAAGCCACGGCATTATGTCCGTTTACTTTATTTATGAAGTTATAGGTCAAACGTCCTAATTCGATGTCGGCTATATCTTTCAGGCGAAGCACTTCCCCGTCGGGCAATGCTTTCACAACGATATTTTCAAATTCATCTGCACTCTGCAAACGACCTTTGTAACGGATTGTATATTGGAAAGTCTGATTTCCCTGTTCACCGAAAGAACCCGGAGCCGCTTCCACGTTCTGTTCTGCCAGGACATTGGAAACATCGTTGGGAACCAATTTATATTGTGCCATAACGTCCGGTTTCAACCAGATACGCATAGAATAGTCGGTACCTAATACATTCGCATCACCTACACCCGGTACACGCTGTACTTCAGGAATCAGGTTGATCTTTGCATAGTTTTCCAGGAACTTCTGGTCGTAACGGTCATCCGCGTCATAAACGGCAAAAACGATCAACATAGAGTTCTGACGTTTCTGAGTCGTCACACCGATCTTCGTTACTTCAGCGGGCAACAGACCTTGCGCCATAGAGACACGGTTCTGAACGTTTACCGCCGCCATATCGGGATCGGTACCCTGTTTAAAATATATGGAGATATCGGCAGCACCGGTATTTGATGCAGTCGATGTCATATACATCATGTTCTCTACCCCGTTTATCTGGTCTTCCAGCGGCGCAATCACACTATTCAATACAGTCTGCGCATTGGCACCTGTATAAGTGGCCCTTACCGAAACAGTAGGAGGCGCGATGTCCGGATACTGGGTAATAGGTAATGTGAGCAAACCTAATATACCCAGGATGACAATCAAGATGGAGATCACCGTTGAAAGCACCGGACGGTTAATAAATCTATCTAATTTCATATTTTACTTTTTTATATACGAAAGCAATCAGGCGGAAACCCGATCCACTCTATACCTTTAATTAATTAAAAGCTGTTTTTAAATTTCCTTCATTCTGATCTTTCATCGCCTGCTGAAACTTTGCATCTTGTTCAGCTTTAGTAATCGGCGTGATTTCCTGACCGTCATGCAAGCTCTGAACGCCTTCGATAACGATCTTATCGCCACCTTTCAGACCTTTGGTTACAAGATAAGTCTGTCCGTCGCTTAAAGGAGATATCTGAATTTCCGTATTCTTAATCGTATTATCCGATTGCAGTACATATACAAATTTCTTGTCCTGGATTTCAACCGTCGCAGATTGCGGGATTATAATAATACCGTCCATGGTATATGGGAATATAACATTACCTGTACCACCGCTTCTCAGGATTTTTTTGTCATTAGGGAATACGGCACGCATGCTTACCGAACCGGTAGACTGGTCGATCACACCGCTGACAGCGTCGATCTTTCCTTTTTCATCCAACATAGTTCCGTCTGCCAGTTGCAACTGAACAGCCGGCATCTTATCCAATTGTTCTTTCAAAGTGCCACCAGCCTTTGTCAGCTGTAACAACTCTTTTTCCGTCATGGAAAAATAAACATAGACATCTCCGATCTCAGAAACTGTCGTCATCGGACTGGAGATAGACGGGCTGACCAAACTTCCGATACGATACGGGAAAGTTCCGACTACACCATTGGAAGGACTTTTCACTGTACAAAAATCCAGATTTTGTTTTGCACTTACCATAGAAGCCTTCGATTGTGCCAAAGTAGCTCTGGCAGATGCCAGCTGATTGACTGCGGTCTGATATTCAAAAGAACTGATAATGGCCTTATCATACAAATCTTTCTTATTCTTCTCGGTCAACTCCAACGTACTGACATTCGCCTGTGCCATCTCTACCGCAGCTTTTGCCTGGTTGTAGGCGGCTTTATACTGTGTCGGATCGATTTGAAACAAGGCCTGGTCTTTACGGACTGTAGCCCCTTCATCAACACATAACTTAACAATAAACCCTGATACCTGTGGACGGATTTCGATATCCTGCGTACCTCTGATGGTAGCCGGATAAGAGGTTGTCTGGTCGGAAGAAGAAGAATTAACGGTCATTACAGCATATTCACTGTCGCCTAACTTCATACCCCCCTGGCTGTTTCCACAGGCGGTTAATAAAGACACTCCCACTGCAAATAACGCAATTTGCCTTAATTGGGTAATAGTAGTTCTCAACATTTGTTTATTCATAATTATAATTTAATATATTTCTGCCTATTAATAGTTTCATACTTTTTATTTGAAGGCTTGTATTATCAGGCTCGACAACAGGGGACTTATATCCTAAAAAACGTACAAATGTAGAATCTTTTTATTGTACTTTTCCCGTTTATACATTCTTTTATACTAAAAAACAGCTTTATTTATATGTAGAGATCAAACAGATAGCCCATATTTTGACGGATCGAAAGTAAATTAGTCCAATTTTGCATATATTTTTAAAACGAGGTTTGCTTATTCAATAATTTAGTTTAAATTTACAGCTATCTATAAACTTAATTAATCAATAAGCTGATGGGACCAAAGTTTTCAATTTCGGAAGTATGTAGCACTTCATGGCAACGGACCAAAGCTCAGATATGGGTTTTGTCCGGATTATTGATCGGTATGACCATAATTTCTTTCACTTTAAGTGCATTTGCTATGCCTATGCAGAAATCCATAGTGGGTACAATCGTTATCAATCTGATTAGTTGTATTATCTCGTGTATCTTTGCTCTGGGATACATGAAAAACATATTCCAGACTCTGGATGGAGAAGAGCCGCAGTTTTCGGCCTATGGCCAGCAAGCCCGTAAAATCATCACTTATTTCGTGGCTAATATTTTTATGGGGATCATCGTCTTGTTCGGTATCTGCCTGTTCGTTATCCCGGGTATATACCTGGCCATACGGTTACAGTTCTTTACCGCTTTCATTGTTGAAGAAGATGCCGGGATCATCGAATCGTTGAAACGCAGCTGGGAAATAACCCGCGGACAAGAAATGCCGTTATTTTTACTTATGCTGGCAATGATCGGTATTTTTATACTGGGACTTATCGTGCTGGGGATAGGAATTTTTGTAGCAATGCCTCTTATCTATGTGATGTATGGCTATGTTTTCCGTAAACTTAATGCACCTATGCAAATTATTGAAGAATTATAAATTGAATAACACTAAACGACCCGTAGATTTCTAAAGTCTACGGGTTACTTATGATAACAAAATTGCCCTATGGGGAAGACTTACAGAATTAAAGACATTGCAGAATTATCCGGTGTATCCACCGGAACTGTCGACCGCATATTACATAACCGCGGAAAAGTATCGGAAGAAGCACAGAGGAAGGTTGAAAAAGTTTTAAAAGAGATAGACTATCATCCGAATCTGATAGCCCGTTCGCTGGCACTTAAAAAGAAGTATAAGTTCATAACACTGATACCTTCTTTTACACAAGGCGAATACTGGGCCAAACTGTCCGAGGGGATCAACAAAGCAGAACAGGAACTATTCAGTTACAATATCGAGGTCGACCGAATGTTCTTTAACCAGTATGATAAAAGCAGTTTCGACAATCTGATACCGAAAATCGAAGAGGCCGATTGCCAGGGAGTAATCATAGCCACTCTTTTCAAAGAGAGTGTCATCCAGCTCACTCAACAACTCGATAAGTTGGAGATACCCTACGTACTGATCGATGCCTTTATCGAAAACACAAACTGCATCGCTTATTACGGGACCAATTCCTATGATTCCGGATACATTGCCGGACGACTGCTTTTCGAACAGATACAACCGGAAGATAACATTGCCATTTTCCGCTTTATCCGTAAAGGAGACATGCATTCGACACAGGTGATGAAACGTGAAGAAGGTTTCCGTGACTATCTGTACGGTCATGATTTCCTGGGGAAAATATATCCGGTACATATCCATGCCGACGAATCGGAGGAAAATAAAGAGATACTCGACTCGTTCTTCGCAACACACGAAGAGATCAAGGCCGGTATTATCTTTAATTCCAGAGCACATGTACTGGGAGACTATTTCCGGAACCTGGATATTGACAGACATTTTAAACTGATCGGTTACGATGTGATAGACTCGAACCTGAATCATCTGAACGACGGATATATCACTCACCTGATCGCACAGCGTCCGGAAGTACAAGGATTCAATTGCGTTCGTGCATTGTTCCGCCATCTGGTGTTGAAGGAAAAAGTCGAACAAATCAACTACATGCCCATTGATATACTTATTAAAGAGAACATTAAGTATTACAACAACTATATTTAAAGGCATAAATTAATTATTTTTCTTCGATATTTTTTTTGTTTGACAAATAAATACTATACATTTGCACTTGATGTGTGCTCGCGCACATATTGAAGATAAAATGAAAATATCACAATAAAAATCATATATAAAATGGCTAATTTATTTTGTATTAAAGACAGAGTTGTCATTATTACCGGTGGAGCCGGTATCCTGGGTAGTGGAATCGCAGGCCACCTGGCTGAAGAAGGTGCTAAAGTTATAATCCTTGACCGTGCCGTAGAAACCGGCGAAAAGATCGTTGCCGATATTAAAGCAAAAGGAGGTGAAGCCAGTTTCTTCCTAACTGATGTTTTGAACAAAGAAACACTTGAACAGAATAAAAAAGATATCCTTGCCAAATATGGCCGGATCGACGCATTGCTAAATGCTGCAGGTGGTAATATGGCAGGTGCGACCATCGGTCCGGACAACAACATCTTCGACCTGCAGATCGATGCTTTCAAGAAAGTGGTAGACCTGAACCTGTTTGGAACCGTACTTCCGACAATGGTATTCGCCGAAGTAATGGCACAACAGAAAGAAGGTGCCATCGTGAACTTCTCTTCCGAATCGGCTCTCCGTCCGCTGACACGTGTTGTCGGATATGGTGCTGCCAAAGCTGCAATCTCCAATCTGACCAAATACATGGCAGGTGAATTGGCTATTAAATTCGGTGAAGGTTTGCGTGTAAATGCGATTGCTCCGGGATTTTTCCTGACGGAACAAAACAGAACACTGATGACCAACCCGGACGGTTCTTATACGGAACGTGCTAAATCAGTCATCGCCCATACACCGTTCAGACGTCTGGGTACACCGGATGAATTGTTCGGTACGATCCAGTATTTAATCAGTGACGCATCTAAATTCGTAACCGGAACAATTGCTATTGTGGACGGCGGTTTCGATGCATTCTCTATCTAATAATTCATAAACACGATACACTTATGTATTTATGCGAACAAACGTGGCGTTGGTACGGGCCGAATGATCCCGTCAGCCTCTGGGATATCAAACAGGCCGGAGCTACCGGTATCGTAAATGCCCTGCATCACATCCCCAACGGGGAAGTATGGACAGTGGAAGAGATCATGAAACGGAAAGAAATGATCGAAGAAGTCGGTCTAAGATGGTCTGTTGTAGAGAGTGTCCCTGTACATGAACATATTAAAACACAAACCGGAGATTTTCAGAAATATATCGATAATTACAAAGAAAGTTTACGTAACCTGGGTAAATGTGGAATCAATGTTGTTACATACAACTTTATGCCTGTACTCGACTGGACACGTACCGACCTGGCTTATACAATGCCAGACGGTTCCAAAGCACTTCGTTTCGAACGTGCTGCTTTCATAGCATTCGATCTTTTCATCCTGAAACGTCCGGGAGCTGAAAACGACTATTCGGCAGAAGAAAAAACAAAAGCAAAAGCTCGCTTCGATATAATGACGGAAGACGATCGCCTGTTGCTTACCCGCAATATGATTGCAGGTCTGCCCGGATCTGAAGAAAGTTTCACTGTAGAACAATTCCAGGAAGCATTAGACCGCTATAAAGATATCGATGCAGAAAAACTGCGTGCCAACCTGATCTATTTCCTGAAAGAAATTGCTCCGGTAGCCGACGAGGTTGGTGTCAAACTGGTTATCCATCCGGATGATCCTCCCTACTCTATTCTCGGTTTACCGCGTATCCTGAGTACGGAAGATGACTTCAAAAAGCTGATAGAAGCAGTACCTAACAAAAGCAATGGCTTGTGCCTATGTACCGGTTCATTCGGTGTTCGCAGCGACAACGATCTGGCTGGCATCATGGAACGCTATGGCGACCGTATCGATTTCGTCCACTTCCGCAGTACACAACGTGATGCTGAAGGAAACTTCTACGAAGCAAATCACCTGGAAGGCGATGTAGATATGTATGGCGTAATGAAAGCGCTGCTTGAATTACAACAAAAACGAGGCTGTTCGATCGCTATGCGTCCGGATCATGGCCACCAGATGATCGACGACCTGAAAAAGAAAACAAATCCCGGTTATTCCTGCATCGGCCGTCTGAGAGGTTTGGCTGAACTTCGCGGTTTGGAGATGGGTATAGCCAAGTCTCTTTTCAGAAAATAACAAAGACTGATATTTCATTTCTTATTGATTTATAAAGGAAAAGGTGTTCAATTTCGGTTGACACCTTTTCTTGTTTTATCACTTATCGAACTCACCTCCATGTCATTGAAAAGCATAAAGAAATGAAAAAGAACTATAAAGTATTCCGAATTAGGCTTTTAGACTGGATTGTTTTTTCTATTTTTGTCCAGCTAAAAAATTATTTTCATAATGCCTAAGATCTATAGTTACATATTATCATTAATTACACTCATAACACTAACTACCTGCTCAACGGTACTATCAGTGCAAACGCCCCCATCAGTATCCGATCAGGAAATCGTTATATCTCCCCCGGCTACAGAAGTTCCGCTCCCCAAAGTTGATTACATATTTCTTCCCCCGACACCGGAACTAGAAAAAACAGAATATGCACGCAAAGATATTACAGAAAACTTTTCTCCGCGGGAAAAAGCAGATATAGCAGTGCCCGATCCCAAATTACTGGCTGATGAAAATTCACTGATTATCGATTTAGCTCTCATTACTGAAGACGATTATGCATTTCCTTTACCCGGAGCGAAAGTTATTTCACCTTATGCTGGCCGCAGAAGACATCATTCCGGAGTTGACTTGAAAACATGTGCCAACGATACGATTGTTGCAGCATTCGATGGTATTGTCCGTATGGCTAAACCTTATGCCGCTTATGGAAATGTGGTGGTTATCCGCCATTATAACGGGCTGGAAACAGTTTACAGCCACAATTCAAAGAATCTAGTAAAAGTCGGCGAACGCGTAAAGGCTGGCGATCCGGTAGGATTAACAGGACGGACCGGAAGAGCAACTACCGAGCATCTTCATTTTGAAGTACGTATCAACGGACAACACTTCAACCCAAACAAAGTGTTCGATATGGAAAAGCATAAACTGCACAATTCTTGCCTCGTCGCAACTAAAACAGGAAGAAATATAGCCGTAAAAGCAGTTGATATACTTCCGTATCAGCGGGAAAGCGAATATCGATATTCTTATGTAGGCGTTCCAGTCTCGGACAAGAATAAAAAAATAGACTTATAATTACAGCTCCACAAAAAAAAAGCTTGTAATCAATGATTACAAGCTTTTTTTTTGTGGAGCTGGAGAGATTCGAACTCTCGTCCAAACGAGGAACTAATCTGCTTTCTACATGTTTATCTTCGCCTTCGATTGTCGGGATCAAGCAAGACCGAAGCCACCCACTCAATCCTTATCCTCTAAATTTTCGTCCGAAACCCGAGGCTCATTTCAAACTATCTCCGATATTGCTGCACCACCTGATCGGAACGCTTCGGAGCAACAGCATCCGGGTGATGTCACGTCCCCGCAACTATTGCAGGGATTAAGCTTGAATCTACTATACTTCGATTAAGCAGCGAGAGCGTAATTGTTTTCGCCAGTTAATTGTTCGTTGTCTGAGATTTAAGTGCAAGCCAACCACGCACTACATGCTTACAAACCACTTCTGCCCGCTGTCAAAACCGGTCAGCCCCATGACTTATGAGTACAAAGATACGAAGAATCTCCATATCTCCGTACTCTATTTAGTTTTTTTTATTCTATTACGCCTATTTCACGGAACCAGTCTTCAGCCCTGTCAGGCCATTCATTGACAGCCGCCCCCGTGTCTCTCAAACCGTAACCATGTCCGCCCTTACTATACAAGTGCATCCAGACAGGAACACCCGCTTCTTTCAAGGCATAATAATAGAAAAGGCTACTATTAATATAAGATTTATCATCTTCCGTCTGGATCAACATAGTCGGTGGTGTAGCCGATGTCACTTTGATCTCCGGTGCTAACCCGAAGTTTTCACCGTCCAGATAAGCCGGATATACCAACAGACAGAAGTCCGGACGACAGCTAACCTTATCTGCTGCATCGACTGCCGGATAGGTCCGCTTATCAAAGGTATTGCTAACCATAGCGGAAAGATGCCCCCCTGCAGAAAATCCCATTACACCGATACGTTGCGGATCGACATTCATATCTTCTGCATGCGCTCTGACATAACCGATCGCACGCTGCAGATCCTGCAAGGGTGCTTCATGTTTCTCACGACCTTCCCGGCGAGGAACACGATACTTGACCAGTACAGCCGTTATCCCCAGATTATTCAACCATTCACAAACTTCATCCCCTTCCAGGTCGTAAGCCAGAATATTGTAACCGCCACCTGGACATACAACCATTGCCGCACCTGTTGCCACTTCATCGGGAGCCGGATAAACCGTAATCGTCGGTTCCCCCACATTGGAAACACGCAAAACTGTTTCACCACCGGTTTTACCTCCGTCGGTGTCAGCCTTTTCTATCAGCTTGGTAGTCTCACCCGGTGCCCCCTTCGGGAACAACAGGATCGGGTTATCTTGTGCCATAGCTGAACCTATTAAACAACTTGCCCCAACAAGCAGGAGCATACATTTTCTGATCATACACTACACTGTTTAAAGAATTTATAAGAACCATTATTTTTTAGGGAAATTCGGACTATACAGCATTGTCTTTTCCAACGTCATTAATTTACCATCTTTCACAAAAGCTTCTCCCCGTTCCGAAAGATGTTTAACCATCTCTTCACGGAGTTCTTTCAGTTGTTTACCATATTTGGGTTTTGAAGAACAATCAACCAGTTCACCCGGATCTTTTGCCAGGTCGAACAACTGTTCTTTTCCATTATGGAGATTCCATACATATTTCAGTTTACCATCCGTCAAAGCACACCAATAATTATCTGCACTGTAACAGGTGGCATGTTCCATGTCGATATATTTACGCCATTCATTTCCACGTCCCTGTACCAGCTTCAGCAACGAGCTTCCGTCCATATCGGGAGGAACTGCACCGCCTGCCAGATCGATAAAGGTAGGCAGGAAATCACGAAGTTCAACGGGTTGCTCGATCTTCGTACCGGCCGGAACAGTTTTCTCAACATACGACGGCCATTTTACAATATACGGAATATGAGCCGAACCTTCATACGGATAAGTTTTTCTCCAATGATAATGATCCCCCAACATGTCTCCATGATCGGCTGTAAAGCAAATTACAGCATCATCATACATACCTTTCTCTTTCAATGCTGCGATAATCTGTCCTATCTGATCGTCGATGAAAGTAATATTTGCATAATAATGCCTTCTTGAATTAACGGCATATTCGTCTCCAAAATTACCAAAAGGAGCATCGGATGCAACCTTCTCCGGATCGAGACGTTCTGCATACTGGCCACACCAGTCACCTATAAACGGTTTGGGTATTTCTGTATTCTTATACATATCCAAATAACGCTTCGGTGGATCATAAGGACTATGAGGGCGGGCAAAAGATACTTTCAGGAATAAAGGCTTATCATTATCATAATTACGGATAAGTTCACAGGCAGTCTGTCCGGTCCAGGTAGTCGGATGCAAACGTTCTTCCAGTTTATAAATACCAGCACCGTGATCATTCCAACCAATACCTGTCAAGTCCGGATTCTTTCCCGGAGCATTCAACTGGAACCATTCGCGATAATCGCTGATAAAGTCTTTTGATTCAACTCTACCGCTTTCGTCGATTAAAGTGGCATGGAAACCATGAAGAGCCTTCTGCGGGAACCAATGCATCTTTCCAATGCCAAATGTAAAATAGCCCAGATTGCGCAACATCTGAGGCATTTCATATTTATATTGTTCCGCCATTCTGCCATAGCCTAACATACCATGATGCCAGGGAGACAAACCAGTCAACAGACCGGCACGTCCGGGCGTACTACTAGGGGCTGATGAATAACCGTTTACAAACAAAGTTCCTTCTGCTGCCAATTTATCCAGATTAGGAGAAATCACAGCTTTATTCCCCATACACCCCAATGCATCTCCACGATGCTGGTCGGTCATAATAAAAATGACATGGGGTTTCTTTTTCATTTCCTTTTGTTCTTTATTTTGTTCATTTAAGGAAGCAGCAGATTGAGCGGAATGATTGAATCCAACTCCCGCACCTGCTAATAGCGACGATTTAAGAAAGGCTCTTCTTTTCATTATATGTTTTTCTATGAATACTGATTTAGATAGCGAAGATAAATATCTTATTTGATTCGTGCAATCAGAAGAAGGTTAATATTATCGGGAAGAACAAAACAAAAAAAGGAGTCAGCTCTATTGAACTAACTCCTTTCAGTCTTTCAGCTCTCGCTGACTAAAACGGCGGCTATCTACTCTCCCACTTTTACGCAGTACCATCGACGTGGTTGGGCTTA